>Ga0075418_10007479_pt1 | contig 12310 bp, 10 predicted proteins | sample SoiMetdeltSBSDD2_FD_81776 | JGI IMG/M metagenome (GOLD analysis project Ga0075418, IMG submission 81776) | Bulk soil microbial communities from a Populus tree surrounding site in Tennessee, USA - Soil MetaG P. deltoides SBSDD2 | ecosystem: Environmental > Terrestrial > Soil > Tree plantation...
GTTCTGCTTCTCACAGCGGTCTTGTCGAACCCGTGGGCCGACCGTCCATTGACCGCCGCGGCGACGCAGGGCGGCAGCGAGAAAGTGTACGTCCAGTTCCGCCTGCAGACTTCCGAAGCCACCGACGTTCGACTTGCAGGCAGCTTTACGCATTGGCAACCGCAGTACCAGCTGCATGAAACCGCTCCCGGCCTGTGGACCATCACACTGCCGCTCGCCCCCGGTGTCCACGATTACGCATTCATCATCGACGGTCAGCGCTGGGTGACGGATCCCTATGCGGCCGCCGTTCAGGATGGTTTCGGCGGAAGCAACAGCCGTATCACGCTTGTCGCGGGAAACGATCGTCGCCTGTGACCTGGCGGACTTCTGGATTAAGCCTCGGCGCGTGTTTGGCCAGCAGTCGCGTTTCGACCGCATCCGCACAAGGCATCGCGCTCGACGTCTCCGCGGGGCAGATCATTTATCAACCGCTCCCAACTGACGTGGCCACCAACAACACGGCCGCGACCGTGCGGTACGACTCGCCTCAAGGTGTCTGGCTGTACGGAACCGGGTCGATGCCATTCGGCGGCACCGATTCGCGGTGGGGTGGCTTTGGTATCGGGGACCGATTGGTGCAATCGACGTCTTCCACCCGACGCGTCAACATCGGCGCCGACATTGGCGCACATGGATTCGTGTTCGACGACGCCGTCCTGAATCAGGGCGGAAAGGGCGGCTTCATGGAAGCGATGCCGTTCATCCAGGTGCCGGCGGGCCTCGCCACGTTCGAGGTTGGCGGCGGATGGCGCGGCGAGACGCTTTCTTACGCCGGCGTCGTTGACACACGCCATGTCTTCGAGTCTCGGGCGCATGTGACCTATGGTCCGGCTGAAGCCGGACCCCACGGATTGGAAGCCGGACCCCAGGGATTGGAAGCCGAACCCCAGGGATTGGAAGCCGCACTCCATGGATGGGTCATCGAAGGCGATGCGCGCTGGGTCCGCGCCACCGAGGGTCTCTATCCGTTTCTCGGTGGCGGCCTGCGATATCGCGGCACACCGGTGCAGGCGTGGCTGCAGACGGGCAAGTGGTTCGACGACATCCTCAACGACCGCGCATGGGGCGCGGGTATCGATGTCGCGTTGACCGATCGACTCGCATTGTGGAGCAGCGTTCGTCAGGAGGCGCCCGATCCGCTGTACTGGAATCTGCCCAGGCGAAGTTGGAGCGTCGGCGTCACGCGCCGCTTCAACATTGCTGGTCAGACGCAGTCATTGGCGACGACACAAGCCGACGCGGGAGGCGTGTTGATCCGGTTGAACGCGGCCGACGTCGACGGTGCCTCCGTATCCGTCGCCGGCGATTTCAACAGCTGGCGCCCGGTGCCGATGCGGCGTGAAGGGCGTGAATGGCTCGTTCGTCTTCCACTTGCTCCCGGCGTCTACCACTACACGTTCCGTTCCGATCGTGGTGAATGGTTCGTTCCGCCATCGGTACCAGGACGCCGTGCTGATGGAATGGGCGGTTACGTCGCGGTCCTGGTGGTCAGCTGATGCCCGCCATACCCGATCACACGGACGCCTCGCTGGACGATGCGGCGGTGATCGCTCGCGTGCTGCGCGGGGATAAGCAGCAGTTCGCGGTGCTGGTGACTCGCTATCAGACCGGCCTGTACCGACACGCAGTATCGATGGTGCTGGATCATGATGTCGCCGCGGATATGGTGCAGGAGACCCTTGTCCGCGCGTACACACGGTTGTCGACGTGCCGCGACCACGACCGCTTTCGCGCGTGGATCTTTCAGATGCTGCGCAACCGCTGCCTCGATTACCTGAAGGACGTGCGTCGCCGCAACGTCTCGCTGGATCGCGCTCTGGACGTTCCCGATCCTGCCGAAGAACCAGTCCAGCAGATGGAACGGGCGCGCTTGCGCGGCGAAATCTCGAAAGCGCTCGAACAGTTGCCCGACGCGCAGCGCGAGGCGTTCCTGATGCATTACGTCGAGGAGCTTCCCTACGAAACGATGGCCGACCTCCTCGGGGCGTCGGTGAGCGCGTTGAAAATGCGTGTGCTCCGGGCCCGCGACACGCTCGGTGCCGCCCTGCGAAACCAGGATGTGACGGTACCGTCGCCCGTTCGTCTCCTATTCAGAAGCACAAGCATGAAGACTTTCTTTGCCGTCGCGATCACCGCCCTGCTGACGGCGAGTGCTTTTCCCGCATTTGCACAGGGTGGGCAGGGCGCTCAGGAGCGCATCGATACGGCGATTGCGCGAGCGCGCAGCCAGGGCGTTCCCGTGAGCCTGCTGGACAGCAAGATGGCGGAAGGGAAGGCCAAGGGCGTGCCGCTCGACCGGATTGCCGTGGCGATCGAACGTCGCGAGGCCTCGCTCGAACGCGCGGCACAGGCCATGAAAGGTCACGAGGCGATTACCGATGCCGATCTGTCCGTAGGTGCCGATGCGGTTGACGCCGGTATCAGCAATGCGGTGCTCAAGGCCGTGACCGACACCGCACCACGCGAACGCCGAGCCGTCGCCATTGCGGCGCTCACCGAACTTGTGCAGAGAGGTACTGCGCCAGACGCCGCGCTTGCGCGGGTCCGCGAAGCGCTCAAGCGTGGCCCCGATGCACTGGCAGCCGTCGGCGGGGCGCCTGATGACCATCCGGGCCGTGGCGCGGCGCGGAGCGGCGAAGTCAGCAATCGCGGAGGCAACGCGGGTCCGCCCGCCAACGTGCCCGCGCCAGGTGGAACGTCGCAACCGCGGAAGCCGTCGACGCCGAACGCTCCGGCGAATCCAGGCAATGGCCGCGGGCGTAGTTAGAAATCCCAAATTCCAAAACCCAAGTCCCAAAACCCAAATCACAAAACGCAGTCCCGGGCCACAGAGACACAGAGAACGGCTCGTACCGCTATTGGGATTTGGGATTTGGCTTTTGGGATTTTCACTTATGTGACCGAGTCAGCCGTCGCTCGTCCACCAAACAGAAAGGACGCGTCCATGAATCGGAGATTCTTCTTCACGACCGGAATGATTGGCGCGTTTGCGCTCTTCGTTGCAGCCAGCACCGTCGATGTCCAGGCGCAGCGTGGCGCGGGCATCGGGCACGGGTCGGCTCCGACGCACGTCGGCCAGGGAAGACCGGCCACGGCGGGACGGCCCGACACCGCGGGCCGACCGGCGGGGGCAACGGGGAAACCGACGACGACCCGGAAGCCCGAGTCCGCGGGCCGACCGACAATCGCCGATCGACTCTCGCGCGATCACGGTCTCGCGACGCAGCTTCAGAAGCTGTTCCCGATGGACACCGACCTCGTGAAGGCGAGCGAAGGGTTCGACAATCTGGGTCAGTTCGTCGCCGCGGCACACGTCGCCGACAACAATCCGAACTTCACGTTCGAAGAGCTGGCGGCGAAGATGCACGACGGTGACGGGATGAGCCTTGGCGCGGCGATTCATGCGCTCGATCCACACGCCGATGTCGAGACGGAAGTGGAGACGGCGCAGACGCAGGCCGCTGCGGATCTCAAGGCGGTCGACAAGAAGAAGTAAATGCGGCTCGTGACGGTGTCGATCTCGAGCGCCTACTGGCGCTCGCCGTCGTTGCGCCAGGTTGACGCCCCGGCGATGGGGTCACGGCTGGCATTGCGCGACGAACGCAGATCGGCTGAGTCTTCCGTACCATCACGTGACGGATCGATAAGCGGCGGCATGACGATGAATGTGTCGGGGATCCTGACCAGGGCGCCGCGAACGCCCTGATAGGAATCTCGGCGGGTTTCACCTTTCGCGGCGGTCCGTTCGGCTGGCTTTCCGGCGATCAGGGATCGCCCGCCTCTCCAGAGGCGCTGGTGATGGTGCCGACCACCAGTGGCCACAATGCAGACAACCCACCAGGAGGCGATTGGTCTCCGTGTTGCGCTCAACAACGAGAGAACCCGACTGCTGACAGAAGCGGCAAACGGTAGCAATCGTCACTAGACGAGAGACGACCGAAGGCGAGATTGGTCACCCGGCGCGCGAATGACGAATTCAGCCGCGCCCCGACAGGATGGTAATGCCCGATCGAACTCAGATTCACAAAACGACAGGTAACACAAAGCGCACGAATGGCACTCTGGTTGCCAGTATTGACCTCGCTTCCCCTGACCGGAGGACAGACCATGGGCGTGATTAGCCGCTGTGTGGCCGCCCTTCGTGGGGAGCAGTGCTTCATCACGGTGAATGGGCGGAGTGAAGCGATGACGTACCGCCGGGGACAGGAGATCGTCGCGGGCGATCGCTCGTTCGTGGTGACGCGCATTCTGCGCACCAGAATCGATCCGCGAGTGCCGTCGTGGGAAATCTGGGCGCGGCCTGCGAAATACTGATTCCGTCACGCCGGGTCGACCGTCCGCTGTGACCGAATAGACGCTGAATCGTCCTTCTTCCATGTGGGTGAGCACCATAACCCCGGAGGGACGGATTCAGCGCATGACCCGACATCGCCACGGCCACGGCGCGTTGATTCGAGGTGACGCGGTCGCACTCCCGCATGTCGGTTACTGGATCGTGGAAGATCGGGACGCCTCGACTTGCGTGATCTCCGGATACGTGCGTGGCGAGGTGAGAGTCCTCGAGTCGTTGAACAGGGCAGGGCAACAACTCGTGTTGATGCTCGATGACGGAACGCCGTTGCCGATTCTTCTGACCGACAGACGCACGGATGGGCTGACGTGGGACTTTACGTCAACCGTGGCATCACCGATCGAACTCGTGAGGCGTCCGGCGAACAGGCTTTGAACGGTCGCCCCACGTGACCGAGTCTGGACTGATTCGTCTTTTCTCTGGTGAGCGTCGGTTTGACCTCCACGTTGGTTCGGGCGCTCCGACCAACCTGCCACAACCAGACCGATGCTCGCCATTCTTCTTTCCTTATCGAAGTTCCGCGATCCGTGAACGCGCCACGTAGCGGTTGCATTCGAGGCAGCTGGTGACAAGCTGGTTGTAAGCCGTCAGCGCCGTTCGTTGATCACGCTGGGTTGAGGCCGTCGCCAGCGCCTGCGTTGCGTGTTGAAACGCCGCCGTTTGATCACGAAACTCCGGCGTCGTCAGCACCTGTCATCCGGGCTGGCTCGTTATGCCTGTAGCGCTGAGGTGCGCTGGCTGAGTGCCATTCCAATTGCTCGTCACGAGCGCGCCGAGAAGCTGTTGCGATTGTGCGAGCTTCTGCTGCATCACTCGCTTCGTCTCAACGGTCTGGGCAGTAACGGAAGGCGCAATCAGAGACGTCCAGGCCATGGCCATGACTACGATGGTCCAGCGCGCCGCTTTGTGAGTGGGCTTCATTTGCATCTCCCCGATCTGGGACCATACCTCTTTTGACTCTGCTCGACGTCGGGGAAAAATTCGCACTTGTCACGTCGTGCGAGTGCACCCATTCGGCGCCCGATCACGAGCCTACACGTCCACGGGAGTGGCGATGGCATCCGATCCGTTGTGCGCGTATGAGCCGAGTGTGGATGTCGAACCGATTGTGAATCAGATGTAAGGAGACGTCGCGACACGAACTGACGGTTCAGCGAGTCGCGGAGGGCCCGATGGATGAGTCTGGTCCTGATCCCGATGCGCGTCCTGAGATTCCTTCCTCGGCCCCTCTGTGTAAACACTGCCGCAAACAACACGCTGAACCAATAGTTGTGAAACCCAGAGTGATCTGGTGGTGGTCAACGTTCACAGATTCGCTACCGCCCAGCTAATTGTTGCCGCCACATCCACCGATGCTTCTCAACGCCGGAGCCGTTTCTACGTCTGGGGTCAAGACCGACTGCAAGTCAGTCAGGGGCAAGACCGGCCAGGGGCGGTTCCGGCTTCAAACTCAGACAGTGCCCAGCGAAGTTGTCGTGGGCATGAGCGCCGGAGCACCTGGAGTTGATGGCGCAGGGGCGAGGATTTCGGCCTCCAAGGCGCCGGATAGCGGTCATTTCACCAGCTTACGGATCTGCGCGGCCGCATCGTGCACGATCGGCTCGCCGTGACCGCTCCCGAGGATCTCGGCCTGACTAAAATCCGTGAGCTGTTGAGCGGACCGAAGATTCTGATCGTTATCGAGCGTGAGCCCTGGCCAGCCGGGTGCGAGCTCGGGCCACGTGACGATTACGTCGCCGGCAAAGAGCGCGCGCCGATCGGGCCACCAGAACGACAAGCTTCCGGGCGTGTGCCCAGGCGTTGGGACCACCTCGAGCGGGCCGACGCGATCACCCGCTTTCAACGTGCGATCCACCTCGCAGGGCGTGTGCCTGCCGAGCCCGAGCGCCAGCCCGAGCTGAAGCTTGTAGACTTCCAGCGGCTTGCGCGGGATCGGGCTCACCCGAGTCGCCTTGCGTCGGCCCGCGATGATGTCCACTTCCCATCCATGCGAGCACACGGTGGCGGTGCTCGCTTTCTTCAGCGAAGCGAGGCCGCCAACGTGCGACTTGTGAGCATGCGTGAGGATGATGTGCTTCAAGTCCGCGGGCGTCCGGCCTATCCGCGCAATTTCGGCAAGCACCACCTTGCCGTCGTCGTCATACAGCGTATCAATGAGCGTCAGGCCGTTGCCGTCGTCGAGGAGGTAGGCATGAACGTGTCCGCCTTTCTCCTGCGACATGCTGTAAATGCCTGGACCAATCTGCATGTTCGTTTACCCGACCTTGACTTCCTTCCAGGGATGGAATGCATTCTCTACGCCCTCGAGGGCCGGGGCGATCGCTGGATAGTGCCGCTTTAGCACCGACAGCATCGTGCTCTGCTTGATGTAGTCCAATCCGAACTCGGAGTACAGTTCGGCGCGGTAGTCATCGGTGAAGAAGCGATCGCTCTTGAGGCGTCGCGATGCCATCAGGATGAAGATTCGGAATGCCGTTTCGCTGAAGCCGAAACCTTCAGGCAGCGGCTCGGCATACAGTCCGGTCATCAGATCAACCTTCTCCAGATCGTTTCCGTACACCCGACGTAGCTGCTCCCTCCATTCCGGCTTGTCGGTCAGCTCGTCAAACGAGGTGACCGCGGGTTTGTGGATCAGACGCCGGAACTGGTTGTAGCGAGGTACGCCACGCTCACGATCCCGCAGGATGTCAACGGCCGCCAGATCAAAATGCTCTCCGTCATCGCGATGAAGGTTCTGGAGGTGTCTGGGGTAGTTATGCAGGGTAATCGCCCCGGGATGCGAGACGCCGAACGTGTAAAAGAGATCCGGCATCGAGATCCGATCCGCGATGTCGCGCGTCAGTCGTCCGGCGACGTCTGCTAGCTCGCGCGTTTCGAGCACGTCACCTCTCGCGAGTGAGCGGAACGTGAATTGGTCCGGAATGAGCGGGTGCATCCGATAGACCGACACGAACTCTTCGGTGAGCGAGTAGGGTGCCGAATGGTGGTTGGCATGCGAACCCGGGATGCCGCCGAGGATTTCGCTGTCTTGGAGGAATTTGAAGATCTCGACCAGCTCCTCGTCGAGGAGACCGTACCAGTTCGCGTGCATGCCGATCTTGATCACAGGATGAGGCAGGATGGCGGGCGTCCACTCCACCGTGTGGATTTTTGCCATCACGGCTGAGTTGATCAGCTTAGCTTTCCCATGCAGCCGGTCGTCGTTCCAGCCCGGGTGTTCCTTCGCAAGCCGATCGCAGATGTGATTGTGCTCGAGCGTGAACAGCGTGTGGAGCATCGCGAGGCCAATCCACCAGTTGTCTGTGAACCCGCTGAAGTGGATGCCTGTGGCCGGATCGACCGGCAGCAAACCGGTCGCTTCGACCTTCAGCTTGCCTCCTTCACCTGTGCGGAGCTTTGCCGCGATTACCGGATCGGAGCCATACACCTGCGACGCATCCCACCAGTGGCTGTTAGGGTTGGCATAAGCTGGCGGCCGCGTCGATCCGGGCGGCGCCGGATCCGGGACGGACCGCGGCACCTTCATCGTGGGATCCGTCCAGTCATCTCCAGGCGCGAGCGGAATCTCGATGCCTTCATCAATTGGCGACCGCTTGTGCACGAACCAATCGTGCACCATGAACTGGATCCACGATGCGGCCATCAGGTTCAAGAAGCCGACCGGCTGGAACGTGTCGCGCGTCATCAGCTCCCTGCTGACAACGCGAGGGCTCGGGATGAGGAGGTTGGCGGCGTCCGGAAACACATGCTCGAGAGGGAAGTTGCGGCCGAAGCGGCGGCCGCAACTGCCCATGGCCGGATAGTGGAGGTCGTCGTAGGTACCGTCGACCGTGCGCTCCTCCCGCAATTTTGGATCTAGGTCCGGCGGGACTTCTTTGCGTTCGAGCGGAGGTTCTTCCGTGTCGTGCAGGTTCTTCTGACGCAGCTCGTTGCGAATCTCCACAAGTCGCGGCATCGCGAGAAGTTTGGGCAACTCGTACCAGGGTCGACGACGATGCAGGAATTGGCCAATGATGCTGAGTAGGCTATCGGTCATCAGCTCCTCACTTGCGATGCATGATTCTTACGGCCGCAGCAGTCTGGCACCACTCGGTAGAGGGATCAAGCGGTGACAACGCCATGTCCCGCGGAGTGTTACGACACGGTGATGCCGCGTTGGGCGAGCAGGTCTTCGACGTCGCGGAAACTGAGGGTGAAGCGGTAATGAGCGGGCGGCCTTACCTTGTGGTTCGGCTGAGAATTGGAACAGAACGAGCACAGCCAGGCACTTTTTCGTGCATCTCCTAACGACATCCGGGCCGTCGGGTAATACGATGTCGCCGGCTCAAACATCAGTTGGCGCGGGAACCGCGACGCGCCCGGGCGCCAGTGCCCGTCACACGTTGTTCACGCGGCCCTCAGCGAACGTTTAAGCGGTGGAAGCCCGCACTGTGCAGGCGGAGGTTGCCGTGAAGAAGCGCTACATCGTCCTCATCATCGTGGTCATCGTGGTGGCCGTGGCGACTCCGTTCCTGAAGTCCAAGCTCGATGACCTCAGGGTGGTCATCCCCGAATATCAGCGGCCCGCCGACGTCGTGAAGCTCGATCAGAACTGGACCGACGAACAGCGGCAGCAGTTCCACCACACCACACAGGGCACGCGCCTGATTCCGGCGGACTGGTTCAAGGCGCTCGAGCAGCCCTGCTTCTCGCCCTTCGGCTGTGGGATGTTCGCCGACACCGCCTACCTGAGTCGATTCGGCTTCATTCCGAGCCACGCCGACGCGCTCAATCCCGATGGCTTGCCGATCGGCTTCGCTGTCGACAAGGACTTCGTCGATCCGATCGACAAGGGCAAGTACCCCGTCGTCGGGCTGACCTGCGCCGCGTGCCATACCGGCGAGCTGTATTACGGCAACCACGCCGTGACGATCGAGGGCGCGCCGGCGATGATCGAAGTCGCTGCGTTCCAGAAGGCGCTCGGCCTGGCGCTCGCCTTCACCAACACGTTTCCGATGAACGTCGGACGCTACGGGCGGTTCGCGGAGCGCGTGCTCGGACCGAATGCCACCGCTCAACAGAAGGACGCTCTGAAGAAGCAGCTCGACTCCTTCCTCGATGCTGCCACGCACCAGCTCGATGTGACGACGGTGAATCACATCTATGACAATGCAGCGGGCTTCATGCGGACCGATGCGCTCGCGCGAATCGGGAATCAGGTGTTTGCCGTCGACGCCAACAACGACGACAACTACGCCGCCGCCAATGCCCCCGTCCGCTACCCGCAGATCTGGGACGCCTCATGGCTCAACTGGGTGCAGTACAACTCGTCGATCGCCGATCCGCTCGCGCGCAACATCGGCGAAGCGCTCGGCGTCCGCGCGGTGGTCAAGCTGTATGGCCCGGACGCCGGACAGTTCGAGAATTCGGTCAACATGCGCGGCCTGCGTGTGATCGAGCAGTTGCTCGCCGGTCCGGCGCCGCTCAAGGGGCTCGCGTCGCCGAAGTGGCCGTCAGTGTTCCCGGCGCTCGATCAGCAGAAGGTCGCGGCCGGCGCGGCGCTCTATCAGACCCATTGCCAGCAGTGTCATCTGCCGCCGCTTACGGACGTCGTCGCCGAGTACGACACGCTGACGCCCGACAAGGCCTACGACGCGAAGTACTGGTGGCAGAGCAAGAGCGGCAACTGGTACATCAGGGTGACGGACATCCCGATCAACGAGATCGGAACCGACCCGGCGCAGGCCACCGCGTTCCAGAAGCGGACCGCCAACACCGGCGATCTCGGGAAAGGCACCGTCTCGGCCGCCGCGGGGCTGGACCTCGTCACCAACGGCATCGCCGAACGCTTCTTCCGGGAGCAGAACATCACCGGAGCCGATCGCGTGGCATGGGCGGGAGGACGCTCCTCGGAGGACCTGCGGATCCGCGACACGCTGATCTACAAGGCGCGCCCGCTGAACGGCATCTGGGCCGCAGCCCCGTATCTGCACAACGGCTCCGTACCGACGCTCGACGCGCTCTTGTCGTCGGAAGAATCTGCGCGTCCGCCGAAGTTCTGGATGGGGAGCAAGAACTTCGACCCGGTGAAGGTGGGCTATGCCGGCGAGGAGATCAAGGGCGCGACGGAGTTCGACACGACCCGGCCGGGCAACTTCAACACCGGGCACTGGTTCAAGAACGCCCCCAAGGGCAACGGCGTGATCGGACCGGCGCTCTCGGCCGACGAGCGCGCACAGATCATCGAGTATCTGAAGTCGCTGTAGCCGGCGGGACGAGGAGGATCAGATGAGATCGAGGTATCAATCGTCGTCTTCCGCGCGCTGCAGGAGCTGGAGCCAGCGGTCCTCAGCGACGAGGCGCTCAACCGCGTAGGCTTCTTCCCCAGCACCGATGCGCCCGCCGGCCACAACGGGATCACGTGGACGAAGCCGACGGCGCCGGACAAGACGTTCGCGCTCCGGTACATGACGCGGACGTGCGGGTCTTGCCACACCGGGCGCGTCCGGCTCGCCGACGGCACCATGCGGCTGGTGCACGGTGGCGCGAACACCGAGATCAACCTGCACCAGTTCATCGGCGATCTTACCGGCATGCTCAAGCCGAAGCTCGCCACGGCGGCGACCGCGCCCGAGTATCAGGCGTTCCGCAAGCGCATCCTCGACACGCTGGCAAGCAAGCCGCCCGACTGGTATTGGGGCGCGAACTCCACGCTCGTCTCGCCAGCCGACGCGGCGAAGGAAGTGGCCACGGTCACGGCCAACATCGACGCCGTGCTCGCGCGGATGCGGGTGATGAACGATCGGCGGCTCGGCGGCTTCGCGCTGCTGCAGGCGCACAGCTACGCGAAGGCGCAGAACCCGCCAAGCCTCACCGGAGGCGCTCCGGGCATCGTGGAGACCTCGGGACTCGGCAGCACCAGCCTCGTCGCCGTCGTCGGCGTGGACAAGGCCGATGATGTGCTGCCGCCGGGACCGTCGAAGGCCGACAGCCCGGCGGTCTGGACGATCGATCCAACCGGCTACGCGAACTGGGACGGGACGATCCGCGGGTTCGCCCGGTCACTCACGTCGTCGCTCGCGGTCGTGGGCGATCCGGCGAAGATCGACATCCCGACCAACGCGCTGATTCAGAACTTCCTCGGGAAGCTTCCCGCCGAGCCGTATCCGTTTCCCGTCGACACCGGAGCGAGAACGCGCGGAGAGGCGACGTATCGTGCCAACTGCGCGGGGTGCCATGCGCCGGCGGCGGGACGTAGCCGCAACGATATCGTCTTCGACGTCGGCACCGATGCGCTGCGCGCTGAGGCGATCCGGCCGCTTGCCGTCGTCCTGATGGGCAAGCTGGTGCTCAGCATCTGTCCCAAGTCGCAGCCGGAGTGCACATTCGATGCGCAAGGACCTGTGGTGGATCCGTCGTCGCATCGAGGCTACGTGGCGGGTCCGCTGCACGGCGCCTGGGCGATCGCGCCGTACCTGCACAACAGCTCGGTGCCCACGCTGCGCCAGCTCCTCGTGCCGTCGCTGCGCACCAGCGCACCCTTCCTGCGCGGCAGCGTCACGTACAACCAGAAGGATGGCGGCTGGGAGTGGGATCCGGCGAAGGAGGGCGCCCTGCGCGGAAGCGGCGAGACGGCGCTCGCGCTTCACGATCCGCGTCAGGCCGGCTACGCGCCCGTGGGCCACGGGTCGGCGACCAACCCGATGGTGATGGACGGGCAGGGGAAGTCGGTCCGCATCGCCTGGTCCGACAGCGCGGCGGACACGGCTGTCGTCGACGACCTGATCGCGTATGTGCTCACACTGTAGTGCCCGTCAGTACGCGTGGACCAGACTGCGGCCACGGGCCACGCGGGGCCGGTTCAGTTGACGGCGCCTGCCGCGCTCAGGACCGCGTAGGCCACCTCGATTCTTGTGATGTCGCTGTGACCGGTAATGA
>Ga0075418_10007480_pt1 | contig 12308 bp, 9 predicted proteins | sample SoiMetdeltSBSDD2_FD_81776 | JGI IMG/M metagenome (GOLD analysis project Ga0075418, IMG submission 81776) | Bulk soil microbial communities from a Populus tree surrounding site in Tennessee, USA - Soil MetaG P. deltoides SBSDD2 | ecosystem: Environmental > Terrestrial > Soil > Tree plantation...
GGATAGCCCGCTGAACGCCCACCAGATCAATTTGCAAAAGTCCCACATCGGACGACGGCATCGCCCATGTTGCCTGCACTTGCTCGCACGGTGAGGTTTGCGAGAGGGCCACGCGTTCGTCTTGGCTCAGGAGTATCCGCCCGGGCAGATGCGGATCGCGCAGGAGGGGTTTAAGAAGTAGGACCTTCGACACACCTGTCGCCGCAGGAACTCAAAAACGAGATTCTTTCCTTCAACGGTACGATACTGCGTTCGTAAGTTCAACCGGACTAAGTGTTAGCGGAAATTCGACACGCGCTCGGCCTGCTCGAGTATAACGCGCGCATTGTCGGCATCCACGGTGCCGGCCCGGTCACCCTTGAATTTAATCGCCGGATTCGACCAGATCGGAACGCGCGGGCAACCGTCACAGCTGGCCTTATAGCTCATGATGTCGCGCCATTTCGTTCCATTCACGAAGCCGTGGCCGTAGGGAAACGGGGTCACATTCTTGTCCAGCGCTATGTCGTGTCGCGCGCCGATGATGTGGCCGACCTCGTGCGCGATCGAATAGGTCAACGCCGCACATGAGTGATGGACGACGACAAACGCCTCATCGGCATCGGCGCGTACGCGAGTGGATAGGCCGCAACCGGATGGGTCGTCCACGATCAGAGCAACGACATCGGCCTGCTTCTCGTTGCGCAGCTTGCGAACACCCTTGAATGGGCCCTCTGCATCGACCATGCGATAAAGATGGTTGAGATGCTCACCATCGGACTCGTCGTAGTCCATGAGTTGGGTGTGAACGAGCCTGAGTCTGATCTTTCCTAGCCCGCTGTTTAGCATCGACTGGTTCGCCTGCTCCACCGAAAGCGCGATCAGATCCTTATCGACATCGATATACTTGGAGATCACCTTGGGGGTGTACAGTACCATGAGGTCAATGGCGATATTCTTCGCGGCCATCGCGCGCCGCTTGGCGGCTGGCAGCGGCGCAATCGTCGGTTGCAAGGCATCGGGAACCGTTTCCACTTTCTGAGCTGCGCCGCCGATGGAATCTTGCCGATCTTTTAGATTCGAGCGATCCTGCGGACGCATCATTGCGCCCTCACCGCGGGCAACAAGGGGATCGTCCTTCACGTCTGCGCTCTGGGGCCGCGCGGGCATGGCGCCGTGATCCGGCGGCATCTTTCCTGGGTCTGTTTCGACGACGGCATGCACCTCGCCACCCATGTTCATCAGGCTGTACATGCGCCCGCGATATGTGAACATGCCGTTGAACCGCCCGCTTCTCCACCACATCAGCAAGACCGGTTCGCCCGTGCCTTCGATCTCTCCGCGCCACGTGCAGCCGTCCTTCTTCATGTCAATGCTGGTGCGCCGCACAGTGATGCTTTCTTTATCGCTGAGTGGAAGTACGATCTTCGAAATCAATGTCGCCGGCCGCCTTCCGATCGCCGATTTGGGGTTGTGATCCTTCATCAGGGCGTACTCAACCAGTGCCGCGTTGGGCGAGGCCATCACGTCAACATGCGTGGTCTGCTTGGACCCCGTCATTGCCTTCATCATCGCTTCCTGAGGAGGCGACATTGCCATCGGTGCCGTCGGAGCTTTCAAAACCTGATTCCAATCGGCGCTGAGCCTCGTCATCTTCACGCCCAGAGTCTCGCCGTGACGTATCACGTCCTCGATGCGTGCGGTCGGCATCGACCACATCTCCGATTGCGTGAAGCCCAACACTTGCCCGTTCGCGGTCTTCCCAGCCAGACCCAACAAATCCTTGTAGGCCTTCGATCCTTTCGGTGGCAAGTTTGACAGGATCAGCTCAGAGCGGCCGTCGTTCCTCGCATCCTGCCCAACGGCTGGGCGACCAGCGGAAATGGCCGACGCCAAGAACGTGAGAACCAGCAGCGACGCAAAGCGCCGGTAGAGGTGACGTGTGACGGGTTGGGAGCAATGCATATCCAGCAGACTCCGATCACTGATTGGTGCAGGCCCTCCTGAACGCATCAATTGAGCTTCCCACGAAATTCGGTGGGTGCCGCCACGGCCGTGCAAACACCCCCGGCACTTTCTCCATCAACGCTGCCGCGACACGCCCTGACAGGTAGGCTGTGCGCGCGATCTTAGTGGCGACGCGTTACTGCAGGCAAAAGGTTGCGCGCGCCTTGGGCGCGCCAACCTTTTAACACCGTCGGAGCTCGGTCAGCGGCTCGATCGTGCAATGGCGCAAGATCGAGGACATCCTCCGCGCTAACCAAAAGAGCGCCTACACCACCTACGAAATTACGGTCAAACTGGTTTTGCAGTCGTTGATAACAAATCTGTGATTGCGCGGAAGCTTGGCCCTCGGTCGTTCTGACTGGCAAGGTGCCGATGACTTTGGGTGTGCCGTTGGCCCGAGAAGATGACCAGCAATAGCTTGGTCTGGAATTGGCGTTAGATCCGAGCAGTTTCTGGCACTCAGGCGCGCCATATTGTTCGGCGAAAGTGGTTGTGAGCGTGTGCACAAGATCGGTGCTGAATGCAGGGAGGGACCGGCATGCGTTTGATTGCGCCGCTGCTTCTGGGGTTGACGCTCCTTACGAGCGATTTGCGAGCGCAGCAGCCGATGGGCGACGTCTTGCCGATGCTCAACACCGGGGGTCACACGTTGCCCATCGTGGGCATTTCTTTCACACCAGATGGTAGGCAGCTCGTTTCGGCATCGGAAGACAAGACCATTCGGGTCTGGGACCTGCCGACGGGCAAGACGGTGCGGACGATCCGGGGCGAAAGTACGCTGGGCATCCAAGGTAAGATCTACGCCATTGCGCTGTCGCCCGATGGCAAATGGCTGGCAGTGGGCGGTTGGAATTCTGACCAAAGCGTCTTCAATGAGTTTGGCATCCGCCTCTATGATTTCGGCTCAGGCCGGCTCGTGGTCCGGCTCGAGACCAAGAATTTCCTCGCTTTCAACTTAGCCTTCTCACCCGATAGCCGGTACTTGATCTCGGGGAATGCCACTAACGCGTCCGTCTTCGCCAGCATTTGGGATGTGGAGCAGCGTCAACGGAAGCATGACCTTTTCGGCGGGGCTGCCGTAGGTTTTATGCCAGATGGCGCGCGCGCGGTGACTAACAGTCGCAAAGGTCTCACACTATGGCGCGTCGCCGACGGCGGGCAAACGCTGGGGGTGGGGGGCCACAGCGCTAGCGTCGTCAGCCTGGCCGTCGCCCCGGATGGGACTATCGCCTCGGGTGATGAGAGCGGGGAGATCCGGCTCTGGGATCCCGGATCGATGTCCTACAAACGGAGTGAGCAGACCGACGTTCCGAGCCAAGTGCTGGCGCGGCAGGGGTCGAGTGCCGGTAACCTCAACTTCAGCCCGGATGGAAGGACACTTCTAGCGTGTGCAGGAGCCGCTCCAAATGGGCATAGCTGCCAAATCTACGACCTTGCCAGCGGGCAAGCGATCGTTACCTATGCGGGCCATGACTCGGCCGTTTCCGCCACCGCGATCAGCCCGGACGGGCGCTGGGCGGCGACTGCCGGCGGCGCCAACAATGAAATCCACCTCTGGGATCTACGGACGGGCCAGCCCCGCCTTCGGCAGGATGGCCAGCCTTTGAAGCTTGGCGGGCAGGGGCGGCCGATCCTTGCCGTGGGGTTCTCGGCTGATGGGCATCAGATCGGCTGGGGCCATGGGGATGCGTGCTCGCAGCAGAGCGCCTGTCCCAACGCTCGCGATCTCCTCCAATATGCAATGACGTTGCCAAGCGCTGGCAGTCCTTTACCCCACTTGCAGCGTTTGGATCGTGCCGCTGCTGAGGCTTTCCATCGCGCCAGCAAAACCCATGGCGAATGGTCTCTGGAGATCAACAAGGGGGGCTATCGTCTCGACGTCAAACAAAGCGGGCAGGCGACTGTCTCCAGTCTCTCATGCCCCGGCACCTTCATTTTTAGTTTCAAGCATGCCGTCCCCAGTTTTACGCCCGATGGCGAGACCATCATCTCCGGCTGCTCTGGGGGCGGAATGATGGCCTATGACCGTCAAGGCAAGACCTATGATCGTCAAAGCAAGCGGCTCGGCAAGTTCATCGGGCACGAGGGGGATGTCTCTGCTCTAGCATACTCTCCTGATGGCCGCATCCTGCTCTCAGGCTCTGCCGACCAGACCCTGCGCCTCTGGAATCTCAAAACCCGCGAGTTGCTCGTCAGTGTGTTCTACGGCAAAGACGGCGAGTGGGTGATGTGGATGCCGCAGGGCTATTATGCCGCTTCCGGTCCGGGAACCGAGCTGATGGGCTGGCAGATCAATCGCGGTCCGGAGAAAGAGGCCGAATTTGTGACTGCCGTCCAGTTCCGAAAGGCATTGAACCGCCCGGACATCATTGCCCGCGCCATCCAGCTCGCTTCGGCCGAAGCCGCCGCGAAAGAGGCCCAAGATGGCAATTTCAGGCTAGCCGACCTGCTCGCCAAGCCATTGCCACGCCTCCGGATCGCCTCGCCCAAGCCGAATGCGGTTCTCGCCGGCGGCAGTGTCAATCTGGAAATTTTGCTTGAAGCGACGCGCGCCCTCGTGAAGCTGATCCGCATTCAAGTCAATGGCCAGCAAATCGCCGAGCATCAGCCGGAGCAAGCCGGTGGCTTCGCGCCCGGCGCGCTGAATTTCACCGTGCCGCTGGCCAAGGGCCGCAATACCATCCGCGTTATCGGCATCGGCGAATCCGGCGAAACCACTGCCGATATTGTGGCCACGCATGACGGCGATGGTGATCTCGACAAGCGGGGCACCCTCTATGTTCTTGCCATCGGCGTCGACAAATATCCGAACCTGCCTGGCAGCGATCTGCGCTTCTCCAGCGCCGATGCCAGGGCCTTTGCCGCAGCGATGAAGCAACATGTCGGATCACAGCATGAGCGCGTGGTGTCTCAGGTCCTGGTGAATGGCGCAAGCGCCGGCGATGTGCCAACGGCCGCAAATATCCTCAACGCTCTGGGCATGCTGCGTCAGACCAAGGAAACCGACACCGTGGTCGTCTTTGTCGCCGGACATGGCGTCAATGAAGGACCGAATTACCGCTTCCTCCCAACTGATGCCGCGCAGCAGTCGGGTGGGGGGTTTCTATCTGCCAGCGTCATCCCCTGGTACGCTTTCCAGGAGGCCATCGAAAGCGCCAAAGGGCGACGCATCCTGTTTCTCGACACCTGCCATGCCGGTAATAGCTACAACCAGCGCCTCAGCAGCGACAGCTATGAGACGAACGTCATTGTCTATTCTGCTGCACGGTGGGATCAGGAGGCGCTGGAACGTGCTGATCTCGGACACGGGCTGTTTACCTACGCTGTCGTCGAGGGCATCGGAGGCAAGGCCGCAAAGCGCAACAGCGGCGGACCAATCACGACGATAGCCTTGCGGGATTTTCTGGTGGCGCGCGTCGCCGAGCTTGCCAGCAAACTTGGCCACCAACAGGAGCCGCAATATTTCCGCGGGCGCGATGCTATGGACTATCTGCTGGTGGGGGCACGCTAGCGCCACGCAGGGGGAAGGCGTGGGCCGCACTATCGTTACGGCAGCCGCAGCGGGCTCGCTCATGAGAAAAGCGTCTGACGGCCGAAGGGCTGTATTTGGTCGAGCCCGTCAAATTGCGATAGCGTTCCAGCTGAGCCTGCGCCGTGGCCGACCCGTCGCGACGTCTGAAACGGTGTGCAGCCGTGCAGGCGGCGCTCTCCAGTGGGTGCAAATCCCAGGAGCAGCCAGCAAGGCTGCAGATCTAGGAGGTGAACGACCTCTGCCGTCAATTGCCCGATTTCGGACGGCTACATATCCGATGGTTGCGACCAGCACAGATTGGTGTGTTCAGCAGGAGACAGACCTGCCTAGCCGGGTTCCGGCCGGCGATCGACGCGGCATTAAGGGCGCGCCTGCAATAAGAGGCCGATCGTTGAGGACCGGCAACAGGGGCGTACTGCTGCTCGAGGATACTAACCCTGCTCTTGATCTCGCGCACGTTGGTGATAGCCTGGTCGCCGGCGTTGATGAAGCAGAGCTCGCCATCGAGCACCGCGTCCCGGGTGGGCAGATACCTGAACCATTCATGAACGATCTCTCTCGCCTGACTCAACCCTTCTGCCCGATCCCGAGCGACCTTGCCAGATCCATCGGCAGGGGAAAAACGATGGTCGAGCTCTTTTCGCCGGCTATATTGAGCAGCGTACCAAGATAGCGAAGCTGCATGGCCTCGGGCCGCCTGGAGAGGATCTCGCCCGCCTGGGCCAACCGCTCGGCGGCCTGCAACTCACCCTCGGCGTCGATAATTTTGGCGCGCCGTAAACGTTCTGCCTCGGCCTGCTTGGCGATGGCGCGAATCATACTCTCGTTGAGATCAATGTGCTTGAGTTCGACATTGCTCACCTTGATACCCCACGCGTCGGTTCGCTCGTCCAGGATGCGCTGCACCTCTGTGTTGAGTTTCTCGCGTTCCGCCAGCATTTGATCGAGGTCGTGCTGACCAAGGACCGAACGCAGCGTAGTCTGTGCAAACTGGCTGGTTGCGGCCTCGTATTGCTCGACCTGGATGACTGCCTTCTCGGGGTCGATCACACGGAAGTAGACCACGGCATTCACCTTGACGGAGACGTTGTCCCTGGAGATGACATCCTGCGGCGGCACGTCGAGCACGCGCGTGCGCAAGTCCATTCGCACCATCTGCTGAATGAAAGGCACGATAATCACGAGACCAGGACCTTTTACCTTCCAGAAGCGACCGAGCAGAAACACAACGCCACGCTCATACTCGCGCAGGATACGAATGGAGTAGGCGGCAATCGCAACGATGACGAGCAACGGAAGTGCGCCTGAGAAGAGTGAACCCAGAGATTGCATGTCTGACATGTCTCCTTCTCCAATCAGGTGCTTTGCTTGACCTCGAGTGTGAGCCCCGTGCGACCCACGATGCGCACCTTCTGGCCCTTGGCAAGGCTCTGGCTCGACCGCGCCGCCCACGTTTCGCCATATACTAAGATATGGCCCCGATCCTGTGCCCAATCCACGACTTTGCCTGTGCTTCCGATCATTTCTTCCGTACCTGTCCGCACGGGGCGACGGCGCGCCCGCACGGCGAACCCTAATACACCCGTGAGGAATACTGCGCTGAGCGCCGCCATCCCAACGAGCACCTGCCAGGAGACTCTAATCGGGATGTCGGTATCGCCGGGATCGAACAGGAACAACGCCCCAAGCACGAAGGCGACGAGCCCGCCGAGACCGATGACGACGCTGGGAGCGAAGGCCTCCATGACCATCAGGGCAATGCCGAACAGCAGCAACGCCAATCCGCCCAGATTGACCGGCAGTACAGACAGCGCTGTCAGCGCCACGATCAGACAAACGCCACCCACTACACCGGGCGCGATCGCGCCTGGCGTTAAGAACTCGAAAATGATGCCATAGATGCCGATCATAAGCAGGATGAGGGCGATGTTCGGATCCGTGATCGCGGACATTACCTCCATCTTCCAATCGGGCTTTATCTCCACCACGCGCCGCCCCTTGGTGGCGAGTTGCACTTCCCCGCTGGCCGTGGTTATCGATCGCCCGTCGATACTTGACAGCAATTCGTCGACGTCTCTTGCAATCACGTCGATCACCTTCTGCTTGAGGGCTGCCGTTGCCGTCAGCGTCGCCGCTTCACGCACTGCCTTCTCGCCCCAATCGGCGTTGCGGCCCCTGATCTCGGCCAATGAACGGATGTAGGCTACCGCATCATTGATGCTCTTGCGCTCGGCCGAGCTGGCCGGGTCGGATTCGGACTGCTTCTCGGACTTGGACGGTGGGGGTGAGCCGGGCAGCCCGGGAGCCGATAGCGCGATCGGCGTGGCAGCCCCCACGTGGGTGCCGGGCGCCATCGCGGCTATGTGCGAGGCGTAGAGGAGATACGTGCCGGCACTGGCCGCCCTGCTCCCGTTCGGCGCCACGTACATCACCACGGGCACGCGCGAGGAAAGAATGGCGTGGATCATCTGGCGCGTGGAATTAAGCAGACCACCCGGGGTATCGAGCCGAGCGAGCACGACCGGCGAACCCTGGGTAGCCGCTCGCTCGAGGCCTTTAGCGAGATAATCCGCCGTTACGAATCCAATGGCGCCCTTGATGTCAACGAGCAACACCGGTGCATCTGAGGGCATCTGGCCGTGCAACCCACGCAGGGGAGCGGCAATGACCACAGCTATAAGCAATATCGCGATCAGCAGCAGACGCATGATACGCGCTGACATGGACGACCCCGCCGGCTGGCGTCGCCGCGACGCTCCTTACCTGCCGTAAATTGGTGCGATAAGCATCATGCCGGAATTATACAGGAGTTGTCGAGACATGAGGCGAGAAAGGATGGTGACCGGCGGACGATTGACGTCGGTTGCGGCGTAAGGCAGCTAATCCGGCCGCTAAATGAACTTGGGCATGAGGTTGTCGGCGCTAAAGCTTCGCCCCTCACGTGTTGCTGGGGCTTGCAGTCTTTGATCCCGCCCTAAAATATGCGTTGGGCGAGACTGCCGCACTTCCGCTCGGCGGCGCGAGCATCGATTTCTTGTCGCTTCATGACATCGATGCCATACCGGTTGCAGTGAAAGAGGTCGAGCTGAGTTCGAACCTCGCCCGCGGTTCTGCTTGACGATCGTTCGCCCTATCAAGTTCGGCCCGGCGCTTCGAATCGTCCGCCGCGGATTTGTCCTTGGTTGTTAAGCGACAATCTTCGACCAGGACGACAGCGCAGGGTCGAGCTCACCCATCAGCGGATGGTCGCCACGAGTTCTGTTGGACGACTACATCCACGTCAAGACAAGCATACATGATGGCAGCCTCGTGTGGGCTTCAAGCCAATATCGTCGAGCTTCCTCATTTATCGTGATGGGCGTATCGAGATTTGATTGGCGCTCGAAGAGGCGTGGCCGGCACAGCGCGCCCGCTGCACGCGACGGCTCACATGGCGAACATGCTCGACCGCAGCCCCAACCACGTCAAACCTGGGTCACTTTTATGTCCGCAAATGTATAGCGGCGCCTTTGGACGCACAGGACATGCCTAACCGGGCATCGACGGACGGTGTGATCCGACACCTTCAATTGGTGGCATGACGAGAAGTGCCAGGAGCCGACATTCGCACATCGTCGAATTGGAGATGGTTTTCTGATCTGATTCTTGCGGTTGAGGACCAATACCATCCGGTGAAGATGTACCGCGGAGAATGCTTGGCCGCCGCCAATTTGGTAGCCGCCAGCAGTGCTCCGGGGTGCAAGCCGGAGTGGGTAGTCTCCTGGTGAAGCTGGGCGCTCCTCGGGCAGCTCAAACGTTTGCATGTCCCCCATGCGGCCGACGTTGTCCGGGCAGGAGTAATATTCCACGATGCCGGCAAGATCTTTCACCCAAATGAACTGCATGGTGGCGGCACAGAACATGAGTCCGCTGGTGAGGAGCTCTTGCTGGCGCATGGCGTCGATCCGGCGCTCGCGCGCTGCTGCCTATCCCATGCGCGGTGGGCTGAGATGCCTTGCACGCTCGAGGAGTTGCTCGTGGCTCTGGCCGACACGCTCTGGAAGGGAAAGCGCGACAGCGAGCTCGAAAAGCGAGTGATCGAGGAGATCACCCAGCGCAGTGGGATGGAGTTCTGGGATCTGTTCGTGGAACTGGACACCTGTTTTGAGTCCATTGCGGCTAATGGCGCACTACGATTGATGCGGGGCCAGACGAGCCGAGTTTATTGGTTACTGCCTTGGTGATCGCCCCCGAGTGGAGATGTCCTGTATTGCGAACAACGATCGATAGGACGCTTCATCAGGGATGAGCCGTGTTCTGTTGCGGCTCAAACCACTCCACCGCGCTGCCGCGGTACATCAGCGTCCCGAGGTACGCCGTGACCGCTGAAGAGCGCCGATGCCTCCATCGGTATACGTATCGCCATAATTGCATGACAGCATCTGCGCCAACCTTCCAATCGAGGCCGGTTGGCGAGGGGATGCACACGATGACCGCGGTCGCCGCGTCCGCGCCGCCCAAACTGCCGGTCTGGCAGACGGACCGCGCCAGCTACGCCATCGTGGCGCGCAACCTCGGGCAGCTCGTACGCATCTGCTGGCTGTGGGTCCTGATCATGGTTCCGGTGCATGCGGCGTTGGATTGGCTCGAGGAGATTTGGTCGGGAGAATCCGACGCGCAGGCGACGTATCACTGGATGCGAGAGATCACCGCGGCGCTGCCGGTCGATCTGCCGTTCGTGGCATCGATCGCGGTTGGGTGGCACCGGCTCGTTCTACGCGAGGAGCGAGTCACGCAGCCGGCTTATCTTCGCCTTGACGGGGTCGTCTGGCGCTATGTCCTCTATTCCTTCGCGTCTCTTCTGCTGGAGCGCGGAACCCTGGTCATCTGCGCCTTTCTCGTGCAAATCTTGCCATCGAAGCGGACTTTTCACTCGGCTCCTGGTCGAATTGCTCGCCACTCCGACCGCCACCGGCGCTGCAATGGCCATTGGCCTCCTGGTGCTGCCGCGGCTCTCGCTGGTAATGCTGGCCGTGGCTGTCGGCGGGCGGCTCTCGCTGCGCCACGCTGGCGCAGAAGGGGCCTTCGAAAGCTATCGTTGATCGTGCGCATGGCGTAGCGTCCGATCTCATTTTGCTGGCGGATAGCGGTTTCCGGCACGCCAATGGATGCGGTTGCCGCTATTCTCGTAATCATCTGGACCCAATATCCGAGCCCGTCGCATGGCAAACATCAAACCTCAGCGCGTCCTATCTGACTTGCATGCCCTCGCTACCTTCGGCACTTACAAGACCGGCGTGCACCGTCCCACCCTCTCCGCCTCGGACATCGCAGCGCGGCAATGGTTCGCGACCCGGATGCGTGAGGCAGGGCTCGATGCCGAGATCGACGGCATCGCCAACATCCTCGGCAAGAGCCGTGCGAGCGGTCGCAAGGCTCTCTCGGGATCGCATCTTGAAAGCCAGAACCATGCAGGTTGGCTCGATGGGGCGCTTGGCTGCGTCTATGCGCTGGAAGCCGCCAGGGCCATTTCGGAGGATGCGGCAACACAGCACCTCGGTGTTGACGTCGTCGTCTTCTGCGACGAGGAGGGGCATTTTGGCAGCTTCCTCGGCAGCCGCTCGTTCATTGGCATGCTGGAAGAGAGCGAAATCGATGGCGCATCCGATCGCGCCACCAGCATTTCGATGCGTCAGTCGCTGGCAGCCGCGGGTTGGGCTGGCCGCCCGCGTCATCTGATCGATCCATCGCGTTACGTCGCCTTCTTCGAGGCGCATATCGAGCAGGGCGACACGCTTGAGAATGCCAACCTCAAGATTGGGGTGGTCACCGCCATTGTAGGGATCTGGCAGTACAAGTTCACGGTCGTCGGCGAGCAGAACCATGCTGGCACGACCTCCATGGCGCGCCGGCGCGATGCCGGGCTCGAGATGGTGCGATACTTGAGCGCGATCGACGCGCGTTTCCCGGAGGTTGGCGGGCCGCGCTCGGTTTGGACCACCGGACGGATCGATCTGGATCCGGGGGAGAAGAGCATCATTCCCGGCGCCGCCGAGGCGCTGTTTCAGCTGCGTGACGCCGACCCGGCGGTGCTCGATCGGCTGGACTCCGAACTTCACAGTCTGGCGCGGATCGCCAACCAGCGCGGGCGCTGCAAGCTCTCCGTCGAGCGGCTCAGCGCCAGCACGCCGGCTATGATGGACGAGGCGCTGCAGGCGGCGCTTGATCGCGCTGCGGAGAACCGCGCACCCGGCAAGCACATCCGCATGCCTTCCGGCGCAGGGCACGACGCTCAATGGCTCGCGCGCAAACTGCCGGCCGCCATGCTGTTTGTCCCCTCGATCGGTGGCATCAGCCATCATTGGAGCGAGAATACGAGCGACGAGGACATCGTGCTCGGCGCGCAGGTTTTCACCGATGCGATACTGGATGTAATCCAAGCCACCGAGGGAGAAGCTGCGGGGCCCGGGGGAATATGAGCGGCAGTTGACCTACGCCACGCATTGACACGCGAGGTGCTATAGTCGGCCAGAGGGCGGGATCTCTGTGCAGCACGTGTGCGGGGTCGGGCGGATTGGCACAGGGCCGATGAAATACACCTTCAACTTTCGCGACATCTGGACGCAGTGGGACTACATCGCGGAAGGCATCGGCGTCACCTTGCTGCTCGCTGTCGTAACCATGATCGCCGGGCTGACGATTGGCGCCCTGGGCGCCGCGGCGCGCCTCTACGGGCGGCCCTGGCTACGGGCCCTAGTAGCCGGTTATGTCGAGGTGATCCGCAATACGCCGCTTCTCGTGCAGCTCTTCA
>Ga0075418_10007482_pt1 | contig 12308 bp, 7 predicted proteins | sample SoiMetdeltSBSDD2_FD_81776 | JGI IMG/M metagenome (GOLD analysis project Ga0075418, IMG submission 81776) | Bulk soil microbial communities from a Populus tree surrounding site in Tennessee, USA - Soil MetaG P. deltoides SBSDD2 | ecosystem: Environmental > Terrestrial > Soil > Tree plantation...
GCCGCCAGTCGCCCTACTTCACGTACACTCGATACCCATTCGCCGGAATGGCAATTCTTCCCGAGTCGCCCAACGTGACGGGCGTCTTGTCGAACCACTCCCGGTACACACCTGGACGCGTTAGGCGCCGGTACGTGACGGTCGCCCGCTTGTTGTCGAAGTTCACCGCGACCACCACGGTATTCGTATCCTGCGTGCGCGAGAACGCGTACACGGCCTTGCCGCCGGCCGTTTCGAGCTTCGTCTGGCGGCCGCCCCAGGGACCGTTCGCGAGCGCCGGCTGCCCGTGCTTGAGATCGAATACCGACCGGTAGAAGTCCGCCAGCGACGGGCCGCGCCAGTCGATCGTGTCCTTTTCGAAGAAGCGAAGCCGCTTCTTCATGCCAACCTCCTGGCCGCTGTACAGCAGCGGCATCGATCGCTCGGCCGTTGCGCTCAGGACGTACGCCGGCTTGTGGTTCGCACCCATGCGCTCGAACTCGGAGCCGTTCCAGCTGTTCTCGTCGTGGTTGCTCGTGAAGTACATCCGGTAGGCGCCAGGCCCGTACAGGCTGTCGTTCTTCGCGAAATAGGCATCCAGGGCCGAGACGGGTTGCTTTCCCCGGGCGATCGCGTTCAGCAGGTGGTGCAGCTCCCACCCGTACGTCATGTCGAACGCGGCGTGAATGCCGGGATCTTCCGCTTCCGCGAGGAAGAACAGATCAGGTCGAGCGGCCCTGAGCGCCGTGCGGGCCTCCACCCAGAAGTCCGTCGGCACGCCGCCCGCAACGTCGCAGCGAAATCCGTCAATGCCGGTCGAGTCCACCCACCACTTCATCTCACCGATCATCGCCCGACGAAGCGCCTGATTCGTGTATTGCAGCTCGGCGACATCGGTCCAGTCGGTCTCATGGCCTTCGTTGTCGCGCGCGTTCATGAGCGACCCGTCGGCCTTGCGCTCGTAGTAGTCCGGATGCTCGGCGACCCACTCGTGGTCGTACGCGGTGTGGTTCGCCACCCAGTCGAGAATGACCTTGAGTCCCTGACTGTGAGCGGCCTCCACGACCGCCTTGAAGTCGCCGAGGTTCCCGAACTCCGGGTTGACCGCCGTGTAGTCGGAGATCGCGTAGTAGCTGCCGAGCTTGCCCTTCCGGTTCTTCACGCCAATGGGCTGCACCGGCATGAGCCAGAGGATGTCGACGCCTAACGCCTGGAGTCGGGGGATGTGCGCCCGGAGCGCCGACAGCGTACCCTCGGGGGTGTACTGCCTGACGTTCACCTCATAGATCACCGAGTGCCTCGACCACGCCGGATGGAACGACGGGTCGGTGCTCGGCCGCGCCGCTTTGGCCGCGGCCGCGCCCGGGCGTGACGCGAAAACAGGCGTGGCGGACGCGACGGCCGTATCGGTAGCCGCGTTCTTCTCGGTCGGGCTGCAGGCGAGAACCGCAAGGGCTGCAGTCATTGGCGGTAAGGCGGTGCGCATCGACGTCTCGGAGCTGGTGTCGGCCACGGGTGTCGCGTGGTCAGGGCGTTTTGGACAGATCGAGAACCCATGTCTCGAGCGGTGGCGATGACGCTCGCCGGAACGTAGCCACGAACGCGGCCGTTCGTTGCGGTCGTCGACGTAGTCGAGCTTCTCCGTGAGGGTCTCGCAACGTCACCGAAGCCGGCACCGTCGCTGTCGTAGAACGACTCGACGCCGACAGCGTAGCACGTGCCGCGCCTCCATATATCGGAAATGCGGCGTAGCGCAACGCTCGCGCGAACACCCGGGTCGCTATAGTCTCCAGCGGCTCGAAATCCGGACGTCGACATGACGACGTCCCTGTCTGCCACCACCCGACGACCATGACGCTCACCCGCTCAGCGGGCATACTCTTGCATCCTACGTCGCTGCCAGGGTCGAATGGCATCGGCGAGCTCGGTGGCGAGGCGCATCGCTTCCTCGACTTTCTGGCCGCTACCGGCATAACGATCTGGCAGGTACTGCCGCTTGGCCCCACCGGGTACGGCGACTCGCCGTACCAGTGCTTTTCGGCGTTCGCGGGGAACCCGCTGATGATCGCGGTGCCGAGCGATGGTACCGCGTTCCCGGCTCACTCCGTCGAATTCGAGAGGGTGATTCCACACAAGCGGGCGCTGCTCGACCGAGTCATCGCCTCGTCGACGCGTGACGACCGCTATCGCTCGTTCGCCGACGCGCACGCGTCATGGCTCGACGATTACGCGCTGTTCATGGCGCTCAAGGACGCGCACGGCGGCGTTGCGTGGACGACGTGGGAGCGAGGAGCTGCCACTCGCGAGGAGGGCGCGCTCGAACAATGGCGGCAACGACTCGCCCGAGAGATCGATCGCTATCGCGTCGAGCAGTATCTGTTCTACTCACAGTTCGACGCGCTCCGCCACGCGTGCAAGGACCGCGGCATCCTCATCATGGGCGATTTGCCCATCTATGTGGCGCACGACTCGGCCGACGTATGGGCCGACCGGCACGACTTCAAGCTCCGCGAAGACGGTCGTCCGATCGTCCAGGCCGGCGTTCCACCGGACTACTTCAGCGCGACGGGGCAGCTCTGGGGTAATCCGATCTACGACTGGAGCGCCATGCACGCCGACGGGTACTCGTGGTGGATCCGTCGGCTTCGCGCGGCGTTCGAGCTGTTCGACATCGTTCGCATCGATCACTTCCGCGGCTTCGAGGCGTACTGGGAGGTCCCTGGTGACGCACCAACCGCGGTCAACGGTCGCTGGGTCGAGGGTCCCGGTGAAGCGCTCTTCGAGGCGGTCACAGCCGCGCTCGGTCCGGTGCCAATCGTGGCCGAAAACCTTGGCGTCATCACGCCGGCGGTCGAAGCGCTACGCGAGCAGTTCGGCTATCCGGGCATGAGCATCCTGCAGTTCGCGTTCGGCACCGACGCGGAAGCGCACAAGTTCCGCCCGCACAACTTCCCTCGGTCACGCGTGGTCTATACCGGCACGCACGACAACGACACGACGGTCGGTTGGTGGGAGTCCAGCGGGCAGGGTGATTCCACCCGTGGCGCGCAGGAGGTGGCGCGCGAGAAGGCCTTCGCGCTACAGTATCTCGGGGCGGATGGTCGTGAGATGCACTGGACGCTCATTCGAGCGGCGCTCGCGTCCGTGGCCAACACGGTGATCATTCCGCTTCAGGACGTGCTCGGACTCGGCAGCGAAGCGCGCATGAACCTGCCCGGACGAGCCTCGGGAAACTGGCGCTGGCGCTTCTCCTGGGACGAGATCACCCCGGCAATCGTCGAGCGACTTCGGACCATGATCGACGTCTACGAGCGCTAATCGAGGATCAACCACAATGGCCGAAGTGCAGCGAGCGGAGCGAGCGGTGGGAACGTCGCCGACTCGATTCCTGACGATCTGGAACATGAGCTTCGGGTTTCTCGGCATCCAGTTCGGCTGGGCGCTGCAGATGGCGAACATGAGCGCCATCTACGAGTACCTCGGCGCGAGCGCGGATCAGATCCCGATGCTCTGGCTCGCGGCGCCGCTCACCGGCCTCATCGTCCAGCCGATCATCGGGCACCTCAGCGATAACACCTGGTCGCCGCGACTCGGACGTCGACGACCGTTCTTCCTCGTGGGCGCGATCCTCAGCTCGCTCGCGCTGCTCGTGATGCCGACGTCGAGCGCCCTGTGGATGGCCGCGGGACTTCTATGGATTCTCGACGCATCGATCAACATCTCCATGGAGCCGTTCCGGGCGTTCGTGGCGGATCTCTTGCCGCCTGCCGACCGCACGCGCGGCTTCGCGATGCAGAGCCTCTTCATCGGGCTCGGTGCCGTGATCGCGTCGGCGATGCCTTGGATGTTGACCAACTGGTTCGGCGTTGCGCCGAGCACGCCGGGCACGATACCAACGACAGTGCGACTGTCGTTCTTCATCGGCGCGGGGGCGTTCTTCGGGGCGGTGCTGTACACGATCCTGACGACGAAGGAGCATCCGCCCGAGAACCTGGAGGAGTTCCGCCGGCGAAAACGTGAGACCGCCGGCATCGCGGCGAGCGCCCGCGAGATCATGAAGGCGGCTCGCGAGATGCCGCAGACGATGCGTCAGCTCGCCTTCGTGCAGCTCTCGACGTGGCTCGGGCTCTTCTGCATGTGGCTCTACTTCCCGGTCGCGGTGGCGCGCAACGTGTTCGGCGCGCCGGACCAGAACTCCCCGCTCTATCAGCAGGGGGTGGAGTGGGCGGGCGTGTGCTTCGGCGCATACTCCGCGGTGTGCTTCGTGTTCTCGTTGTTTCTGCCGTCGATCGCGCGCGCGTTGGGACGGACGCGTGCGCACGCGTTCTGCCTGCTGGCGGGCGCCGCGGGGCTGCTGTCGGTGACCGTGATACACGAGCCCAGGCTGCTGCTGCTCTCCATGGCGGGTGTGGGGTTGGCGTGGGCGAGCATTCTCTCGATGCCGTACGCGATTCTCGCCGGCTCGCTGCCCCGGGAGAAGACGGGTGTCTACATGGGGATCTTCAACTTCTTCATCGTCATCCCGGAGATCGTTGCGTCGTTAGGCTTCGGGTGGGTGATGTCGCACGTGCTGGACAACAACCGATTGTCGGCCGTGGTGGCGGGCGGCGTCTTCCTGTTCCTGGCGGCGATTCTCGTGTGGCGCGTCCGTGACCCGAGCGAGGCACCGGCCACCGCCCCATCCGGCCAGCCGGTCGTGACGACGGGTGGCGCGGTGGCGTAAAAAGGGGTCAGAGTCCTTTTTCATCCTTTCCACGTCGCCTCGGTCCAATTTCACGCGCTGACTGCGCGGTCCCTCGCGCCGCCAAGGCGTTCGAATGATGAAATTCGACTCTGACCCCAATTTGGTCTTTCTCGCGCTCGCATTCGGGGTGGCGAGCGCACTTCCTGCCCAGGCCCCGAGCGTGGAGAAAGTCGAGCCGCCAAACTGGTGGGCGGGGCATTCGATCAATCCGGTGCGCGTGCTCGTGCGCGGGAAGAACCTCGCCGGCGTGCGGGCGACCTGCGGGCGCCTGACGTGCAGCGCGCCCAGGGTCAGTGCGGCCGGGACGTACGCGTTCATCGACGTCACGATCCCCGCCGGAACCTCGCCAGGCTCATACCCGCTGACGCTGCGCACGCCGGGCGGCAGCGTCGCGGCTCCGTTCACCGTGTCCCCTACCCTGCCCCGCGCCGGTCGATTCCAGGGATTCGGTCCGAACGACGTCGTCTATCTGATCATGCCCGACCGGTTCGCGAACGGGGACACCACGAACGACAATCCGGCGAAGTCGCGCGGGCTCGTCGATCGATCCAAGGGCCGCTACTACCACGGCGGCGACCTCGCCGGAGTCCGCCAGCGACTGCCCTATCTCAAGTCGTTAGGCGTCACTACCATCTGGCTCAACCCGATCTACGACAACAACGACAGGCTCAACGAGCGCGAGACGTACGAGGGCCAGCCCATCACCGACTACCATGGCTACGGCGCCGTCGACTTCTACGCCGTGGACGAGCACCTCGGCACGCTGGCCGAGCTCAAGCTGCTCGTGGACGAAGCGCACCGTACGAGGCTCAAGATCATCCTCGACATGGTCGCCAACCACACGGGCCCATATCACCCGTGGGTCAACGACTCGCCGACGCCAACGTGGTTTCATGGCTCGGCGGCCAAGCACCTCGCCAACACCTGGCAGGTCTGGACCCTCGCTGACCCGTACTCGACGCCTGCCATGCGCGAGGCGACGCTCGACGGCTGGTTCATCGACATCCTCCCCGACCTGAACCAGAGCGACCCCGAGGTCGAGCGATACATCAACCAGAACACACTCTGGTGGGCGGGCGTGAGCGGGATCGACGGCATTCGCCAGGACACGTGGCCCTACGCGCCGCGCGCGTTCTGGCGCGACTGGATGACCGCGATCAAGCGCGAGTTTCCGTCGATGACCGTCGTGGGCGAGGTGTTCGACGGCGACCCGTCACTGGTCGCGTTTTTCCAGGGCGGCCGGCGTGGCTGGGATGGGATCGATACCCGTGTGGACGCGCTGTTCGACTTCCCGCTGCTCTTCCCGCTGCGACGGGCGTTCGCCGAGGGCAAGTCGCTTCGCGAGGTGGCGCAGATGCTCTCGCGCGATCATCTCTACCCTAACGCGTCGTCGCTCATGACGTTCCTGGGCAACCACGACGTCGGTCGCTTCATGAACGAGCCGCGTGCGACCATCGACGGGCTGAAGCTGGCGTACACGTTCCTGCTGACCGTGCGCGGAACGCCGCTTCTCTACTACGGCGACGAGATCGCGATGCCTGGCGGCGGTGATCCGGACAACCGGCGGGACTTCCCCGGTGGATGGCGTAACGACCCACGCGACGCCTTCGAGAGCAGCGGTCGCACCGAGCAACAGCAGGCGGTGTGGTCGCACGTGCAGCGGCTGCTGAAGCTTCGCGCGGAGCGGACCGATCTCCGCACGGCTCGGATGGAGCATCTCCACGCAGGCGAGCAGTCGTTCGTCTACCGACGCGGCCGCACGGTTGTGGCGCTGAACAACGACACCAGCGCGGTGACGATTCGCCTTCCGGTCCCGAGCCTCCCGGGCGACGCGTTAGGCCTTTGCGCACGCCCCACCGCGGAAGGCGGGGTCGTCACCATCGTCATCCCGCCACGATCGGGGTGTGTGTTCTGATGTGTGAGCGTGGACGCGCGTGGACGGGTAACGGCCGCGGCTCACGCGGATGGACTCCGACGTTCGACCATCCTTTCGGGGAACAGCGGTGAGGCGGACGGAGCGGGAAGAGCCTGATACTGCCTGACGGGATGCCGCCTCACCCGAAGCCAATTGTCATCCCGTACGCGTCGCCGGAAGCTCTCCGCGCGCGACGCGATCGACCTCGGGCGCATTCACGGATTAGCCGCCCGTGCTCAACGACTTGACCACGAGTCCGATGAACATGGCGAGCGCGGCGAGGATGATTACCCAACCCCAGAGGGGTGTTCGGTCGTAACCCTGATTGTCGGCCACGGTGCGGTCCGCGTTAGGGTGAAATGACGCTCAGAGCTGGCTCGTGCAGTGCGAGCACCGCGTTGCCGCGACGTCGATCGTCATCTTGCAGAACGGGCACGGCTTCGTTGCGGGCGCCGCGCTTGGGCGAATGAACGCCTTGCTGATGCGCCATGCGACGAAGCCGATGATGACGAAGTTGAGCAGCGCACTGCCGAAGTCCCCGATCTTGAACGGAATCGGTCCCGGCGTGACGGCGGATTGCCACAGTTTCGGATCGGGCGTCGTCGCGGCGACGATCGGCATGATGAAGTCATCGACGACAGCTGTCACGAGCTTGTTGAGAGCCCCACCCACCACCACCGCGATAGCCAGTGCCAGGACGTTCTCCTTGAGCAAGAACGCCTTGAACTCTCTCCACATGGACATGTCGTGCCTCGTGAAGTACGGGAACCGGCAGACCTCGGCCCGTTGCCGAAGCCAGTCCGGCTCCGTCGCCGGTGAAGTTGCGCCCGTCAGACGTCGGCGCCAGCCCTCGATGCATCGCATGAGTGCGCCGAGGCGGGCACGGCTGTTGCCTTTGCCTAGCTGCAGTCACTGAAACGACGAGGTCCTTCTCACATGTCTCTGGGCGCCACCGACGATCGCTCGATTCTCGACCCCGATGTCGACGATCGGGCCCAGGCCACGCCCGTCGAGGCCGGTGCCCCCACTCCCGACCTCTCGAAAACGGCCTCGGCCCTGACAACCGTTCGCGCACGCTCGATCGGCCTCACCGTCCTGTCGATTCTCGCGCTCCTCTATACGCTCTTCTTCGCGCGCGACTTCCTGCTGCCGATCGTGCTGGCACTCCTCCTCGATCTGCTGTTCAGTCCCGTCGTCCGGGCGTTCACGAGGATCGGGATCGGCGCGCCGTTAGGCGCCGCGATCGTGGTTGCCGGGCTGCTCGCGTTCGTCAGCTTCGGAGTCTACGAGCTCTCCACGCCGGTCGAACGATGGGTCGCGCAGGCCCCGACGACGCTCGCGCGAGCCGAGGCGCGGCTGAAGAAGCTCACGAAGCCGCTCGAGCGAGTGAGACGCACCGCGGAACAGGTGGAAACTGCCACCAGCAGCGCGGCCCCACCGAAGGCGACCGAGGTCGTCGTCCGCGGCCCAGGGATCGTCGCGCGCGTGTTCGGGACGACGCAGCGCTTCGTCGCCGGCTCGCTGGAGGTCCTCATCCTGCTCTACTTCCTGCTCGCGTCGGGCGATCTTTTTCTGCAGAAGCTCGTGAAGGTGTTGCCGCAGCTGGGCGACAAGCGGACGGCCGTCCAGATCGCGCGCAAGGCCGAGTCGTCGATCTCGACCTATCTCATCACGGCGCTCGCCATCAACGTTGGCGAAGGCATCGTCGTCGCCGGAGCGTTGTATCTGCTCGGAATGCCGAATCCGGCGCTGTGGGGCGCGCTCATCGCGCTCCTGGAATTCGTTCCCTACCTCGGCGCGACGGCGATCATCATCGTGTTGACGGTTGCGGCACTCACGTCGTTCGACGCGGTGGGCCATGCCCTGCTGATCCCACTCGCGTTCCTCGCGATCAACCTCGTTCAGGCAAACCTGATCAGTCCGCTGCTGTACAGTCGTCGCCTAACGCTGAACCCCGTGGCGGTGTTCGTGGGGCTGGCATTCTGGTGGTGGATCTGGGGAATCCCCGGCGCGTTCGTGGCGGTGCCGCTCATGGCCACGTTCAAAATCTTCTGCGACCACATCGACTCGCTCGCTCCGATCGGCGAGTTCCTGGGCCAGCGTGACGAGGAGGAGCGGCGGGAGACGGTTCGCGTCGGCTAGAGTTGGCGCGCGGCTGTCGTCGGTCGGCATCGCGCCAGAGTCGGCGCGGTGTCGTCCTCCACGCTCGGCTTGACGTTAGGCACGTGCCGGGTCGCGCTTCAGCCGTCGCGCAGCCGGCGCGTGGCGGCTGGGACACTAATCGTCAGGCAGTATCCGGCCGTTTCCGCCACCTCCGCTTCATCGCTGTACCCCGAAAAGGCTTGGCGAACATCGAAGTGGGGCCGCGCCGATTAACTGTCTGTGCGGATCCCCCGACTAGAATCGCGCCTCGAAGTACAGGTCGAGCAACGTGCGCTTGCGCGGCCAGATGCCGCGAGACAGGTCCGCCCTGAACAAGCCGTCCAGGATCGACGCCCCGATCCCGGCGCCGCTCACCGGCCGGCCCGGATGGCTCCAATCACTCCGGTCGCCCGCCCAGCCCAGATCGCCGAACACCGACGGTCGCACCACCATGAACTGCTTGCCCAGCTCGGCCCGCCCGAGCCAGTACGAGTTCCCGACCTGCCCGGGCTGCGTTAGGCTCGGCCGCTGACCGCGCACCGTGTGTGCTCCGCCGATGAACCACTCGCGCTGCGGAGGCAACGCTCCGCCCGATGTGCCCGCACTCCCGGTCACGGCAGCCTCGAATCCGCCGCCAAGGCCACGCGAAAGCGTCAGGTCGAGCGCGCCCCGCGTGTAGTCGAACGTACCCGCCGCCGCCTCGGCGCGAGTGTCCGTGAGCAGCCGCCAGCCCTCCGGATCGAGGCCGAACGTGCGCGTGTAGCGCATCTCCGCGCCGCCGATGGTGCCCTTTGTGGCTTCGATATTGGGGAGGAACTGGACATCGTTCATCGCATTCGCGAGCGAGAACTGCGTTTCGACGTTCGCGTTCCACTGGTGCTCGCCAAACAGCCGCCACGTGAAGCCACCCCCACCCACGTTGGATCCGGCGAGCTCACCGCCCCACGTGCGATAGTAGAAGCCCTCGTCGAGCCCGAACAGCACCGCGTTGAGCGAGGCGCCGAACGACAGCGGTTCGCCGTAGTCGTTCGCCGCCTCGAGGCGCCGATAGACGCCGAGATCCAGCTGTCGCCGCCCGTTGCTACGCGTGCCGAACAGCTCACCGTTCAGCTGCGCGTCGGCGAAGCTCACGCGCGGCACCGCCCGCGCGCTGTACCCTCGTCCCAGCTGCTGCGTCACGCTGAGGCCCGTCGAAAATCCTTCGACGCGATTGTACCGCGTGAGGTCGAGGCCGTAGTGGAGCGTCGGCTTCTGGGGCGCCCACTCGGGCTGCAGCGAGAAGCCTAACGATTTCATCAACTCATCCCGCTCGGCAGTGCCGAACACCTCCTCGCCAGGCTCGTAGATCGAGCCAGGAAGATCGGGCGACCGCGCCAGCACTGTAGAATCGCACGGTATGCGGACGGCGAGTCGAACGGTGCCGTTGTAGCGCGAGTGATACTGCGTGTACGTGCCCGACGTGTCGCACTGTGCCTTGCGAGCCTCCTTCTGTCGCTCGCGGCGCACCGAATCGGCTTCGGCGATGATCTTGTACCGCCGCTTCCTCTCCTCCTCCGACAGGTTCCGCCACTTGGTGCTGTCTCCGAACAGCGAATCGCGCAGCGATTTCGGCGCCGGGGGAACCTTGGGCATCGAATCCGTCCCGTTCACGCTCGCGTACTTGAAGCTCTCCTCCATCTTGAACGGCACGCGCATGAACGCCACCTGCGCCGATCCCTCGGCCGCCTGGGCGCGTGGCAGCCAGAAGCGCCCGGCATACAACCCGTAATCGATGGTCACGCCTTCGAGGTTCGCGCGCATGGGCGAGAGAATCGCCTTGACAGCGGCGGGCGGCTTGTCGTCGTCCTCATCGAGTGCCGTCTCCTCGTCGACAACCTGCCAGATGTCCATCTCGACCGACATCCGGTACGCGGCCCGTACGAGCTGACCCGTGCTCACGTCGAACCAGAACGACCCAACGGATAGCCGCCAGTTCGGCCGACGCGGTTCGATGCGAAGCTCCCGCAGCGCGATGACCTTTCCATCCGAGAGCTTGAACGAGATCGAGTCGCCGATGGCGAAGCGGTAGTAGGCCTCCGACCCCACGGCTAACGGGTGGATCATGTCTTCGGGATCGACTTCGGCCTTCGCCACGCCGTTCCCGATCCAGAGCGCTTCGCGGCCCGGGTAATACGGGATGGGTGACATCTCCTCCGGTTCGACGTCCGTATCTGCGTCCTTCACCATTGGAATCGCGGTGCGCGCTCCCTTGAGGTCGACCCATGCGCCATTGTCGCGCGACCACCGCACTCGCGACACGTTCTCGGTGCGGAACAACAAGCGATCACGTCCAAACGCGCGGAAGCCGAGTCCGGCGGAGATGCGCTGATAGGCTGTGGCGTCGTACGCGAGCAGCGCCGAATCCTGACGCATGCGCGCCACCCGGGCCTGCTGAAGAAGCGTTCGCGCAGCCGGGTCCTTGAACGCCGAGGCCTCGAGCTCGGGGGTCACCGGAATGCGCTTCCGCTCACGCCGCTTCCCCTTGTCGTCCATCGTGTCCGCCAGGACCTTCTTCTGGTCCTGTGTGCTGTCGGGCTTTCCGCCCACGCGAACCGTGACTTGCTGGTCTAGCGCCAGCGCAAGGACAAGGACTGCCGAAAACATCGGTGCTCCTGAGGGTCGAGGAGGGAGGAGGCCCGTGCCTCTACGTCCGGGTCCCGAGTGTGGTTTCGGTACACCCCCAGCGGCAAGTGTTCCGCGGAGCTATCGCCGTGAGCCTGACGCGGTATCGGCGGGAGCAGGCGCGGGAACGGGGGCCTCCGATCTTCGCCGCGAGCGCGCCTCCTGCCGTGCCCGCCGCTGGTAGTACGCGTCGCGCCATTCGCGCTCGGTGGTTTGCTGCGCGGCCTCGCGCCCGGCGAAGAACATGGCGGTGAGCGCGATGGCCAGCGGGCCGAGCACGGCGAGTGCGCCGCCAGGGAGCGTTCCGGCACCGGAAGCGTTTTCGTGACTCACGCGACGCACGAGCGCGGGGAATCGCCGCTGCATCCACACGGTGCTCACGATGACGAGCAGCCCGAGCGCCGCGAGCGTGATCGGCAGCGCCACGACGCGACGGAACACGTCGAACGCCAGGTACCCGAGGTAGCCGAACGCTGCCAGGCCGCCGCCGACGAGGAGTGTACGGCGCCGGAGGTAGAGCGACGCGGTCACCAGCGCGGCCGCGACGAGCGGAACCGCGTGCCGCCAGACCCCGATGTGCGGCCACACCTGCACGTACGCGACGAACAGCATGACCACCCCGGCGAGATACAGCCAGAACGCGTAATCCTCGCCCTCCGGCTGGCGCCGTTCCACCGCGTACGCGATCGCGATCACCGCGCACGCGACGACGCACTGGTAATAGGGCCCGACGTACCAGGTGAGACGCGGGTCGCCTAACGCTTGACCCAGGTGCAGGAACAGCGAGACGAGTGCCGCGGCGATCGGCGCCGCCAATGCGAAGAACCTCACGCGTCGCAGGGCGACGAGCGCCACGCCGATCGTCGC
>Ga0075418_10007483_pt1 | contig 12308 bp, 14 predicted proteins | sample SoiMetdeltSBSDD2_FD_81776 | JGI IMG/M metagenome (GOLD analysis project Ga0075418, IMG submission 81776) | Bulk soil microbial communities from a Populus tree surrounding site in Tennessee, USA - Soil MetaG P. deltoides SBSDD2 | ecosystem: Environmental > Terrestrial > Soil > Tree plantation...
ACGAGTTCGGCGCGCTCGCCGAGCACATGACGTGGATGAGCCGCGAGCTGCACCGGCTCGACGACGAGCAGCGCGTGGCGGCGGCGACGCTGCGGGGACTGAACGATCGCCTGGCGCTGGCCAGCCGCGCCAAGTCGGAGTTCCTGGCCAACATGAGCCACGAGCTGCGCACGCCGCTCAACGCGATCCTCGGGTTCACCGAGATCCTGCTCGACGAGCTGTACGGCGAGGTGCCGGCCAATCTGCGCGAGCCGCTCGTCGACATCCAGACGAACGGCCGTCATCTCTTGCGGCTCATCAACGACGTGCTCGACCTGTCGAAGATCGAGGCCGGCCGCCTCGAGCTCGGCCTGGGCGAGTATTCGGTGCAGGAGATCGTCGAGGTGGTGCACGCGTCGCTCCGGTCCCTGGCCATCGAGAAGGGGCTCGCATTCAGCGTGCGGGTCGCCCCCGGGATCCCCGCGGCCTGGGGCGACGGCCGGCGGCTCACCCAGTGCCTGCTGAACCTCGCCGGGAACGCGCTCAAGTTCACGCGCCAGGGACGGGTCGACATCGACGTGAGCCACGCCGACGGGTGGCTCACGTTCAAGGTGGCCGACACCGGCATCGGGATTCCCAAGGAAGAGGTCGAGAACATCTTCGCCGAGTTCCGCCAGGTCGACACGACCATCACCCGGGAGTACGGTGGCACGGGACTCGGGCTCAGCATCACGAAACGACTCGTCGAGATGCACGGTGGACGCATCGGCGTGGAAAGCGAGCTCGGCCGCGGCTCCACGTTCTTCTTCACGGTGCCGCTGCACGCGGACGGAGGACCCGCATGAGTGACCGGACGGTGCTTCACATCGAGGACAACGAATACAATCGGAAGATCGTGAGACAGCTCTTGAGCCGGACGACCTACCGCCTGCTGGAGGCGGCCGACGGCGAGGAGGGGCTCGCGGTGGCGAAACGCGAGCTGCCCGACCTGATCCTGATGGACGTCCAGCTGCCCAAGCTGTCCGGGCTCGACGCGACCCGCCTGCTCCGGGCCGATCCGCGCACCGCCAACATCCCGCTCGTGGTGGTGACGTCCTTCGCCCTGAGCGGCGACGACCGCAAGGCGATGGATGCGGGCGCCTCGGCGTATCTGGCCAAGCCGTACAGTCCGCGCGACTTGATGGCGCTGATCCACCGCTTCCTCCCCGAGAACTGATCGTGCGCTGGTCGAGAGGAGACGCTTCATGAGCAAGAAGACGCCGGCCGTCCTCGCCGTGGTCGCCCTCGTCCTCGTCTCCGGCACCGCCCGGGTGGGCGCCCAGGGTCAGGCCGAGCAGTTCACGCCGGAGTTCCGGGAGGTCCGCCGCACCTACGACGAGAAGCACACGCCGAAGATCGAGGCGCCGGACCAGGTCAAGCGGGGGCAGTGGTTCGAGGTCACCGTCACGATCGGCGCCGGCGGCGTTCATCCGTCGCTCGCCGAGCACTTCGTCCGCTACATCGCCCTCTACAAGGACAGCGCCGAGATCGCGCGCATCTACCTGCACCCGGTGTTCTCCTATCCCAAGGCGGTGTTCACCATCGCCCTCGACGAGGGCGGCACGCTGCGGGCGATCGCCGAGCCCACGCATTCAGCGGGCTGGGAGAGCTCGAAGAAGATCACCGTCACGCGCTAGGGGCCAGGGTGAGGAATCCGGCGCGGATCCTGATCGCCGACGACAATCCGGCCAACGTCCGCATCCTGAGCATGCGCCTGGCCTCCGACGGCTACGACGTCGTCACCGCCCGCGACGGCGAGGAGGCGCTGGCGGTGGCCGGCGAGGCCCAGCCCGACCTGATCCTGCTCGACGTGATGATGCCGAAGCTCGACGGCATCACGGTCTGTCGCCGCCTCAAGGAGGCGCAGGCCGCCTCGTTCACGCCGATCGTCCTGGTGACCGCCATGACCGAGGCGAAGGACATCGTCGCCGGGCTCGAGGCGGGGGCCGACGAGTACCTCACCAAGCCGGTCGACCACGCGGCGCTCTCGGCCCGCGTCCGCTCGATGCTGCGCATCAAGGCGCTCCACGACACGGTCACCGCGCAGGCCGACGAGATCGCCCGCTGGAACGCCACGCTCGAGCGCCGGGTGGCCGACCAGGTGGGCCAGATCGAGCAGATGAGCCGGCTCAAGCGGTTCTTCTCTCCGCCCCTCGCCGACGCGATCCTGGCCGGCGGCGCCGCCGATCCGCTGCGGCCCCACCGGCGCGAGATCAGCGTGGTCTTCCTCGATCTGCGAGGCTTCACGGCCTTCGCCGAGATGTCGGAGCCCGAGGAGGTCTCGGAAGTGCTCGCGGCCTATCACGACGAGGTCGGGAGGATCATCCAGGCACACGAGGGCACGCTCGAGCGGTTCACCGGCGACGGCATGATGATCTTCTTCAACGACCCGGTGCCGGTGCCGAACGCGGAGGAGCGCGCGGTCCGGATGGCCGAGGCCATGCGCGCCCGCGTGCGCGTGCTCGCGGGCGAGTGGCGCCGGCGCGGCTACGATCTCGATCTCGCCATGGGCATCGCCAAGGGCTACGCGACGATCGGCGCCATCGGCTTCGAGGGGCGGCAGGACTACGCGGCGATCGGGAGCGTCACCAACCTCGCCTTCCGCCTGTGCACTGAGGCCGCGGGCGACCAGATCCTCATCAGCCAGCGCATCCACGCCGCGGTGGCCGATCTCGTGAACGCCAAAGAGATCGGTCCGCTCCAGCTCAAGGGCTTTCACCGCCCCGTTCCCGCCTACGAAATCGTCGATCTGAAGCAGCCCTCCGCCTGAGCGTGCTGCGGGTCGGACCCGGCCGGGCCCGGGAGGCTCCGCGGTGAGCCGCGCCTCGCGGCGAGAGTCTCAGATCACTCCGTCGCGCCGCAGGCGCTCGATCTCGTCCGGCGGGTAGCCGGCCTCGCGCAGCACCTCGTCGGTGTGCTCGCCGAGCGTCGGCGGCTCGCGGTCGAGCCCGGGGCTTCCGTGCGCCAGCCGGAACCCGGCGCCGACGAGCCGCATGGGCCCGTAGCGCGAGTCGATCGTCTGGAGCACGTCGCGGTGCTCGAGCTGCGGATGGTACACGATCTCGTCGAGCCGCCAGATGGAGCCGCACGGCACGTCGGCGGCGGTCAGCCGCGTCTCCCAGCTCTTCGGCGTGTCGGCCGCCAGCGCCCCCTCGATGATCTCGCGCAGCGCCGGCTCGTTCGCGGTGCGCGCGGCCCAGTCCTTGAACCGCGGATCGGCGAGCGCGTCGGCGCGCCCGAGCGTCTTCATGAGGCTCTGGAACTGCTTCTCGGTGAGCGCCGCCAGGACGATGTAGCCGTCGCGCGCGCGGAACCGGGCCGCCGTCGGCTTGCGGCTCACCGAGCCGTTGCCGAGCTGCTTGGGCGGGATACCCGCGACGGTGTACTCGGAAACCGGCCCCGGCAGGAAGGCGAGCGCCGCGTCGAGCATGGCGACGTCGACGAGCTGGCCTCGGCCGGTGTGCATGCGCTGGAACAACGCACTCGCCACGGCCAGCGCCGCCGTGAGCCCGCCGATCGTGTCACAGATCGCGAATCCCGCGCGCGTGGGCCCGTGCGCGGGCTCGCCGGTGATCGACATGATCCCCGACATCGCCTGCAGCTTGCCGTCGAAGGCCGCCGTCGTCCGCTCCGGCCCGGTCTGGCCGAAGCCGGAGACCGCGCAGTAGATGAGCCGGGGATTCACGGCCGAGAGCGCCTCGTAGCCGAGACCGAGGCGATCCATGACGCCGCCGCGGAAGTTCTCCCACACCACGTCGGCGCCGGCCACCAGCCGCTTGACGATCGCGACGGCTTCCGGCCGCCGGAGGTCGAGAGTGATACTGCGCTTGTTGCCGTTCACCGCCAGGAAGGACGGCGCCATCTTGCGCTCCGCCCATTTCGGGTCGGCGAGCTGGCCGCGCGTGTCGTCGCCCTCGTGCGACTCGATCTTCACCACGTCGGCGCCGAGCAGCGCCAGCTGATAGGTCCCGTACGGCCCCGCCAGAAAACGGGTGAAGTCGAGGATGCGGACGCCCGCGAATGGCTTGCTCACGACGCCTCGCGCTTGGTCTTGGCGACGGCCTTCACCACGTCGAACTCCTTGCGGCGCTCGGCGAGCTTGTCCGGCGTCAGCTTCGTCATGTCGAGATAGTCGAGCTTCCAGGCGGCGTCGGGGCTCCACCGGAGCGGCGACTGCATGGTGGTCCGGGCGGCGGGCGCCCGCTCGAGGAGCTCGAGAGCGAGCTCGAGCGTCTGGGCCTGCGAGGCGGTGTCGAAGGGGCGCCCGGCCGAGTTACCGAGGGGGAAGTCGCTGAAGAGGAAGCGCGGCACGCCGCAGTGCTCCACGATGTCCTTGGCGCTGCCCATGATCACGGTCGAGATCCCGTTGGCCTCGAGGTGCCGCGCCGCCAGACTCACGGTCTGGTGACAGACGGGTCAGCTGGGCACGAGCACGGCGGCGTCCACGCCGTCCTCGCGGCAGCGGCGCAGGAGCTCGGGATTGTCGGCCTCGATCGTGACCCGCTGGCTTCGGTTCGTGGGCGTACCGAAGAGGCGCGGGCCGAGGGAGCCGATGCGCCCCGCCGCCACCGCCTCTTTCAGGCGCGCCAGCGGCAGATACGTGTTGAAGTCGGCTGCCGTGGTGTGCACGCGGTCGTAGCCGACGTGCGAGATCCGGAGATCGGGCACGCTCTCGGACGGCAGCGAGTACACCTTGTAGAACTTCGCGGCGGCGTTGTAGGGCGCGCCCGGGCCCTGGTCGCCGAGCTCGGGCTGGAACGGCGCCGCCGTCGTGATGAGCGCCACCCGGGTCCGGGCGAGCGGCGTCCGCAAGGGCGTGAACGGCGCGTCGACGAAGTGCGCCCAGCGGTAGGGGCTGAAGCCGAGCGCCTGGTAGTAGTCGCGCGTGCGCTGCATGTACGGAATCGGCACGTCGTGCTCGGCGGCCAACACGGTCTTCGTTTCCTGGGCGGTCGTCATCGCGGCCCCTCCGTCGGCTCCCCAGTCTAGCCCGCGTCGGACGCGACGTCCACGCGGCTGTGCTAATCTGCGGCCTGATCGTGACAATCGCGACGTGGCTGTCGGCGTACGTCCGCGGAGCGCTCTCGAGTCGGTTCATCCTCGGCGTGATCGGGCCCCTGACGAACGGAAGCTTCGCCGTGGGCGCCTGGCTTGCCGTCACTCACCTGCCGACCCTCTACGACGTCCGGCGCACCTGGGTCTCGTCGCTGGCGTCGGCGCGCTACAACCCGGCCGGGTACGCGTATCTCGGCACCGTGTTCCTGATCGTCCCGCTGCTGCTCGTCCCGCTTCCCGGCTACCTGTCCGGACGCTTCCGGGCGTCCGCGATGCGGCGCGCGGGATTCTTCCTGCTCTGGTTCGGCATCGTCGGCCTGTTCCTCCTCGGCGTCGAGACGACGATCTTTCCCAATCCTGGCCGGACGCGCTTCAGCCACCAGCTCTTCACGACCATCGCGTTCATCGGGATCACGCCGGGCTTCCTCGCGTTCAGCCTGCTCGCGTGGCGCCGGGCGTGGATCGCGCGGAGGTCCCTGCTGCCGGCCGCGCTGGCCTGCGCGGTGCTGCTGCTTCCCGGGATCGGCGCGGGTCTCTCCCACGTCGCGCGGATCCTCGGCGCGCTCGGGTGGACGTCGCTCCAGACGGCCAAAAGCGATCAGTGGTTCATCCGGTCGTTCGTGTTCTGGGAGTGGCTGGGCGTGATCGGGCTGTTCGTCGGCGGCTGGCTGACCGCCTGGGCCGCCTCGCCGGACGAGGAGCGGTGATCAGCTCCCGGCGGCGCGCAGGAGCGTCTCGCGGCCCTTCAGCATGTCGTCGAGGGCGCCGAACGCCATCATGTAGTGGCCGCGGTAGCCGCCGCCCTCGATCCGCCTGAACATCTGCCCGAAGTCGATCGAGCCCTCGCCCGGACGCAGGTGCTCCTCGTAGCGCCCGTGGCTGTCGGCCAGTCGCACCTCGCCGCAGCGGCCGAGGTCCATCGCGTCGAGAAAGCCGTCGATGCCCTCCGGGACGAGATGGGCGTGGTTCACCGTGAACGCCCAACCGAGGCTCGGCGACTGGATGCGCCCGAAGTACTCGCGGCACTCCTCGAGGTTGTGGGCGAGGTAGCGGATCTCCGCGTGGTCGGGCTCGCGGTTCAGGTTCTCCAGCAAGAGGCGCGCGCCCGCGCGCTCGGCGTGAGCGGCCGCGCGCTCTAGACGCTCGATGCTCGCCGCGCGCCGCGCCGCGTAGTCGCCGGTGAAGTGATAGCCGCCGTGGACGACGATCCACTCGGCGCCGAGGCGGCCGGCCAGGTCGATGTAGGTCCGAAGATATTGCTCGGCGGCGTCGGCCAGCAGCGGTGACGTCTCCGCGACGTTCACCGCGGACGCGGAGTGCAGGCCGAGATGGATGCGGTGGCGCTCGCAGGTGTGGCGCAATGCGGCCACGCGGTCGGGCGTCCACGCGGCGGGAGCGTTGGGATGGTCGGGCGCGCCCTCCAGGCACATGTCGACGTAGTGGACGCCGTTGGCGGCCGCCCAGGCGAGGCCGTCTTCCAGCCGCCGCCGGCCGCCGAGATCGACGCCGATCCGCTCGCGGAGCGTCATCGCTTGCCTAACGTGCGGCCAGGCCCGGCATCGTGAAGCGCTGCTGCTCGAGCTCAGCGGCCAGCGCCTTCGCCTGAGCGTCGGTCAGCGCCACCAGCGGCGGACGCACCGTGCCCCAGCCCGCGTCGCCGCCATGTTGGGCGATCGCCGACTTGAGCGCCGGGATCATCGGGAATTTCTGGAACACGCCGCGGATCACGTCCAGGCGCGCTTGCTGCGCGTCGGCGTCGCCCGCGCGCCAGGTCTCGAAAAGGCGCGCGATCGGCCCGGGATGGACGTTGGCGGTCGCGCTGATGCAGCCGGCCCCGCCGTTGCGCATGTTCTGGAGCAGGAAGGTCTCCGATCCGGCGAAGACGTCGAAGCCCGACTTCGCGAACGCGTCGAGGAACGCCTTCGTGTTGCTCCACTCGCCCCCGCTGTCTTTCATGCCGGCGATCTGGGTCGGATAGGCCTTGAGCAGGCGCTCCACGAGGCCGAGGGTGATGGGCACCTGGGCCACCGGTGGGATGTGATAGAGGTACACGCGCAGCCGCGCCTCGCCGACCCGCTCGATCACCTCCGCGAAGCTCCGGAAGAGCCCGTCGTCACTGACGCCCTTGTAGTAGAAGGGCGGCAGCATCAGCACGCCTCCGCAGCCCAGCTTCATCGCGTGCGCGGTGAGCCGGACAGAATCCGGCAGGGCGCAGCAGCCGGTCCCCGGCATCATGCGAGCCGGATCGAGCCCGGCCGCCACCAGCCCATCCAGCAGCTCGATCTTCTCCTCGACCGAGAGCGAGTTCGCCTCCGAGTTCGTGCCGAAGATGGCGAGGCCCACGTTCTGGGACAGAAGCCAGCGACAGTGACGGGCGAACCGCTGCGCGTCGGGCGCGAGATCGGCGCCGAACGGGGTGACGACGGGCGAGAGCACTCCGGTGATGCGAGTCACGTTGTTCCTCCTGTCTCGGGCGATGGCGCCGACGTTACGCTGGAGATTGTGGCACAGAGCGTCCGGGATCGCGACGGGGGCTCAGGAGGCGCCTATCTGAAGCGGGGGATGACCTTCTCCGCGCACAGCTCGAGGGTCTTCCGGCAGCGATCGCGGTCGAGGATGCCCTGGCCAAAGAGCAGAAAGATCTCGCGGAACGGGACGTGGCGCGCCGCGTTCTCGATCATCCGGCTGACCGTGTCGGCATCACCGATGAGGAGCGGCGGGCGGTCCTGGCCAAAGGGCACCGACCACGAGTCCCACATCCAGAGGCAGTCCTCGGCCCACGCCTCGGCCTCGCTGTTCGTGTCGGCGAGCACGAGATAGCCGCCCCAGGCCGCCTCCTCGCCGCGCGTCACCCGGCGCCCGTGCTCCTCGGCCACCTCGCGATAGCGCCGCCACAGGAGCTCGCAGAAGCCCATCTCACTCGCCATCACGATCGGCTTGCCGCCTTCCCTCGCCCAGTAGAGCGAGGTCTGCAGGCTGTGGGTGAAGCCGGAGTAGACGGGGATCGGGTTCTGCAGCGGGCGCGGCGCGATGCCGACCTCGGTGATGGCGCCGTCGGCGCCGACGCCGCGCCCGTACTTCAGGTAGACCGGGTGCTCGTGCGGCTGCCGCTGGCCCTCCGGGGGAAACGACCAGTACTTGCCCCGGAACGAGAAGGTGTCGCGCTCCCAGGCCGTCTTGATGATCGCGACGCATTCCTCGAAGAGCTCGCGGTTCTGCGCGTCGTCGTCGCTCCGGCGGTTCCACGGTCCGGTCGCCTTCGCCCCGGCGACGGCGGCGTAGTTCTCGAACCAGCGCGCCTGGTAGCCGCGCACGAACGCCACGTTGAGCCGGCCGCCGAGCAGATGATCGAGCGTCGCGGCGTGCTCGGCCACGCGCAGGGGATTGTGGGTGGGCAGGACGTAGCCGAACTGATTGATGCGCAGGCGCGGGCCGTGCTGGCCGAGGAACATCGCCATGAGGCCCGGGTCCTGACCGAGCTCGAAGCCCTCCACCTGCAGGTGGTGCTCCGGAATGCCGATGCCCGCCCAGCCGGTCTGATCGCACGTGCGCGCATACTCCGCGATCTCGTCCAGCATTCGCTGGTAGAGCACCGGATCCTTGCCGGCCATGCCCCGCTCGAGCTCGTGCCGCCGGCCGATGGTGACGTACATGAACGCGTGGAAATCCATGGCCCGGCCAGACTCCCAGCGCCGGCGCTTCTAGTCAAGCTCCGCGTGGAGGCGCCGTCAAGGCCTCAGCGCGGGGCGAGGAATCTGGCCTCGAGGAATTCGGCCAGGTGCGCCACGTCGTCTGGACGAAAGCACGGCGCGTCCGTCGGCGGAGGGTCGGCGGCGACCACCGCGACCAGCTCGGCCGCGTGGCAGGACGGCGTCTCGCCGGAAGCGAGCACCTCGATCTTCGGGAGCGGCAGACCCCGGTAGCCCTCGACGAGCACCAGGTCCATGCTCCCCATGTGCCCGTTCACGATCGCCTCGAGCGTGGCGGCCGAGCCGACTTGGCTTCTCACCACCAGCTCCGACGCCGACGCGAGAGCGACGACCTCCGCGCCGGACTCGAATAGGCGCGACGAGTCCTTGCCCCGCGGGTCGTAGTCGGGCGCGTGGTGGGTGTGCTTGATCGCGCCGACGCGCCAGCCCCGGCGCTTCATCTCGGGAATGAGCCGCTCGAGCAGCGTGGTCTTGCCGGCGCCGCTCCGTCCCGTCACCCCGACGACCGACGGTGTGCCGATAAGGTCAGCCCTGGGCGAGGCCGAGGTCGGAGCGATCCTCCTCCTCGTCGCCGTTGCGGAGCAAGTCGAGGAGCCGCGGATCGGCCGGCACGATCACGCCGGTGGCGCCCGCGCTCTCGAGCTCGTCCCGCATGCGCCGCCACGACTCGCGGTCGGCGGGCATCGCGATTCGGGCCCACACCTCGAATCGCTCGGCGGGCGCCGGCGCCTCTCCGGGCCGGGCGATCCCGTCCAGCGCTGCGCGCAGATGCTCCGGCGATTCGTCGAGGCTGACGAGGCCGTCGGCCAGACGGGCCGCCGTCTGCGCCTGCTTCCGGCCGGCCGTCTCGAGGATGACGCGATGGCCCGCCCGTCGCGCGGCGCCGATCATGGCCTCGACGCCGTTGCCGTGAGCGGCGGCGGCAACGCTCAACACCGAGCGCCGGCGCGAGAGCTGGGCCAGCGTCGCCACGCGCGTATCGAACGCGGCCGGGACGCTCCCGTCCGCGGCGGTGACCGGCGCGACCAGACGCGCCTGGCCGGTGACCGCCGCGATGCTCGCCAGGAGGAGCCAGGGCTCGTAGCCGTCACCGCCGAGCCACAGCGAGTCGACGCCGGCGGCGTCCAGGGCTCGAGCGTCGGCGAGGTATTCGCCGGTGTCCTCGAACCGGCGGGGAAGTCGTACTCCGATCTTCAGCATGCGCACACGAGCTGCTTCCGGAGCCGCGTCTCTACGTCTGCGCTCCGAAGATCACCACGATCCGGAGGGCCAGGCCCCCGAGCAGCACGAGGCACGAGGCGAGGACCGCCGGGCCGGCGCTCGGGGCGAGCCGGCGCAGCACCAGCGGCACCAGCGTGCCGGCCAGCACGAGCGCCCACAGCAGGAGCCAGCGCGGCTCGAGGAGCCGGGTACCCATGGTGCCCAGGCTCACGAAGAACGCGATGAGCAGCGCCAGCTCGAGCACGATGAAGTACAGGTCGGCGCGTGAGAGCTTCACCTCGGTGCTCTCCTCGCCCGCGGACAGACGCGTCAAGAGACCGAGCGCGGCCGCGGCGACGCTGAGCCCTGACGCCAGGAAGAGCCCGCCCAGCGTCCAGGTGTCGCTCCAGATCGGCTGGTTGCTGACGCTCAGCAGCACGCCCGTGTAGCCGGCGAGGAACAGACCGGAGATCGTGCCGAGGACCAGAAGAATGCGGCCGAACGCGCCCCGGAAAAGCTGGAAGCGCTCCTCGCCCAGAACGGCCTCGAGAAACGAGAGGAAGGCGAATGCGCTGAAGATCAGAAGAGCCCAGACGCCGACCGACATGGGCGACCAGTACTTGAAGTTGAGGGTCATGGTCCGGGAGTCGATCAGCATGTGCCAGAATCGCAGGGGTCGTCCGAGGTCCAGGGTGAGCAGGATGGGGCAGATCGCGAGGGCCGGCAGCGCGACGAGGAACGCCAGGCGCGCCGCGCCCGCGTCGCGGCGATCCCCGAACAGGCGCAGGATCGCGCCGAGCGCGTAGGCGCCGCCGGCCAGCCCTCCCAGGAAGAAGTACCAGACGATGTACCACTCCCATTGCGGCGGCGCGACGAAATGCTGCGGCATGGCGCTACTCCTTTCCGCCCCGCTCGCGCAGCGCGATCACCGCGCCGACCAGGCCCAGCACGGCCGCGGCCAGGGAGCCGAGATAGCCCCGGAGATTGTTGCGGCTCGGCAGCACCGCGTTCGCCGCGTCGGGCAGCCCGTACACCTCGGGCTTGTCGGTGAGCAGGAAGAGGGCGTGGAGCCCGCCGTACTCCGTGTCGCCGTAGAGACGCGCCTCCGACATTCCCTGCCCGCGCAGCTGATTCAGCCGGGCGCCGGCGATGTCGCGCATCGCGCTCAGGTCGCCGAACTTGATCGACTCGGTCGGACACGCCTTGGCGCACGCCGGCGTCAGGTTGGCCTGCAGCCGGTCGTAGCAGAACGTGCACTTGCGGGCGAGCCCCGTCGTCTCGTCGAAGCCGATGACGTGATAGGGGCAGGCGGCGATGCAATCGCGGCAGCCGTTGCACACGTCGGGCTGGATGTAGACCGTGTCGAACTCGGTCCGGATGATGGCGTTGGTGGGGCACACTTCCATGCAGCTCGCCAGCGCGCAATGCTTGCAGACGTCGCTCATCATGCTCCAGGCGACGCCGCCCTTGGGCGTGCTCCGCTCGTGGAACTGCACGTGGCGCCAGTTCTGCTCGTCGAGCTGGCCGGTGTTGTCGTAGCCGTCGCCGAACCGGGCGGGATGCCCGGGGAGCTGGTTCCACTCCTTGCAGGCGACCTCGCAGGCCTTGCAGCCGATGCAGAGCGTCGTGTCGGTGAAGAAGCCGACCGTTCGCGCCATGGTGGGTTCTCCTATCCGATCGCCATCAGATTGGGCACGATCTTCGTGAAGCCCCGCTCCTTGACGTAGAGGTCGAGCGGCAGCGCGACGAGCTCGTCGACGACCGGGACGGCCTGGGGCTCCTTGCGAAGATCGATCGTGATCACGTACCGCTTGCACGTTTCACAGCCGTCGGCCCGCAGGTGCGGAAAACGCTCGGCGTCGGCGAAGATCGGCAGCTTGCTCGTGGTCTGCTCGCCGCAGCCCGGACAGGTCATCCGCTGGTGGACCCAGCTCTCGCCGCAGCGGCAGCACGCGAGCATTCGCGGCCCGCTCACGAGCGTCTCGCCGGCATCGGTCAAGTACGAGAGCTGCGGCAGTCCACCGCAGCGCGGGCACGTGCCTTCCGCGCGCTCGCCGGGACAGGCCTCGCCGGCCGCCGCGCCCAGCGCTTCGAGCACCGGTGCCGACGCGGCCCGCGCCAGGTACTCGTCGACGGCATGCTGCGGCTCGCCCGCAAGCCAGCGGCCGACGAGCTGCACCGGCTTCCCGTCGCGGAGCCGGCCCTGCACGGCAGCCGCCAGCGCCGGAGGGCCGGAGGCCAGCGTCGCTTCCACGACGTCACGCATGATTCGTTCCGCCGCGTACGCGGCGACCCGCGCAGGCTCGGGACGGTCGTCGCGAGCCT
>Ga0075418_10007484_pt1 | contig 12307 bp, 12 predicted proteins | sample SoiMetdeltSBSDD2_FD_81776 | JGI IMG/M metagenome (GOLD analysis project Ga0075418, IMG submission 81776) | Bulk soil microbial communities from a Populus tree surrounding site in Tennessee, USA - Soil MetaG P. deltoides SBSDD2 | ecosystem: Environmental > Terrestrial > Soil > Tree plantation...
CAAGGATCAAGTGCTCCTCGATGGCGTGCAGCGAGGCGCGCGTGAACTCGGAGTCGTCTCGAACGAGCCGGACCTGAAACGTCGGCGGCAGCGTCTGCTGAATCTCCGCCATACGCGCCCGGATAGCATCCGCCAGCGCCACGGTGTTCACGCCGCTCTGCTTGCGCACGGCGACGGTGACCGCCGAGCGGCCGTTCAACATCGAGGCCGACGTCGGTGTTTCGCCGGTATCGTCGACCCGCCCGATGTCGGAGATGCGCACCGTATAGGCGCCGCGATTGGCGACCGACAGCCCCTCGAAGTCTTTGGGACGGGCGAGTCGGCCGACCGTCCTGACCGACACATCGCGTGCTCCCTGCTCCAGCCGGCCGCTCGGCAGCTCGAGGTTCTGCGATCGCAGAGCGTTGGCGACATCGTTCGTCGAGAGGCCGAACGCGGCCAGGCGATCCGGGTCGATCGAGATGTGAATCTCGCGACGCCGCGAGCCGAACAGCACCACTTCGCCGACGCCGTTCACCGTCTCGAGCCGTTTCTGGACGTTCTGCTCGATGTACGTGGTCAGCTCCGTGGCCGCCATCGGCGCCGATATCGAGAAGAGGATGATCGGGTTCGAATCGGGATCCTGCTTCTGGACGGCGGGTGGATCGGCCGTGTCGGGCAGACGGCGAATCACCGGATCGACCTTGGCGCGCACCTCCTGCGCCGCCACGTCCGGATCTTTCACGAGATCGAAGGTGATGGTGACGCGCGACTGTCCCTCCGTGGAGCTGGAGCGGAGCTCGTCGATACCCGCCACCGTATTGACCGACGCCTCGATCCGATCGGAGATCTCCGTCTCGACGTTCTCGGGGGCAGCGCCGGCGTTCGCGGTCGTGACCGACACGGTCGGCAGCTCGACGCGCGGGTAGCGATCGACGCCGAGCCTGGTAAAGGCGATGGCGCCGATCACGGCGATGGCCGCCACCAGCATGGTGGCGAACACCGGGCGACGCACACAGATCTCAGCGAGCTTTTGCATGAAGTGGGACTGGACTGGCGGGCTTGACCGCCGCCTGTCCTAAGAGGGCGGACGTGACCGCCGCCTGTTCCATGGAGACGGACGCGCCGTCATAGAGATCGGCGAGACCGCTCGTCGCCACGCGTTCGCCCTCGGCGACGCCCTGCACCAAGCGCACCGGATCGGCGGTGCTGCGAGCAGCCGGCTGCACCACGCGCAGGCGAGCGCGGTTCTGACCGTCGATCACGAACACTCGGAACGAGTCGGTATTGACGTCCTCCGACACAGCGGCGCGCGGCACGTAGAACGCCCGCTCCGTTCGCCCCTGGTCGATGGTCGCCACGGCGAACATGCCGGGCTTGAGCACGGCGTCGGGATTTCGAACGCGGGCTTCCACCGTGAACGAGCGCGACTGCGGATCGAACGACGGCGACACGGCGGTGATCGTCCCGGTGAACGTCCGCCCTGGGAACGCGTCGACGGTGGCGCTGACCTGCTGCCCGAGGGCGACGCGTCCGGCCTGAACTCCGGCGATCGTCAGTTGCAGCCTGAGCGGATCGATTTCGACGAGCGTGACGACGCGGTTCGACGGCTGGACGTACGAGCCGACGGACACCGGCCGCGCGCTGATGAATCCCGGGAACGGCGCGGTGACGACGACGTCGCCGAGGGCTTTTTCGGCGAGCGCCAGCTGCGCCTGCGCTTCCGCCAGCGAGGCGCGCGCGGTGGCTACGGTCTGCAGCTGGGTTTCGGCCTGCGTGCGCGCCTGATCGGCCACCGTCCGCGAAACGTCGCCGGTGGCCAGCAGGCTGGAGTAGCGCTGCGCCGTAGTCTGCGCGAGCGTGTTCTGCGACTCGGCCAGCTTCACGTTGGCTTCGGCACGAGTCACGGCAGCCCGCGCTTCGTCCAGCTTCAGCGTTGCGTCGACGCCGCGCAGACGGACGAGAACGTCGCCCTTCTTGACGAACATGCCGATGTCGACGGGAGTCTCGACGACCTTGCCGGAGACCTCTGGCGCCACATCGGACGCCTCGGCGGCGGCAAAGCTGCCGGTGGTATCGATGATGACGCGCGCGTCGGTCGCGGTGACCGGCGCAGTGCTGACGATCACCGGCGGACGCGACTGTTCAGTGTTGCTGGCAGGGTCGGTTCGACTGCAGGCTGTGACACACGCGCTCGCCACAACTGCGAGCAGGACTTTCACGACTTGGGACCGCGCCATCAGATCTCCGACTTGTCAGCGATGGCACGCATCACCCTCGTGCTCGCCGGCGAGCTCAATTCTCAGGCCGTCGGTCACGCGCACACCGACACCACACTCATTATGACGTCGCGTACGCCGAGTGCGTTTACCGTAAAGAACGCGTTCGAGCCTCGACCGTACGAACCTGAAGAAGAATTAATCGAAGGAGGAGCAAGCCGCTTACCGACGAGCGATGTGACGGCGCTTGAAGAGAACGTCGTTGACTTTATTTTAGTTTTATCTAAACTTGTCGCCGTGGAGCGCACGACGCTCGCCGCCATCGCCTCGCCGCGCCGCCGCGAGATCCTGCGGCTGCTCTGGGACGGCGAGCGCACCGCCGGGGCCATTCATGACGCCATGCCCGACGTGACCTTCGGCGCCGTCTCGCTGCAGCTGAAGGTGCTGCTCGAGGCCGGCCTCGTCGAATCGCGCGTCGACCGGCAGTTCCGCGTCTATTGCGTGCGCCGCGCCGCGCTGGGCCCCATGGCGGCCATGCTGGAAACGATGTGGAGCGATGCGCTCTGGCGGCTCAAGCTCCAGGCCGAGCTCCACGAAACCCGCCGCGGACCCAGGCCGCGGCGACGCCGAGGACACCGCCGCACCAGGGAGACGCGATGACGGCACTACCCCATCGACTTGATCGCAGCGTGCTCATTCGCGCCCGGCGCGAAACGGTGTTTGGGTTCCTCACCGAGTCGGATCGCTGGGCCTCCTGGTGGGGCGTCGGCTCGTCGATCGACGCCACGCCAGGCGGGCGCGTGCTGATTCGACACCCGAACGGCGTCGAGGCCTCGGGCAGCGTCGTCGAGGTCCAGCCGCCAGAGCGCATCGTCTTCACCTACGGCTACGCCAGCGGAAAGCCGAGTCCCCCTGGCAGCTCGCGCGTCACCGTTCACCTCGACAGTCACCCCGACGGCACGTTGCTCCATCTCACTCACGAGTTCGCAGACGCCGAATCGCGTGCCGAGCACGTGCAGGGCTGGCGCTTCCAGTTGTCGCTCTTCGCCAACGCCGTGGCCAATGCCGCAGCGGCCGGGGTGACAGCCGTCGTCGACGGATGGTTCGACGCCTGGAACGAAGCCGACGCCTCCAGGCGCGGCGACCGCCTGGCGCAGATAGCGGCCGGGCAGGTGCGGTTCGCCGATCGATTCAGCAGCCTCGACGGGATCGACGACGTGGCGGCGCATCTCGCGGCGGTGCACCGGTTCATGCCCGGGATGCGCATCAGCCGCCAAGGTGACATCCGCCACTGTCAGTGGGCGGTCCTGTCGGACTGGGTTGCCGTCGGGCCGGATGGTCAGGAGCGCGGCCGCGGGACGAACCTGTTTCAACTGGACCCCGAGGGGCGGATCAGCGCCGTCACCGGCTTCTGGAGTTAGATTGGAGGCGCCAGGCACCCTGGGCCCGCCTCCGCTGCCCTCGCAGCTGCGGCGCGGCAAGCCGCCCACTTGTCATCACGCGTAACGATGATCACGTCGACCAGCCGCATCAGCAGTGATATCGTCGCGCGCGTCGCCAGATATGCGGCAGCCGTCTCGCTGCTCGCCTTCTGTCTGCTGAGCGTTCCGCTGCTGGTTCGCGAGATCGCCCAGCTTCCCCTCCTCGACGAAACCGGTTACGGCGACAGCTACATCATTCATGACGTTCTGCAGTACCAGAAGACAGGGACGATCTATCGCGACCTGTCCCAGGCTCCGTATCTCCCGGCCCAGTACAGCCCTCTCGTCTACGTCTTCTACTCTCTGCCCGGACGACTGATCCCCTCGACGAACTTCTTCGTGGGGCCGCGCCTGCTCGCCCTGGCCTCGTTCTTGGCGTGCGCCGGCATCGTCATCTCGATCGTCGTCGTCCTCGTGCCGGTGCGCTTTGCGTGGGCCTGGGGCATGCTGCTGGTGTCGTCCATCATCAGCATGTGGAGCTGGGTTCTTTCGATACGCGGAGACTTTCCCGGAATTTTCTTCGGCCTGCTCGCCATTCGGCTGCTGCTGTCTCGCTCGCGCTGGAGCGTAGTTCTGGCAGGGCTCTGCGCAGGGCTGGCCACTCAGTTCAAGTTCACGTTCGTCTCGGCCGCCGCCACCGGAGCGCTCTGGCTCCTGATGCAGAGACAGTGGACAGATCTCGCCAGATTCGCGATTTCGGCCGCGCTGGCGGCGGGCGTCCCCTATTTCCTCTTCTCCCTGCACGAACCGCGCATGCTCTCGCAGATGCTGGCGCTCAGCCCCGGGATCGTCGAGGTGTTCGGCGACCTGGCGTTCGTGACTCAGGTGGCACGCGATTTCGTCGTGCTGCTGGCGATGTTCGGGCTGCCACCTGTCGTACGGCGCTTCTGGCCACGATGGGCCCTGCTGATCCTCTACGTTACGACCTCATTCGCGGTCGCGGGACTCACAGACCTGCAGGCGGGAGGCAACGAGAATTACTTCTTCGAGACGCTCTTCGCCGTCGTCCCCTTCGCGGTGCTCGGCGCGCTTCGCATCGTCGCCCTGGCTCCCAGGAATCCCGTCGTCACGTTTTTTCTGGTGGTGCTCTTTGCCATTCAGTTCATGGCGCCGAGAGCGCTCCTCTTTTATGGGCAGATCGTGTCCAGCCGGGACTCGGTCGAGTCCCGCAACGAGACGTTCCGGAAAGTGGAAGGGGTGCTGCGGGGACAGCGCATTTTTTCGACGATCCCCAGGTTGGCGCTCCTCGACCCTGAGCCTCCGCTCGTCGAACCGGCGCTGCTCGACTACCTGCAGCGGCTCGGAAAGTTCGATCCGGAACCTCTTCTGGGCGGGATCCGCAACGGCGGATACGGCGTCGTGGTGACGGCCGTCCGTCCCGTGACCCATCGGGGAATTGTGTTCGTCGGACCGGACCTGCATGCGGCGATCGCCGAAGCATATCGGCCGAACTGCACTCTCGGCGGATGGCTGTTCCACCTCCCCACACGGCCAGCCGTCAATGCCCGCGATCTGGCAGCTGACCTCGCGCGGATCGGCTGTGCGCCGGTTTCGCCGGCGACGGCCGCCAGCTGGTAACGCCGCCGGAGATGGCGGCGTGAGCCCTCAGACTCTCACCCCATCCTCGGACGCGCGCGCAGAAACATCTGTTTGCCGAGTGGTTTCCAGGGAGACGACAAATACAGCCGGATGAGAGCCGGCGACACGGGCAGGCGCGACTTGACTGTCAGCGGCAGAAAGCGGGGACGGCACTCGATGACATCGTAGCCGTTCGCATTCAGGAAGTCGCACAGGCTCGTGTGCGTATAGACGGTGCGGTGCGTGTAGTCGTCGAAGTACTCGCGGTAGCAGTAGTAATAGTTGGGTTGCAGGATGTTCAGCGTTCCGCCCGCAGCCAGGGCCCGTTTCAGCTGCGCCAGCACCGATGCGAAGTCGCTCTGACTGATGTGCTCGAACAGATTGCTGGCGAACGCGAAATTCACCGAGTCCGGCTCGAGGAACGCGAGCTCTGTGACGCTGCCGACGTGGCGCTCGATCGGCGGCTGGAGGTAGTCGACGAAGCCGTCCCAGGAGTCGACCGCGATCCGTCTTCTCGCCGCCACCGCGTTGATGAAGCAGCCGTATCCGGCGCCGAGCTCGAGCACGCAGTCGCCCTGAGCGACGAAACGGGCAAAGTGATGGCGCCAGAGTGTGCGCCACAACACGTCCCGCCTCGGATCATGCGCGAATCGTGTGTGAAAGTACGCCTCCGCCATCAACGCCAGCCGAAGCACAATCCCCGAATCATTCGGAGGCCTACGCGGAGGGCACGTGCATTGCTGACATTGCCACCCTTGCTGAGTCCGACCCTGGGATGGAACGTAATCGGACACTCGACGAGGCTCTCCCCGCTGCTCAGGGCCATGTCCAGGAAGTGGGCGTTGAACTCGAGATTGATCGCCGGGTTCAACACCGGAAGGAGTCGCGCCAGACTGTCGCGGCGAACGAGCTTGTAGGTCGTGCCGACGTCGGTGAACGTCCCGCGCCCGAGGTGCTTCAACTCCAGCAGCTTGCCTACTGCGAAATTGCCGTAGTACATGAACGTCGAGAGCTGCGTCGAGTATTCGCGGAGCTGCTCGACGATGCGCGTGCCGTTCACGATGTCCGCGTGGTCGATGTAGGCGAGCAGCTTCTCGAGGTCGCGCGCACGGAACGTCATGTCGCCCTCGCAGAGGACGATCAACGACCCGCCTTCCCGCATGGCCTCCTGGAAACAGCGATACACGCATCTGCCGTATCCGGGCTTCGTCTCCTTGACGACGCGCGCGCCGGCCCGCTCCGCCATCTCGAACGTCCGGTCGCGGCTGTTGTTATCGACGACGATGACGCGACGGACCAGCGGGTGACCCTGGAAGTCGGCCACTGCCTGACCAATGCTCTCCTCGTCGTTGTAGGCGGTGAGCGCGACGACGACATGGCGATCGGCGACCGAATCGTATGTCCTGCGATGCGAGTCCCGCCGTTTCGCAGGCAGCAGCAGCGCGAGGTCCAGCGCCACGAGCACGGCGCCGATCGTCGACGGCACGCCGCTGTACCAGACGATCGCGGTGTTCCAGCCCAGGTACGGTTCGCCGAGATTGAAGAGCAGGCGCACCACGGAGAACGCGATGCCGAGGGCATAGAGCGCCAGCCCTGCCAGCAGCAGCAAGGCGCCAAAGAAGAAGAGCGGGAGGAACTCTCTTCGACGCGTTAGGAGGCCACTCCGGACGAGGGTGGTCGGCGCAACGGAGGGGTCGCGGGAAACAGTCGTGTTCTGCATCATCTCTGGTCGTCATCGGGACGACGCTCGACGATTATATGCAGCCGGCGTGCCGGACGAGAGACAGGTTCCGGGCAGACTGGCCGATCGGGTCAGCTAGCTCGAGTGCAGCGCCCGCCTCGGCGCAGCCTTTTGTTGCTCCCAGGGCAGACTCAACGTTTTTGCAGCGTCGACCGCCGCGGCGGTCAGCATGGTCAGCTCGCGTACGAGCGCAGCATCGACCGCTGTGAAGTTGAAGCATGCCTTGCCCTGCATGCGCCTCTTCAACCCTGCCGACATTCCCTTCAGCAGCGATGGCACCGCGTACACCGGGATGAGGTGATAGGTGACGTACGCCTTCCTGACCTGCACCGCCGCCAGAAAGAGCGGGCGCCCGATGCGGTCCTTGTGTACCGGCGATGCCAGTTGATACTCGGTGGCCGTGTCGACCTGCACGATCAGCGGCGGGGCGTGCCTCGAGAGGATGGCACGAAGAGCACGGAACGTCGCATCGAAGTCGGCGGTCATCGACCGAGGATTCTAATCGCTACGGCGATCTTCGTTAGCGGAGGAGCGTAGCGCGCCGCCGTGTGAGGAAAGACTGGAGCGAGGCCACGTCAGTCTCGAACCCCGACGAATACAGCTTCCGCGTATCGGCCTTCACGTCCTCGGCGATGAGCGCCTGCCACTGCCGTACCCGGGGGCCCTGCACCGCCCAGTCGAGATGCTTCTCGGCGATGTCTTTCAAGTTGGCCATGTAGCGCGCACGCAGCGCCGGCACCGCCAGCAGCCGCGAGCGCAGCGGCTTCGACGGATCGTTGAGCCCGACGAGCGCATCCGGCTCGCCGCGACCGAAACCGAAGCCGCCCCGGCCGCCTTCGCCGCCAAGCGCTTCGTTCACGTCGTACGGCAGGACGTGAAAGATGCCCTTCGGGTCCTGGAAGATCGAATAGTCGCTGGCCCGCGTCCAGTAGCCGTCGGAGTTGTCCAGCGCGATCTCCACGGCGAGAAACTTCAATACGCCGTCGACGTCGAGTACGGGCGCGAGCGACGCCTCGAGCTTGTCGATCGGCGTCTGGTTCAGGATGCGCGTCAGCTTGATCAAGTCACCCCACGACTTCGGCGTGTCCTTGGTCTTGATCTCGTAGAGCGATTTATACGCTTCGGCCGACTCTCCGAGGTATTCCAGGCCGGACATGCCACGCGGATTGCCGGGCGTCTTCCAGCGCGCGCCGTCGGGGGTGCCGAAGTAGTCGCGGGTGAAATCCTTGTTGAACTGCTGCGCATTGAGATAGATGCCCCAGCTCTCGCCGTTGATCACGACGCGCACGTAGTTCATGCGCGGCGTGGGGACGTAGTGCCGGGCGATCTCGGTGTAGAGCACGGCCCTGACGAACGTGGCGTCGTTGAACGCGTTGAGGAGGTTCAGCGTGTGGTAGCTGCCGAGCGCCTGCTTCTCGTGCACGAAGTCGAGCGACAGGTTGAGCGAACGTTTGTAGCCGGCCGGGGTCATCGAGTACGACGAGTTGCCGCGGAAGTGCACCCCGACCTCGGCAAACTTCTGGCCGTCCACGGTCACCGTGGCCGGGACCTCGACGTCGGTGTTGTGGAAGTCGGCGAGCTCCTGTTCCCAGTCGCCCGACTCGAACTGGAGAAAGATGGTTCGCAGCGTCCCCAGGTCGTAGAGCGGCGTCGAGGCGGGATAGCTGCGCACGTCGGCCGGCGTGAGCCGTCGTCCGGGCGCAATGTCCGCAGAGCCGCCGCCGCCCCAAAAGCGCGGTGCTCGTCCCTGGGCGGCTGCCGTCGGCCTGGCAGCCTTCCGCTCGGCCGCATCGAGCCGTCCGTTGCCGTTCTTGTCGAACTGCTTGACGAGCTTGAGCTCCTGGCGCTCGAAGCCGAAGCCGAATCCCTGTGCATGGACGGCGAAACTCAGGCCGGCCACGCCGGCCGCGGCGACGATCCAACGAAGCAGCCGTGACATCTTCATGATCCGCCCCATCGATCCCGAACGACTCGAACGACTCGAACGACTCGAACGACCCGAACGACTCGAACGACCCGAACGACCCGAACGACCCGAACGATCTGTTACTCCACCACCACCGTGCGTTGGAGCGTCACGCCCTGCACACCTTCGAGCTTGTTGAGCGCGTTCACGAGATCACCCGCAGCCGCCTCGTCATGGAGAGCGGCGCGATACCCCACGTCCACCGCAAGCCCCTGTCTCGCTGTCGACACCGACATCATGCGTCGGGTCACCTGGAATCGATCCAGGGTCGAGCCCAGAAGAGCTCGCGCGTCCAGCCCGAGAGCCAATCGAACCGTGAGCTCGAACGGCAGCTCCTCGACGGGCGCTGGACTCACCGCCCGGCTCCGGGCCCGCATCGCGAACGCCGCCACGCCGACGATGGCGATGCCGCTGAGCGCGACGGTCGCGTTGTTGGCGCCGAGCGCCATTCCAACTGCAACGGCGAAAATCACGTACGCCGTGTCCTGCGTGTCCCGCACGACGGTGCGGAAGCGAACGATCGACAGCGCGCCCACGAGGCTGAACGCCCGCGCCACGTTGTCGCCGATCACCTGGGTGACCATCGCGATGAGGATGGCCAGCAGGACGAGCGTGACCGTGAACGACTCGCTGACATCGGCCCGCGCCCGCGTCTGCCGGTAGATGAGCGCAACCAGGGCGCCGAGCACCAGAGCCGCCAGCAGCCGGACAATGACGAGGGCGACCTGCCCGAGATCTGCAGGAAGCCCGAGCCAGACGCCCTCAGGCACAAGGCGGTCCGTCGATCGCAGGCTCCGATACCGCCGACGGCTGCCCGGCGCTGCCCGCGGCACGCGGATCGAGCGCTGCGATGCCCAGGCGGTACTTCGAAGTGGTCTGCGGCCGCAAGCCGAACTCCTCCACCAGCTCCTTGAAGACGGGCGGCACCGTGGAGCGGTACTTGAGCTCCAGGATCATCGACGGTTCGAGGATGTGCATGCCGGTCCTGCCACTGGCGAACTCCGGGCGGTCCGCCAGCGCGACGTGCAGGCGCTCGTCGAGCGTCAAGCGAATCGGCCCGGACGCCGCCATTCCCTCGCGTGCCAGGCGATGATAGGACACCTCGCACACCGGACGCAGCCGCCGTAACAGGAGGCGACGATGAAACCAGCCGCCGTCCCACTGGTCTGGGGCATGCTGCTCGAGCCGGGTCAGCTCGTCGAGCTCGATCAGCGTGCGACGCTTCGTGAGCATGCCGGGGCGTCGCAGCTTGCGCTCGAGAAAGGCCTGCGGCCGATCGTCGTATCGCCGGATTCTGTACTTGCTTCGGCCGAAGGATCGCCGCCGGTGGTAGACGTCGTACTCCGGGCTGTCGAAGTAAATGGTCGTGGTGTGATATTCGTCGCCGAAGCTGCCTGTGCCGTGGGCGTCGGCCGCCAGCCGCCGGCGCGCCCATTCACGCACCGCCATCCCGATGGCTCGGGGGATCAGGAACTTGATTTCGGAAGCAAAGGCCCGCGTCTCTCGGGCGCCGACAGGAGACATTCCCTAGAGAATACGGTGTTTACTGCCGTAACGGCCATGTAAATTCGAAGTCGATTGCCGGATTTCGGCGCCCCGCCATCAACTTTTCACAGCCGGAGTGCCCGCGGCGGCGTGAACAGCGGCTCTCCAGCTGGCCACCACTGCGGCCGCGATCTCGGGTACACCGACGCCATTCGTCACCTGTGCGAACAGAAACGGGCCGTCGCCTCGCATGCGTCGCGAGTCTCGCGCCATGACCCCGAGATCGGCGCCCACGAGCGATGCCAGGTCGGTCTTGTTGATCACCAGCAGATCCGACTGGGTAATACCGGGTCCACCCTTGCGCGGGATCTTGTCCCCGCCCGACACGTCGATCACGTAGATGGTGTAGTCGGCCAGCTCGCGGCTGAACTGCGCCGCCAGATTGTCGCCGCCGCTCTCCACGAACAGCAGATCGGGATGGAACCTGATCATCAGCTGGCTCAGGGCGTCGATGTTCTGGCTCACATCGTCACGCACTGCGGTGTGCGGACAGCCGCCGGTCTCCACGGCGGTGATGCGCTCGGCGGGCAGCGCCTGGTTGCGCACCAGGAACTCGCCGTCCTCCTTCGTGAAGATGTCGTTGGTCACCACCGCCAGGCTGTACTCGTCGCGCAGGCGGCGACAGAGCGCCAGCAGGAGCGCCGTCTTGCCGCTTCCCACCGGTCCGCCAATCCCCACCGTGAACGAGCGGCTGTCGTAGTCGCGGGCGAGCGGAGCGTGGCGCTCGCGGAACAGACCGGGGCTTGCTGGGTCGTGCGCGTGCGTGTCGTCGTGCGGAAGGTAGTGCATCCGAGTCTCCTCAGGTCACGACTGGAACAGCCGCGAATACAGCCGGTCGTGCCCGGCGTGGAGCAGATCCAGGATCGGCGCGGTCTGCGCGAGGTCGCGCTCGTCGAGCTCGGCGCACCGTTCGAGCTGGGCGTCGAGCCACGGTGTGCACAGCCACTGCAGCCGCTGCGCCTCGTAGCTGCCGGTCATTCCCAGACGCACCGCCGCCGACAGCACGCTTCTCGCCGTACTGAACAGCACCATCCGCTGAACGGTCGCCAGCGGGAGATCCAACACGCGGAGGGCCGCCCCGGTGAGCGGCCCCACGTGAGCGCACAGATGTTCCGCGCGCCGCCGGAGATCGGCAAGCTCCTCGGAGGGCCAGATCCGCGACACGGTCGCGACGAGCGTGCGACCCTGGACGCGGCTGGCGCGATTCGCCACCGCATTGGTGAGGAAGGCGTCGGCAAGCGCGTCCAACGCCTCGATCTTCCCGGGATCGCGATACGCCGCGTTGATGAGTGGGATGGCGGCGGTCGCCGCCTGGCTGATGGACGCCTGCACGAAGCGCTGCAGCGCCTCCCCGTCCTCCACGTCCCCTTGCTGCCACGCGGCCTCGAGTCCTCCCGAGTGCGCGAACGCGCCGGTCGGAAACGCGGAGTCCACGATCTGCCACGCGAGCCAGGGAGATGAATCAGTGATCAATGCCGAATGCTCAATGCCCAATGCGCAAATTCCCGAGTCCCGAGTCCCGAGTCCCGGATCCCGGATCCCGGATCCCGGATCCGACTCAAAACAGAAAATACCTCTGCGCCAGCGGCAGCACCTCGGCCGGCTTCGACCGCAGCGGCTCGCCGTCGGCCGTGACGACGTAGGTTTCTGCATCCACGTGAATGCGGGGCAGCGCGTCGTTCAGCTTCATGTCGCGCTTGGTCACGTCGCGGCACCCGCGGACCGGCGAGAGTGGCTTCGCCAATCCCAGCCGGTCGAGTCCGCTCTCCACCGCCAGCTGCGAGACGAACGCCAGCGA
>Ga0075418_10007488_pt1 | contig 12302 bp, 12 predicted proteins | sample SoiMetdeltSBSDD2_FD_81776 | JGI IMG/M metagenome (GOLD analysis project Ga0075418, IMG submission 81776) | Bulk soil microbial communities from a Populus tree surrounding site in Tennessee, USA - Soil MetaG P. deltoides SBSDD2 | ecosystem: Environmental > Terrestrial > Soil > Tree plantation...
ACGCCGGATCGGACGGTGTGCCGTTGCCGCAGTAGAGCCACAGCCGAGTGCCGTTGGCGGCCAGCCTGGCCGCCTGGACGGTGGGATCGTTGCGCGCCCAGGCCGGGTCACCCGGCGGACCCCACATCGCGTCGCGGCTGAAGCCGCCGTTCCACATCATCGCGATACCAACCTGGCCGGGATCCGCCGAAAGGTTCAAAAAGCCCGAAATGGATCCGGCGTAGATGAACTGTTGCGGGTGGTAGGCGGCCAGCACCAGCGCCGACGAACCGCCCATCGAGAATCCCACTATCGCATTGCCGGTCTGCGGCGTGCCCTTGTTGGCCGCCAGCCAGGCGGGCAGTTCCTGGGTGAGGAAGGTTTCCCACTTGTAGGTGTACGTGCCGGCGTTGCCGACAGCGGGCCCGTACCAGTCGCTATAGAAGCTCGACTTGCCGCCGACCGGCATGACCACCGACAGCCCCGACCCGTTGTACCAGTCGAACGCCTGGGTGTTGATGTCCCAGCCGTTGAAGTCGTCACCGGCTTCCATGCTGTCCAAGAGATACAACGCGTGGGCGGTGGGACCGCCGCTCATGAATTCGACCTTGACGTTGCGGCCCATGCCCTGGGATGGCACGTCGAGGTACTCGATCGGCAGCCCGGGGCTGGAGAACGCCCCAGCGGTCACGGTTCCACCTGCGAGGCTGACCAACCCGGGTACCACGGCGGTCGCGAACGCGACGATCGCTAACCTTTTCACCCAGCCGCTGGACATCCCTCCCCTGAACGTCATGGCTTCCCCTTCACGTCATCCCAACCCCGGATTTAGCGGACGATACCCGCAACACGAGCATCACCAGTCACTTTTCGCCGACGGTTGGCAATTGTTATAAAAACAACAAGAATAGGGTTTCATGCATCGCGACCAGCTCATCGACCTCACCCGCCGCGCGGTCAAGCTCGCACGCGACAAGACCACCGACCTCACGCTGGCGGAGCACACCGTCGCCGCGGATACCTATACGTCGAACGACCGCCACGCGCTCGACACGGCAATGCTGATGGCGAGCCCACAACTCGTCGGCTATTCCTCCGAACTCCCTCAGCCCGGCACGTACTGCACCAAGACCGTGATGGGCCGCTCGATTCTGTTGACCCGCAGCGCCGACAACGCTGTGCGCGCGTTCGACAACATCTGCCTGCACCGCCAGTCACGCATCGCCGACGGCTGCGGAGCCGCGCGCCGGCTTGCATGTCCGTACCACTCGTGGACCTACGACCTGGACGGCAATCTCGTCGGCGTACCCGGCAAGGAAGGATTCCCCGAAACGCGCTCCGGCCCGGCGCGACTGACCGAGCTGCCGGCGGCCGAGTGTGCAGGCTTCCTATGGATATCGCTGGACCGCGATGCGACGCTCGACATTCCGGCGTTCCTCGGACCGCTCGCCGGCGAACTGGAGTCGTGGGGCATCGGGCAATGGTCGCCGATGGGTGAGAAGGTGCTCGACTGTCCGATCAACTGGAAGCTCGCGATCGACACATTCGCCGAGAATTACCATTTCGCGACCGTGCACAAGGCCACGTTCGCGACCATCGCGCGCAGCAACTGCACGGTGTTCGATTCGTTCGGCGTGCACCACCGACTTGTCTTCCCTCTCAACGGAATTCTCGACCTCGAGGACGTGCCGGAGGAGCAGTGGGATCCGCTGCAGAACATGGTGGTGATCTACGCGCTGTTCCCGAACATCGTGTTGTCGTGCACGATCGCCAATGGCGAACTGTTCCGCGTCTATCCCGCCGATGTGCCGGGACGGTCGATCACCGTGCACCAGAATTCCACGCCACTGGATCTGTCCGACGAATCGGTGGCCGCGGGTGCCGCGGCGGTGTTCGACTACGCGCACGCCACGGTGCGCGATGAGGACTACGCACTGGTCGCCGGCCTGCAAGCGAATTTGGAATCCGGGGCGCGGGAGCGTTTGGTGTTCGGTCGCAACGAACCTGGGCTGCAGCACCGCCATCAAACGTGGGCGTCGGCGATCTCGGCCAACTCCCAATCCCGATACAGCGCGAGCGAGCGCTCGTAGAACGCGAAGCCGCTCACCGGTTTTCCGCGCATCGTTCCGCGATACCGGTACGGCCCCTCCATGTACTCGAGCGGTAAGGCATGCGCCGGTGCCGCGACCAACGGCTCTCCCGTCAGGTCCAGGTCGAGCTTGCGAGACGTCAGTCTATGCCGGTCAGGCATATACCGCAGCGCGGCGGGCGGCGGCACCAACGTGCGGATCGACTCGGGCCAGCGCACATAGCTGTCGACGACCACCTCGATGTCGTCGGCATATTCGGGATCGGCGTCGGGCGAACTCGTCGTCGCACCCGAAAACGGTTGCAGCGCATTGTTGTCAGTGCGATCGAACTGCCGCCAGATGGACAGGTCGACGCCGTTGTCGAGGTTGATCGTGCGCCATTCGTGCGCCCGTGAGCGGATATCACCGGTCGCCCCGCCACTGTTGGCAACCATCGGGAACCATTGCCGGTCGACGTGGCCGGTCTCCCCGGTGACCGATTCCTCCGCTGCTCCCCAGCGCAGGGTGCCCGTCATGACCATCCGGGTCTGGAAGTAGGAGTACGTGTCCTCCTGGCCGAAGCAGGTGATCTTGCCGTTATGGGCCGAGCCGCCCAACGGGACAGGGGCGCGCGACGGAGTCACGTGCAGGTCCAGACGCATCGCGTGTCCGAACTGGTCGGTGCCGACGAGGCTGACGTCATAGGTGTAGGGCACCAACAGGTGCTGCTCGTCGCGGCACGCCCGCCACACGGCTTGGCCCGCGCCGCTGTCGTAGGTCATGTCCAGGTGGCCGGTCGCGACGGACAGCTTCGGCCGCGCCCCCGGTGCCATATTCGCCGGCGGCATGTCGTAGTCGGTGTACGTCCCGTAGCCGCCGTTGTCCAGATCGAACAGGGCGAACGTATAGAAGTCCGCCACGATGGACCCGCCCGGCCTGTTCTTGTTGAAGATCGTCAGAAACGCGAATCGACGGCCGCTGTCCGCGGACAGCTCACCGGCGATGAACCAGGTATCGGACTCGCAATCGGGGTGATTGCCCTCGGCCTCCGGAAAGGACAGCGCTGCGTCCCCCGGCACGAGATCGAACGGATAGTTACGCCAGTCGCGGTCGTCCACGGCACCTGCCTTTTTTGCTATGTTTACAGCAATAGCAACTTTAGCGGTCCAGACGGGCGGTGACGCCGTGATCAGTGACATCGGCAAGCGCTTCCCGTTCGACGCCTACCCCAAGGGCTGGTTTCAGGTCGCGTATAGCAGAGATGTCGACGCGGGACAGGTGGTGGGCCTGCACTACTTCGGCCGACGGCTGATCTGCTATCGCGGCGCCTCAAGAACGCCGTACGTGCTCGACGCGTACTGCCCGCATCTCGGTGCCGACATCGCGGTCGGCGGCACGGTCGCCGACGACTGCATCGTCTGCCCGTTTCACGGCTGGCGCTTCGACGGCGCCGGATCGAACGTCGAAATCCCGTACGCGAAGACCGTCAACCGCACCGCGCGACTACGGGCATGGCCGACGGTCGAGCGGGCAGGTGCCATCTTCGTCTGGCACTCGCAAGCGGCGACCGAACCGGAGTGGGAATTGCCCAAGATCCCTGAGAGCGAGGACGCGGCGTTCACGTTCCATGCGCCCGATTCCGCCCGCTGGCGGTTCCGGTCCCATCCGCAGGAGGTGTTCGAAAACACCGTTGACATCGCGCATTTCGCGACGGTGCACGGGGTGTCCGGGTTCGGCGACCTGGATCTGGAAACCGACGGGCACCGGCTACGGGCGATCGCTGAGGTGACGTTCCAAACGCCGCGCGGGCCGGTGTCGGGAGCCGTCGACTCCGAGCTGTTCGGCATGGGACTCGACGTGGTGCGGCACCGGGGGCTTGGCCGGTCGTGCACGCTGCTGACCGTCACCCCGATCGACGGCGAGTTCGTCGACGCCCGTTACACGTTCTTCGTCCAGACCGACCCGGAGACCGGCGAGATGACACGGATGGGTCTTGGTTTCGCCCGCGATTTCTGCAAGCAGATCGAACAGGACATCCCGATCTGGGAGAACAAGATCTATCGCGACCGTCCGCAGCTGGCCCGCGGCGAAGGCGCGATCACCGAGTTCCGCGCCTGGGCGCGGCAGTCCTACGAGGAGGCCATCGCGTGAGATCCCTTGTCTACGACAAGCTTTACATCGGCGGTCAATGGCAGTCACCGGCCACCGCACAGCGGCTTTCGGTGATCTCGCCGCACACCGAAGAACCGATTGGCGAGACGCCTGAAGCGTCGCCCGAGGACGTTGACAAGGCGGTGGCGGCCGCCAGGACGGCGTTCGACGACGGACCATGGCCGCGCCTCACACCGGCCGAGCGGATGGAAAAGATCGAGAAACTGGCGGCGCTGTACAGCGGCCAAACCGACGAGATGGCCGATCTCATCACCGCCGAAATGGGCTCACCGCGCAGCTTCAGCAGGCTCGGCCAGGCCACCGGGGCGGTGGCCCAGATGCACCTGAACCTCGCGACGGCACGCGAATTCCCGTGGGCCGAGCGGCGGCAGGGCCTGTTCGGCGAGGTGCACGTGCGACGAGCCCCCGTCGGCGTCGTCGGTGCGATCGTGCCGTGGAACGTCCCGCAGTTCCTGATCATGCCGAAGCTGATTCCCGCGCTGATCGCGGGCTGCACCGTCGTGGTCAAGCCAGCGCCCGAAACACCCTTGGACGCAATGTGGTTGGCCGAGATGCTGGACGAGATCGACCTTCCGGAGGGCGTGGTGTCGATCATTCCCGGCGGCCGCGAAACAGGCGAAACCCTGGTCCGCCATCCGGGCGTGGACAAGATATCGTTCACCGGTTCCTCGTCAACGGGCAGGCGCATCGCCGCGCTGTGCGGTGAACAACTCAAGCGGGTGAGCCTGGAATTGGGAGGCAAATCCGCGGCGATCATCCTCGACGACGCCGACATCGATCGCACCGTCAACCACCTGAAGATGGCCAGCCTGATGAACAACGGGCAGGCGTGCGTTGCGCAGACCCGGATTCTGGTCAGCGACCGGCGCCACGATGACGTTGTCGACGCGCTCGCGGAGATGATGTCGAGCCTGCAGGTGGGCGATCCCGCCGACGAAGCCACCGACATCGGACCGCTCGTCGCCGAACGTCAGCAGGATCGCGTGCAGGGCTACATCGAGACCGGTGTCGACGAGGGTGCGCGAATTGTGCTGGGCGGCACGGATAAACCGCGCGAACGCGGCTGGTACGTCCAGCCGACGCTGTTCGCGGATGCGAACAACGAAATGCGGATCGCCCGCGAGGAGATCTTCGGTCCGGTGCTGACCGTCCTCAAGTACTCGGACGAGCGCGACGCCATCCGGATCGCCAACGACAGCGACTACGGGCTGGCCGGGTCGGTGTGGACCGCCGATATCGCGCACGGTTTGGAGATCGCCGCCGAGATCCGCGCGGGCACCTACGGCATCAACATGTACACCCTCGACACCAGTTGTCCGTTCGGCGGATTCAAGCAATCCGGCATCGGCCGCGAGTTCGGATCCGAGGGGCTGTCCGAATATGTCGAATTGCAGTCGACGGTCAGTGCAGGCAAGCTGCCGGACCTGTCCTGAACGATGACCGAGGTCGTGGTCGAGCGACACGGCGGGGTCGTGGTCTGCCGGCTCAACCGGCCGCAGCAGCGCAACGGGTTGACCGGCACGCTGCTCGCCGAGTATCTCGCCGCGCTCGGCGAGGCCAGCAGGGACGACACCGTGCGGGCGGTCGTCACGACGGGCGAGGGCGATGCGTTCAGTGCGGGTGCCGACATGAGCGACCTCGACAGCGATGCCGCCAGAAACGGTCTCAACGCGCTCATGCACGACAAGCTCGGCCTGACCGACACGCTCAGCACGGCCGACCGCGCGTTCGATCGACTCGGAATCGGCCGGGAGACACTGGCAATCAAGAACTTCGACAAGCCGCTGATCGCCGCGGTAAATGGTGCGGCGGCAGGCGGCGGCTTGGCACTGGCCATGCTGCACGACATCCGGATCGCATCCGAACGCGCCACCTTCACCAGTGCGTTCGTCCGCATCGGGCTTGTCGCCGAAATGGGCCTGAGCTATACACTGCCGCGCGCGATCGGGCTCGAGGCCGCGATGGACATGATGTACAGCGGTCGACTGGTCGGTGCCGACGAAGCGTTGGAGATGGGCCTGATTCGACGCGTGGTCTCCCACGATCGCCTGATGGCCGAGACGATGGCCTACGCCGAGCAGATCGCGGCGCAGGCCCCGATCGCGGTCCAGTTCACGAAGCGAACCTTGAGCCGTTCGCTCGACAACTCGTTGCTCGCTCAGCTGGAATTGGAGTGGCCGTACCAGGTCGCCGCGTTCGATACCGACGATGCCAGGGAAGGCATCGCGGCGTTTCGGGAGCGCCGCCCGCCGCGCTTCACGGGCCGCTAGTCAGTTCGACCGCCACCTCTGCGGGACAGCACAATTCGTCGTGCTGGTTGAAGATAGAGACCTCGAGATCCACCAGGTATCGCCTGGCACCCCCGGCGGTGTCGATGCGCTTGCCGATCACGCGGCCACGCGCCACCATCGAATCGCCCGCATAGATCGAGCCGAGCAGCGACACCTTCCGCCTGACCACCCGGCTGTACGGACCGCCGAAGTCGGTTGCGATCCGGTCAATGAATCCAGCCAAATGCATGGTGTTGACGAAAATCGTTGGATGTCCATGGTCTTTGGCGTACTGCGGGTTGTAGTGCCACGGCACGTAGTCCCACGTGGTAGCGGCGTTCATGACCACTCGTTCATAGCTGATCTGGTCGACGACCTCGGGAAGTTGCGCCGGCACCGACACGTCGTCCCACGTCATCGGGCGCCTGCCGGGGTGAAACGAAACAACGTGTTCGTGCATGTGGCGACGATGGCGCCGTCGTCGCGGTAGTAGGTCTCCAGGGTCTCGATGAAATGCCCGCTGCCCAACCGGGTTTTCTTCTCCGGCGACACCGCCACCACTTCCTCCACCACGCTGAGAATGTCGCCCTCCAACACCGGCGTCAGATACTCGGCGTCGTTGGATGCGTTGATGATCGCGGTGCCGGGAAGAGGTACCCGCACCGAGATGGAGGCGGTAGGAGGCTGACCATTCGGCACCCACGGCGGCGGCATAAGCAGACCGGTCAACAACGCGGGCGGCGCGACCAGGCCACCCCACACCGATTTCGCGAACTCGGCGTCCCAATACCCCGGGTTGGGGTCGCGGACCATCGAGGCGAAGTGCTGGATGCGCGCGCCGCTGACCGCGGTGCCTGCGAACCTCGGCTCGGTTCGCGCGCCGACCATCTGAAGTGCGTCCTCGTACGTGCCGAACGCGAACTCGTAGGACAGGTCTGCGGTCACACCGGCAGCGCGCTATCCCGCGGCACGAGGTCCCACTCGAGTACCCGCGACGTGAAGTACCAGCCCCCGCGCTCGTAGATGAGCCGGTCGGTATAGGTACCGGAGGCCTGAAGTTCGTTGTCGCGGAACAGCAGTGCGACACTCTGCTGGGTCGCGTCGACGCCGTCCACGGTGATCTCGTGATCGACGGTCACAAGGCGCACGCCGTTGCCCCCGTCGAAGGCCTCGTGCAGATCCGTGAACGACTCTCCCGCGCGCGTGTACGTCGCGCCCGCGTGCCGGAACGTCGCGATCCAGCCCGCGACGTCCCCCGCCGAGTACAGCCGGTTGTGCCTCGCGTCGAGGTTGATAATGGCCGCGCGCCCCGCCAGCCCGTCGAGCACGAACTGCTGTTGGTACGTCAACGTCATGTACTTGTCTCCCGTCCTACCGGCTCAGCACGTAGCCGTGCGCTTCGCGGTCCCAGGCGCCGGCGCCCAGACCTCTGTTGCGGAGCACGTCCTTGCGGACGCGCCCGATCACGTTCTTCGGGATCTCGTCGAGCACCTCCAGGTACCGAGGCACGCAGAAGTAGGGCATGCGGGCTGCGCAGAAGTCCAGCAGCTCGGCGTACTCGACGACCGCGTCGGGTCGCACCGTGACCACGACGAGGATGTCGTCTTCTCCGAGATCGCTGGCAACGCCGACCGCCGCCGCCTCCCACACGGCCGGATGGCGCATCACCGTCTGTTCGACTTCAACGGAGGAGATGTTTTCGCCCCGCCGTCGGAGCGAGTCCTTGGCCCGGTCGACGTAGGTCAGGTTGTTGTCGCTGTCCAGCACGCCGAGGTCGCCGGTACGGAACCATTCCGGATGCGGGTCGATTTGCAATGGAGGCCCGCCGGACGCCGACGCCACATACCCCTCGCTCATCGCATGTGGTTTCCGCGCCCGGCAGGCGATCTCCCCTACCATACTCTGGGGTACGGGCTGTCCGAGCAAATCGACGATACGCACATCGAAAGCGGGATTAACCCTGCCCGATGTCCCCGGCACCCCCTCGTCCGACACCGCCTTATAGGCGATCGGAAAGGCCTCGGTCATGCCGTACATCGTCACGATGCGGCAGCGATAGCGCTCCTCGATGGCGCGGTACATGTCGGCCGCGATGGGTGCCGCGGAGATGAACCGCAGGCCGATCTCGGCGTCGCGCGGATCGGGCGGCAAGTTCCACAACATCGACACCATCGCGCCTGCGCCGGCGAAACCCGCTGCACCGCACGACCGTATCTCGTCCCATACCTCGCTTGGGTGGAATGTCGTGGCCACCACGCTGGTCCCGCCGACCAGCATGGGCGCCAGAACCGTGGGTGCCGCGCTGAGGTGGAACAGCGGCATGGCGGTCCACAGCACTTCACCCTGGGCCAATTCCCACGACGAGGCGGCGGTGGCGGCCACGGTGAATAGGTAGTGCCACGTGGTGGCAACGGCCTTCGACGGTCCCGTCGTGCCGGACGTGAAGAACAGGGCGATGTCGTCTGGTTCCGCAGCTGCCCCAGAGGGCGGCTCGATCGACGCGGCGTTCAGCATATCTGTGAGCGAATCACCTTGAACCAGTGTTGATCTCAGAGTGTCGACGTCGCCGGCCACCTCGGTGAGGCGGGCATGCCGATCAGCATCGGTCACGGCCACCGCGGCCTGGGACAGCCGCAACGTATGGACCAGGAAGTCGCCCTTGCTCGCTGCGTTGACCGCTGCGGGCACCGCGCCGATGCGGGCGGCGCCGAGCCAGAAGTACACCCAATCCGGGCAGGTGCCGGTGAACAGCGCGACGGTCTGCCCCCGGCTGACCCCAAGACCCGCAAGCACATTGGCCGCCGCGCACGAGCGGTCACGCATCTGCGTGAAGGTGATGGGGGTGCCCGCGATCGACATCATCACGCGATCGCCAAACTGCTCCGCCCGTCGGTCGAGCACCGCCGGGACGGTGAAGCGTTCGACATCGAATGCGGAGGGCATCACGCCCGTGCTGCCGCCGGGTCGGGTTCGCCGCCGGAGGTGTACCCGAAGTCGTCTGGCGCCGGCTTGGTGCCCGGATAGAACCGGTGCGCCCACCGCCGCAACGCGGCGTAATCCCGCGCCTCCTCGGGAGCGAGGTTGGGCTTCTCCAGATACTTCATGTTCTCCCAGGTGAAGAAGTCCTGTTTGATGACTTCCTGCTGCAGTTGCAGGAATTTCGCGGCCCGGCCAGTCGGCAAGTCGCCGGTGTCGCCGGGTTCGCGGATCGAGGCCTGCGTGTAGAAGTAGTCGGTGTAGTCCTCGTCCACCGGGGTCTGACCGGTCACTTGGACGGTCGCCACCAAGTCCGAAGGGAAGCGCACGACACCCAGCCCCAATGAGTAGTTGTCGTAGATGATCTTTGCCTCGACGGGGCCGTTCGGCGTCAGCCACGTCTTCGCCCGTCCCCCACCGAAATCGGCGTTGACGGTCGCATGCAGGTGGTAACCGCTGACTTCGAACGAGGCGGTGTTCGCGGGATTGGCCGCCTTGTGCACATATTGCACGTGGTACGGGTCGGCGGCGTTCTCGATGATCATCTGTGCGTGCACCTTGACCCGGTTGACCATCCGGGTGTGCGGGTGCAGCGGGTAGTACTCGTTGGTCTCCAACTCGGGCAGCACCGGCGGCTGCCAGTAGGGCGCGCGGCCATGCCGCTCGTGCCAGACGAGGATGAAGCCGTACCACTCGGTGACCGGGTAGGTCTTGATCCGGACGTTCTGCTTGCAGCCGATCTTGCTGTACGGGATCAGTGCGTTGGTGCCGTCGCCGTTCCACCGCCAGCCGTGCCACGGGCAGACGATCCGCTCACCCTCAACAGTGCCGCCGACTCCCATGTTGGCGCCGAGGTGTTGGCAATACGCGTCGAGCACGTTGATCTGGCCCGACTCGGTGCGGAAGATCACCAGCTCTTCGCCGAAGTAGTGGGCGCGCTTGACCTGGCCAGCAGCCAGGTCGGAGGCAAATCCGACGATGAACCATCCGGTCGGAAAGCGGTATGTCGACAGGCTGATGCCGCTGGGACCGAATTCGCGCTCCGACGGGTCCGTGGTGTCCGCAACCGTATCCGCCACTGCTCTCTCCGTCCGCACGCCATCGGGCCAGGTCAGAACCTGTCCATTGCCTATTTTTACTATTTTAGGCATTCTAGGTCAAGGCCACCGTAGCGAGGAGCTTGCATGCCAACGGCTGTTCCCGTCGACCTATCGGATACTGCGTTGTGGCAGAACGGTTTTCCCGACGACCTGTTCGTCGAGCTGCGCCGCGAACGTCCGATCTTCCATCACGAGCTGACCGCCGGCGTCGCCAAGACGGTCAACCGCGATTTCTGGATGACGACCAAGCACCGGCACGCGCAACGGATTCATCGCGATACGGATTCGTTCACTGCCGCAGACGGCCCACTCATCCAACCCATCGGCGTGATGACGGACTTTCCGACGATCATCCACATGGACCCGCCCGAGCTGACCAAGCGGCGCAGGGTGATGTCGCATGCGTTCACGCCGAAGGCCATCGGCAAGCTCGAGGAGGGCATTCGCACGCGCGCGGCATCATTGATCGATCGGCTGCTCGCGGCCGGTGGTGGGGACTGGATCGAGGACGTCGCCGACGTGCTGCCGATGACGGTGATCGGCGACATCATCGGGATCCCCGACGATGACCGGCCGGAGATCTTCGACACGCTGGACCGGATCCTGAAGGCGGCCAATTCACCGGACGCGCGCGCGACCGAACAGGAGCAGCTCGAACTGTTCGGCAAGGTCTTCACATACGCGCTCGAACTCACCGCGGAGAAGCGGCGCAATCCAGCCGACGATATCTGGAGCACGCTGGCCACCGCGGTCGTCACCGACGAGAACGGCGAGCAGCTGTCGATCCCGGCCAACGAGCTCGAGATCTTCTTCTACGTGCTGACGTTCGCGGGCAGCGACACCACGAAGAACGCGTTGGCGTCCGGACTGCAGGCGTTCGTCGCGAACCCGGCCGAGATCGCGCGGTATCGCGCCGACGAGGCGATCCGGCCGAGTGCGGTCGAGGAAGTCCTGCGTTGGGCGACACCAGTGGCGTTCTGGACCCGCAGCACCAAAGTCGACGTGGAGATCGACGGTGTCACCATCCCGAAGGGCGACAGGGTGGTGTCGATGCTGCGCTCAGCCAATCGAGACGAAGAGGTGTTCGGCGATCCGTTCACCTTCGACATCGGCCGGGTGGAGAACCAGCACGTGACGTTCGGCGGCGGCGGGCCGCACCATTGCCTCGGCGCGATGCTGGCACGCGCGGAGATCCGTGCGGTGCTCGACGAATTGCTTTGCCGCGCAGACGACATCATGGTCGGCGAGCCGACGGTCAGTTACCCCAACCTGACCAACAACATGTCGATATTCGACGCAATGCCGATTTCAGTGCGGTCGCATTAGACCTGATCTCAGAACTCAGCCAGCGAGTATCTGTTCGCGCAGGATGTCGGCGTGACCGCAGTGGTGCGCCAGTTCGCGCAGTACCTGCAGGTAAACCCAGTGCAATGTGCGGGGCCCGGCGCGATGGCCCGTCACGACGGCGTACAGCGAGAGGTCGGCCACGGCCGCCCGGGCCGTCGCGCAGGCCTGCCTGTGGGCACGAGCCGGTGACGGGCTTCCTCGTCGGTGAGGCCATCAAGTGTGTTCTCGATGGCGCTGCGGTACTCCTCGACAAACGCTTCGAGTTGGGTGCGCTCGTCGTTCAGAAGCACGTCGAACGACCCCATCAGAACCTCCCGTCATGCCGCCGCGGACACACCATACTTCTGAGACCAGGTCTTACTCACAGGCCCTTCGGTCGGGTGCCGACC
>Ga0075418_10007490_pt1 | contig 12296 bp, 5 predicted proteins | sample SoiMetdeltSBSDD2_FD_81776 | JGI IMG/M metagenome (GOLD analysis project Ga0075418, IMG submission 81776) | Bulk soil microbial communities from a Populus tree surrounding site in Tennessee, USA - Soil MetaG P. deltoides SBSDD2 | ecosystem: Environmental > Terrestrial > Soil > Tree plantation...
CCTTGAGGGTCCGCTCGATGCGCGCCATGGCTTCCTTGGTCTGCGCCTCGACGTTGCCCTTGTTGTCGGCGTTATTGCCGAGGATGCCGGACACATACAGGCGCTTACCGACCTTGATCGCGCTGCTCAGGGTCTGGCTTGGCTTGCCGGGCGAGCCGTCGGGGCCGGGTGTCGTGATGGCTTCCTTCGCGCCACGCACTGCGGTCATCGTGACTTCCGCCTTGTAGGCCGGTCCGGGCAGACCGACGATCACCGTCGCGCGAGCCGGCGGATTTTTCGGGAAGTGCGGGACGTACGCCTTGTTCATTTCCTGGAACGTGGCCACGTCGGTGAGATACACGCGATTGGCGACGACGTCGGCCATTGTGAAGCCGGCGGCCTTCAGCAGCTCCTCGGCGTTGGCGAAGATGGTGTTGAACTCGGTGGTCACGTCGCCTTCGACCGGCTGGTTGTCCTTGGCGCCGCGCGAGACCAGGCCCGACATGAACAGCGTGTCGCCGGTACGGATCGCGTAGCTGTACGGATTGGCGGTCGACCATCCGGCGGGCGTGATGATCGTGCGCTCCCCGCCGTCGGGCACCGCGATCACCGCGATTTCGACGAGCGCCGTCGCGGACACCAGCTCGGCGGAGACGGTCGTGCGCGTCGGCGCATCCTTCGGCCAGTACTCGCGCCACACTTCGGTCATCGCCGCCGCATCGCCGGCGTTCTTCAAGTACACGGTCGCCGCGACCACGTTCTTCAAACTCGAGCCGGCCTTCGTCAGCGTCTGACCGATGTTGTCGATCACACCCTTGGCCTGCTCCTTGATGTCGCCCTTGGCCGACAACGTGCCCGACACATAGATCAGGCCATCGGCCTTCGTCGCGGCACTGAACGGCAACTGTCCATTACCTGGAAAGACCTGTCGCTGACCTTGCACGGTGACCCCCAGTAACGCAACCGTCACAACCACAACAGTGAAATACCCTCGCACGGTGCACCTCTCGCGCGACAATGTATCATTTCCATAGATGTCCATCGCGTCGTCGCGTCCGAAAGTCGGACGCAGGAAATCCAAACTGCACGGTCACGGCGTTTTTGCTCTCGAGACCATCAACAAGAACAAGCGGATCATCGATTACGCCGGCGAGCTCATCTCCAACAAGGAAAGCGAAGCGCGCGAAGATCGCTATCTTGAAAAAGGCTGCATCTGGGTGTTTCGCGTCAGCTGGAAGTGGAGCCGCGACGCGGCGGTCGGCGGCAACGTCGCGCGCTACATCAATCATTCCTGCACGCCGAACTGCTGGATCGACGTCGACAGCAAGACGAAGACGATCTGGGTGAGGGCGTCGAAGAAGATTCGCAAAGGGGAAGAGCTGACCTACGATTACAACACCGAGGGAGACAAGGTGATCCCGTGTAACTGCCGGCCGGGGTGTACGACGATGTTATGAAGTGGGTGTGCGCCGCGAGCATGATGCTCATCTGCGCGCTCGTAGTGTCGCTGCACGCACAAACACCCGCCTATTTCATCCGCAGCCTTGATGATCCGCGCGATCGCCAGGAGGCGCGCGCGGATATTCTCGATACGCCGGTGCTGCCCGGATCGATTGCGAAGACGATCGCGCTCGTTGCCGCTCTCGAGAAGGGCATCATCACCGCGAACACATCTCACATGTGTCGACGCGTCGTGAAGGCCGACGGGCAGACGCTGACCTGTTCGCATCCCGATCTCAAGCGGCCGTTGTCTCCCGCTGAAGCGCTGGCCTATTCCTGCAATGATTTTTTCGTCTCGCTGGCGCCGCGATTGCCGCGTGAAGCGCTGAATGCGACGCGCATTGCCGCGGGGCTGCCGCCGATTGCGAGCGGGACGCCGATGGCGCTGGCGATCGTCGGGCTCGCCGGTCCGAAAACGACGCCGCGCGCCCTGATCGACGTGATGGCGCGCCTCACCGGCGCCGGCAAGGACAAACCCGTCCCGATGCGTCCGGCGACCGAAGCCGTATTGTTCGACGGCCTTCGTGGCGCCGCCGACTATGGGACTGCGTCCGCATTCCGAATCGCCAGCGTGTCAGCGCTCGCGAAAACCGGAACGATCCTGATGCCGGGTGGCGCCGCGCTTGGCCTCGTCGTGGCGCTGACGCCCGCGGAAAAACCTTCGCGCGGCATCGTGGTTGCGGCCCCGGGCGGCGCCGGCATGGACGCCGCCGAAATCGCGGCGAAACTGATTCAAGACAAACGCGCTCCGCCGCTGTCAACGCGCCAGGACACCTTCATCAAGCTGGGTCGAACGCTGCCGAATGGAGACACGCGCGTTGAAACGATCGCGCTCGATGATTACATCGCGCAAGTGCTGGCCGGTGAAGGACAGCCGCGAGCGGGTGATGCGGCGCAGCAGGCATTGGCGATCACCGCGCGCACCTTCGCGCTCGCCAATCGCAATCGACATAAGAAAGAGGGCTTCGATCTGTGCGACACCACGCATTGCCAGGTGCTCAGGCCCGCGACCCCGACGACGAGGCGCGCCGCTGAATCGACCAGCGGACGCGTGTTGCTGTATCGGGGACAGCCGGCATTGGTGTTCTATTCCGCGTGGTGCGGCGGCAAGTCGGAGCTCGCCTCGCAGGTGTGGCCCGGCGCGATCGATTATTCCTACGAGCCGGCGCTTCATGATGACGCGTGCGAAGACGAGCCCGGATGGGTCAGCGAAGTCCGCGTCGGCGACATCGAGCGCGCGTTGCGCGAGGCCGGCCTCAAGGGATCGCGCCTGCGCAACCTGCGGGTGATCACGCGCAACACCTCCGATCGCATCGCCCGCATCGCCGTCGAGGGCTTCAACCCGCCGGAGATGAGCGGCCACGAATTCCGCATGGCGGTCGGCCGGGTTGCCGGCTGGCAGTCGATCAAGAGCACGAACTTCGACATCGATCGCACCAGCACCGGCTATCGATTCAAGGGCCGCGGTTTCGGGCACGGCGTTGGATTGTGCGTGATCGGCGCCGGCAATCGCGCCGCAAGAGGCGCGGACGTTGAAGAAATTCTGAAGTTTTACTTTCCCGGTTTGACCGTCGGCACGATCGGCGCGACAACAACGACGACAACCACGGTGTCGCCGGTCAATGGAAGCGTGGCTCTTGCGCTGCCGGCGAACGAGGAGAGCGAACGACGCGTCATCGTTGCACTCATACAGAGAAGCCGAGACGAGATCGCGAAGACCACGGGCGTCACTCCGCCGGCAGGGGTGCGCGTCACCGTGCATCCGACGGTCGAAAGTTTCGGCCGCGCCACCGGCCAGCCTTGGTGGACGTCGGGCGCGACCGACGGCGCGGCGATCGATCTGCTGCCGATCACCGTGTTGCGCCAGCAGGGACAACTCGAACGAACGATCCGCCACGAGATCGCGCACGTGCTGCTCGATGCCACGCTGGCGAAGCGCCCGATGTGGGTGAGGGAAGGCGCCGCCGCCTACTACGCGCGCCCTGCGGATGGCCGCCTCACCAATCCGGATCGCGTGCCGTGTCCAAGCGACGCTGAGTTGAATCGCGCGCTGTCGGCCGGCGCGCAGCGCGACGCGTATGCGCGCGCCGAGATCTGTTTCGCGCGCGCGCTCGCCGAAGGAAAGAAATGGGATCAGGTGCGTTAAACACCCGATCCCTTTTTAGATTCTAGAAGTTTACTTTGACGCCGAAACGAGCAACGCGTGGCGCCAGGATGCTGGTCACGAAATTCGCCGTCGTCGAATCCTGCCGCGCCTGACGGCCAAGAACCGTCGCCTTGTTCATCAGGTTGAAGACATCCACGTTGAACTGCACTCGCCGCTGGCCCGAACGGAGGGCCTTGTCCCAGTGCAGGTCGAGCTGACTGAACGTCGGATAGTGCGTCGTGCCCTGCGGTTCGATCAGCACATTCGCCGTGCCGCCCGCGCCGGTACGGGTTGGAGTCTGCACCGTGCGGTTGAACTGCAATCCGTCGCGCAGGTTGTAGAACGCCGCCACTGACATCTGCCACGGCAATCCATACATGCCCGAGAGCTTCGCGGTCCAGCGCGGACCGTTCAAGCCGCTCGAATCACGTCCCTGCGTGAAGTCGAAGTTGGTGGGATCGGCGCTGGTCGAGAAGTCGCCGGGACCCGTGTAGTGCAGCTTGGTGTTGTTCCAGGTCGCACTGCTGTTCAACAGCCAGTTGTTGCTGAACCGCTTGCGCGCCGTGACTTCAATGCCGTTGTAGCGTCGCGACGAATTATTGTTGCGAAGCACCGTGCCGGCCGGGAGCGCCGTGGCGCGCTGGTAGTAGGTCGCGGTGTAGCTCGGCTGCGAGCACAGGGTGTTGCCGCACAGATCGACGTAGGTGACCGGCGAGTAGCTATCGGCCGTCACGCTGCGATACGAGTCCTGGAAGTTGTGATAGTCGCGCCAGATGTAGCTGACGCCGACCGCGAAGTTGGCCATCAGTTCGTGATCGATGCTGGCCACGAACTCGTCGGTGATGTCGTTTTCCAGGTTGGGATCGACCGTGTTCGGCGTCGTCACGGCCGAGGGATTGGCCGGATCGTAGTTCGCGCTCGGCGTGGCGCGGAAGCCGCGTGCGAAGTCGATCTCGTTGCGCGTGACGAACAAGTCGTTGTTCAGGTCGTTCCAGAAGTACGACAGCGTCGTCGAGCCGGCCGGGTTGACGGTGCCGGCGGTGTAGATGCCGAGCCCGTAGTAGCGCGCGCCACTGGCCTTCACCACGGTGCGGCCGCTGCCGCGCAGATCGTAGGCGATCGAAACGCGCGGCGCGATGTCGTTATACGTGGCGCCGCTGTCGGCGCCGGGGAAGTTCACCGCCGGCAGCAGATCCGGAAGGAGCGGGTTCGCGGCAATGGCGCTCGACAGCGCCTTGTCGTCCTGATGGTCGTAGCGAACGCCCCACGTCAGCGTGGCGCGATCCTTCTTGTAGGAGTCGGTGAAGTAGACCGAGTACTGCCACATGTCGCGGCTGGTATCGCCGTCACGCGTGACGTCGACTTCGTTCACGCCATTGGCGCGGATGCGTGCGGTCACACCGCCGCCGGTCTTGCTGATCGTCTCGTACGGCGTGGCGCGCCACCGGACGCCGAATTTCGTCGAGTGATCGCCGCCGAGGAACGACGGCAGGAAATAGTTGCCGTCCATGCGCGACTCGTAGGTCGGCCGGATGTTGCCGCTGTAGGTGCCCGAGCGCATCAACAGGCCGCCCTGGTCGACGTAGTTCAGGCGCTGCACGGTGGCGAGCGCATCGTCGTGGAAGTCGAGCACGAAGCCGGCGTTGTTGTAGCTGTATTCGGCTTCGAGCATCAGCCGGTTGGTCGCGACCCACTGGTGCTCGGCCTTGTAATAGTTGTTCGGGCCGGTCTGACGCGTCGTCGCCTCTATGCGCGTCGTCGAATCGGCGCCGCGCGCGTTCCTGATCTTGTCGCCGCGCGTATAGAGGAACGTCGTCTTGTGGGCGTTGTTCCAGCCGTAGTTGGCCTTGAAGTTCTGGTTGTTGAGCACGGTCTTGTCGCTCTCGAGATCCTCAGCGTCGGTGGATCCCGCGGGCGCGCCCGCCTTCAAGAACCCGAGGATGCCAACGTTGATGCTCTGGCGGCTCACCGCGCCCCAGAACCACGCTTTGTCCTTTTTGATCGGACCGCCGACCTCCAGGCCGTATTCGATGACGTCCTTGAGCGGGTTGCCGGCGCCGCCGTTCTGTGCGGCGACTTCAGCCGGCGTGTTCAGGGACTGGAAGCGCTGGTTGGCGTCATAGAGACGTGACGATCCCTTGAGCTTGTTGCCGCCGCTCTTGGTGACGAAGTTGATCGCGACGCCGCTGGCTTCCTGTGACGCATCGCCGCCGGCGGTCGTGATCTGGATTTCTTCGAACGAGTCGAAGTCGAAGTAGCCGGGCGAGGAGCTCGACGCCATGTCGGTGATCGTCGCGCCATCGAGGTTCCACTGCTGGTTGCTGGTGCTGCCGTGCGCGCCGAAGCTGGCCTGCTGGCCCGAGATGTTGCCGCCGACGTTCTGCACGCTCATCACCATGCCGGGCGTCTGTTCGAGGATCACCCACGGATCGCGCGCCGACGGAATCGACTCGAGCAGCTCCTTGCCGAAGTTGGTGCCGAGCGTGTTCGAGCGCGTGTCGACGATCGGCGTCTCACCAGTGACGGTGACGGTTTCTTCAACGGTCGATAGCTCGAGGCGTCCGTTCACTTCGGCGTTGAAGCCTGCCTGGATGCGGACATCGGTACGCACCATGCGCTTGAATCCCGACAGCTCGAACGCCACAGAGTAGACGCCGATCGGCAGATTCGGAAACCGATACGAACCGCTGCTGGCCGAAACCGTGGTTTGCGGCTGCAGCAGCGCATCACCGGAAATCGTGACGTTCGCGCCGGGCAACACTGCGCCGGTGCGATCGGTCACGCGTCCGAAGATTTCGCCGGTCTGGGTTTGTGCGAAAGCGGAACTGGCTGCGAGTAGAAAAAGCGCGCAAGCAACAAAAGACACACGTCGCGGTGAGCCGTGCATGAAACCTCCTCCAAAGACAAAAGACAACAACGCCGTGGGACGAACGGCACCGGACTAGTCAGGTCCGGCGAGCGCGGACAGGATATCACTCATGCTGCCTGTACGGCTTCGTGCGGATCGCGCGGCGGCGGGACGGCTCCGCTGGCTTCGCGAATGATCAGGGCGATCGCGATCGCGAACATCACGGCAGTGATCGACAGCTTGACCGTGATGAACGCCATCTCGATGGACGTTGGCGGAAGTCCGGCGGGACGCCATGGGACCACGTATTTCCACGGCAGCGCGATCAAGACGATGAAGATCAGCGTGGAGAAGATCAGTGCGCGCGGCCGCAGCGCCCGGCGCAGCCACGCGCCCTGCGCCACTGCGCGCGTGCCGGCGATCACGAATCCCGTCATCAACGACAGCGCCAGCATCGACGCGACGATCCACCGGAACCACATCGCGGTATAGCGAATGGCCCTGAACAGCCACGACACATCGGCCCAGCCGAATTGCGCGATGAACCAGGCGCTGATTTGCCCGCTGCGCATGCCGACCCACGTTTCACCGCGCAACGTGATCCACCACACGATCAACACGATCAACAGCGCCGGAAGAATCGACGGGATCGATCGCAGCGCACGGTCGATCGTCGTTTTCGACAATCCATTTCCGAGGATCGCGATCGCCCCGGTGATCGTGAAGCCGGCCAGCATCAGCACGACGATCGCAAGGATCGCCGAGCCGATCAGCGTCCACACTGTTGATTCCGGCGTCATCAGAAACGCCCAGTACACGCCGCCGCTCAGCGCGGCTCCGACGAGAATCCACAGCGTCGCGATCGCGAATCTCATCGCGATCCTCCAGGGGAGGCGATGGTGAATGATTGCGGCTCCGACGACGCATGAACCGCCGGCACATACATCGGCGAGATCTGCGCGGGGATTGCGCGGAACTGGCCGGGTGACATCACTTTCACCAGATACGCGAACTCGTACCGACCGCTCTCGAATGTTTCCTGGAAGAACACCGTGCGCGAATCGCGATACTCGACGCGCGTGCCGTACCACCACACTTCCGGCGCGTCGCGCTCGAGTGGATATGCCGATGTGTCCGCGATCGCTTCGACGCCCGCGGGTAATGGATCTTCGAGCGCAAGATAGCGCCACTCAGGCGATCCAGCCGCGGTGATCCTGACGGTCAACACATCGCCAGGCTTCGCCGTGCCATTAAATGGCGTCTCACGATAGACAATGCGGCCTTTGATGGTGACGGGCGTCAACAACGCGTACGTGCGCGTGATCGCGAGCTGGCGAGATCCCTGGCGCGCATCAGCGTTCGCGGTGTCGTAATAGACAGCGGCCGCCGACCAATACACCGTTCCACCATTTCGTTTGACGATCCGCACCTGGTTGTCGCCGGTGGCGGCTGCCGCGGAGATCACGATCGGATCGGACGCGGTCATTTCGGCGGCGGTGAACGAGTGCTGACCCGCAGGCTTGCCGTTCACAAAGATGTCGACGCTGAACGGTTGCGCCGTCTCACCGCGGGCCTGCATGAAACCGAGCAGGCCATAGATGGCCATCGCCGTCTGCTTGGTCGTGTACCAATAGCCGGACGAGCGGTTCAGCATCATCCAGCGGACCGCGCGCTCGATCACAGGATTCTTCGGATCGCGCTTCGCGAGCGCCTGCACGGCAAACGCCGTCGCTTCAACGCTGGTTTCCGCGTAGTCGAATATCAACGGATCGTTGGCGACGACCCACCACGATACGTCGCCACGTGTCTGCGCTTCATCGAGCAATGTGCTGGCCAGCTCGTTGCCGCGCGGATCCTTGACCTCATCGAGCAATAACAGCAGCAGCGCGCGTCCGTAGGCGCTCATGCGGCCGCGCATGCCCCATAACTCATCGCGCGCGATCGCGTGACTGTAGGTGCCTTGCTGGCCATCTGCGTACCACGGAATCTGGTTGTCAGTGCCCGCGGCCCGCTGCAGTACGTATGCTTCATAGGCCTTGAGGTCCGGCTCGACGCGCGGATACTGCGAATAGAGATGCGCGAGCTGCCGCGCACCGTTGCCGATGCGACCCGTGTCAACCTTGACGCCGTTGCGGCGTGATTCGTCCAGGCCCCACAAGGCATACGCGGTCATGAACGGATGATTGCCGCCGCCTTTCCACCATCCCCATCCGCCGTCACTGTTCTGATAGTCGTAGAGGCGCTGAATGCCGGCCGAGATCTGCCGATCGAGCGCGGAGAGGCGCTCCGTCGGTGCAAGCTTCAATTCAGTGAGCGCGCGCGTCACCAGCAGGTTCGGCAGGAAGCTGCTGACGGTCTGCTCGGTGCAGCCCCACGGATACTCGGTCAGGAAATCGAGCGCGCCAAGCAGCGAGCCCGCCAGCGACGGCGCCAGCGAAATCGAAATCGAACGCGCTCCAGGATTCGACGCGTCGGGCATGTTCACGGTCGTCGCCGCTTCGCCGGCGCCGACGATCGATCCGCTCGTGCCAACCTCGCGTCGAATGCCGAAGGGCAGCACCGGCACCGGCAATTCAACCGCGTCAACATCGCTCTCGGTTTTCGCCGTCGCGGTCACCGTGGCCGTGCCGATCGCCTTGGCGGCAAACCGCCAGTCGTCTCGTCTCTCGGCCCCATTCGCCAGCGATCCCGTCGTGGCCGGCTGTGCGCCGACGGCCTCGAGGCCGCGCGATTCGATCGAGACCGACGCGGTGCGCGGCTCCTGCTTATAGTTGTGGACCATCGTCGGCACGACAACTTCATCGCCTTCGGTCAGGAAGCGCGGCGTGATCACTCGAACGATCAGATCCTTGGTGGTCGTGGTGTGCGCGATCGTCGAGCCGGCTTTGGTGTCTTCGGTGATCGCGCGCGCGGTCAGCCGCCAGGTCGTGAGCGCGTCAGGGTAGGTGACCGTCACCCGGCCGCGGCCCTGCGCATCGGTCACGAGATCGCCGACCCAGTGAATCGCGTCGGGGAATTCCTTGCGCACCTGCGCTTGCGAAGGTTGATCGCCCTTGAAATCAGCGAGCGTGAAGGGACGGCGCTTCCGCTGCGCCAGCTGCAATCGATCGCGACCCGAATAGCCGGTGAAGTAATAGGAGCTTGAGAACGTCGTCGAGACGCGCGCGTAGTCGCGCCGATAAAAGAAGCGAACCGGGTCGGGCGTCGTGTCAGGCTTCACGCCGTAGACCGCTTCGTCGATCACGGCGAGGCTGACTTGCGCGCGGACCGGTTGTCCGCCCGCATCGGTGACCGCGACTTCGAAGATGCCGGGATCGCGCGGACGCGACACCGCTTGTTGCGCGGTGACGGCGATGTTCAGCGTCTTCGTCGTGGCCGGCACACCCAATCTGCGCTCGGCGCGGAACAGCCGTCCTTCGCGCACGTAGACGATGTTGACGAACACGTCGCCGACGTCGCCCTCGTCAATCGGCACCTGCAGCGTGTCGGTGGCCGTTGGCCGCAGTACGCGATACCACGAGACGTGCTGGCCCTCTTTCGTAACGAGGACGGGGCCCACGACCGTTTCTCCGCGCACGATCAACGTCGCGGATTCACCGGGCGCGTACGATCGTTTGTCGGACAGCAGCTCGAGATAGCGATCGCTAGTGTCGTCGAGATTCTCGCCCGGCCCCGAAATCCACAGGAACACGTCGTCCTGAACGGTGCGATCGCCGCTCGGCGCCATCGCGCGCACGCGCAACGTGCCATTGCGATTCGGCAGCGTGAATGTCACGGTGGCGCGGCCGCTCGCATCCGTCGTCGCCGTTTGCGTGGCGAGCGTCGTGGCTTCCGGATCGTTGTAATAGCCCGATCGATACTGCAGATGCTCGAGCACGACGGTCAGCGGAACGTTGGCCTGCGGGTTGCCAACGTAATCGAGTGCGCGCACCGACACCGGCGCCGAGCTGCCGGCACGATGCACCATGTCGGTCGTTTCGGCCGAGAGCAGGAAGGTGCCGTAGGTCGCATGCACGATCGTTCGACCCACTACTTCTCGACTCGCGGCATCCGTGACTTGCGCCTCGATGCGCGCGCTGAAGTCGCGTTTGTTCTCGTCGACTGGCAGCGGGATGCGCAGCTGCGCCTTGCCATCGGCATCGAGCCGCAGTGTGCCTTGTGCTGTCTGGTTGTCGCCGTAGAAATAGGTGCTGTCGCCGCCTTCGAAGTCGTCATTCCATCTGAACGGCGAGTAGTACGGCTGCTGATTGACGACCCAGCGCAATTGCCCGTTAGAGACGGGCTGGCCGAAGTAGTACCGCGCCTGCACGTCGACGATGGCGTCGTTGCCCTGCACGACGAATTTATTCGCGGACGTGACGATCACTTCGAATTCGGGCTTGCGGTATTCCTGCACTTCGAATCCGCCGGTCCCGATGGCATCGCCGCTCTGCACGCGGACCGTGTAAAGACCGAGCGCCGCGGTGGCAGGAACGGGGAAAGTCGCCTGTATCGATCCGAATCCATCGAGCTTCGCCTGGCGGCGGAACACGACCTTGTCGTTGTTGTCGGAGACGACGATCTCCGCGTCCGATCGATCGAACCGCGCGAGCGCGTCCATCTGCCGCCAGCGCAGCACGGCTTTCACGTGCACCGTGTGACCGGGGCGATAGATCGGTTTGTCGGTATAGATGTAGGCGGCGAGCTCGCGTGACGGTTCTTCGAGTGTCCACGATCCCGGATCGGTCGCCGCGTGCTGATCGCCGCACTGCGCGACACCGATCAGGTTCTCCAGCTTTTCGTCGGGCAGCTTCGCCTCGAACAATCCGTCGGCGTTGGTGCGGCCTTCGGCAATCGCCTTCTTCGCAAAGACGACGTGAATGTTGCAATCGTTGACGGGCTCGCCGGTGAATCGATTCGCGGCGAAGAAGAGCATCTGGCCTGGCGACGTCTTGGTGACGAGGCCAACGTCCGAAACGATCACGATGGTGTAGGCGCGCAGCAGATCGCTGATGGCCTCGACCACATACACACCGGGCTGCTTGAGCTCGACAGGCACCCGCCTCGCTTCCGCTTCGGCATTGTTCGGCAGCAGCTCGCGCCACGTGGTGACGACTTGATCGGCGTTGAGCAGCGGCACTTGCGCGAAGGTGCTGGCGTTGAGCACGACACGTTGCGCGACCACCGCCTTGTCGGTCGCCGCGCGCCGCGTCGTGCGGTACTCGTGGCTCGCCTGCTTGCGCGCGAAGCGCCGGACGTCCTGGCGCTGCTCGCGTTTCCAATCAGAGAAACGCTCGAGCCAGGTGCGCTCCTGCTTCACGTACGCCTCGCCGGTGCCGAGCTGATGCGGATCGTTCAAGCCTTCGAAGAAGGCGAACGGATCGCGGACCTTGTAGACGCGGAAATCGAGCTGCTGGATGCGCTTGAAGGTCAGGTAGAAGTTCGGCGCGTCACGCGTCGTGAAGACTTCGCTGGTCGAGAGCGAAAAAGCCGGACGGTCTTCAGCCGGCGTGTCTTGCGCGAACAGCGGTGTCGCGAGCGCGGTGAAGAGCAGCACCAGAGCGAATCGCTTCATAGGAACCCCAGCCTGAACACACCGACGAAGTGTGGATTGCCGGTGGTGGGGCGCCACCGCGGAGCAGGATGCTGCAACAAGGTCGTTAATCGAACCTTGCGTACTTCGCCAGGACCACCATCAAGCGGACCCGTGTGGTACACAATCCAATCGTCGCCATCGGACTCGAACTGCGATCGTCCGACGAACACCATCACGTGATCCGGCTCGTCCTGGCCCGGCTGATGAAAGTAGAGAAGGTCTCCCGCGCGCAACGCGCGCACGTCGCG
>Ga0075418_10007492_pt1 | contig 12295 bp, 6 predicted proteins | sample SoiMetdeltSBSDD2_FD_81776 | JGI IMG/M metagenome (GOLD analysis project Ga0075418, IMG submission 81776) | Bulk soil microbial communities from a Populus tree surrounding site in Tennessee, USA - Soil MetaG P. deltoides SBSDD2 | ecosystem: Environmental > Terrestrial > Soil > Tree plantation...
CAGCCGCAGTTGGCCCGTGTCTTTGGGATGGCCGTCGCCGTGAAAATCGCCCAGATGAACGGCCTGAACGCCCATCTCCTTGAAGACCCGCTTGAACTCCGGCTCGATGTCCCGCTGCCGCTCCTGGGCTGTGACCGCCACCGCCATGTGGTAGTGGCTGGTGAACGTGATGTGCCCCGGCAGCGGCAAGAACTTGTCGCCGCGGGTATAGCGGAGTGTTTCTTTGAGCGCTTTGGCCGCGTCGCCGCGCGACAGCAGGTAGAAAACGCCCAGCCGCTGCTTTGTGCCCGGCGGGGCGTTGAACCACGGCTCAAATGCACGCCCACCATCGGCCACCTGGCGAATGCCGAAGCCAAATGGCGAATCGCCGCCGCCGTATCCGCGGCCGAACCAGGTGAATTTGAGATTGTCGGTCCAGTCGCGAGGAAACTGATATTGATGCGGCGGTGGGAAGCAGGCGACGGAGCCGCGATCATTCTCGGCAATTAGCGCTCGATAGCGGACGGCTTGCGGATGCGCCGCGGAATCATCATCGACATCTTCATGCTCCAGTCGGTCACGCGCATCTTTCCAGACGATCCGCTTCCAGCCCGCGCCGCTGCCGGCCAGCCCCGCGTCGTACAGAATCGCCCGCTTGTCCTCGCTCGTGGACACGACCGCCTCCACGTGCACCAGCGGCGTCCCGACATAAAGCGAGATCACCAGCTCGCCGGCAAACGGCCCAATCGACAGATCGCCGATCGTCACGCTCGCCCGGCCGCCGCGGCTGGCCACGGCGACGCGCCTGAGGTCAAGCTGCGAGCGATGCGTTTGATAAGGGCGGCTGGCCGGTTTGTCGAAGAAGACGTTCCAGATCGGCATTTCCGACGGGCGGCCTTCCGGCGCACTGCGAATGCCGACGGTGAGGAATGTCACCGGATCGACGTGTTGCAGAAGCGGAGTCGAGTCGTTTGCGGCGTCGCTGGCCACGGCCAGCGACTCGATCAGCGGCTGACCAGGGCGAAGATCGAGAACCAGGCGGCCGAGCTGGCCCGCCTCCATGGGCCAGTCGATTTGCAGCCGCTCCTCCTTGTGGCGGACGGTGACCTGACAGTCGCGGTCATACTTGGACAGATCGACAGAAACCGTCGTCTCGACCGCCGATAGCGGGCGCGACAAGATCGCCAGCCATGCGGTCACTAGCCCCTTTAGCAGACGCCTGGTCATGAGCGGTCCTCCCTGGTGGCGTCATTCTTAAGCGCCAACGGGAGGGATGGCAACTGTCTTCAACGGCAGGCTGAAGGGGTCGGGAGTCGATTTCGGCCGATGACCTTTCAACCAGCAAGCGAGTGTGGCCGAAATCGACTCCCGACCCCGCCTGGATCGGTCCGATCACGCGGCCCGCAGATGCGACCACCCTGGCACCGATTCATCCTGGTGGCGATAGCCGTAGCGGGCAAAGTCATCGCGATAGATTTGGGCCGCGCCTGCCAGGACCGCGGGCGGATAGAAGCGGCGCCAGTGGGGATGTGGCGCATCCGTGCGAAACGCTTCGGCCGGCCAGTCGGCGACAAAATCCCCCGCCTCGACCGTATACGACTGCCTCTTCTTATGCGACAGCGGCACGTTGGTATCCAGCCGCCGCTGCACGAAGGCGAAATCTTCCTCCATCCGCTCCACCCGTCCCACGAAATCCAGCGGCAGTCCGGCCACCAGCAGCGACTGCGGGCGGAAATGTTCGTCCAGTTCCTGCGGCGTCTCGCAGGCGAGCTGCTTCACAAGCTGACGGAACGTGAGGCTCCGCCGGGCATCGATCCGCACCCGCGCCAGCAGACGCTGCCACCAGGCGGCGCTCGGGTCGTGCATCTGGTAGCTGCGGATGAGACGCGCTGCCGTGGCTTTGGCAGGAACCACCTTGTCCAGATACGCCGACACGAGCCGCGCCAGCGGATGCCGAACGAACGTGAATTTGAACCAGTCGGGACTGCGGAGGATGGATTCTGCTTCGTGGCTCGGCAGCGAGTCGAGTGCGGCCCGAGGTTTGAGCAGCGCGTGAACGCCCCCCCTCACCTGCGGCGTTGAACCGGGCGGCACCAGCCCTTCCACCGTCGCCATCCACAGCTTCAGGCTCGTGCAGGCGGCCTTGGGCACATAGGCATAGACGAACCGTCGCGTGCGGCCCACCAGGCACGTGTCAAGACAAACGGGCGATGGGGCTGGAACCATCGGCAAAGGACCTGGCGCGAGGCAAATACAGATGTCTCGTTGGTCGGACCATTGCGCTTCGCGCTTGAGGCTTTTACGACAGATCTCCCAAAATGCTCAAGATCGGTTGCATGCAGCCGGCTGGCACGTACCGATTTGCCGCTAGCAAAGCCGTCTTTGGCCCGCGCGTGCCCGTCATGACTCATAGCCGATCCTTCCTTCATTCTTCACCAGGCCGCCTCTTTGCGCGGCAGCGACTGCGTTCTACCCTACGGCTCATGGTGCTGACGTCATGAGGCTGTCGAACTACTACTGGCGATTGCTGGGGCTGCAATCTGCCCTCGTGGCTGCCGTGACCGCCGTAGTGATCGCCCTGGCCTCGACCGGTCAGCCGCCCTGGACGCAATGGACAGCGGCGGGCGCTGGCGTGGTGGCCAGCGCCGTGGCGATGTGGTTTTCGCTGCGGCAGATATTCATGCCGCTGGAGGAGCTATCGCGGGAGGCGCGGCAAGTGGCAGGGAGCAACGGCGATCTGGATGATGCCGACGACCTGGGCGTGCTGGCCACCATCCTCAACCGCATGCAGCGGGACCTGTCGCAGCGCGTGGGCCAGGCCCAGGAAAACAGCCAGCGGCTGCAAACGGTGCTCGAGAGCATGATCGAAGGGGTGCTGGCGGTGGGGACTGACCAGCAAATTCTGCTGGCCAACGACGCCGGTCGGGCGATGCTCGACTTCACGACGCCACAGCCGGTCGGCAAGCCGCTCTTAGCCGTCACGCGGGCCCGCCCCGTCTATGAAGCCGTGCTGGAGGCGTTTGCCCAATCGGCGCCGGTTGAGAAAGAATTCCAGTCACCCGGTTCCAGCCGCAAGACATTATCGCTGCGGGCGACGCGGCTTCCCGGCGACCCCTGCCCGGGCGTGATGGTGGTGCTGCACGACGTCACGGAGCTGCGGCGGCTGGAAAATCTCCGCCGCGAACTGGTGGCCAACGTTTCGCACGAGCTGAAGACGCCGCTGGCCGCGATCAAGGCCTATGCCGAGACCCTGCGGATGGGGGCAGTGAATGACCCGACCCACAACCTGGCCTTCGTGCAGCGCATCGAGGAGCAGACGGAGCGGCTGCATCAACTGATCCTGGACATCCTGCAAATCGCCCGCGTGGAGTCGGGGCAGGAGACATTTGAGATCGGCGACGTCCGGCTGCTCGACGTGTTCGAGGATTGCGCGGCCCAGTTTGCCGGCGCTGCCGCGGCCCGGCAGATCGTGCTCCACATGGAGCTGCCGCCTGGCGAGCTGACGGCACGCTGCGACGAGGAGGGGATTCGCACCATCCTCACGAACCTCGTGGACAACGCCATCAAATACACGCCGCCTCAGGGACGCGTGACGGTGCGGGCAATTGCCGACGAGCCGACCGTGACGATCGAAGTTCAGGACACGGGCATCGGCATTGCCGAGAAGGAGCAGGCGAGGATCTTCGAGCGGTTCTATCGCGTGGACAAAGCCCGCTCGCGCGAATTGGGGGGCACTGGGCTGGGCCTGTCCATCGTCAAGCATCTGGCCCAATCGTTCGGCGGGACCGTGGGCGTTGCGAGCGCGCTCAAGAAGGGCTCCACCTTTCGCGTGACGCTGCCGCGGCGCTCGTAGCGGAAGTCGTCAGACTTCGGAGAGCACGCAGCCGAACCCTCGCGAGGTCGCCTACGAGACCCAGCGCACGATGTCGTTTTTCGTGGCGTAGATCATCAGCAAGAGCAGCAGCAGGAGCCCCACCAGACTCAGGTACCCTTGCACGTTTGGGTTTACCGGCTTGCGGGTAATTCCTTCCCACGCCAGGAATAGCAGATGACCTCCATCGAGGACGGGGATCGGCAGGATGTTGAGCACCGCCAGATTGGCGCTGAGGAACGTCAGGAAGATGAGCAGTTCCGGCAAGCCGGAACGCGCGATCCTGCCCGCGGCCCCCAAAATGCCAATCGGTCCCGACATGTTTTCTGCCGATACTCGCCCCGTGAGCAGTGCAGAGACCGTGAACACGACATGGGTCATTCCCTCCTTGATCTCGCGCACTCCCAGGTATAGTGCCTCGCCGGGCGAGCCAGCCGTGTGCGTCACCGTCACCGGGCCGAATACCAGCCCGCGGCTTTCCGAATAGAACGAATCCGCTGCGTCGGCAGTCAGCGTCTTGACCACTTCCGTTTTGCCGCGCTGGGCGGTGACTTGCAGCCGCGTTTTCGGCAGGACAAGTTGCATGCGAAAGTGGATCCGCGTCCAACTGTGGACATCGTTATCTAGCACGATTTCGTCGTGAGCCTCTTTGGCGAGCAGCTCCTTTTCCTTCTCTTCGTCGGCAGCGTCGGCCGGGACGAACTTCACTTTGGTGAGTACGTCCCCGGGGCGGAATCCTTCCTTCTCGGCGGAACTCCCCGGTTCAACGGCGGCGACCTTGTTCGTGACCTGAACGGCGACCCCGATCGATTCGATGCTCGCCGGCCCGCCGGTGCGATAGTCTTCGAAGTATTGATCGGGCACTTCGGGCGTCACCGTGATGGACCGGGTGGTCACGGCCCCATCAGCCCCCTGGCGCGCGACGACGAACGTCCATGATTCCGCGTCGTCTTTGGGAATTAGCCGCTGTCCCAGCGACAGCGGATCGCCGACCGGTTGGCCGTTGACTTGTTGAATGAGGTCCCCCGCTTGAAAACCGGCCTTCTGTGCGGGAGAGCCTTCGCGGACCGCCACAATCGGGCCGATTTCCATGACCAGACCGACGACCCGCTGCGGCTTGGGCTCGATCGTGACCTCGTGCCGCTCGGCAGGCAGGTCCTTGCCCTTGTCATCTTTGGCCTTCCGCTCGATAACGACGCGAATCTGTTCGGACGCCGTCCGCGCCAGCTCCGCATTCAGTCGGTAGTCAAACTCCTCATGTCCTTCCTTGCCGGTTTTCAGCGGAACCCCGTTGATTTCGACGATTCGGTCGCCGGCCTCCAGCGGAATGCTGCTGTCGGGTTTCAGATGCTCCACACGTTCCATGATCACCGACGACTCAGGCTGGAGATAACCGATGGTGGGAAACTTCGTTTCCGCGACGGCGCGCGACGTCGGTTGCAAGGCGAAATGCTTTTCTTCACCGTCGCGGGTGCGAACGGTAAAGCTCAACTTGCGATCATCGCCGTTGAGGATGATGTGCTGCTTGATGTCGATGAAGCGATAGTGTTCGTATTCCGCGCCGCTGCCGATTTGAACGAACTTCATTCCGGGACGCAGGTTGGCGGTCCAGGCAGGGCCGCCGGGAACCGTCGAGCCCACGAGCGCCGGCATTTCTTCGACGCCGAGCCAAAACGCCCAGGCTCCGAGCACGGCCCCGAAAATCACATTCATCGTCACCCCCGCCGAAATGATCGCCATCCGTGCCAGCACCGGCTTGGCGGGATAGCTGCGGGGGTCAAGCTCGTACTTCTGCGGTTGCTCGACCGTTTCCCCGGGCGTCAATCCTTCAGCAGCGGTTCCTTCCTTGAGCACCTTGACCCGCTCCGCCTCCGCGATCGCATGCCGCGGGTCGTCGTCCTGGCCGAGCATCTTCACGTAGCCCCCCAGCGGCAGCGCTCCAATGCCGTATTCGGTTTCGCCCCATTGGAAGCGGCAGAAGCGGAGGTTGAAGAGGTCGAAGCCGATGTAGAATTTCTCGCACTTGACGCCGCAAGCCTTGGCAACCAGGAAGTGCCCCAGCTCGTGGACGAAGATCACGAAGCCCAGGCCGATGGCGACGCTGCAAATGCTCCAGGTCCAGCCGACGGTCTCCGTCCAGAATGTCGGCTCGCTGGTTGCCGCGAACATCACAAACGCATCCACTGCACAACCTCCTGCCGCGCCCATCCATCCAGCCGGAGCAATTCCTCCAACGACGGCGCGGGATCAAAGGGGTGATTTTCCACTACCGACCGGCAAGCCGGCACAATCTCCACAAACGCCAGCTTGCCTTCCAAAAAAGCCGTGACTGCCGCCTCGTTGGCGGCATTCAGCACCGCTCCGGCGGTGCCGCCAGACTGGGCCACGGATCGGCCCAGCCGCAAGGCGGGGAACCGCTGCTCGTCGGGCGGCTCAAAATCGAGCCGCAAGGCCTGCGACAAGTCGAGCTTCCGTGCCGGACCTTCGTGCCGCTGTGGCCACGTCAAAGCGTACTGGATCGGCAGCTTCATGTCCGGGGGACTCAACTGGGCAAGCACCGACCCATCCACGTATTCTACCATCGAGTGAACGACTGACTGCGGGTGAACCACTACGTCAATTTGCTGGGGGGCCAGATCGAACAGCCAGCGAGCCTCGATGATCTCCAGGGCCTTGTTCATCATGGTGGCAGAATCGATCGTGATTTTTGGGCCCATTTGCCATGTCGGATGAGCCAGAGCATCGGCCACGGTGACTTTTTCCATCCGCTCGCGGCTGAACGAGCGGAATGGACCGCCGCTGGCGGTAAGGATAATCCGCTTGACGTCGCTGCGCTTTCCGGCCGCCAGCGCCTGAAAAATCGCGGAATGTTCGCTGTCTACGGGAAGGATTTGTGCTCCCCGCTCTGCGGCCAGCCGCATGACCAAGGGACCAGCCATCACCAGCGTCTCTTTGTTGGCCAAAGCGACCGTTTTTCCCGCGTCCAGCGCAGCCCACGTGCCCTGGAGTCCCGCGCTCCCCACGACTGCGGCCACGACCAAATCGACCTCACGCAGCCCAACCACCTGAGCGACGCCCTCGCGGCCACGCAATAGCTCGGTCCCTGGCGGAAGGCACGACCAGTCGAACCGGTCGGCTTCGGGGCCGTCGGTGGCCACGACAAATCGCGGCCGGAATTCCCGCGCTTGCTGGCACAATAGTTCGAAATTGCGATGCGCCGTTAATGCTGCAACCCCAAACGTGTCTGGCGAGTGCCGCACCACTTCCAGCGTGCTGCGACCGATGCTGCCGGTCGAGCCCAGGAGCGTAATAGTGCGGGAGAGACCACTCATGGTCATGACCGACGAGATGAGAACCACCTGGGCCGCTGCGGGAGTTCAGGGAGAGGGCGTAAATAAAGGCGCAGATTCAACTTCCGTCGCAAGCATTCTAGGTTTTCGCAAAAAAACCGACAACCGGGAAACGCCGGCCGGCCGTTCCCGCCGCGGCACAGGGTATAATTCGTTCATCGTATCGATAGCTGGCTGATCCCACCTTGGAAACCTGGGCGTGCCCCCGGATGCTCGCTGGGGCTCCTCGGAGTTTCGCGCCGATCGTTTCCTGTGTAAGTCCCCGCCTTTGTCGTCTCGTCGCTTCTTTTCCTAGCGGCATCCGCCCTCGCCGCCTACGAATCCCGGATAGCACTCCATGAATCAGGATCAAGAGTCGCGCCGCAATCAGGATGGCGAAGGACGCGGGCCGACCGCGTTTAGCGTGGTGATCTGGATCGCTTTGACCAGCCTGTGCGTCGTGCTCGGTTTTTATGCCGTCTCGCACTGGCTCCAGATCGAGATCAAGCCGGAGGACCTGCGGGCGCTGGTGGTCAAACAGGGTGCACAGGCCAATTCAAGTGACGCGACCGGCGAGCTGACGTACGTCGACGTCCTCCGCGACGATACCAAGCCGGCGCGGAAGTTCCGCTACAAGAACCTGAAGAATCTGGTCGTCGGCGAGACGTCGATCACGGGCAATGTGGACGTCGTCGAACTCAAGTCCAAGGATGGGGGCAAGACGTGGGACCAGGAAGATGCCTCCACGTACAAGAAGCAATCCAGTTTTCGGACCAACATCGACAAGGAAGCCACCAACTACCGCAACGAACTGGTGCAGGACATTCGCGACAGCAAGATTGGCCTGTCCTTCGCACGCAGCCCCGGACCCTGGGACAGCTACGCGCCGACGATCCTGATCATCCTGCTCATCGGCGCGACGCTTTACATCCTGGCGCGGCGTCTGTCGGGGCTGGGCTCCCCCATGGCGTTCGGCCGCAGCCGCGGGCGGCTCTATGCCCAGGAAGATCTTGGCGTGACGTTTGCCGACGTCGCCGGCATCGATGAAGCGGTGGAAGAAGTCCGCGAGGTCGTGGATTTCCTCCGTTCGCCGGAAAAGTACCAGCGGCTGGGCGGCCGCATTCCCAAGGGGGTGCTGCTGGTTGGCCCGCCCGGCACGGGCAAGACCCTGCTGGCCAAGGCGATTGCCGGCGAGGCGGGCGTGCCGTTTTTCAGCCTCTCGGGATCTGACTTCGTGGAAATGTTCGTCGGCGTCGGCGCGGCGCGCGTTCGCGACATGTTCCAGCAGGCCGAGAGCAAGGCGCCGTGCATCATCTTCATCGACGAGCTCGACGCCCTGGGCAAGACCCGCGGCACCAGCATTGTCGGCGGCCACGACGAGCGCGAGCAGACGCTCAACGCGCTGCTGGTCGAGATGGACGGATTCGGCTCCAACAGCGGCGTGATCGTGATGGCCGCCACCAACCGGCCGGAAACGCTGGACCAGGCCCTGCTGCGCCCCGGTCGCTTCGACCGTCACGTGCTGGTCGATCGTCCCGACATCAAGGGGCGCGAAGATATCCTCAAGGTCCACGTCAAGAACGTGAAGCTCGATCCGAGCGTCGATCTCAAGGAGATTGCGGGGATCACCCCCGGCTTCGTTGGCGCCGATCTGGCCAACCTGGTCAACGAAGCGGCACTGCTGGCCGCGCGCGGAAACAACAACTCCGTCGGCATGAAGGAGTTCAACGAAGGGGTGGAGCGCGTCACCGCCGGGTTGGAAAAGAAACAGCGGGTGATGAACGAAGACGAAAAGCTCCGCGTCGCCTACCACGAAAGCGGACACGCGCTGGTCGCTTACAGCCTGCCCAACACTGACCCCGTCCACAAGGTCTCGATCATTCCCCGCGGCCTGGCGGCACTGGGCTATACGATGCAGCGTCCCGAGGGGGATCGATTCCTGATGACGCAGTCGGAGCTGGAAAGCCGCATCCAAGTGTTGTTAGCCGGGACGATGGCGGAAGAAATGATCTTCACCGACGTCTCGACCGGGGCGCAGAACGATCTGGAGCGGGCCACCGAGATCGCCCGCAGCATGGTAATGGAGTACGGCATGAGCCGGCTGGGGCGCGTCAACTATCGCGAGACGAACCGCTCGCCGTTTCTGGCCATTTCGGGCGGAGAGGAAAAGGCCCGCACGCACAGCGAGCAGACCGCCCGCGAGATCGACGAGGAAGTGCGGCGGATCATCGACGAGGGGATCGAGCGGGTCAAGCACATCCTCGAAGTCCGCCGCGAAGCGCTCCAGTCGCTCACTCGCCGGCTGATCGAAGTCGAGTCGATCGACTCCGAAGAGCTGAAGCGAATCATCGAGGAGAACTCGCGCGGACCGCTGGTCGTCCCCGGCACCACGGCATTGCCGACGCGGCCGGTGCCTGTCTCTGAGCCGGTGGAAGCTCCGGTGCCGGCAATCGAGCGGTCGGTGTAATTCGCAGCTGAAGCGGTCGTCGTAGTTCGCTCTGTAACGGCAAACCGTTTATCCTAGATGCAGTCATGCTGCGCGCCTGGGCCGGCCGGCCCGCGCGGCGGCTCTCTCTTGCGGGGCATCGACATGACATCAAGCTGCCCTTCCGAAGGCGAACTGAAGTCGTTTGCCGTCGGCGACCTTTCCGCGGAGCGTGTGCAGCGGATCGAAGAGCACCTGACGGACTGCGAGCACTGCCAGGGGGCGCTGCAAGCGTTCGATTCGTATCGCGACGGCCTGGTCGAAGACCTGACGCAGGTTCACGCTGGCCAGGCGCTGGAGATTCCCGAGCTGGTGCTGGCCAGCGCGCGGGCGGCCGTTCTCGATCTGGCCAGCACCCGCAGGGCCGAGCTGACGCTCGACTCGGGCCGGCATTTCGCCCGCCTGCTGGCCGAGGGCCCCTGCCGATTGGGGCGGTTTGAGCTCGTGGCCGAGCTGGGGATGGGCTCGTTCGGTTACGTGTTCCGCGCCCGCGACCTGGAACTCGACCGCACGGTGGCGATCAAGGTGCAGCGGGCCGGCGCCTTTGCCACGCAGGAGGATGCGGGCCGCTTCCTGCGCGAAGCGCGGAGCGCGGCATCGCTGACGCATCCGGCCATCGTCGCCCTGTACGACACGGGGCACACCGACGACGGCGTTTGCTTTCTCGTCACCGAGTATGTGGAGGGTGAAACGCTCGAGCAGCGGCTGAAGCGCGGACGGCTGGAGCCGGCGGCCGCAGCGGAGCTCGTCGCCCAGCTCGCCACCGCAGTCCACTTCGCCCACGAGCACGGCGTCGTCCACCGCGATCTCAAGCCGTCGAACATCATGCTCGATACGGCCGCGCACCCGCACATCACCGACTTCGGCCTGGCCAAGCGGGCCGGCGGGGCCGATCCCCCCATGACCTCCAACGGCCGCGTCATGGGAACACCCGCCTACATGTCTCCCGAGCAGGCCGCCGGCAAGGGGGACGAGGCCGACGCGCGGACCGACGTCTACAGCCTGGGCGTGATGCTCTACGAACTACTCACTGGCGAGCGGCCGTTTCAAGGGACGCATCGGCTGCTCTTGCTCCAGGTGCTGGAGGACGAGCCGCGGCCGCCGCGGAAGCTCGAGTCTCGAATTCCCAAAGATCTGGAGACGATCTGCCTCAAGGCAATGGCCAAGGAGCCGAGCCGCCGCTATCAGTCGGCGGCACTGCTGGCGGATGATCTGCGACGCTTCGAGCGCGGCGAGCCGATTGCCGCCCGTCCGGCGGGATACGTCGAGCGGCTGTGGCGGTGGTGCCGGCGGTATCCGGCGGCGGCGGTGCTGTTTGCCGCCGTGACGCTAGGCTCGGTGGCGGGCTTTGTTTACCTGACGAACGTCTCCTCCTATTTCGTGCAGGAAACAGCGCTCGACAGCGCGCGGCTCGAGGCCGACATGCTGGAGCGTGTCAATGAGTACTACAGCGACGTGCTCGATCGGCTGAAGACGCGCGAAGTCACGATCACACATGAGTACTTGATGACACAAAATGCATTGCCGCTGCCGGCGACGTTTACCATCGACGCCGCCCAGCGGCTGAGCCAGAGCGACACGGGGCTCAAATTCCGGCTGTACAGCAACTACCCGTTCCGGCGTAACGGCGGGCCCCAAACCCCCGAGGAACGCGAGGCCCTCGACGTGCTGACAAAGCTTTCGCGCCAGCCGCGCACCGGCAAGTACCTGGAACATCATCGCTTCGTGACGATCGAGGGCCGGCCGTTCTTGAGCTATGCCCGTGGGCAGATCATGAAGGAGAGCTGCGTCAAGTGCCATAACGGCCATCCCAAAAGCCCCAAGACCAAGTGGGAGCCGGGCGATCTGGCCGGCGTCCTGCTCATCACCCGCCCCCTGGATCGCGACATTGCCCGCACACAATCGGGCTTGCGCAGCGCCTTCGTGATGATGGCGGCGGCATTTGTCGTCGTCGTGGGAGGAGTGGTGATTGCCGCCGCATGGAGCAGACGGAGGACGTAGGTTGCTAAACCTTAGCCGAATTCGTCAGAATTCGGACGTTTCGAACTCTCAGAGTTCGGCTATAGCATGACCGCCAGCCAGCAAGCCGATCCGTCCGCCAGCGACGTGCTTGCCACGTCGCGGAGCCTGCTGGCCCGAGCGCGGCGGCGCGACGACGGCGCCTGGGAAAAACTTGTCGAGCTGTACGCGCCGCTGGCCTATTTCTGGTGCCGCCGCGGCCACGTCGCCGAGCAGGACATCCCGGACGTCGTGCAGGAGGTCTTTCGCTCGGTAGTCGTCGGCATCGACACCTTCCGCAAGGAGCGGCCCTGCGACACCTTCCGCGGCTGGCTGCGGACCGTGACCCGCAGCAAGCTCTGCGACTATTTTCGCTCCCGCGGCAAAACGCCCGGCGCGCCCGGCGGCAGCGACATGCAGCGGCGGCTGGAACAAGTCGCGGCCGAGCCGGACGAAGAGCCGGACGACGCGGAAGAATCGGCTGAACGCGCTCTCTTTTTCCGCGGACTGGAAACGATCCGCCACCAGTTCGAACCGCGGACCTGGCAGGCCTTTTGGCGCGTGGTGGTTGATGAAAAATCGGTGGCGGACGTCGCCGCCGAGCTCGGCATGCGGCCCGGGACGGTACGGGTC
>Ga0075418_10007493_pt1 | contig 12295 bp, 10 predicted proteins | sample SoiMetdeltSBSDD2_FD_81776 | JGI IMG/M metagenome (GOLD analysis project Ga0075418, IMG submission 81776) | Bulk soil microbial communities from a Populus tree surrounding site in Tennessee, USA - Soil MetaG P. deltoides SBSDD2 | ecosystem: Environmental > Terrestrial > Soil > Tree plantation...
CACCTCGTCAAGCAGAGCGAGAAGCACAGCGGCCCGCACGCTGACTGGTTCTGGGATGTCGAGCAGTCGGGCGGCGGCGCGCTCATGGACCTCGGCTGCCACGGCATCGCGTTCTGCTGGTGGCTCCTCGGGAAGCCTAACGTGAATAGTGTCTACGCGCAGCTCTCGACGCAGGTGCACGCGAACCGCACGCAAGGCGACGACGAGGCACTCACGATCATCGAGTTCGACGGCGGCGCCATCGGCGTGGTCGAGAATAGCTGGACCAAACCCGGCGGGATGGATGACTCCATCGAGGTATTCGGCGCGCAGGGCGAGACCTACGCTGACATGCTGATGGGCAACGCACTGCCCACCTACTCCGAGGTCGGCTACGGCTACGCCGTGGAGAAGGCCGCGTCGACCAAGGGCTGGTCATGGCCCGTTTTCGAGGAGCACTGGAATTACGGCTTTCCACAGGAGATGCGGCACTTCGCGCGATGCGTTCGCGGCAAGGAGACGCCGATCTCCGATGGCGAGACGGGGCGCGTGGTGCTCGAGGTGATCTACGCGGCCTACGAGTCCGCGGGACTCGGGCGAAAGATCGCGATGCCCTTCCGGCCAAACGGAATCACGAAGCCGATCGATCGGTGGCGGATGCCGGCGCCACGTAGCTAGCGCTCCGGCACGTGATGGATCACCCGGCCGCGCCGGGAGCGGGCCTCAGGGCACCGCGGCGACACGATTACGAACCTCGTTGCGCAGCGACGTGAGCCCGCGATCAAACCGCGAATTGGTCCGCACCGGTGCGAAGACCGCCGACACGAGCAGCCGCTGGTTCAAGGCGTTAGGCGAGATCTCGACACCCTGGCCGAGCCACCGCAGCGCAGCGTCCACATCGCCGGTCGCACCGTAGTACGCGGCGATGGCCGTCGTGAGCTCCACGCGGCGATCGCCCCCGGTGAACGCCCGCTGTACCGAGTCGACGAGCGTTGCAGCCGCATCGGCTCTTCCCAGCGCCCGCAGGCACAGCGCGCGGATGGCGGCGTATGGACCCAGCTCTCGCTCGACACATTCCGCGTTGCGACCAACCAGATGCAGCGCCAAGGCCTCTGCCTCGTTCGGTACGGCGAGTCCCGGCTCGAGCGCACGGCTCATCGCCGTCTCACGGAGCGTCGTTTCATGATGCCCGGCCGCGAGCGCGATGCGAGATAGCGCATTCCGCACCCCCGGCGCGAGCGGATCGAGGCCGACAGCCATTTCTGCCTGCGCGAGCGCGTCCTCGTGACGACCGGTCTCGGACAACCCGAGCGCGTACCACACCCGCTGCTCGGCGCTCCCCGGTCGCAGCTCCACTGCCCGCGTTAGGTCGGCAAGCATGCGATCGCGCGAAGCTTGCGCGTACAATCCAGCGATCCCTCGCGATGCCCACCCCTCAGCCAACCCGGAATCGAGCGCGATCGCACGGTCAGCCGCGGTGAGCGCGCGCGCCAAGGCCCGGTATGGCTCCGCGACGGTCTGGTAGTTGAAGAACGTCGCCAGCGCCAACGTCGTCGCGAGACCCGCGTGAGCCGGCGCGAATCGCGGATCGGCCCGCAGTGCACCCTGGAACCCTCGGATCGCCTCGGCCAGCGCCTCACGCGTTCGACGTTGACGCTGATAGGTCGCCTTCAGGTAGAGCTCGTACGCCTCGGCAGTCGAGGCCCGGCTCGCAGCGGCGAGCGGTAATCCAGCCACGGTTGCCACGAGCCGGCGACTCACCTCGCGCGCGATATCCCGTTCGACATCGAGTGCGTCGGTCAACTTTCGATCGTATTGCACGGACCAAACGTGCACGTCGGCGCTCGCGTCCACGAGCTGCGTGGTGATGCGGATACGCTCGCCCGAGCGCTGAACGCTACCCTCGAGGAGGTGACGAACACCCAGCGAGTCGGCGATCCGACGCAGCGTTAGGCCGCCAGACTTGAGCGCCGCCGCCGATGTTCGCGAAATGACCTTGAGCTCTGGCACCCGCGCGAGCTGGTTGATGATCTCCTCGCTGATCGCCGCTCCCAGATAGCGATTCGATTCGTCGGGTCCGAGATAGTCGAATGGAAGAACGGCGATGGACGCCCGATATCGATCTTCGGCTGCGGCGGGCGCTGCTCCGGGGGTCGCTACCAGCCCGGGCGCGGCACCAGCCGGAGTCGGACGGGTGGACGGCTCGCGCACGGCGCGGCGAATGGCAAGTGAGCCGAGTGCGGCAGCGATCAGGATCGTACCGGCGGTGATCGCGACAAGCCGTCGATTGACGCCGGGTGCGGGTGCTGCGAGGCGCGCGGTGGAAGCGGTAGAAGTGGTCACGACTTGCGCTCTTGTGTCGTCGAGCGCAACCGTTGCGGGCGTCGTCCGATTCCGGATCGCGGCGACCAGCTGCTGCGACTCGGCGGAGGGGTCAACGCCGTATTCCTCGTGCATCCGGCGGGCGAGCTCATCGTACGCCTGAAGCGCGGCGCCCCGATTACCGCTGCGGTCGAGTAATGAGATCAATCGCCGGTAGCGCGCCTCGTCGTCGGGAACGTAGGCCGCGGCTCGTCGCGCCCAATCAGTCGCCGCCGGCCAATCACCCGCGCGCTCGGCGCTCTCGGCGAGCGACCATGCGGCCGCGGCGGCAAGCACGCGATAGCGATTGCGCGTTTCGTCCAGCCAGCGCTCGAATCCGGGGGCGTCGTCGATGAAGAAGCCTGCGAGGAAGTCGCCGCGATAGAGCTCGAGTGCCTCGGCCGAGCGTCCGGCACCGACCGCTTCCTCGAACAGAACGGCGTCGCACCAGGCGCGGCTCTCGTCGACGCCGATCTCCTCGTCGCCGCGCGCCACGATGACGTCGCTGCCGACGGAACGGCGAACGACGTGAAGGGCCTGACGCAGCGCCTGACGGGCACGCTCCTGATCGAGCTCCGGCCAGAAGAGGGCGACGAGCGCGTCACGCCGGTGATGCCCGCGGGGCAGTGCCGCGATGAGGTACGCGAACAGCGCTAGCCGCTTGGGCTGCGCGATGAGCGTGTGGAGCTCGCGTCCGTCAGCAGCCCGAAGCTCCAGCTTCCCGAACGTTCGGAACTCGATCATGAGGCTCGAAGGGCGTCACGCGACCGTCACGCGGCCACGTCACGCAGGCGGCACGATCGCGTGACCCGGCGTGGCGACTTTCCCGAAGGTACTCGCCGCTCCGGGGATCGGAAGCCGCAAGACGCCCAACGCAGCGAGCGCCCGCCGGCAGGCGTCGACCGACGCGCCGGACTACCAACGCTGTCACAAATCAGGAGACAACGTCAATGCGCAGTATACCTTGGGCGCTCGCCGCCCTCACTACCGTCGCCGCGTGCAGCTCAGAGTCGTCGACGGCGCCCGCGGCCGGACCGAGCCAACGGCCCGCGTTCGCCGTCGGATCGGAGTGCTCGAACGTGAAAGGCACCGTCCGCGCCAACTTCGTGAGCGAGACCGAGGTCGAGGGCACCATCTCCGGCGACGTCGCTGGCCAGGCCTTCGCAACGATCCAGTCGATCACTGCCAAGAAGAACGGGATAGCGGACGTCACGCTTACGCACCGGTACGTCACGCCTGACGGCGAGATCTTCACATCCGACAAGGGGACTCTCCGGCCGATCAGTGAGATGATCGGTGGCTACGGTGACTGGTTCGACTTCGACAATCGACTGACCGTCGTCGGCGGCACCGGCGCGTATGCTGGCGCTACGGGAACGTTGCGCGCGAGGGGTCTGCTCAACCCCTTCATCACGGCGGCGGCCAACTATGGTCCCGGCGGTATCCAGCTCGAGTACTCCGGTCGTGTTTGCGCTGGGGTCGGCGATCCCCTCGCGGAGGTGGCCCCGTGAGTATCTACACGGAGGCGATGGAGCTGCTCACGTGAGGTAGCTCCCCTTCACAGTTCGTCCCACCCGGCTGGCGTGCGTCCGGGCAGGCTCGCACGTTGGGCTGGCGGCCGCGGATGCACCTCGCTGTCGCCCGTGGTGACGCCGCCGGCGGCGTCGCCACGTATCGTGCGACTCTCGCACACGTACCGCCGCACGGGTCCTGCCGTCTGAGCCAGATCGTTCGAAGTGCGCGTTGGGGTGGCGTGCTCGCGTTCGCCGTTTTGCTTGTCGCCTGCCGCGGCTCCGACCCCGCTGCCCCGGCGGGCGGTGAGCCGCCGTCCCTGGCGGTGACGCTCGATGTAGGAGCGGACGGCCGGTCATCGTACACGATGGCGGCCGAGTTCCACGTGGGGACGGACGCACGTGGAAACCCGCGACGCATCGTGAACGACACGATCTACGTCGACGGCAGGGCCCTGTTCGCGAGCTCCGCCAGCGGCAAAGATGTCCGGTTCTACAACTGGACCGTGTTCCTCCCCGGCACGGGCGATCGCGACGCAGTGAAGCTCCGGGGGCCGGCGCTCGAAGATGCGGAGGCCGCCCAGTTCCTGATCCCGCTGCCGCGACGTGACGGCCCCGAAGATGTAGTGCTCGCGGCCGGGAACGAGCTCGCGCTGAACATCGTTCCGCCGGCGAGGGTGAGCGCTCCGGTCACGGGCGTCGCCACAGGCTGGCGGCTGGCGCTGCGTCGGACATGCGACGGCTCCGACTTCTTCAGCAGGTGGGGATCAGGCGCGCCGTTCGTTGTGCAGCGGGTGGCGTGGCCACTCGTGGCTTTCGTACCGCGCGACTCGCTCGCCGCCTGCTTCTCGGCGTCTTATGACTACGCCACCGCGGACGCGCCGTATGCGATCGACTTCGCCGTTACGACGCACATCCGGTGGTGGATCTGGATCGACGACTGACCTCAAACGTCGTTATGCAGTCGTCCGAACCAGCCGTGTACCGCCTAACGTCCACCAAAAGGCTCGTCGAGTTCGAGTGGGGACATGCTGCCTCCCGTCCAGAGCGTCGCCTCGTCATGATCTTGTACGCGGCGCGACAGCCACGCAGTGTGTCCAACAGCGGAGGCGATAACGAGGTGCGATGCGAACCCGAACCTGCTCGATAGGGGCAGCCGGCACTGCGCTGGCGACCCTTTTCGGATGTAGCGAGGCTGCAATCGGGGTCAACTGCACGGACGAGGCGCGTCCGGGACTCGTGGTCACCGTGCGTGACTCCGTTACGACGGCTACGCTATCCGGCGCACAGGTGGTAGCGCGTACGGCGACGACGGCCGACACGTCACGTGAAGACCGTGTCGCTCACGGCGCTCCTCCAACCTCAGTCCTGACCGTAAGCGAACCTCAGCGGACATAACGCGGGTACGTCGCCTTCGCCTCGGCCGCGCGCCGAAGGTCGAGGTCACACGTCACAAACGGATCGGAGTCCAAGGTCTTTCCAAGCACCTCGCCGTCAGGATCGATGATCCAGCCCAGGCCGGCGAAGTCATCCTGCGCCGTGCTCACACCGCTCCGGTTGGACGAGATGCAGAACGCGCCGCTGACAATGGCGGCGGCGCGCCCACCCACGAGCCAACGCTCGCGACTCGTCGCCGGAGTCGCTCGCGGCACCGCAATGATGTTCGCTCCTCGAAGCCCGTACTGGCGAGACACATCGAGCATCCACATCTCGGTACAGATCTGCATGCCTAACGTGGCACCGCACACGTCGACAGGATCGAAGACGCCATCGCCCCGCTCGTACCATGACGCCTCCCAATACCCGTCCTCGTCCGGCAGATAGCGCTTCTCGTGTACGCCTCGCGCGGAGCGAGATGAAGTGACCATGAACGCTTCGTTGAGACGCCGGCCGTCTCGCTCGACAGGTCTCGTCCCGATGACCACCGCCGCACCGAGCTCGTCGATCCTCGGCTCCCAACGCCGATGCGCGTCCACCGCCTCACGCCACACGCGCGCATCGAACTCGCGAGCTGTCGCGAACCACCGCGCAAACGGCATCTCGGGAAGGAGCACCAGCTCACTGCGCGCGCGGCGCGTATGGGCACAGAGCTCGGCCCAATCGGCCTCGAAGGCATCGCGCTCGTCGCGTAACTGGCAAACCGTCACTCGCACGTCGGCTACCGCGTCGATGGAGACACATCAATCTTGTGAGCCGAGACGTCTTCGAGAAGGCGCCAGCTGCGGCCGTCATCGTGGGTCACGATGTTGCGCCAGTGGAACATCGTCGGCGTTACGCCTGAGAAGATCCACCGCTGGGGCAGTCCGCCCGCCGTCCTGGCCTCGAGAAAGATCTCATCGCCGTCCGCGCGCACGCGAAACGTCCGCGTGACGTGATTCACCGGACTGATCCAGACGGAGCGCCAGTTTCCGGCCGCACGATCGAAGAACCGGATCGTGGTGCCGTATTCGCCCCGTGGTGCGCCCGCCTGCGTGCCGCGCTTTGGAAAGATCCAGACGTCCTGCACGGCGCGTCCCTCGAGCACCCAGCCAAAGTGAATCTCGCCGTCGCCCTTCACAATCGTGCCGTCGGCGTTAGGTAGCGATAGGGTGGTGCGCCAGCTCCCGGCGAACTGACCGAACAGGTTGAGCGCGGCAGCGTTTTCGGGCGCAGGACGGTTCGCCAGGAGCGCATCCATCAGGTGGGCCGAGGCCCCTGCCCCGCCTGGCTTGCTCGTGCTCCGGCGCCCTGACATCTCCTGAACCGTTCGCCACGTTCGGCCGCTGTCCGATGAGACCTCTCCACGCCAGGAGAACGCGTTAGGCGTGAGGTCCAGGAACGTCCATCGCAATTGTCCCCCATCATCGCCCGAGCCATCCATGACGACCTCGCGGCCGCGCCGCCGCGCCACCAGCGTGGCAACGTAATTCTGCGCGGGGTTTATCCACGTGATGCGCCACGCGTTGATGGTGGGATCGAAGTAGCGGACCGTCGTCCCATAGCGATCGAACGCCGGTGCGGCTGCCCGCCGTTCACCCCGCCGCGGCGAGATCCACACATCCTGCAGCGCTCGGCCCTCGAGCACCCAGCCGAAGTGCCACTCCCCGGTTCCCGTGTGCCTGGTACCGTCCGCGAGATAGTCAGTGACCGAGACATCCCAATCGCCGAGGAGTGGGGAAAAGAGCTGGGGCGCGGAGTCCGGGAGGGCCGGGCCCGCGGCCGGCAGCGAACCAAGCAGCGCGGACGGCGCCTGAGCCCATCCGGCAGTGGCGAGGATGAGAGCGGCGCACAGCGGCGCGAGGCGCGTCATGGAAGCTCCAGGTGCAGGGTAGCGGCAGCGTGTCGTCAGGCGCACGCTACCCTTGGGGCGCGCTACGGCGCTGTCAGAAACTTGCGCAGCCGGGCACTGTCGTTGGTGGTGGCGAACCGCCTCAGCGCCGAGGGCGTGACGCCGAACGCGCGGCGGAATGCGTGGCTGAAATGACTGTGGTGTGTAAAGCCGAGGTCGATCCCGATCTCGCTCAGGCCGCGCTCGGAGTCGAGGACATGATCGAGCGCCGCCACAAGCCGAGCGCGAAGGTGATACTGATGGATCGACACGCCGACGACATCTCGGAACACGTGCGCGAGATGAAACGGGGAGCAGTCCACGCGCGCTGCGAGCGCGGCGAGCGTCCAGCGAACCGACGGCCGCGCTGCGAGCGTCACCTGTGTTGAGCGCGCGATGTCGACTCGGCGCGAAGCGTCGCGCCGACGCACGCCTCGCTCCGCGCCACGAGGCGCAGCAACCCGCGCGCTCTCGCGGACCAGCTCGGCCGCAGTCTCTTCGGCTTCGAGGGGCTCGGCCAGTTTCCGCACGAGACGGTGGCGCAGGATGCGGCGGCGCATGACAACACCCGGTGGCAGGCGAGTCGCCGGAAACGGGAACGGAGCGTTAGGCGTGTCGGACGCGGAGGGATCCACGGAACGAATCGCATCCGCGAGCGCCGACGGTGGGAGCTCGAGCACGAGACAGTCGTCGCCGCCGGAAGCGGGATGACTCACGCGATAAGCCCGGTTGGCCGTGAAAAACAGGGCATGGGCGCTGTCGGCCACGACCTCCACGTGCCGGCGCAGATGCTTGACGAAAACGCCGGTCTCGGGGAAGACGATCGTGTTGGCGAGGGACCACTCGATCGGTCCACAATCGCCTGCCGGTGCAGAGCACCTTACGGAGCGAACGCGAAGAAGCGGGCTCTCGAACAGGACCGTGGACTCACGCAAGAAGCCGGACCTCGTGGCCGATGTAATGATTCGAGAAATAGTATATACTTGCGTCGCAGCGCGCCGCATAACGCGGCGAGCCGCCTGTGTGGGGGCAGGCATGCGCCCGCCCCCACCGCTCACGCTCGCGAGAGGATCAGCGCGAGTAGGCCGGCGCGAGCTCGTCACCGGGGAACGACGTGAGCCAGGCGACAGTCGGCTCCAGGGTCATGTCGCGCCGCTTCGGCAGGGTGGAGAACAGGTCGTACGTGCCGTTGTTGGAGCGAAGGCTCGCGAAGATGATGTACTTCCCGTCCTTCGACCACGTCGGCATCATGTCATTCATTGACCATGGGATGTACGCCGTGGTCCCGCCGCTCGTGGCGTCGACGACGAAGATCCCGCTGCCATTGATGCGCTCGATCGCGATCTCGTTCGTGACCGGGTTCCACTTCGGGTGCGTGCAACCCGGCGCCGAGCAGCTCACCAACAGCTTCTGCCCGCTCCCGCTCGCGTCCATCACCCACACGCCGGGCATTCCGTTGTTGTCGCTGCTCTGGAACGCGATCTTCGTCCCATCGGGCGACCACGACGGCGAGCCGGAGTTCTTTCCCGAGAAGGTCAGCTGAACGATCCCGGTGCCGTCGGCGTTCATGGTGAAGATCTCGGCGCCCGAGCCCGGAACGACGGCGGTGAAGGCGATCCTCGTTCCATCCGGTGAGTAGCGCGGCGAGATGGCGATGCTGTTGAGGAACGTGAGCTGCTTGCGCTTCGTGCCGTCGAAATTCTGGGAGTAGATCTCCGAGGTCTGTGCGTTCCCGCTGAAACGTGCCCAGGCGAACGCCGGGCCAGCGGGAGAGACGTCGGGGTAGCTGTCCGTGACATTGTCGTTGGTCAGCCGGAACACGCCCGTCCCATCCGGATTCGCCGCGTAGATCTCGCCGGTTGGCGCCTCGTGAGTGCCCGTGAACATGATCCCGTTGAAGTAGAACACCGGCTTGAGCTTGATCAGGGAGGCCGGTCCCTGGGCGCTCGGGCCCTTCCCGGGCTCGATCGGAGCATCGTTCTGGCAGGCGGTGACGGCGGCGATCGCCGTGAGCGTGAACGCGGCGAGCGAGAGGGCGCGGAGGTCTCGGGCGGTGTAGCGCGACATGGCAAGCTCCTGTCCGGTGTTCGGACTTGACTGGCGTTGTGAGAAGCCGGCGTCTCAGCCGGCGGCCGAGGCGCGGACTGCCCGCGCCACGTGGCCACAACGCTAGAGGAGCAGATAGCACACGAGTCACTTGCCGCGAGGGCTTATCCAAGTCGTTGTCGACTATCGTTCTACGAGGGCAATGCGACTCCTCGCTCGTCCACCCTGCCGGTGACGAACCGGTTCAGGTGATTCTCAGGCGACTCAGGAGATGGAGACGCCGAAGTGCGCTTGTCGACGGGATACCGGGACTACCTGGAATGACGGAATGACAGAATGAAGACCCTGGGAATCGTTGCACACACCTTCGAGGGTGGCGCCCTCTGCTTCCTCACGGCGTGCCGGGAAGGCGCCGTGCACCTCGGACCAAACATGCACCCTCGCATCGTCCTCAGCGCGGTACCGTTTGGGCTCAGCCTGCCCGGGTGGGAGAACGACGACCACGGACTCGTCGCGCGATACCTCGGCGAAGGTGTTACGCAGGTGGCCGACGCCGGGGCCGATTTCTACATCTGCCCGGCGAACACCGCGCACATCGTCCTCGAGAAGATCGCCGACGACCTCCCGATCCCCGGGTTGTCGATCACCGACGTCGTGTGCCACGAGATCATGACCAACGGCTGGAAGCGCGTCGGGCTGCTCGGCACATCGTATACGATGACCGGGCCGGTCTACGTGCGGGCGCTCGCCGAGCGTGGGCTCGACCTGCTCATTCCCGATGAGGCGATGCGGAGGCGGTTGAACGCGGCGATCTTCGGCGAGCTGGTTCAGGGAATCTTCACGGCCGAAACGACCAACCTGTTCGTCCGCGCGATCGCCGATCTGAAGTCGGCAGGCGCCGAGTGCGTGATCCTCGGCTGCACGGAAATTCCACTCATCATCACGGCTGAGAACTCACCGCTGCCGGCGCTCGACTCGACGCGCCTGCTCGCTGCGTACGCGGTGCGCCAGGCGGTGAGCGAGCGGCCGTTGGGACGGCGGACCGGATGGTTGCCCGTCGAGCAGTTCGGCCTCGAGACGCACGAGCCGATCGCGCTCGACCGCTAGAAGGGAAGCTCCAACACCGCATCGCTCCGCCGTGGAGCGGACGGTGGCCTGGCGAAAGTTCCGTTCTCGTCCTCCAGCTTCAGCTCGATGTTCATCGTCGCGGGCGCCAGGCGGCGCAGGTTCGCGGCCGAGAGCACCGGCCTCGTGCCATCGGTGACGGTGCCGATCACCCGAATCGTGAGCACCGCATTCTCGGGCGATTCCGCGATCACGGCGCGGATCATCGGTTCGAGCGCGATGTCATGCGCGGCGTCGAGATGAATCTCGCGCCTGACGAGCGGACGGGCGGGAAGCGGGTGAAACTGCCAGTCGACGCGTGTGTTGCCGGCGTCGCAGGTCACGTCCACCGTCATGTAGCCCTTCGTCTCGTCCGATTCGGCGAAGGACGTCCGTTCGATCGAACCGGGGTAGAGCACCGGAGCGGCGATGGGCGCGCCACGAAGGTCGCACGTGAGCACCTGATGGCGATGAATGTGGCCGGACAGCACGGCGCAGAAACCGGCTGGCAGGTCTCTCGCGCGGATCACGTCCGCCGCGGTGGTGAAGGTGAAGTCGTTAGGCCCGACGGTCGCCCCTTCGACGCACTGGTGAATGCAGAGGAGTCGAACGTGCGCATCCACCGTGCGCCACCTGGTTGCCGCGAGCAGGTCGGCGAATTCCGTTCTCACGTCATGGCGCTCCGACGGAAACCCGGCAACCGCGACGCGCACGCCTCGGACATCCACCGTGAATGTGCGGGGCCGATCGAAGAGATGGATGCGCGGATGCTGCGCGAACCGCATCTGCGGGATGCGGCCCCGCTCGTGATTGCCGGGAACGACGAATACCGGGACGCCGTTGTCCGCCACGCGCGCGAGCGGCTCGAACGCCTGCCACGCGACGCTCGTCGGCACTTTCGATCGATTGAACACATCGCCGCCGTGTACGACGACATCGACTTCGCCCGCGAGCGCTGGCGCCAACGCGGTCGCGTAATTCGCGAGGAAGTCGTGCCCGCGCCGCCGCCGCTGGATGCGCGCGCGCGTTGGCAGGTCGAAGCCGAGGTGGGTGTCGGCGAGAAAGAGAATCCGGATGCGGTTGCCGGCCACGCTGTCCATGTTGTCATCGCCCGCTTTCCAGCGCAGCCGGGGCTCACCGCCTGCCACGCGTCAATGCAATATTAGCCACACGCCTCACATTCTCTGGAGGGCCTGATGGCAGATCCCTCTCAGGCCGCGGCAGTTCTCCTCAAGCTGTACGAGCTGCGCACCGAACCGGCCCTGCGACAGGCACGGTCGTGGTTCGCGTTCGAGTTTCATCCCGCCAGCGCCCGTGACGTCCTCAGCACGTGGCTTGGGCCGGGACACGAGAGCGCGCCCTACCGCATGGTGACGAGTTACTGGGACATGGCAGCGTCGCTGGTGACCCAGGGCGCGATTCCCGCCGAGATGTTCAACGAAGCGAACACCGAGCACATCGCGCTCTTTGCCAAGCTCCGCCCTTTCCTCGCCGAAGTCCGCTCGGCCACGGGTTATCCGGACTACCTCGGCCACGTCGAGCGCGTCATCGAGATGCTGCCTCAGCCCGAGGAGCGGATTGCGCTCTTCGGGCGATACATGGCTCGCCAGCGTGCACTGGCGGCGGAGGGCAGGCAACGGCCAAGGGGTCAGAGCCCTTGAATGGACCAGCCTCGGCATAACCGAGATCCCGAATTCAGGGGCTCTGACCCCTAACCGAGCCGCCGAGTCAACCGCACGCATAACGCCGCGATCCAGGCCAGCGCGTGACAGGACACTCATCGTGTCGGTCGACGGGTCAGTGTTCGACGATACCTCGGTCCTGCGCAACATCTCGGTGACCGAGGTATGCGAGGTGCGGTTGCGGCGCGGGACGTCGGGGGCGGGGCGATCGGTGATATCGCCCGACGGCCGCGTGACCAGCGGGGGTGATCTGATCGACGTATCGTTGCGACCCTGTCATCGGCAATGACTTGCGTCGGCGAGAC
>Ga0075418_10007494_pt1 | contig 12293 bp, 13 predicted proteins | sample SoiMetdeltSBSDD2_FD_81776 | JGI IMG/M metagenome (GOLD analysis project Ga0075418, IMG submission 81776) | Bulk soil microbial communities from a Populus tree surrounding site in Tennessee, USA - Soil MetaG P. deltoides SBSDD2 | ecosystem: Environmental > Terrestrial > Soil > Tree plantation...
CCATCACTTCAAAGGCGTGTGAGACCAACGCCTTTAGCGCTTCATTCATGTAGCCTTTGCCCCAGTAAGCGCGGCCCATTGCGTAACCGAGCTCGGCGCGGCCGTTGTCGAGGTTGAGATTGAAGAGCGTGGTAGTGCCGATGACGATGTTCGAGTCGCGCAAAGCGATTCCCCACTTGAACATTGTTTCGCTCTCGTTGCCTTCAGCGATTTCGCGTTGCAATTCTGCCGCGGCTTCTTGATTGGGGAGTGGGACGGTGCTCCAGTAACGCATCACCTGTGGATTCGAAAAGATCTCGTAGAGACTGTCGATATCGTCTTCAGAAATCCAGCGCAGGACTAAGCGTGGTGTGGTGATGATCGGAAGTGTTTTTGAATCCATGTAGTATCCCCTGTCATGGGATAATCGTACCGTACCACGATTGGTTTTGAGATCTGTAGGCCCCTACAGTTGTCAACCTCCAAGCTTCAACGCCGCTTTTGTAGTATTTTACTTATCAAGGATGTAGGTTGAGCACATGATCGAATGATTCACTATCTCTCAATAAAAGGAGCCTCTTAGATGATCATCTCAGTCATTAACCACACCAATGGCAAGATAAAAGATGAAGAACTACAGATCGCAATTCGTGCCATCAACCGACAAATCGCACACGATTTTGAGCCTTACTGGAGCGTCGGCGCCGCGCTTCGGCTCGAAGGCCGCAGCACTGAGACTCCCGACAAAATGAAACTTCAGGACATGCGTGGCGACGCCGTTCTCTATCTGTGGGACCGGGTTGACGTTGATGATGCCCTCGGCTATCACGACACCAATCACCGGGGCATCCCATTCGGCTTCGTCTTCACTGAATTATCAAAAAAGTTGGGCGAGAACTGGACAGTGACACTGTCGCATGAAGCACTCGAACTGATCGCCGACCCGGAGGTAAACCTCCTGGTGTCGGGGCCGCATCCCGCCGCCCCAAAGAAAACTGTCTTTCACTGGTATGAGATGTGCGACGCGGTACAGGCCGAGAGCTATCAAGTCGATGGCGTGGATGTTTCGAATTTCCTGCTGCCGCTCTACTTCACAGGTGAAGATGAGTTCGAGGGACGTAACGACTTCCTCGGCCGGCGGTACAAGAAAAAGGCATTAAGGTCTTTTGGGATCAACCCCGGCGGATACATCGGTTTCTTCAACCCTCAGTCAGGCGAGCACGAGACGTATGCCCTGACTGGAGACGAGGTGGCCAAGAAGCGGCTTGAAGTAAAGGGCAACGCGATCGCCGCGCGCCGGTCAGTACGCTACCGCAGCCTCGTCGATGAGGTGCCAGATGATAGCCCGACGATGCTGTACGCGGCTGCCAGGCGGATGCAAAAGCGCGCGGCGTCAGATCTAGCTCTCAACTGCGAACGCATCGATACTGAGATCGGGACAAATAGTAACGGCCGAAAACCTGGCCCGAAAGCCTTAGCCAGACGGCGGCACCTGTAGTGCTTTGATAGGACCGAGCGTCGCTCAATCCTCTCGTTGCACGACGCCGAGACCCAGGGCGACGGCGTCCCGAACGGCACCGAGGATTACGTCGTCGGTAAGCCGGTCCACTACAAGCATACCAGGCGATACAAACCAGGCGAGGTGATCACTACTCATCAAGCGCTCGATGTTTCGGAGTGTAAATGCCGTAAATCCAAGCACTCGTCCCACTCGCAAGTGCGCGAGTAAATCAACGTTGTCGTCCGTCGAATCGACGACATCGCCGAGAATCGTTACGGAAGCGACAGTAGGATCATCAAGATCGATTTTTCGCATGCTCATGGGCCAAAATATTGCAGTACGGCGTTAATTACTGCGGTCTCATTGCCCTTATCCGCCTTACCTAGTATCTCCATGTAACCGCTGGCGCTCTCGCGATAGAAGACGCGCCCGCCATTTCGGCCGCGAAGATAGTAGATGTCGCCGGCAAGATGCTTCGTGCCGATGCCAGGGTTCGTGTTTCCCTTGAGATACCGGGCAATCAGGTCGTCTACTTCGTCTTGCGCGGCTTCGCTGAGGTTCTTTGCGGCCTTCACCAGGCGATCATGTTCCTTCATGCGTCCGACCACTCGCAGTGCAGGAACTGAACCGGCGACATTCGACTCAACCTTGACCATCAGCTCGTTTAGTCGCTTGAGACCTGCAGCGTCGAGCTTGCCGGTATTGAAAACGTCCATCAGAGCAGCGAACTCCTTCGACTCAGCCTCGCCAAGAGCGTTCACGGCCTTTGCCAGGTCGCCCTTTCGTCCCAGAGAAGCCACCCGACGAAGGTAAGGAAAGCTCTTGGCCCCGACTACTGCGAGCTTCGCGATCGCTTTGATCAAAAGGCCTCCGGCAATCCAGAGCACGAGCTGTTCGATCGCAAAGGTAGCGAGCTTGACTCCAGCGTCTTTCAACTCCTTTTCGGCTTGCTTAAATATCTCGCTATAGATCGCCTTGCGATCGGGAATACCATAGAGGCGCATCTCTTCCCTCAGCCATGCCTCCTCGTCCCTTTGACTTGGGGTCACGAGTTTGGGTTCGTTCACCTTCCGATACGTGAAACTTTTGAGCACCATCTTCCCGGGTTCATCCCGCTCATACACAATCTCCAGGTCACCTGGCCCAGCGTTCAGGCGTTGCCCAATTAGATCGTAGATGGTCCTTCGCACCTCCTCGAAGGTAATGAGTGAAGCGCCTGCGGGTCGCGCCGCTTCGACGCCTTTTCTGTCGGCGCTATGCGCTAATCCACGTCCGTCATAGTGGACTGTCACTGTCGAGCTTATATATCCGAGGCGGTCACCCTCGACGATGTAATTCGCCAATTGTTTAGCTACCAGCCCGCGCTCGCGCTCGAGCCGCTGCTCTTTTGTCTCATCCGCGGGAATAGATTCTGTCTCTGCTTTAGCCGGAGGCTCTTTTGACTTCACTGGCGCCGCAACCGGCTTAGGCTCTTCGTACTCCACCCACATGCGTGGCATATCTTCGGCGAAAGATGCGCTAATCCGCAGTTGAACCTGCTGCCCTGTCTTAAATAAAAGCTGATGCTCTCTGAAGAATTTACCGCCGGGAACCATCAATGCAGCGCGGATATGATCTCTCGACAAGCCTCGAAAGGCCCGTTTACGAGCTACGAGCGGAACAAGCCGATCAACAAACTCTCCCTGGTCCAAGTCTCGCTTCCACTTCAATTCAACGACGGCCTCTCTCCAATCTTTGTCGTGACGATCGTCGGGATCTCGTTGCAGAGTGTCGCTGCCAGTTGGAAACGCGCGTTGCTGGACCACGTGCGTCAGTTCATGGGCAAGCAATCGCCGTCCCTCGCGGGTGTCGGGTGCGAATCGATTTGCCCCAAAGACAATGTTTTGGCCCACCGTGTAGGCTTTGGCATTCACGCTCCGCGCCGATTGGGCGGCGGCCGCGTCGGAATGCACCCGCACGTTGCTGAATGCATGACCGAAGCGCAGTTCCATGAAGTCTCGCGTTGCGGAGTCGAGCGGCTGTCCGGCTGATGTGAGTACTTCGTGGACTATTGGCGGCGCCCCGTTTGATTCAACGCCATGCGCAGGAGCCTTTAGCATTCTTACTGTCGCGTAATTTCCGATGGTGCGCTGTAAGTGTGTGTCGCAACTTACAGCGGGCGCTGTATTGGACCTTTTGAGGTCGGCTGATGATCTCGGTAGCGATCGATTCTGTTTCCGTATAAATAGGCGCATGTTCGTTTCCCCTTGAGATATCAGGATCGACATGGCATCGGAACTACAAAGTTAGCACGCTCATCGCGAGGTTCGCTAGAGTTGCCGGTTCGCGATCCGGTCTTTGTCGTTAGAACCGTGGCTCCCTACTTGTTGGCGCGACGGGTGTAAGTTTGGAGTGTGTTAGGGGAGACATATGCGAAACGTACTTCTCGTAGGGTTGATGATCGCTGCGACCGCTCTCGCATCCGTGATGGCGTGGTCCAAACAGAATAAGAAGGAAATCGTCGGGTTAAGACCCGAAGAGGTTAAATGGTTCACGCCGCCGTATTACAGCGATGGCCGTCAACGAGCACAGTTGCTAGGCGATTCGACTCAAGGCGGAACCTGGATCGACCGCGTCAGCCGCACGCTACTCGGTTGTCTTTCCAAATACTTCTACGAACACCAGAGCCCGCTCGCGAGCGTAGCCTGGCTGATCGGGTTGCATTTGCCCGGACCCGGTTTGCCAGTCGTGCCGCACTCCTTGCAAATGTAATGTTGGCCCGCCTGGTCGACGAAGATATCGCGACAGGGTTGCGATGAGAACTGGGTCAAGCAGCCCGAAAACGTCCAATTGGCTACCGGCGGTGCAGCCGAAACCTTCGTGGTCGCGCCGCTGCGTGTGGGTTGTGCTGCACCAGACGCAAAGAAGCAAGTAAAGAGAACGATGGCAACTGTTGAGAGTTGAATTCGACGCAGAGTCATGACACATCTCCTTTTCTAGTTACGTTAACTACGGGAGGAGTCTGGGCACGACTGAGTGTCGGGAGTGGGTTGAGTATCTCGTAAGCGAGTTATGAAAACAATCAGATATTGTAGGGCGGCACTCCGTGGCCGCCCGCTTCACGAACAACGAGTGTTTCGAACAGCGGGCGGCCACGGGTAAACCGTTATACCATTTCCCCCCTAAGAACGCTTTCCCTTTGCTGCTTTCTTTTGGCCGGATGCTTTATCACCCAGCGGGTCACCCTCGCGAGGTTTGGCCATTGCCTCTGGGATCTTGCCAGCCGCCGCGCCGGCTTCTCTCTTACATACATAGTAATTGATTGCTCCGGCAGTGATTGCTCCTCCCTTTAGGTTGCCCACGCCTGCCAGCAGGTCCAAGTGATCGTTTCGAAAGCCTGGACCAAAAGGTGCTGCTTGCAGCACGGATGAAGGAACACTCGCGCCAAATCCTCCGGCGCCTGCTGCGTCTGTTGGCAACGTGCCGATTGAAATAAATCCACAAGCGGCGGAGTGTGCTGGCCCACATACAAGGAAGACCTCATACTTTGTGTTCGGTTGCCCAAATTCCAAGTTGATCCTGATTCCGAGATTTCCTCCGGGTTGGACGTAAGTCACTTCCCCGACGATCGGACCCCGCATGTCGAGCGGGCCTCCGAATCCTCCGGAATCGGTATCGTAAGCCAATTGAACGTGTGTTTCTTTAATTGGCCCAACGGGTGGGGTGGGTGGTGGCATCTTCTTCTCCTAATGTGAGTTTGTATCGCGTGATTGAGGTTTTCATTTCACTCCTGCGACCACATTGCGGGCCAGGAGTAGAACAATCGTAAGTAGATGGATTTACATTTGTGGCAATGACTGTGCCAATTGTAGTGTTTGCGCTCGTGGTGAGAATAAACGAGTGAACGAGTGGTTTGCTGTTAGAAGAGTGTCTTCAATGTGAAACAGGTGGAAACAATGTGAGGCCATTTGTACACACCGCCGACATCGTCTATTGACGCAGCACTTGTTCGATCGCGTCACATGCGCGGTTCGTGCCATTTTCCTCTTCAACTTGTTGTGCAACCCTTTGTGCGTGTTCGCGGTAAGAAGGTTTCTCAAGCAACTGTGATAGCTCTTGGACCACGCGGGGAGTTGTGTAGCGACGGAATGAGAGCGTTCGGCCGACACCGAGACGCACGCATCTGCGCGCATTGTCAGGTTGGTCCTGTCCGAAGGGAACAATTAGCATCGGGCGGCCTGCTCTTAATGCTTGCCCGGTCGTGCCGATGCCACCCTGATGAACGATCGCGCTTGCGCGCGGCATCACCAAACGATGCGGCGCATAGTCAAACGCCGCGATGCCGTCCGGCAATTTTGTTTGCGGAAGATTTCGCTTGTCGCCAATCAGCAGTAAGGCACGTTTGCCAAGTCTCTGCGCCGCTTCCAGACTGACCCGGTAAAAATCCTTCGCGATCCACACCAGCGAGGAACCAAGCGTGAACAAGATCGGCGGCTCACCTTCATCCAGAAACTTCAACAGCTCCCTCGGCGCCTCTTGACTGTTGGTGCGATCGTAAAACGGGAACCCCGTGACTAACGTGTTCGCTGGAAAATCAGGCTGCAACTCGGCCATGACCTTCGAGAACAACGCGAGCACGAGAGTTGGAGAATGTTGTCCTTCAAAGATCGGATTTCGACCGCGCCGCAGACCCAGCTCCTGACGCAGTCGTTGAATCGGCTCGACCCAGGACGTCGTGGTCCACTTGCCGACATCGAAGAGCGTTCGAGCGACGAAGGGATGAGTCACGGTAACAGCCCGAAGCGCAGGCAATTGCGGCAGGGTTGGTGGATCGTATGCGGACGTAAAAGCAATTGGAAAAAGCACCGATGAAATCCATTTGACGCCCGTCTTCTCAGCGACGAGCGGCGCCGTCAAAGGGACTTGATGAGACACCAGCAAATCAGCACCTGTGGCAGCGTCGAGTGTGTCTGCATACGTTTCGCGGAGGTACGGAATGAGCAGTTGACGGAAAAGATAACTCGGACCCCAACGCGCATGCGACACGCGACGAATGATCTCAGGCGTTGTCGGAGCGTCAGGCGACGGAAGATCGGGGCGCACCGGATGAAATCCGAGACCCTGAGCTTCAACTTTCTCGCGGTAAATCGGCGACGTTGCGATTACTGACTCATAACCACGCGCCTGCAATTCCAACGCAAGCGCCATGAATGGATGCACGTCGCCAAATGATCCCCAAGTGGTAAAGACGACTCGTTTCGACATTGTTGGTCTTGTAGAGAGTTCACCAAAAGGCACCTAAAGGACAAATGATCACAGCAATTCTGCGCCATCAAAATCGCGGTAAGCGGCGAGGGCACAGTCGAGACGATAACGCCAGGATTCGCGCCGGAAGCCCCTCGACCAGAAGATGATCGGAAACGTCAGGTTCCGCACGACACAACGCCGGTAGTCCAACAATAGATCATCAAATGAGTAGTTGCTGACCCCGGCGCCGAGCAGTTCTTTATGATAACGGTGAAGCAACGAGAGCTCGAGCTTCTGCCGCACACTGCGATCCCAATGCAAAGCTATCATGAAGGCGAGATCCCGTGCGCCTACGTCCAAGTGCCAAAGCTGCCAATCGATAATGTATGGCATTCCCTCGCCCGAACGCGGATAAATAAAGTTCCACGTGTGAGCGTCGCCGTGAGTAACCGTGAGAGCCCTCGGATCAACAAGCCGGAGCCACGGTCGAAGAGATGAGTTGAACACCTTTTCCAGTTCCAGGCGATCAGCGATCGGAAGATCTTCGCCGAGGTGGTCAATTAAACCCGGCAAGTTGGCCCTGATGTCGTAAACCATCGTGCGAAGACTTGCTTCTGTGTGCAAGGTTCCGACCGTCGAGCCAAGCGTGGGTGCTTCCCACCAGTGTGCGTGAAACCGCGCAAGGACCGCGACTGCCTCGTGCACCTCTTTGTCGCCAGGACGATCGGGCCATGCCGGGTTTGTATGACTCGAGCGCAGGTCTTCAAGAATCAACCATTGCACTTCGTTAGCGGGCGGGGCGGTGGCCAGACAGCGGACGATCGGCGGAGACGGCAGCGCCGGCGCGAGTTCCCGGTAGAAGACGAGCTCTGGACCACCGCGCTCCGGCGCTGCTGAACCCTCGACAGGCCATTTCAGTAGAACATGACGCGGGAGCTCAGGAGACGAGCCCGCGGCATATTCAACTTCAAGAAACCAGAGATGCGAAATCGGTAACTCGACACGCTTCGTGATCGTCGCTTTTACGATGGCGCCTTCTCGTAGCGTGCCCGAAGCGTAAAACGCGGAACTCAACTCAACAGGTGTTGTCGGTAGATGCAATCGGGAGCAATCCTCCGTTGCATGCATAACGCTTGTTTGAAATGCCGGGTTCCGCTCTTAGGCGTTGTCACGCAGTTACTGAAGATTGAGAAGCGACTTGTTACTTTCACGGCCACGCAAATTGATCCATACCAACACTGCGCGAAGATCCTTAAGTTCATCAGGAAGCTTGACGGTACCTGTTTTATCCATCTGAAGTTCGGGACTTCATGGACCGCCACGACCGGTAAATCGAAAAACAGTCTGTTTTCGTCTTGAGCTCCAACCGTGATTACTGAGCGTTTCACCGTGCCGCAATTCCAGATTGTACGCAAAAATTCCTTGTCGAGATCACCGGAAGAGGGTCGGTCACCAGAGTGGCCGAATCTAAAACTGCTGCCCGAATGGAATTCACGCGTTCGAGCAATACGGGATCAGGTGGAGTAATCGGCGTAAGAGTCACATCGATTCTTTGGTAGTAAATGGCAGTGAGCGCTTCAAACCCGGAGTCAGTGCCTACCAGCAGCCAGAGTTCTCCATTCGAACTCGCATTGGCTAAGGCTGTGTGTTGGTGAACTCGCTCGAGAGAAACATATTGGTTCGAAGATTGTTCGCAAGGACGACCATTAGCAATATCGGAAACGACCGAAGCCGCAATTCCACTCTGAGATTGGCTTATCAACATTCATCCTCAGGTGCGAGAAAAAACGCGGATCTGTAGGCGGCGGCGTAGGAGCGCTAGTGGTTCAGCAGGTGAGGCTCCGGCCTTTAAATACACAGACTCGCCTGGCGCACCACCCATGCCACCACATCCGGTTGGAGCACCCGACGCGAAGACGATCTTGAAAGTGATCTCATACGACATCCCTACAACAACTCCATCGGCGGAGCTTAGGCGGCGTTTGAGAAACATGAAGAGGTCGTCTGAATGGTTGTTGCCTTGAATGTAAAAACCAGGTCCATTGATACCAAGCTCAGGCGGCAACGATCGAATCTCAGCTTTCAGGTCGTAAAAGCCGTCGTCAGTCGCCGGCCGGTATGCGCTGAAACCTTCCCTAACGCCCACGTTTTCTCCTCGAAGAATTTTTTTTGGACCACCGAACACGTTTTGACCCTTTTCTCCCATTACTCTCAGAGACTGCTCACATGACCTCTTGAAACACGACCTGAGTATTCTCACATCAACGTTCTGGGAGTCTTTGGAGTTCACCGAATTTGTGCGTCCGATGCATTTCTACTGGCTGACGCTTGGAGTTTTAGCAGTATGGCGGATCACCCACTTCTTCAATGCCGAAGACGGGCCGTTCAACGTCGGAGTGCGTTTGCGCAGAATGATGGGTTCGAGCGTTTTCGGAGATCTTCTCGACTGCTTCTATTGCCTGAGTGTCTGGGTCGCGATCGCTTTTGCACTCTGGATCGGATCCGATTGGAAGGAGATCTCACTCCTCTGGCTGGCGTTCTCAGGCGGAGCGAGTCTGCTGGAACGTTTGACATCGCACAATGAACATGATTCCCCCACTTAGCTTTGAAAAAGGAGCTGGAAAATGAGCTGTTGCGGAAAACAAAGGGCAAACTGGAGAGGTGAGTCACCCCGCATCCCACGGGCACAGCCAGTCACCCCGCATGTGGTGTATTTTCGGTATCTCGGCAATCAGACCATGACTGTTGTGGGGTCAGCCACTGGTCGGACCTACAGCTTTTCAGGTGCAGGTGCGACCGCCGCGGTTGACCCAAAAGACGCTCCTTTTATCGCAAGCGTCCCTCTCATGGCGCAGGTAAGCGGCCTCTAAACCGCTCTACCTCTCGCTTACCTTGCACCATTTAACACCTCGAAAGGAGTCTTACCGTGGCCGAAACAAAAGTCACAATTGATCTTAGTCGAATCAATGAAAAGGAATTTGCAGCAGACCGCCCGCTTCGCGTCGCCGCAGTGAGAGGCGGAAAGATCCTGGACCAGAAAACTGTTACACCTGCAAAAGAAAGAGATCCACGCAAGTTTCAAGTCAAGCTGAATCTTGGACCAGAGGAAGATGGAGTTTCTGCGGCGGAAGTCGTCGTAGCTCCAGCCGACGACGAGCGAAACGTCTTCAGCAAGCTGGCAGCACGCAGATTTGTGTCCGTTGCCGGTGAGCGAGTTAGCGCGAGTGACGTCGTCGTGCTGCCTGGCATTTACACGTGGTGGCGCTTCTGCTGGTTCCCCAACACCTACCATGTTACCGGCCGTGTACTTCGACATGTTGACGACTGCACACATCCAATCGGTGGCGCAACGGTTGAGATCTACGACGTCGATTATTGCTGGTGGTGGTACAACGAGGATTTACTCAAAACCGGTGTGACAGATGCGAACGGGTTCTTCGATATCACTTTCACGTGGTGCGTACCGCTGTGGTGTCTGTTTGAAATTGTTCGTAGACCGCCATTGCTCGTCGATACGGATCTCCGCGACCGTCTGCGGGCCATTGTTAGAGAACGGATACCAATCAAATTCCCGCCACCACCGCCGCCTCCGGATCCATGGGAATGGGAGAGGCAACTTTCTGAGATGGGCTTCGAACTGCCTTCTGCTGTCAGACCACGGCCAAGCGGCCTCGAAAGCACCGCAATTCGACAGGTCGGCGGTTCACAACAGCGCGCTTCACGTGCGGCGGCTGAGCGTGTCACCACAACACAACTCGCGAGGAACATTTCCACGACGGCCCTTACCGCTTTAAGACCAAAACTCGATGCCGCGGAAATCTTTCGCCCGATTATCTTTTGGCCGCCGTGCGATCAACCTTGCGACTGGCTCCCGGACATCAAGATTCGCGTCACACAGACGCAGCCGAGTGGCACGGTCGTCGTTTACGAGGATACATGGTTCGACATTCACTTTAACCAGGCGGGCGATCTACTGAATCTGACGCTGGAGGCAAACGAGCATGTGCTTTATGCCGATAGCTGTCATCAGGATCCAATCCTCGGCAATTGCATGTTGCTCGACGCAGTGGGCACTACCAAGATCATGCCGACCGTCGATCCGATCACACACATCCCACATCCTACCGAAGGAATATATCAACCGGACGTAGTTCTTGGGGTGTCGTACGGAACTCTCCCTGACAGGCGGCAACGACTCGGTTACGTGAAGGACTACGATCGGCCGTGGGCCCGTACTATCAGCGTGTTTGGGCGTTTCGGAATGGCTGCCGGCGTCGATTATTACCAGGTACAAGTTGCGAAGTGGACCACTTCCGACTTGCTGGCATGGGACATGGACCATACACACGTCCCGGATGATTCTGCTTTCGCACCGGTGCCAGGCACGGCTCTCGGAGCATTCTCGCGATCGTTTCTCGAGGAACTTCCTTTCCCGCAACACTGGCCGAGCGAAACTTTTGGTCCAAACACCGTCGGCGGTATTCCACTTGTGTATAAGAGTCGCGAACGTTTTGAACAGCAATATCGCGATACTCATGGCGGTAATGATCCGGCACCGAGTTTTGGTGGCTGGTTTTGGTCGTACGACACCGAGACTTGTCTATTCAGTCTTGATACAAGCAAGATGAGCAACGGTTATTACACCTTCCGTCTTGTCTGCTACCGGCAGACGGGTGTCGACGGTTCGGGAAACCCGATCCTCGCGCTTGTCAATATGGGACTGCCGGGCGGTGTTGGCAGGCGCTGCAACCATCAAAAACCCGAGCTTGTTACCTTATACCTGCACGACGACAAGCATGTACCCGACTGCGAAATCCTGACGTTTACGAAGAACGGTACTACGGTTGTCGACGAGTGTGCGATGGTTACGCTCACGTCCACTGACTGGCTCGAGGTGACGTATCAGGCGTTTGATGCAGCAGGCCATCTCGACAATTATTCCGTTACACTGCAGAAGGGTTCCAGTGATGCAGTGGCCTTAAACGGTTTGGCAGGCGTGACGCCAGTTAGTGGTAGCGCACCGGAAGGACCGGCGTATCATAACGCGCTTGTGCAAATGCCTCCCGCGGTCCCGCCTTACTGGAATGGAGGCACGTGGACAAAGAAAATTTCTTATTCCACTTTCGTCGAAATGGGCGGCAGTTGCGCCTACAACTTAAGAATCAGTGCGTGCGACCGTCACACGAACGGATCTTCGACGGCATGCTCCTTTGCCGGCCGCGAGGATAATCGAGCCTTCACGATTATTCTGGCTTAAGCTGATATAGGCCACAAAAAGGCACATAAAGAACACAAAGGGATGTGATTTCCTCTTTTGTGTTCCTCATGTGCCTTTTTGTGGCTAACAAGGCCAGCTTCAAGCGCGGGTCTTTGGGCGTTCTTTGTCGGCGAGCATGGCTGTTGTGTGCTCGGTGACGCTTTCGATCGAGCCGGCTAACCATTGGTGTGGTCCTGCCTCGGCTAATTCCGGCATCTTGACTTCGCCGGTGACGCTTCGCTTGGGAGGACGGGCGCGCTGTGTGATCAGCCTGATCGGGGTGGAGATTAGAAGCAGGAGAAATCTGAGCGGAAGAATGTTCCACATGAG
>Ga0075418_10007495_pt1 | contig 12291 bp, 10 predicted proteins | sample SoiMetdeltSBSDD2_FD_81776 | JGI IMG/M metagenome (GOLD analysis project Ga0075418, IMG submission 81776) | Bulk soil microbial communities from a Populus tree surrounding site in Tennessee, USA - Soil MetaG P. deltoides SBSDD2 | ecosystem: Environmental > Terrestrial > Soil > Tree plantation...
AAATTGGCATTGCGGGCGCCGGGCTGGTGAAGGAACTGCCGGCGGGCGGCATTCCGGAGCATCTGCGCCAGTTTTGGACGCAGGATTGCTGGGGGCTCCACTCGGCGGCCTGGTGGCGGCAGCACTGGGGACGAACGGGGATCGTCGATATCGAGCTGGCCGACACGATGGAGGAGGGCTGGCGGGTGTGGCTCGACTGGCAGCTTCAGGCGCACCCGCACAACAAAAGCGAGTTTGCCACGCTCGAGGCCGACCGGGGCCAATTTCTCGGCTACATCCGCATGACGGCCCGCCGCCGCGCCGGTGTCAAGCTGGAACCGTACTGCTGGCCCGACAATCTCAAGTCATTACCGGACGAGGAGCACAAGCGGCTGCCGTTCTTGCGAAATGGCCCGGAATAGGCCGCCCCCGCGCAGGGGGTTGCGGCTCGCCGCGAGGTCGGCCATCTCCCGGGCAAACCGTCAGGTATAATCCACCAGCGGATCATGTGGGCCCGTTTCGCTACCCCCGCTTGTACCTGGATGCATGTCCCGACGCAGCCGAGCTCGTGAAGTCGTCCTCCAAGTCCTGTATGAGGATGACCTCAATCCCGACCGCAACCTGGCCGCGGCCGAGGATTTTCTCGCGGCGCGGCTGAACCGGGAGGAGGATCTGCTGGAGTTCGCCCGCGGGCTCTTGTCCGGTGTGCGCCGCAACCGGGGGGAACTAGATCAGATTCTCAGCCAGGTGGCGGACAATTGGCCGCTGGCCCGCATGGCCGTCACCGACCGCAACGTCCTGCGGCTGGGCGCCTACGAGCTGCTCTATACCGACGCCCCCGGGCCCGTCGCCATCGACGAGTCGGTCGAACTGGCCAAGCGTTTCGGCGCCAAACAGTCGCCGCAGTTCGTCAACGGCATTCTCGACCGGCTGCTGAAGAAAAAGGAAGGCACGCCGCCGCGGAAGAAATAATGGGCCTATTCGACAGCTTCAAGCAAGCGCTCAAGAAAACGAGCGACGTCCTCAACACCGACATTCGCGACCTGTTCAAGCGCGAAGGGCGGCTGGTGGACGAGGATTTCTTGCGCGACCTGTATGCGATGCTGGTCAAGACCGACATGGGGACCGGACCCGCGGGAAAAATCCGCGACAAGATCGCCACCGATTTTCGCGCCCGCGTGGTCCACATGAACGACGTGCTGAAGGTGGTCAAGGCGGAGCTGAAACAGCTCGTCGCCCAGCCCGAAGCGCCGATCAAGCATGCCGCCAGCGGTCCGACGGTCGTACTGGTTGTCGGCGTCAATGGCTCGGGCAAAACGACTTCCATCGCCAAGCTGATGCACCTGTTTCGCCAGCAGGGGAAAAAGGTCGTGGTGGGTGCGGGGGACACGTTCCGTGCGGCGGCTGTCGATCAGCTCACGATCTGGGCCGAGCGGGAGCAGGCAGAAATCGTGAAGGCGCAGCCGGGGAGCGATCCGGCCGCCGTCGCCCACCGGGCCGTGGCCAGGGCACTCGAGTCCAGAGCAGAAGTGTGCATTATCGACACGGCCGGCCGGCTCCAGACACAGACGAACCTGATGCAGCAGCTCGAAAAGATCTACCGCGTGATGGGCAAGCTGATTCCCGACGCGCCGCACGAGGTGCTGCTCGTGGTCGATGCCACGGCCGGGCAAAACGCACTCAGTCAGGCACAGGGGTTTTCGCAGGCGGCGCGGTGCACCGGCATCTTCCTGGCCAAGCTCGACGGCACGGCCAAAGGGGGCGTCGTCATTCCCATCCGTGAAAGGTTTGCGATCCCGGTCAAGTTTGTCGGCGTTGGCGAAAAGGCCGGCGATATCGAAATTTTCCGCGCCGAAGAGTTTGTCGACGCTTTGTTTGCCGACGCCCCGCGGGCGGTGTAGCGCCAACCGTCACGGTCTGCCGTCGCGCCACTGGCACGACCGCTAGAGTTTCCCCTTCCAGGGCGCAAGGTGCGGTTTCTGCGGCATTTGGCGTGGCTTTCCCTTGGAGCGCTGGAAACGGTTCATCCGATAGGAAGCATGCCGGGCGAAACCTTGCGGGCAGGATGCCCGTTTCGCTGCGGAGCCTCCGCCCTCCCCCCTTTTCCTGCGTCCCCCCGCAGGCGCATGGTTGTTCCGCTGGCTGAACGCTGCCGCCGCAGGTAACTGTGGCTGTCGCCAGCCATCGCACGGAAACACTGAAAGCGATTGCTCGCCGATCTGCGCCGTCTGTCGGAAAACTGTCTCTCACGGATGGGAGTATCGATCATGAAATTGTCCCGCTTTGCCCTGGCGGCCGCGATCGCTATTTGCCTGGACGGGAGTGCCCGCGCACAGAACCTGGTCCCTCCGGGAGTTCCCGCCGATGCAGATGCCGAATACCTGGTCGATAGCGCGCAACCATCGCCGAGCGATCTGCCGCTGCCCATGGCGGCCGGTCCGCAGCAGTACTACGCCCCGCACTGCGTCTGCGGTCCATGGCGGCTTTTTCCGCAGGGTGACGGCTGCTGGAACATCTACGGCTGGGTCGATGCCGGCGTGACGGCCAATTCGGAATTCAACGAGAGTCGCTACAACGGCGTGACGACGTTCAACGACCGCCACGAAGGGATGCTCAACCAGTTTTACGTGGTCACCGAGCGGACGATCGACCCCTGCCGCTGCGGCTGGGACTGGGGCGGCCGCGTCGATCTGCTCTATGGCACCGACTACATCTTCACGCAGGCTGTGGGCCTCGAGCTCGATCCCGACGGCACTCCGCTGTCAGGTTGGAACGGCAGTCCGTTCTACGGTCTGGCAATGCCGCAGGCGTACGTCGAGGTGGGATATGACCGGCTGTCGACGAAGCTGGGCCACTTCTATACGCCGATTGGCTATGAAGGCGTGATGGCGCCGAACAACTTCTTCTATTCGCACTCCTACACGCACCAGTACGGCGAGCCATTCACCCACAGCGGGGCGCTGGCCAACTACCGACTCAGCGAGCGTGCCAACCTCGTCGGCGGAGTGGTCAACGGCTGGAACGCTTTGGATCGCGTGACCGATCCGCTGGCCTATCTGGGTGGCGTACAGTGGAACAACGACGACGGTCTGTCGGTCGCGCTCATCGCAATTTCGGGAATGGAGCCGACGCTGACCAACAGCCTGGCTGCGGGGGGATTTACGCCGCGGCACATGTACAGCCTGGTGGTCAACTATCAACTCAACGACTGCTGGACGTACGTGTTCCAGCACGACCTGGGGCACCAGGACGACGGCGCCGCCATTTCTCCTCAGGGACTCCCCTCGGTTAACCCGCATGCCGAGTGGTACGGAATCAACCACTACCTGTTCCGGACCATCAATTCCTGCTGGAGCGCCGGCTTCCGGTTCGAGTGGTTCCGCGATGATGACGGGGTGCGGGTGACCGGCATCCGTCCTGATCTTGGGCATCCGCTGTTTGCCGTCCCCGGGCAATTTGCCGGTGACTTCTACGAGATGACGGCGGGCCTGAATTGGAAGCCGAACCACAACCTGATCGTGCGGCCGGAAGTGCGCTACGACTGGTTCGACGGCCTGGAGCTCAACGGCATCGGTCCGTTTAGCGATGGCAACCGGGTCGATCAATTCCTGGCGGCGGTGGACGTGATCCTGCTGTGGTAGGCGGTCGTGCTTGAGTTCTGGGCAGCGGCGGCAGGAATTGGGGCAACCGCATTTGGGTCCAGTCACGCCGCGAGTCTGACGGAAGTGGCGCAAAGCATTGCCGCGGTGGCACTTCGTCGAACGCGTCCTCCTCCCTTGGATCGTTGCCACGGCTGTGGCACACCGGTTGCCTTTCCGGCTGCCGTGTCCGGGCTGAAATCCGGGCGTTGATTTTCATGCACTTCCTGAGATAGCGCTGCGCGCGGCGTTCCCAGACCGCAGCAGCGGCCTCGGCCGCTGAATTCCCCCCTCCGCGGCCGAGGCTTCTTTCACTGTTTTCTTGGTAGGGGGCAGATTCATGGAGTTGCGCCGAGCACGGAGGCCTTTGGAAACCTACCCTAGTTGCCCAAGTGCCGACCGGGCTTGCTCGGCGGCATCTTGGGCAACAGGGGAGCGACGGCGGTGAGAACCAGAATATGACTGAGCACTTCGGCTCTTGCCTGGGCCAGAAGGTTACCCCAATGGCCTGCGGTGGGCGTCCGCCTCGCCCGCCCAGGCCGGGGTATTTCACCCGCATGGGGGGAGATTCCAAGCACGAAGCATCAAATCCGAAACAAGCAGGAAGTCGCAATGACGGAATGGGCGAAACAGAGCCAATGCCTTTCGACCACTCCGAACTCGAATTCTGGACTTGCTTCGTAGTTTGAGTCGGTCTTAGTCTCGCGCGAAATAATCCAGGACGAGCACTTTGTCGATGTGCGGCTTGGCCAGGTCCACAAATTCCTGGTGCGCCGCGTGCGGCAAGTAGGTGGCACGCCCTTTCTCGTCGGCAAAGGTCACCACGAAGCAGTGCGTGAAACCCTGCGCGAGCATCTCGGGGCTGTTGTCGGTCCCCCATTCGAAGCCCTTGATCGTGTCGATTTTCCTCGGCAGTTCCCCAAACGCCTCTTCGATCTTCTTTAGCTGCTCGGGCGTTGTCCCCTCCTTGAACTTGAAGAGCACGATGTGTCGCAGCACGCCTTGTTTCTCCTGGGTAGCAGCGACGCCCAGGGCCGCGAGCACCTGCGCCGCCACGAACTGATTCCCCGCGGGATTCAAGTGTACGCCGTCGGTCGTGAGAATTCCCTTCTCCGCTCCGGCCGCATTGTGCTTTTCGAGGTGCGCTAGAAACGCTCGCCGCAAGTCGAGAACCTGCGTTCCCGTCTCCTTGGCGACCGCGCGGCTGATGTCGCAGTATTCCTGGAGCATGGGGTCGAGCTTGTTGCTGCCATCAGCTTTCTCGCCGATGACGCTGGGGGTGCAGAGGATCACGCGGGCGCCGCCGTCACGAATCCGCTGAATGAGCGACTTGAGCCCCGTTTCGTAGGCGTCCTTGGGAGTCCCTTTGCCCATCTGCGAATGCCACACGTCGTTAATGCCGATGTAGATCACGACCAGCGACGGCTTCTTGCTCAGCACGTCGCGCTCCAGCCGCTTTTCGAGGTCCGGGACTTTGTTCCCGCTGATGCCGGCGCCGATGATTTCCGCCTTCAGATCGGGGTGATTTTTGGCAAGAGTTTCCTTGACCAAGGTGACGTAGCCGCCGGGACCTGCGCCGGCCTGGGTGATCGAGTCGCCGAGAAAGACGATCCGCTCACCCGATTTCAGCGCCGGTTCGGCGGATAGCGCACAGTTAGCGATTGCCAGCAGCGACATAACCATTGCGGCCGCGATAGATGCCGCGGTCAGTCTAGTGGAGCACAAGGATGCGTGCATGGAGGACCTCATGGAAAGTAAGATGTCCGTCGAATTTCCGGGTCTCAATTGTACGTTTCCCGGCATGCTGTGAACCACGGGGCGCAAGGCCGGTCATTGACGATGGTGATCGCGGCCACTCCGCTGGAGAATCGATGTACAACCCCAAGCACTTCGCTGAGACCGACCTTTCCCGCTTGCATGCGGCCATCGAGGATTATTCGTTCGCCACGCTCATCAGCGCGTCGGCGGGTGGCATGGAGGCCAGCCATTTGCCGCTGCTCCTCGAGCGCGAGGCGGGGCCAGCGGGCACCCTGATCGGTCACATGGCCCGCGCCAATCCGCAGTGGCGCGCAGCGGCTGGCAACAAGGTGCTGGCCATTTTCCAAGGACCGCACGCCTATATCTCGCCATCCTGGTACGAGGCGGAGCAGGTCGTCCCTACTTGGAACTATGTGGCGATCCACGCGTATGGCACGCTCAACCCGATCGAGGACTTGCGCGAAGTGAGGCACATTGTGGCTCGCACAGTCCGCAAATATGAATCGAGCCGCGAGCATCCCTGGCCATTCGACGAGGAGGCAGAATACTTCCGCCGCTTGCTTCCGCAGATTGTCGCATTTCGCGTCCCGCTCGATCGGCTGGAGGGGAAATGGAAGCTGAACCAGAACCATCCACAGCCCCGGCGTCAACTTGTCATCCAGGCGCTTTCCAGCTCCCCGCATGAAACCGATCGCCAGGTTGCGGCACTCATGAAAGAAAGCTTGCCTGCCAGCGAATTAGGCTGAAGTCGGAATGTCAGAGTTGCCGAACCACGTTCCGGCAGTTAACGTACTACCGGCGATGCCGGCCCAAGACCCCCGACGTGCCATGAACGACAGCGGAGCCACAAGCACTGTGCTAGCTGGCGGGCGGAAACTACCGTCCGCGTGGGTCGCCCTGCTGCGCCCAGCGCTGCTGATCTGTGTCATAGCGCTTGGCCACAAGCCAGGACTGGCGCCCGGCTGGATGTCGCTGGTCCTGCCCCCTGTCAGCGAGAGCAGCCGGCCAGTCGAGTCGGAATCTCCGGCCGATTCGCAGGAGTCCGAGGCAGGCGGCGAATACCTTTTCCACGGCCAGCGCAGCGAGCGCTCACTTCGCGGCGACCTGGCTCGCTGCAAGCTCCCTCCCAACCATCTGACGGCCCATTTTGCGCACGGCCGCGGCTTTTTGATTGCCGAGAGTTGCTTTGGCAGCGAGCACGCGCTGCGCAGCGGCACGTGTTCTCATTTGCGCTGCTAATTGCGCCCGCAGAGCGCTGATCGCCGCGCTCTATCTATCGACCGCCGGGCCGGCTTGAAGCACAGCCGCTTCAGCCAGTCGTCGGAAGCGCACCGGACTATCCGGTTCGCCCCTTTCCGTCCTCAGCAAATCAACCGCTTCGCGCCAACCAGCGGCACGACGGCGCAGCTCGCGCGCCTGCTGGAGCAACACGACGAAAGACACTCATGCATCAACCGTTTCATTGGCTGGCACGCTTTTCCGGTCACTGGCCCAAGGCCCGAGGAGATTACCCCATGCAGAAGATTCTGGCCGGCGTACGGCGATTCCGCGCCGAAGAGTATCCGCGGCAGCGCGAGCTGTTCGAGCAGCTCGCCCGCAAACAGCAGAAACCCAAGGCGCTGTTCATCACTTGCTCCGATTCCCGCGTCCATCCCAACCTGGTCACGATGACGGAGCCCGGGGAACTGTTTCTCTTGCGAAATGCCGGCAACATCATCCCCCCCAATGGCCAGATCGGCGGCGGCGAAGCGGCCACGATCGAGTACAGCGTCGAGGTGCTCGGAATTCAGCACATCATCGTCTGCGGCCACTCGCAGTGCGGAGCCATGCAGGCGCTGCTCGCCAATCGCGCGCTCGACGAGCTGCCGGCCGCCCGCGCCTTCTTTGGTCATGCCGAAGCCACGCGGCGAATCGTGCAGCAGAAGTATCGCGACAAGGGCTTGTCGCCGCAGGACCTGCTGATGGCGGCGACAGAAGAAAACGTGCTGGTGCAGCTTAACAACCTGAGCACGCACCCCTGCGTCGCCGCCCGGCTGGCCTCGGGGGAAGTCTCGGTCTACGGCTGGTACTACGACATCGCCAGCGGCAGCGTGCTTCAGTACGACCAGGCGCGGGGCCGCTTCCTCGAGCTGGATGGCGAGGCGCAGGCCGCAGCGCCGCTGCCAATTCGCACAACCGCTTGAAACAAGGAGCAGAAACATGTTGCCGCAATTGAGCAATCGATCAAATGAGCGTGACCGGCGCGCGGAAACTCCCGCCGCCACGACGTTCTGGCAGCGGTTGTCGCTGTTTCTCAATCCCATCGACGCCCGCTTCGAGGACTTGCGGACTGACCGCTGGTACCTGATCGTGCTGCGCGATTTCAGCGCCGGGCTGATAGTCGCCATGATGGCCATTCCGCTGGCGATGGGTTTTGCCATGGCTTCCGGCCTCAAGCCCGAGCAGGGGATCGTCGGCGGGGCCATCGCCGGACTTGTTGGAGCGCTCTTCGGCGGATCGAAGTATCAGGTCTACGGCCCGACCGCGGCATTCATCCCAGTGATCGCCGGGCTGATGATTGCCTATACGCCGCAATTTGGTTTCGAAACCACGCACGGCACGCTGGTGCTGGCGGCCATGGTGGCCGGCCTGGTGCTGCTCGTGATGGGCCTGTCCGGCCTGGGGAAGCTGGCTCGGCTCGTGCCGCATTCGATCGTCGTCGGTTTCACGATCGGCATTGCGGTGACGATCGGCCTGAGCCAGGTGGGGGAAGTATTCGGGCTGCACGCGGGATTCAAACTGACCGATCACGAGCTGGTCGAGCTGGCGGCCAAGGGAGTGCCGCAGCCGGTGATTGCGAAGCTCGGCTCATTGGCGGAGCGGGAGTATGCGACGCGCACCCAGTTTCTTGCCGCGCTGGAGACGGAGCTCAGCGCCGACGAGCTGGAGGCAAATCGAGGAGCGATCCTCAAGCTGGCGGAGCTGCGAATGCCGCCGCATTTTTTCGAGAAGCTGCGCGTGATCTGGGCCCACATCGGCGAGTTCAAAGGGGATGCACTCCTCTTGGCTCTGATGACATTTCTGATCACCAACTATCTGCTGAAGGTTTCCATCTATGTCCCCGCGCCGCTGATCGCGATTGGGGCGGGAATCCTCACCTCGTTCGCGCTGCACGATCCCGAGCTGACGACCATCGGTGAAAAGTACGGCGCGATCCCCACGGATTTCTTCGTATTGACCTGGCCGACGCTCCCCTCGTTTGACCTGGCCGTCCTGCGCGATGTGGGTTACCTGGTCGTGGCGATCGTGTTCGTCTCCGGCATCGAAAGTCTGCTCTGCTCGCGGATGGCCGACCGGCTGGCCGATAACCGCGGCACTCCCTTCAACCCCGACAAGGAATTCTGGGGCCAGGGGCTGGTGCAGATCATCGTGCCGCTGCTCAATGGATTCCCCCACACCGGGGCGCTGGCGCGCACGGCGACCAACATCAAGCTCGGTGCGGTGACGCCGCTGGCCGGCATTTTCAAGTGCTTCCTCAAACTGGGTCTGGCGTATTACCTGGCCCACTATCTGGCCATGGTGCCGATGGCCTGCATCGGCGGCATTCTGATGTGGGTGGCCATGAACATGGTCAAGCCGGCGGAGGTCAAGCAGGTTTTCGCCCACAATTGGTTTCACGTCGCGCTGATGGTCATTACTGCGGCGATGGTGATCGTGGCCGACTTTTTGACAGGGGTGCTCACGGGAATGGTCGTCTACGGCGTGCTGTTCAAGTTCCTCGACAAGCCGGCGCCCCAGCAACAGTCGGCGGAGATCGAGCCGCGCGAGCCGCGCTCGGAACATGCCTCCGCCGAACGCGAGCTGGCCGTGGGAACTGGGTCGTAGGGTGGGAGATTAACGTCATGCATCGTTTTCGACAGCTTGCCGTGGGTTTGTCGCGACAGGAGTCCGACGCCGGACTGATCCGTTATGCGGCCATGATCTGCTCGCTGGGAACCGTGCAGGACGTGCGGTTTGTCCACGTGCTGCCGGCGGCCAGCGGCAAGGGGAGTGCCGATCACGGCCGCGTGCAGGCGGAGCTGCACGAGTCGGCGCGTCAATCGCTGGCAGGCATACCAGGCGGGCCGAGAGTCTCCTGCGACGTACTCTCCGGACCGTTGACTGATCAGCTACTGGCCTACACGGCGCAGCAGCAGATCGATTTGCTTCTGGTGGGTCATGGCCGGGGCCAAAGCGGCCGGCGGGCGCTGGCACGCCGCCTGGCGATGAAGGCCCCTTGCTCGGTCTGGATGGCGCCGCAAGACTCGCCTCCGCAAGTTTCCGCGATCCTCGCGCCCGTCGATTTTTCAGAACATGCCGCCGATACGGTGCGCGTGGCCTGCTCGCTGGCCCGGCTCAGCGGGGCCGCGCGCTGCCTGGCGCTACACGTCTACTTCAACGAGGCGGTTGTGACCTACGAAGGTTACGACGCCGTGCTCCGCGGCCAGGAAGAGGAGGCGTGGCAGAAATTCATAGCGCCCATCGACTGCCAGGGCGTGGCGGTGACGCCGCTATTCGAGGAAAGCTCGCATGTGGCACATGCCATCGGCCGCGTGGCAGAGCGGGAGGGGGCAGATCTGATCGTCATGGGGACCCGGGGCCGTAGCCGCTCGGCCGCGATTCTCCTCGGCAGCGTCACGGAAGAGATGATCATCGATGCCAAGGTGCCACTCCTGGCGATCAAGCATTTCGGCGCGCGAATCGGCGTGCTCCAGGCCCTCTTGGACCGGCGGTTTTTCCTGGCGGGCGGGACGCACACGTAGGGAGGGAAAATGACCAATGACCAAGCACCAATGACCAATGAAAACAAGCGGCATTGGTCATTGGGATTTGGTCATTCAGTACTTCGTATTTGGTTTATGCAGTGAGTTCGACGTAAGGCGTTGATCCGTCATGGAGTAAGGTGACGACGGTTTGGGCAATCCAGTCGAGCAGGCGCTTGAAGCGGAGTTGTTCCAAGTGCAGCGTCATGCTCGGGCCGCCGCCTTCGGCCAGGAACGTTTCGTGAATCCAGACCCACAGATTGCGCAGCAGCAGCGCGACGGCGATGAACACCAGCCGCAGGTGCGGGTCGCGCGTGCAGGTGTAGATCCGCGCCTGGCGCAATTGGCGGTAGCTGGTTTCGATGCCGAAGCGTTTGCGGTAACGGTCGCGAATCTCCCGGGGCGACCCATGGACTCGCCAAGCGCCGAACAGCAGTTTCTGTTTGACCTGTTTGCCGTCGGGGCGATTCTTGTGCGTGCGATAGGCCAGGCACACCCGAATCGTGACGTGCCGCTCCCGGTTCTTCAGCGTGTGTGCGTACCAGCCGGCACCCTGACGCTTGATCCAGTGCAGACCCGTCGGGGGGCGTCGCTTTTTCGGTGGCCGCCCGCGGAACATGGCGGGCATCAAAAACGGCACCTCTTCGGCTTGCAGGAACTCGACCACCGGCACGTTGAAGAACGCCCGATCCAGCAGCAAACAGCGGATTTTCAGGCCCCAAACGCGGATTTTCTCCAGCAGCCGCCGCAGCGCGACCACCGTCGTTTCGTGACGCCGCACCCAGGTCAGGGCCAGCGTGTAGCGCTTGCCATGCTGGACAATGCAAGCCGTGGCGTAGGCATGAAACTTTTTCGTCCCTTGCCGCGGCTTGCCATAGTACAGCTCGTTGCGGCTCCGCTGGGGATGGCCGTAGTACGGCACCAGGTGCCAGTCGATGGCCACTTGCCAGCGGTGGCGTCGCATCCCGCGCGACAGATGCCCCACCAGCGATTCGTTCAACCGCCGCTCGAGCACCTGCAGCGTCTTGGGCAGCCCGTCGCTCAGCGCGTCGAACACCGACTGGTCCGACGGCCCGCTGGCCAAATCGCGACAGGCGGCAAACACCGAGGTCATCCGGGCCCCCGCGCGGAGCACCACGCTCCAGACCACCGACGCTGTGCACAGCCAGCCGTGATCCTTGAGCAAGTCCGCCGCTAGCAGCCAATTCACCGCCCACCTGTGAACCTCACTGCTCGATCTGGTATGACTCGTCCTGGAACGCATGGGGAACCTCCTTGGCTTGGTCGCATTGACACAAACCAGTCTGAGGAATCCCCTTGCGTTCACCTATCTCAATTGCCGAACTGGGAAGTACTGTCATTGGTCATTCTTTTGGCACGGGGGCTACCTACAGAAAGACTTCCTTTTCATGCACCCATGAGCTGGCCAGCTCGCTTCGTCGGCGGGCTTTTTCCAATAGTTCGTCGGCACTGCCGCGGAGGGTGAAGATTGCCTCGCCTGGGCTGACGCGCTTGTTCCAGTGTTTTTCGTAGATCGCGACCAAATCGCGGTTTTTCGCCAGGGCGGACGGGACGGCATGCAGCATAGCCTGCTTCCGCGTCCGTTTCTGGAAGAACTGGCCGACGATGCGGGGCAATAACGATGAGAGCCACGTTTCATCGAGCCGGTCGATCAGCCGCGGGATGACGTACCGCGGCGAGTGCAAGGGCCCCAGCGCCTCGTGCAGCGATTGGGTGAAGAGCTGGCTATCCTCCTCGGATGCATTCTCCAGAAACAGCCGCACATAGCCACCGGCGCGGTCGGCAGCGTGAACGGCCGGCCCGCGCTGGATGAGTTTGGCTTCGGCCAGCGCCCCTAGCACCGCCTCGCCAATCGCCAGCGCCAGCGACCGCGAGCTCCACGGCGAGCGCGACCATTTGAACGGCGGAAACTCGCGGCCGGTCGGCTCGCTCCGCGGCTTGTATTCCAGCGCCCGAATCGGCAGTCCCTGGTACGGCTCGCCGATCTTCCATAGCGCCCGCACTTCGTCGCGGCGGCCGGCCCGGGCCAGCATCTCCTCGTTGATCGCCGCCACGTTCCCTTCCAGCCCCTCCGGCTTGAGCCGCGTGAACGCCGGATGGACGTGACCGACCCC
>Ga0075418_10007496_pt1 | contig 12290 bp, 8 predicted proteins | sample SoiMetdeltSBSDD2_FD_81776 | JGI IMG/M metagenome (GOLD analysis project Ga0075418, IMG submission 81776) | Bulk soil microbial communities from a Populus tree surrounding site in Tennessee, USA - Soil MetaG P. deltoides SBSDD2 | ecosystem: Environmental > Terrestrial > Soil > Tree plantation...
GAATTTTGTACGGAAGAAAATCGATTTTGGAAAAGATGCCTCCTTATCAGGGTGGAGGTGAAATGATCCGTGAAGTGACGTTTAAGAAAACAACGTACAATGACCTGCCCTACAAATTTGAAGCGGGTACACCGAACATTGCCGATGTTATTGCCTTTCGCCAGGCAATGGAATTCATTTTGGAATTGGGCAGGGAAAACATTACTGCCCATGAACGTAAATTATTGTCATACGCGTCGCGAAAGGTCGGTGCACTTCCTTTGGTGACATTAATAGGAAGTGCAAGTGAAAAAGTAGGAGTGCTCTCATTCGTTATTGAAAACATTCATCCGTTCGACATTGGTCAAATGCTGGATGCGAGGGGTATTGCAGTACGAACAGGCCACCATTGTACACAGCCCCTTATGGCGTGCCTGGGTATTAACGGAACGGTCAGAGCTTCTTTTGCGGTCTATAACACCGAAGCTGAGGTTGACGCGCTCGTAGAGTCATTGAAGCGGATCATTAAATTTTTAAACTCCAGTCATGTCAATTAAAAGCGCTCAGGATGAAATAATTGCCGAAGTCTCAACACTGAATGGAGACATCGAGAAGATTTTGTTTTATATAATATCTCTTGGAAGTGTTCTTCCTGTAATGCCGAAAGCATTCAGGATAGATAACAATCTTATTCAGGGTTGCCATTCCAAGGTGTGGCTTGTAGCCACTGCAAAAAGTGATCGCGTAAGTTTTTATGCCGATAGCGATACAGCGATCTCCAAGGGATTGATAAGTTTACTTCTCCGTGTCTTCAACGGACAGACCGCAGATGAAATAATAAAGGCTGACATTTACTTCAATCAAAAAAATCAGCTTGAGCGATATATCGGCACAAAAAGGTCGAATGGATTTGCGGCAATGATTGAGCGGATAAAGCAGATCGTGCGGCCCCCCGACCCCCCGACCACCTGAAGGGGGAGGAAAAAATTTGTTTAAGCGGCTTCTCTACTTGGACATTCGAAATTGGACATTCGATATTCAGTCTTTTTACCTACTTTCATCATTCATCACTCCTCCCACCTTCGCACTGAGGCAGTGCTTGCGCCACCGCTATAGCCCCGATAATTATCGGGGCGCACGCGGTCGGCGGGCAAAGCATTCCTCATTCATTGCTCATTGTTCATTGATCATTCTTCATTGCCTAAAATATCTTCCCCGGATTCAATATCCCCTTAGGATCAAAAGCCTTCTTAATTCCACGCATAAGCGCCAGGTTAGCCTCCCGCATGGCGATAGGCATGTATTGACGCTTTGCGATACCAATACCGTGCTCGCCGGACAACGTACCGCCAAGTTGAACAGCCAGTTTAAAGATATCGCCGATGCCATCGATAACCTTGGAATTCCAATCTTGCTCGCTGATTTGTTCCTTAAGAATATCAACGTGCAGATTCCCGTCACCCAGGTGTCCATAACAAACTGTGTTGAAGCCATACTGTTTACCTATCTGCTTGATTCCACTAATTAAAGAGGGAAGGTTCCCGCGTGGTACAACAACATCTTCAGCTCTGTTTATAGAATAGGCTTTGATAGCGGGTGAAATGTTTTTCCTTATCTTCCAAAGCTCTTCTTTTTGAGCCTCCGTGTCGGCGAACAATATTTCTCCCGCCTCAAATTTTTCTACGACATTCATCACGCGTTCTGCATCACGCATCATCACCTCGTCATCATTGCCATCCAGTTCACACAATAGATAAGCATCCATATTCTCAGGAAAAGGTGTTGATACTTTTGACGCATAGATCTTTTCACAATAATCGATCGTCTTCATGGCGGCTTCGCGTTCAAAGAACTCCATGCCTGAAGGTGTGATACCCGCTCTGAAGATCTCGGCAATTGCTTTGCACGCTTCAGTGCTTGTAATAAAAGGAATAAGCAGAAGCACAGATTTACGGGGATAACCACGAAGTTTAAAGACGATCTTCGTTATGATCCCTAATGTTCCTTCACTGCCACACATCAGTTGAGTGAGATTATATCCCGTAGAGTTCTTCAACACATTTGCACCGGTCCAAATTATTTCACCGGTCGGTATGACTACTTCGAGATTCAACACATAGTCGCGGGTAACTCCGTACTTCACAGCCTTTGGTCCGCCGCTATTTTCGGATACGTTTCCACCGATAAAACATGATCCACGGCTCGCGGGATCGGGCGGGTAAAAAAGTCCCTTTTCCTTAACAATATTTTGAAATACTTCCGTTATGACTCCGGGCTCAACGATGGCCTGAAGGTTCAGTTCGTCAATCTCAAGGATCCGGTTGAACCGCTCCATCGAAATAACAACCCCTTTGTGGAGTGGTAATGCGCCGCCACTGAGTCCTGTACCGCCGCCTCGTGGAGTCACAGCAATACCGTGGTCGTTGCAAAGTCTCATGATCTTGCTGACCTCTTCCGTAGAACCGGGCTTGAGAACCACATCAGGCAGGAAAGAATGATCTTCGGTCTCGTCATGTGAGTACGCGTACCGCTCCTCAGCATCGACTATAATGTTCGATTGACCAACGATAACAGTAAATTGACCTAGGATGTCGTGCGATACTTCTGCAAATGCCATGAAACCGCTATATTTGAGTGTCTATTTTTTAAACTTTTGGTTGATGCTATTTTTCACCATCAAAATTAATCAAAACCTTTTCCCCCGGACGACACTGATTGCAACACTTTTTTTTGTCTCATGTGCGTCTCACAAGGCAGTTAACGTCAGGGAAGAAAAAGTTGACAAAGTAATTTCTACGGCCCGCACCTTTATAGGTACTCCATATAAATATGGAGGCACAACCCGCTCGGGTATGGATTGCTCCGGATTGCTAATAAATTCATTTCGTGTGGTTGACATCAGTCTTCCAAGAAGCTCGGAAGCTCAAAGCAAAGTTGGTAAGGAAATTAAAATGAATGAATTGGAACCCGGCGATCTTGTCTTCTTTGCCACAGGGAGAAGGAAGAAAGAAATTACTCACGTTGGCTTGATCACCGACGTTAAAGGGAAGGAGAACGTCAAGTTCATACATTCTTCCAGTTCCTTAGGCGTAGTGGAAACCAATCTGTTCGCCGAGTATTACCAAAAAAGATATCGCGGAGCACGCAGGGTCATTGTCGAATAAGATCATTTCCGCTTTGATGATGAATTATTGCGATGTACTTTTCTGAAGCAGAAAGGTTCTTTCTGCTTGCCCGCAAAAGCCCGAGTCGGTGCGAAGGCGGGTTTGTTCATATTACTCTCACAAAACGTACAGCCCCAATGAGAACGCGTAGGGAATTCCTGAAATTATCTGCTTTAGGAGCAGCTGCATTGCCTGTTACTTCCGTTGCAATGGCCGGGAGAATACAAGCCAATAAACCAATTGTTATTTCAACCTGGGATTTCGGTGTTGAAGCCAACGCAGAGGCCTGGAAAATACTTTCGAAAGGAGGAAGAGCATTGGATGCAGTAGAGGCAGGAGCACGTGTTCCTGAGGGTAACCCAAAGGAAACTTCCGTCGGACTTGGCGGGTTGCCCGACCGTGATGGATTTGTTACACTCGATGCGTGCATAATGGATGAAAAAAGCAATTGTGGATCGGTGATGTACCTGCAACACATTGTTCATCCAATTTCGGTCGCGCGCAAGGTGATGGAGAAGACTCCTCACATCGTGTTAGTCGGTGATGGGGCTTTGCAATTTGCCCTGGCCAACGGTTTCAAAAAAGAAAAGCTGTTGACAAAAGAGTCAGAAAAAGCATGGAAGGAATGGACTAAGACTGCGCAATATAAACCAGTGGCTAACATAGAAAATCACGACACTATTGGAATTGTAGCTCTTGATTCGAACGGAGATCTATCTGGTGCGTGTACAACAAGTGGAATGGCCTATAAGATGCATGGCAGAGTAGGAGACTCACCAATCATTGGAGCTGGATTGTACGTCGACAACGAAGTGGGCGCCGCCACTGCCACTGGAGTTGGGGAAGAAGTTATCCGAATTGTGGGTTGTCATTTGGTGGTTGAGCTAATGAGGCAGGGGAAGAAACCAGAAGATGCATGCAGGGAAGCCGTTGACCGGATATTGAAAAAGAATCCAACAAAAGCCAAGGAAGTTCAAGTCGGATTTCTTGCGCTCAACAAGGATGGAGAATACGGAGCATATTGCCTTCAGAAAGGTTTTACATTCGCTGTCCATGATTCGACGGGCAACAAGTTGTTGAATGGAAAGAGCCATTTCTCATGATCGTTGAAGTTGTTGTTTATAACATTATGTCGGCCCTGAAAGCTCAGCAAGGTGGCGCCGATCGAATTGAACTTTGTGATAGTCCTGGCGATGGCGGAACTACCCCAGCTCTGGGAACTGTGGAAGTCGTGCGAAAAAATGTCAACCTCGACTTGTATGTGATGATTCGTCCAAGAGGTGGCGACTTTTGTTATTCGAGTTATGAGTTTCACGCTATGAAAAGGGATATTTCGCACTGCCAAAAGACCAGCGTTGACGGTGTGGTATTTGGTATCCTCAATCCTGATGGCACTATCGACAAAAAAAGGTGCAGTGAACTTATCAAGAAAGTGCGACCATTAAAGGCGACTTGTCATCGTGCATTTGACATGACGCGTGATCCGTTCGAGGCATTGGAAGATTGTATTGAAGTTGGCTTCGATCGCATTTTGACATCAGGTCAGCAGCCACAAGCAATTAAAGGTGTACCGCTTATTGCTGAGTTAAACAAAAAAGCAAACGGCCGCATCATCATCATGCCAGGTGCAGGCGTGAACGAAGAAACGGTGCAATCCATAGTATCTACCACTGGAGTTGGAGAAATCCACTGCTCAGCGTTTGCATTTGATGAAAGCACAATGCATTATCGGAAGCCGAACATAAAAGGCATGAGTTCTGAAGACGGCAGCGAATATAAACTTAGTACGGTCGATCCCATGCGCATCAAAAAAATCCGAGCACTCGCAGAGGCGTCGATAACATTAAAGTAACAACCTTTTGCGGCCTTTGCGGCTTATCTTTGCGGTCTTTGCGTGAAATGCATTTGACGAATTGACACCACCACGTCCGAACGTATAAAAAAAAGAAGGGGACACTGTCCCCTTCATTAACCAAATCTAACCCCTCGAACTTTCAAGGTATCTTTTATTGAACGCGGTTGGCTTTAATCGGGAATGTACCGAATTGCCCTACGCTCATTTGTCCAGTTAAGGTATCACCGGCAATTATTGATTTTATACTTACCGACATTGTGTTTCCATCCTGCCGGGTGACGTCGTATTCAAAGGAGAGTTCATTTCCTTTTACCGTCACTGATTTTAATGTCGTCGTTGAATTGAACCTCTTGTTGGTAATGGATCCGCTATAGTTGTCGCCCTCCTTATTGATCAGGATGGTTCCTTCTCCTCCTTGTGGAGATTCTACTGTATAATTCCACGATCCATCGGCCTTGACGACTGCTGTTGGATCAGCCGGTGGAGTTTTTACTGTAGCTGCTCCAGCTGCGACTGCGCCGCTTGTTCTAGGAGCTCCGTTGTTCTGTGGTGTGAAGCCTCCGCCACGCTGCTGGCCACCGCCACCTTGACCGCCTTGGGCACCACCGTCTATTCCACCGTCGCCACCGCCATCTTTCAGATCGTCGTTGTCAATTGATCTTCTCCGTTTTGGTCGGCTGCCGTCGACATTCATCTTACCAATGCGGTAACTAAACGTGACCCGGAAACTGAGTTGATCTCTTATCGTCAGGCTCTTTTGGTCTAAGTTTGGAGCATGCTGTTCGCCGCGGATCTTAAAATGCGGAGTGAAGAAGTTTTCTGCAGCGAAACCAATGCTGCCCTTCTTCTCCTTAAGATCTTTCTTGAGGCCAACGCTATACATTCCAAATCCACCACGAGTACCCTGCAGTTGAACATCCCGGCCGCGCATGAAGCTAAAGAATTGAATGCCCCAGCCTTTCTCAAGATTGTAACTTCCGAAAATACGACCGCTGGCAACCCAACCTTCATTCTGTGCATCGATATGGTTATCCAACATAGAATAGTAAACATCGCCACCACCATTAAGTGAGAGTTTACCGACATTGACATTCGCAAACACGCTTAGGCCGTACGCATTCTCAGTTCCGATGTTTTCAAATGTCGTAAGGATCTGTCCTTCTATGTCTGTAGTCTGGCGAACACGTTGAATTGATCCCGTGGTGTTCCTTGCGAAGGAAGTAAAATTGAGTGAAGAACCTTTTATGTATGTGCTATAAGACAGTTCATAGTTGTTAGTGTATTCGGGGTCCAGTTCAGGATTTCCAGACGATATGTCGATCTGGTTAGACGCCTGAACATTTGGATTCAGGAACTGAATAGAAGGTCTCTGAATACGTCTGTTGTAGGCAACCTTCATCGTACCATTCTTCAGTTTCTTAGAGAGATTGGCGCTTGGCACCAGAACGCCGTATGACGGTATCTCAATGTTTTCTTCCGTTCTTGAGTATGCATCTATGGTGGTGTACTCATATCGAGTACCTGCTTTCAAGCTGTATCCTTTAGGAAGAGTCACCGTATAAGAGAGGTATCCTGCTACGATATTCTGATCATAATTCAAGTTGTTTGTGAGCGTTGGGTTGTCCGTAGGAACATAATTGCCGCTTCCATCTGCATCCGCTAAATACGTATAGTCGCTGAAAGCCTTCCTCATTATATCCTTTCCGCCGATTTCAATCATTTGGTTTGTGCCAATTGGAGTTTGATAGTCAGCCTGGATAGTTATTTCCTGGTTGTAGCTATCGTTCAGATTTTTAAATCCTTCCAGAAACGCATTGCCGTCTATTTCTTTGGTTATGTTTTCAAAATCGTTGTTACGGTTGTTCTTGCTATAAAGAGCCATCAAGCTGAATTCCTTCTGTGGCTTCTCATATAAATGGGTGTAGGTAAGGTTGACATCGACAGTGTTTGACAAGTCATTTGTCACCACATCGCGAAGGGTGCTGGATCTAAACACATCGTCCGCGTAGGCTTCCGTTAATAGGTTATCCTGGAAAGTTTTGTTGTTACGCGCACCGAATCTTACTGAGGCAGCTAACGAGTTCTTCTTGTCTATATCATAGTCCCATCCCAACGTATAATTTCCAAAGATCCCTTTGTTGAGATTGTCGGCTCGTTGAAGATTGAGGTATTCATGGTTTGTAACTACACCACCGGACATTGTCGTGTCGCGCGTCAACTGGCTGTTTTCAAAGCTTCCGGTAACATTGTAGTTGGCGCGTCCGAATCCTCCAATGGAGAATCCCATTTTACCTTTGCGGTAGTTTCCGTTAAGACCAAGGTTTGATCCACGATATCCAGCGCCAGCGTCAATATTCAACGTTGCTCCTTGCAGTGTATTTTTCTTTGTATTTATGTTGATAATCCCTCCCGAACCCTCTGCGTCATATTTAGCAGATGGAGAAGTGATCACCTCGACGTTCTTTATTTGGTCTGCTGGTATTTGCTTCAATGCGTCGGCAATGCTGCTGGCCATAATCGTTGACGGCTTGTTGTTTATCAATACTGTAACGTTCGTGCTCCCACGCAACGATACGTTGCCATCAAGGTCAACTGAAAGCATAGGCACTCGCTTTAGTACATCCGTTGCATCGCCGCCGCGCGCAGTTGCATCGTTCTCCGCATTGTATATCGTCCGGTCTACACGTTCCTCGATCAACTCTTTTTGTCCTTCAACGACAACTTCCTTTAATATTTTCGTACTGGTACCAAGCTTAATCACGCCAAGGTTCACGTCACCTTTTCGGTCAACCGTAATATTCTTGATCTCCTGTGTTTCATAGCCTATAAATGAGACCGAAACATGATATGTGCCTTCTGCTACTTTGGCTATGTTGAATTTTCCTTTGTCATCGGCGACTGAACCATCAACAGGTTTTGATGTGTTTGGATCGATCAACGCGACATTGGCAAACTCCACAGGTTGATTGCTTTCGGCATCAATGATGGAACCGAATATTTTTGCATGTCCTTTGGCGGGCTCCTGAGCTGGAGTGCCGACTGATGGATTCTGGGCAACTGCGGCTAATGAAAATCCTGTACAAAAAATAAGCGTAAATATTTTTTTCATTCTCCTAAAAAGTAAATCTCGCTAGCGTGTTTAAAGCTGAAACTAGCTTCTGCATCTAACTGCAAAGGAAGGTGTTTTGTTGGGACGTTAAACCGTTATTATACGAGCGGGGTTTTTGGCTCGACAACCACGTCAACTATTCGACAGAGCCGATCGTCAGTGAAACATCATGCGTTGGTCGATTGAATTTTGCGGACGGTAGAAAAGTCTTAATAACGGACAATACATTGTTTAGGAAGGGCTACCTTTATTGTCATTTTCCTTCGAGAGACAATGTCGGCAATCTTTCATCGTAATCGTGTTGTGTTCTTACACCTTTCGTTCTGGTGCGTATATGTGTCATTTCTCCTGTTTCAAATTACTTCTAGACGTGGCCGTGAACTGGACTTGGAGCGAGTTATAACGATTGCAACGATTCAGACAACTTTTGCTGTCATCGCCTCTTACCTCAACTACTTCATTTTTCTTCCGCGATTTCTTCGCCGACGAAATGTGTGGCTTTATCTGCTCGAGTTTATTGTCCCCTTTTCCGTCGTCATGATAGTTCGTCTGACCCTGGAACGTTACTTCATCGATGGATTGTCTGGAACCGAGGAATACCTCTATACCACTCGCTTTGTCGTGTTTGTCATTACTACTAATTTTTTCATCGTGGTTTTTGTGGCCATGCTGCGTTTTGCAGTGGACTGGCTGGAATTTGAAGCCAAGAAGAATGAAGTGGAGAATGAAAAACTTACCGCAGAGTTGAATTTTTTGAAGGCTCAGATCAATCCTCATTTCTTATTCAATACGTTGAATAATCTTTACTACCTCGCGTATAGTAAGTCGGAGAACACCACCGAAGTGATTGCAAAGTTGTCACAGATGATGCGCTATATGATCTATGATTCAAATCATCCGAAGGTATTGCTTAGTAAGGAGATCGAATACATGCGGAACTATATTAGCCTTGAACGACTTAGATTGAACGATCAGATACCTATTAAATTTGAAGTTAAAGGCAACACTGAAAACGTGTGGATTACTCCCCTAATTTTCATAACTTTTCTTGAGAATGCATTCAAGCACGGTGTAAGCAATAGCAATCCGAAAGCATGGGTGAATATTGCCATCGACTTGTCCGACCATGAATGCATTTATACCGTGGAAAACAGCAGAAGCACTGAGCAAAAAGACGGAAGCGAAAAGTCCGGGATCGGCCTTCAGAATGTCAAAAGACGTCTCGAACTTAGTTATCCCGAAAAATATAAGCTCGTTACGGAAGACACACGAGAAAAGTATCTGGTGAAACTTAATCTTTCCATACGTTGAAAATTAACTGCGTCATCGTCGAAGATGAACCGCTTGCCCGCAACCTGATGATCGATTATGTTAGCAAGGTTCCTTCGTTAAATCTTGTGGAAGCATGTTCCAGTCCGTTGGCTGTGATGGAAGTGCTTCGTAATAATTCTGTAGATCTTCTGTTTCTTGACGTTCAAATGCCGGAACTAACCGGCATATCTTTGTTAAAGGCTTTAAAGAAAAGGCCTTTAGTAATTCTTACTACGGCGTATTCCGAATATGCTTTGGAAGGTTACGAGCTTGACGTCGCCGACTATCTCTTAAAGCCCATCACTTTCGAACGGTTCTTAAGAGCAGTTGAAAAAGCGACCGAGAGGTTGGAGAAAAATGTTATTCAAGTTTCCGACAAACCAATCCAGGAGACTAGCCCACCATTTGTGTTTGTAAAGGATGGGACAAAATTGGTGAAAGTAAATCTTGAAGACATTTTGTACGTCGAAGGTCTTAAGGATTATGTTACGATTCATACACCCACACAAAAGATCATCAGTCTTCAGCGTTTGAAGGTACTCGAAGATCAGCTACCCCCTGAAAAGTTTATACGGGTGCACAATTCATTCATCGTGGCACTTAAAGCGATCGATGTCATTCACAAGGGTGATATTCAGATTGGTAATGTATTGATCCCTATTGGAGAAACTTATAAGAAGGCGTTCAGGGATTTTATCGAGCGGAACCGGATGCAGTGAGGAGGTATACGGTATAAGGTATATAGTATAGGGCCTACTAAGTTAATTTTGTTTGAACCTTATACCCTATACCCTATACCTCTATACCTTCCTAAAGTGGAGCATATCGGAGTCGAACCGATGACCTTGACACTGCCAGCGTCACGCTCTAGCCAGCTGAGCTAATGCCCCGAATTTATTTGGTGATTTGGTGATTTCGTGATTTGGTGATCGGCGATCCTAAAATTTCATCGCCAAATCTCTAAACCTCCAAATCGGCAAATGTGTGGCAAATATAATTGAGTTCTTTTAATTGCCAGCGCTTCTGAATTCTTTCATTTATTAGGCATTAATACATATCAACGCTATAATCTATTGCCGTTCACCTATGATACAGAGTGTGACAAATCGCTAAATCTTCCAATCTCTATATCACCAAATAAATAATGTAACTTCGCACCTTAATTCACACCTAATGAAGTCTTTTGAATCCCTGGGCCTGTCCAGGGGACTAGTGGAATCTGTTCTTCAAATCGGATTCGAAACACCTACTCCCATACAGGAGAAAGCGATACCTGTACTACTAAAGGGAACCCGCGATTTTGTAGGTCTTGCTCAAACCGGAACGGGTAAGACCGCTGCTTTTGGACTTCCATTGCTTGAGCTGGTGGATGGCAAGAGCCGCGACACACAAGCATTAGTCCTTGCCCCGACACGCGAATTGGGATTGCAGATCACCAGCGACCTTGAAAACTTCTCGGAAAAATTCAAGAGCGTCAATATTGTAGCCGTCTACGGAGGATCGAGCATCAGTGAACAGATAAGAAAAGTGAAGAAAGGTGCGCAGATCATTGTGGCCACTCCTGGCCGACTGATAGATCTAATCGACAGAAAAGCTGTACACTTAAACACCATCCGTTATGTAGTGCTCGATGAAGCTGATGAAATGCTTAATATGGGCTTTAAGGAAGATCTTGACAAGATCCTCTCATTCACTCCCGATACTAAAAACACGTGGTTGTTCTCTGCCACGATGCCCCGTGAAGTAAAGGCGATCATGAAGAATTATATGTCTGATCCACATGAGCTGACTGTAGGAGATCAAAACACGGGCAATGTGAATATTGAACATCACTTTGTGGTTGTCCACGAAAAAGATAAGTACCTGGCGCTAAAAAGAATATTGGATTATAATCCTGACATTTTTGGATTGATATTTTGTAGAACGAGGATCGACACACAGCGTATAGCCGAGATGTTAATGAAAGATGGCTACAACGCGGACGCACTTCATGGTGATCTTACGCAACAGCAACGCGACCGGGTGATGCTGAAGTTCCGTCAGAAATCTCTTCAGATACTCGTCGCTACTGATGTCGCTGCTCGCGGCATTGATGTGGAAGACATATCACACGTCATTCACATGAATTTGCCGGACGAAATGGAGTTTTATACACATCGCAGCGGGCGGACGGCAAGGGCGGGAAAGAAAGGGGCATCAATCGCCATGATAACAAAACGCGAACTAGGTAAAGTAAAGCAGCTGGAAAAAACGCTAAAGTCACCATTCAAAAAGATGCAGGTTCCGAGTGGGTCTCAAGTTTGTCAGAAGCAATTGCTTGCGTTAATGCACCGCGTAAGAGAAGTAAAAGTCAACGAATCGGAAATTGAAGAATTCCTTCCTGCTGTCTACGAAGAACTTCACGATATATCCAAACAAGAATTGATAAAACGTTTTGCATCAATAGAGTTCAACCGGTTCCTGGATTATTATCGAAACGCACCTGACCTCAACAAGGATGAAGTGCGGGCACACGATTCTGATGGTGATCGATTCTCAACTGGAAGTAGATTCTTTATTAATCTCGGAAAAATGGATGGGCTTGAGAAAGGTAATCTGCTGTCGCTCATCGATGATACATGCGGCGTAGATGGCAGGGCCGTTGGGCGAATCGAATTAAAAGGCGCGTATTCTTTTTTTGAAGTTGAAAAAGAAAAAGCCGATGCAATACTCGATGGATTCAAAGAAATGGAGTATCGCGGTCGTCAGGTTCGTGTGGAGCTTACGGAGCGAAGGTCCGAAAGGAGCGAATCAAGCGGACGCGATTTCAAACGTGGAAAATCTTCCAAGCCCGGTTTCTCAAAGAAGTCAAAGTTTGCAGATCAGAAGAGGA
>Ga0075418_10007501_pt1 | contig 12286 bp, 8 predicted proteins | sample SoiMetdeltSBSDD2_FD_81776 | JGI IMG/M metagenome (GOLD analysis project Ga0075418, IMG submission 81776) | Bulk soil microbial communities from a Populus tree surrounding site in Tennessee, USA - Soil MetaG P. deltoides SBSDD2 | ecosystem: Environmental > Terrestrial > Soil > Tree plantation...
CCGCGCAGCAAGGTCAGCGGACCGAACACTGGTTGACCAAGCTGGCCGGCATCGACGCCAATCGTTCCCTCCAGCCGATACGCCACTGGCCGACGATCGACCGCGCGTCTGACGCTGTCGGCGAGTCCGGGAAGATTCGCGAAGCTGACGGTGAGATCGATCGGCACCGTCATATCGCTGCCAGCGGCGAGTGGCAAACCAAGCGGGAAATCGACATCAGCGGCGCGCGCGTCTTCGAGAAACAACGTGCCTTTGAGTGTGCCGAGTGTGAGGCTGAATGGGTTCGGATTGGTGACCTTCGCCCAAAGACGCACACCGGCGCCACCAATCGGCGATCCGGAGCCTGCACCTGTCATGCGAATTTCAGCACGATGATCCGGGGCCTGCTCGAAACGCGGCGCTTGCACGAACGCCGATAGCTTTCCCAGCTCCGCGCATCCGCTCAGCAACATCCCCGCCACGGCACATGCGGCGATTCTGCAGTACATGGCGACCTCCGCCACGGTACCTGCAAAACTCGTCCCACCGCGCTTTTCCCTTCTCCCTTTTCCCTTGCCATGTACACTGAACAAGTGTCCCGACTCTTCAGATGGCCAGCGGCTCGACGCGTTGTTGCTGCGGCGGCGCTGGCCGCGCTGCTCGCGTCAGCGACGACAGCCCTCGCTCAGAGACGGCGTGGCTTCGGTTTCGGGTGGGCGCGGATGCGAATGGCGACGCCGGAAAGCTTCGACGGCAGCTTCAACTTCTGTCGCATCATGTTTTCGCAGGCCACTGACGGCGACTTCGGAGGCAATTGGAGCGTCGACTCTCCACGCGCCGACATCAATCTTTCGATTCGACTGGCGGAACTCACGCGTACGCACATCAGCCGCGATTCCGCGGGCGAACCGAATAACGTCCTCCTCCGCCTCACCGACGATCTGATGTTTCAATGCCCGTTCATCATGATGACCGAGGTCGGCAGCACGTATTTCAGCCCCGAGGAGGTGCAGCGCCTGCGTGAGTACTTGTTGAAGGGGGGCTTCCTCTGGGCCGACGACTTCTGGGGCACCTGGGCATGGGAAATCTGGGCACGTGAGATCGGAAAAGTGTTGCCCCCCTCCGAGTACCCCATCGTTGATGTGCCGCTCACCAATGCGATCTTCCATCAGCAATTTGACGTCAAGCGCGTCATGCAGATTCCCTCGATCGGCATGTGGCGCGCGCTGGGCGGCGGCACCTCGGAACGCGGTTCCGACAGCGCGATCCCGGAGGCGCGCGCAATTTACGACAAGCAAGGCCACATGATGGTGTTCATCACTCACAACACCGATTTCGGCGACGCTTTCGAAGAGGAGGCTACCGATCCTCAGTATTTCTACACGTTCTCAGTCGAGGGTTATCAGACGGGCATCAATGTCTTGATCTATGCGCTGACGCATTGATGTCCGCCGCCACGATCTCCGTATGCGCACTGCTGCTCGTGATCGCGATCAGCTGCACCTCGCGCATCAACGTCGGACTGCTCGCGATTCCAATCGCGTGGCTGGTCGGCCTCTACGCCGGCCGCTCAGCCGATGCGGTTCTGGCCGGATTCCCGGCCTCGCTGTTCATCATTCTCACCGGGGTCACGGTTCTCTTCACGCTCGCCGAGGTCAACGGCACCATCGGCCTTCTCGCACGGCGCCTCTTGTCGCTGGCGCGACGGCGCCATGCACTCGTGCCACCAATCATGTTTCTCATCGCCTGTGCCATCGCGACCATCGGACCGGGAGCGATCGTCTCGGTGGCCCTGGTTGCGCCGGTCGGAATGGCTCTCAGCACGCGCGCTGGGATCTCCCCCTTTTTGACCGCGCTGATGATCGCCAACGGCGCCAACGCCGGAAATCTGTCGCCGCTTTCTGCGGTGGGAATCATCGCCAACACGCGGATGGCCGCGGCCGGGCTGGGCGGCCACGAGTGGCGTGTGTGGGCCGCGAATTTCCTCGCCCACTCTCTTGTCGGAGCGGCGGCATACCTGCTGTTGATTCGACACTCACGCTCGGCGGCGGATACACCGCAGGATCGCGTTGAGCCGTTGACGGGCCACCAATGGTTCACGTTCGCCACGATCGTGGCGTGGATCGTCGCGGTCGTCGGCTTCGGCGTATCAATCGGTCTCGCAGGTTTCGCGGCGGCGGCGATTCTGATTCTCGCCGGCGTATCGGACGAAACCACGTCGATCAGGCGCATGCCATGGGCGGCGATCGTCATGGTGTGCGGCGTCACACTGCTCGTCACGATGGTCGAGAAGACGGGCGGCATGGACGTGTTCACCGCGATCCTGGCGAAACTCGCGCGACCATCGACCATCAATGGCGTCATCGCACTGGTGACCGGCCTGATCTCCACTTATAGCAGCACGTCCGCCGTCGTCCTTCCCACCTTTCTTCCAACCGTGCCCGGCCTGGTGCAGCAAGTCGGCGGCGGCAATCCTCTCGCTGTCGCATTGAGTATCAATGTCGGCGCCTCGCTCGTCGATGTCTCGCCACTTTCGACGCTTGGAGCGTTATGCGTGGCCGCGGTGCCTGACGCGGAGGCCGCGCGCGATCTGTTCCGCAAGCTGATGATCTGGGGCTTCTCGATGGCGGTGGTCGGAGCGCTGATGTGCCTGCTGTTTGCGGACGCGTTTGCGGGCTGACGCGGGCACGAAGCAAACGGAGCGCACGGGACAAGATCACCACGGAGACACGGGGACACGAAGATTTTTCAAACTTTTAAGTAAAGTCCGTGTCTCCGTGCCTCCGTGGTGACGTTTTGTTCCGTGTCCTCCGTTCGCTCCGAGGTCAGTCGAGGCTCACTTCAGATTCGCCGCAAAGAACTTCACCACAACCGGCCAGGATTCCTGCGCCGCCTTCAAGTTCGCGCCGCCGGCACCCGCCTGCGCCCCCATGAAGCCGTGACCGGCTCCCTCGTAGGTGTGAATTTCGTAACTCTTCCCCAGCTTTTTCATCGCCGCTTCGGTTGCGGGAATCGTTGCGCCAATACGCGCATCGTTGCCGGCATAGAGTCCGAGTACGGGAGCTTTGACGTTCGCGAGCTTGGTTTCGACCGTACCATCATTGGCGCCCGGGGCGTCACCGTAAAAGACAACGGCCGCATTTAGCGCCGGCTGCGCTGCGGCAAAACCGAAGCTTCGCGCGCCGCCCCAGCAGAAACCGACAACACCCGTCTTGCCATTGGATGCCGGCAGTTTCTTTCCGTACTCCATCGCCGCGTTGAGACGCGCGTTGACGTCATCCGGCGTCAGCGACTGAATCGCCGGCCCGACGCCAGTGCCGAGCGACTCGGTTCCTCCTCCGTTCGGCCCCTTGCCTGAGAGAAAGTCGGGAACGATGGCGATGAAGCCATCCTGGGCGAGCTGGTCGCCAACCGCGCGGGCGATGTCCGACAGGCCGCGGATATCGTGAATCACGAGAACCACACCGGACTTCGTCGATCGCTCCGGATAGACCACCCACGACTTCAGGGCGGTGCCGTCGGTCATCTTGATGTCGGCCCATTCGCCATGGCGTGGTGACTCCTTCAGCGCGCGGGCCGCATGCTCGGCGGTGCCGGCCGGAATTGCGTCGTTCCAGGGCACTTCAATCGGTGGAACCTGTGGTCCACGCCCACCCTGGCCGCGAGCGCCAGGAGCCTCTCCGGCCTGCGCCGGCGGCGTCGCAGGAGGCGCCGACTGCGCCTGCATATCCTCGTGCACATGCTGAGCTAGCGCCGGCGTCGCAAGCGCCATTGCGGCCAAAAGGAACATACTTCGCTTCATGAATCCTCCGAATTGAGTTTCCAGCTTCCAGTTTCCAGCTTCTGGCCGAAGCGGCCGAGCTCATCGAAGAGCCGCGAAGGCGGACGCTACCGAATACCCCCACGTACGAACGGACGTTTACATGCCATTCGTCACATCTTTTTATCGTCGGAAAAACCGCGTGCTACCCTCACCGCCATGTCATGGTGGAAACGCACCAAACCAGTCGACGATGGCGTGAATGCGAACATGCCGCTCATCCGGCTCGAAGGCATCAGCAAAGTCTTCAAAGGGGACGCCGACGAGGAGACCTGGGCGCTCTCGGACATTACGCTGGACATCGGGCGCGGAGAATACATTTCGGTATCCGGGCCGTCTGGATGCGGAAAGTCCACGTTCCTGTCGCTGCTTGCGATGCTCGACACCCCGACCCGGGGACGCTACTTTCTAAACGGCCGCGCTGTTGATGCCCTCACGCCGGCAGAAAAGGCACGGGTGCGGAATATCGAAATCGGACTGATTTTCCAGAGTTTCAACCTGATCGCCGACATGACCGTCTACGAAAACGTGGAGTACCCGCTCACGCTGCGCAACGCGACTCCCGCAGATCGAAAAGGGCGCGTCGAAGCTGCCCTGAATCGTGTCGGGCTGATGACGAGAGCGAAGCAGCGGCCCGGGCAACTTTCCGGCGGGCATCAACAACTCGTCGCAATCGCCCGCGCGATTGCAGGCCGGCCACCGATCCTGCTTGCCGACGAACCAACCGGGAACCTGGATTCAAAAGCCGGCGACGCACTGATGGATATGCTCGGCGAGCTCCACGCCGACGGAGCGACGCTGTGCCTCGCGACGCACAATCCCAACTACATTGCGCGTGCGCAACGTCACATTTACCTGTTCGATGGGAAACTGTCGGCGGAACCGGTCGCTGAACTGTGAAATTGCTGATTTTCGATTGCTGATTGCTGATTGAAAGAATCGGAGCTCTTCAATCAACAATCAGCATTCAGCAATCAGCATTTTCAGTACTCACATTTTTCCCTGCATCCGCAAAATAGCCGACCGGAGTTGCTGTTTGGTCGCATCGCTCCCGATGAACAGATCGTTCGGCCACTGGCTGTACTGAAGCATGTCGGCGTAGATCGATTCGCTCTGATACAGATTGAAGCCCATCCCGGCGAGATACTGGAGTCGCAGGTTGCGATCGCGATTGATCGCCGCATCAGCCAGCCACGGACCAAGGTCGGTCTTCATTCCCGCGTAGTTCGAGAACAGATCGATCGCCGAGTACATCCCGACTTGACCAAGTGACGAAGCAACAGGCGCCATCGCGGGCTCGCTCAAGTGACGCTGCACCGCCTCGACATCGATCCGGGTGGGCTCTGCCTGGCCAAGCAGCACCAGATCGTAACCGGCGCCGTTGTTGGTATTGCCCCAGACGACGCCGCCGGGAAACACCTCGAGGAAGGTCGCGATCTCGCTCTTCACCGCCGCGGTGTTGCTCTCATACAGCTGCACGAACAGCGTCACCGCGCCACCGGGATTGAGGTGTGACTTCACCGTTTCGAAGAACTCTTTCGTGTAGAGCATTGCCGCGCCCTTGACCCACGGGTCCAATGGATCCGACGTAATCGCGTCGAACTTCTCCCTCGTCGTCAACAGGAAATGGCGGGCATCGTCCAGCACGACTTTCGTTTTTGGGTTCCGGACAACGTCGAAGTTGTGCTGCGAGAAATAGTGTGAGACGACGCGAGGGACGAGCGGCTCGATTTCCGCGATCGTGAGGTGTTTCACGTTGGGATCGATCGAGACGGCACCCGCAGTCACGCCGGCGCCGCAGCCGATCACGAGCACGGAGTCTGGTTTCTTCGGGATCAGCGTCGTCATGTGACCGAGCATGCGCTGCAGCCGCATGTCCTGCGGCTCGCTCGAGGCCTGGACCTTCCCGGCGTTGTGATAATTCAAGACCCCGTTCGAAAGTCGCGATACCGCCACCGACGCGTTCCACCCTTCGCCCTTGTAAATGATCTCTCCCTCGCCAACGCGTGTCGCCGCGTAACGCCCGTACGCGATCAGAATACCGGGGACCTCGTGAATCGTCCTCGCGAGCAGCACCGCCGCCCCCATCGCGGCGGCGAGCAGCAACGAGCCGGCAAATTGGAATCGCGATTTCTTGGATTCGGCTTCAGCAGCGGCTGATTCGAGCATCAGCAGCGCCGAGACCGCAGAGACGATGACGAGAACCTGCTGCGCGCGTTGGCTCCCAAGCCAGACGACCATCAACAGGCTGGCACTGACCGAACCAAAGATGGCACCGAGCGTGTTCGCAGCGTAAACACCACCGACCAGACGCGCGGGATCTTTGCCGCCGGTCGCGACCGACGCAAGAGCAAGGGGGAAACTCGCGCCCCAAAGGATCGCTCCTGGAAGCACGGCCCAGAGGCAGCGCACGACATCGAGTTGGAAGTTGTACCAGGGATCGGTCGAGATCGACGGGTTGATCGGCCAGTACGGTAATGACTGCGTCAGCATGTAGGCTGTCCACGCCATCGCCGCGCAGAGCAACATCTGACACCAGCCAAGCGCGAGCCGGGGACGCGCGATGCGCGCGGCGGTCGCCGATCCGAGGCTGCTGCCAATTCCCAGACCAAGTAAAAACACGGCGAGGATCAGCGAGAACGTGTAGACCGTCGCGCCAAACAAGAGTGACAGAACGCGGGTCCAGATGACCTCGGCGCCGAGGGCAGTGAAGCCTGACAGCGCGATTGCGACATATACAGCCCAGCCACCGGCGGCGCGCTCGAGGGGTGCCGGCGTTTTGACGGTTTCGTGCGGCGTCGTTTTCGCGATCAGGAGCGCGAGTGCGGCAACGAGGATGTTCAGCGCGACGGCGACGTAGGTCGCGAACGCTGTGTCGTGAACGCGCAGAAGATAGAACCCGGCGAGAAGGCATCCGATCACGCCGCCGCCGATATTTCCGCCGTAGAAGAAGCCAAGCCAGGAGACGCCTTCCGGTGTGGACTCGACCCACCGCGACATCGCCGGTAAGGTGGCGCCCATCGCCAGCGTCGGGGGAAGAAGGCAGATACTCGCGGCAACACCTCTCAGCAGGACGCCGGCGATGCCGCCTCCTCCCCAATGAAAGTACACACCGCCAAGCAGCGGCATTCCAAACAACAACAGCAATCCGAATACGGCAATCCCGAGCTCGAGATACGCGTAGACGCGGAGCGGATGCTCACGCGGTGAAATGACACGCGCGAGAAACAGACTGCCCAGGCACATGCCCCCCATGAACGTGCCGAGCAGGACGCCCATCGACACGGCCGACGACCCAATCACCAGCTGCAGCAACTGGAACCAGACGATTTCGTAGATCAGCGCGGCACAGCCGCTCCCTACAAAGAGGAGCAGCAACGCCGGCAAAACGCGGCGCGCGGTCATTCAGATCAACCTCTCGAGAGTCAGGAAATACTCGCGGATGGTATCACGCAGGGTGACAGCCCCTGCCCCGGTGACATGAGGCAAAAGTGTGACGTCCACCGAACCTCATGTTATCTTCCCCCTGACCCGGCAGCGGCAGACCAAGGGTCGATAATCGTAGCATTGAACGGCGCGGGGAGCGGGTGTCCCAGGGGCAGGGGGACAAACGACCGGCGATTCAGAATTGCGAACGACACCGAATGAACAACCGATTAACGACGCTCGTCGCGATGGTGTCGGCCATCGCGGCGCTCTCAGCTGAAGCACCTGCCCAGACGCAGAGCCCGCAAGGCACGGCGCAGAAACCTCCGACGACGTTCCGGTCCGGTCTGGATGTCATTGCTGTCGACGTCCAGGTTATCGATCGCGAAGGGGCTCCGATTACCGGGCTCGGTCCGGACAAATTCGAGGTCACGATCAACGGACGACGACGTCGCGTCGTGTCCGCGAACCTGATCGAGAGCCGCAGTTCGACGACGCTGACACCTGCGGAACGCGCGGCGGCATCGAGCGGTCCGCCGGTGATTCCGAATATGGTGCGCGTGGTGTTCATTGCCATCGACTGCCTCAGCTTCGATGCGAGCGCGTCCCGCCACGTCATCGCCACGGCCCGAGACTTCATCGACAAGTTGCCGGTCACTGACGAAGTCGGTCTCTTTGCGTATCCGTACGGCCCGAAATTGAATCCGACCACGGACCATGCGGCGGTCTCACGCGCGCTGGCCACTGTCCTTGGCCAGCGCGACGTCCCGTCGAACCAATTTCACCTGCGCCCTTCCGAGATCGTCGATCTCTCCGCCGCTGCGAGTTCGGCGGCACCTCGCGAAGCGACGCTTCTGGAATCCGTGGTCAGACGGGAATGCGGCAATCCGCCCGAGGACGTCTGTCGTCAGCGGCTGATGCTCGAGATCACCGGGACGGCGCTCTACTACGAGGGACAGGGCAACGCGGGCCTCGGGATGTTGCGATCGCTGCTCGAACAGATCAACGTCATCAGCGGGCGCAAGACGCTCGTGCTGATCAGCGCCGGCATGATGGCAAGCGACATTCCAGGCGGGCGCCCGGACATCAGCGAACTCGGTATGCAAGTCGGCAAAGAAGCCGCCCGCTCGAACACGTCGGTGTATACGCTGTACCTCGACACCTCTTCGATCGATCGATTCAACGCCGAGACTCGAACCGGTGACAAGAACCTGCAGAGCGTCGCGCGCGACAGCGACGTCCTGGGACGGTGGCTCGATCAGTTCTCTGGCGCCGCCGGTGGCGCACTGTTCAAAGTGCAGGTTGGAGCAGGCGAATACGCCTTCGATCGCGTGCTCAACGAGATCTCCGCGTATTACCTGCTTGGCGTCGAGCCGGCTGAAGAAGATCGCGACGGCCGCACGCACCAGATCAAGGTCAAGACAACGCAGAAGAACGCCACCATCCGAGGGCGGCGATGGGTGATGGTGCCCAAGCGGGACGGTGCTCCCACCGAGGTCGCGTCTGAAGGCGCGGCGTCCGAGCCCGCGCGCACACCGCCCGCCGCGCCGCCGCGGCGTGTGGTTCCGGCAAATGTGCAGGCACTCGCGGACATGTTCGACCGCGACGCCGAGACCTTTCAACGCCAGCTCGCGGCAAACCAAGATCTGGCCGGACTGATACGGGATTTTCGATCCTCCGACAACCCGTGGCCGAACGCCCCGCGACGGACCGCGGTGTTCGCGCTCGAACTCTCAATCGCCGCCCTGCGCAGCTCCAATGGCTACGCGCGCGACGAAGGCGGCCGGTTGCTCGCCGAGTACAGCGTCCGGGTGCGCCAGCCTGAAGCCGCCGACCCATTTGAATGTGCCTGGCTGTGGACGGAGGTCGCCGCCCTTCAAGGCATGTTCATGGCCGACAACGCAATGCTGTTTGTGCCGCGCGCAGTCGAGCGATGTCCCGCCAACGGTCGGCTGCACCTCGCGCACGCCCTTGTGTCGGAACAGCAATGGCTGCGCGGAACCGTCGGCGCCGACGCAGAAGCTCAGATCCTGGAGCGATACCAGCAGGCGATCAAGTTTCCGGACACCGCCCCCGAAGCGCGAATGCGCGGCGCATGGTTCCTGTTGCGGACCCGAAAGCTCGATGAAGCACTCGCGCTCCTCGACGCGCCCGGTGCGCCCAGCAGCGATGCGTATGTGCAGTACTTGACCCAGCTCGTGCGCGGTCAGGTCCTCCGCGCCCGCGGGCAATCCGACGAAGCGGCGAAGGCCTATCGAGCGGCGCTCGCGACCTGGCCTGGTGCTCAATCCGCACAGGTTGCCCTCATGACGTTGCTCCTGAATCGCGGCGACCGTCAGGAAGCTGCCAGCCTGGCCGAAGCGGCCGAAACGGCTCCGCCCAACCAGTTCGATCCGTGGTGGACGTATTGGCTCGGCGACTACCGCGTCTATCCAGCGATCCTTGCGAAACTGCGGGAGATGGCGCAATGACCGGGAATGCTGCCTTTCTCGCAGTCATTGGCGCGGCGCTCATGGTCGGGCAATCGACGGCGCCTGTTCCCCAGCAGCCGCCTGCGACGACCTTCCGATCGGGTGCCGATGTGGTCAGCGTTGAGGCGGCGGTGCGCCGCGAGAAGCGGCCGATTACCGGTCTCAAGATCGGCGATTTTGAACTGCTCGATAACGGTGTCGCGCAGGAGATCACCGATCTCAGTTACGAGCGGCTTCCCATCGATGTCACCGTGGTGCTCGACGTCAGCGCGAGCGTGACCGGACCAGTGCTCGACCAACTCCGTCAATCGGTGCGGCAGTTGAAATCCGATCTCGGACCGAAGGATCGCCTCAAGCTTGTCGCCTTCAACATGCAGGTGCGCCGGCTGGCGGATTTCGAGGCACCGGCGTCAGCGACAGACGCCGCGTTCGCTTCGCTGTCGGGCCACGGCAGCAGCGCAATCTTCGATAGTCTCGCGGTTGCGCTCGCGACTCCGGCCTCACAGGGCCGCCGGCAATTGATCGTGCTCTTCAGCGACGGCCAAGACAGCAGCAGCATCACCGATCCCGAAACATTATTCGACGTCGCGCGCCGGACGACGCCAACCGTCAATATCGTGTTGGCTTCCGCTGTCCCGGAGCACATCGCATCGCCGTTCGCGCGATCGCCAGGGCGCCCACCGATCACGTTCGGCCGTCTCTACGACCAGCTCGCGCGGGAAACTGGCGGTATCGTCGTCACGACGTCGCCCGGTGAAAGCCTCGCCTCGACATTCCGGCGCGTCCTTGCGGATTTTCGATCGAGCTACGTTTTGTACTTCACGCCAAAGAACGTCGATCGCACCGGTCCCCACACACTGCAGGTTCGTGTCAAGCAGGAGGGGGCCGAGGTGCGGGCGCGAAGCGGATACGTATGGAGGTGACTTCCAGCTCGAGCGGTCGATAGTACGATTGTCCGGTGCGTTACTCATTGGTGGCGGCTGCGTTGCTCACCGCAGTGCTTGGAATCGTCGCAGCCCCTGCACCTGCTGTTTCGGCCCTTCCTGTTTCAGCCGATCGGATCTGGTTTTCGCCGGGACCCGGCACGGTTGATTACCTCCAGCTCTTCACGAATCCGGAACGATGGACGCGGGCGCGGTCAGTGATCTCCGTTTTCAAGTTCTACGTACAACACACGCAAACGCCTGCACCGTCCATCGTTGGCCCGAACACCTATGACGCATTCGTGAGGGCCGGCGCGTTTCGCAACCTGGCTTCGTGGAAGATCAAAACCGCTGTGGAAGCGGGATCAGTCAAGGAGTTCTGGTGCACACCAGACTCGAGCGGCATGGAGGCGTCGATCCGATCGAGTCTTGATGGGATAAAGGCGATCGAAAACGCGGGCGGTCAACTCAGCTACCTGGCGATGGACGAACCGTGGGTCTCCGGCCGGGCGAGCGTTTGCGGCGGTCCTGCGCTCGAACCGACTGCCGATCGGGTGGCGATCTACATGTCGGCTCTTGCCCGCGCTCACCCGACGCTGAAAGTTGGACTGATCGAGGCCTATCCTTTCTCGAGTGCCGAGGCGATCGAGACGATGGTGCAGTTGATGCGCGCGCGCGGCGTGCCGCCTGCGTTCCTGCACATGGACGTCGATTGGCATCGACTGCAGCCGGGTGAATTCACGCGCGACATGAAGCGGCTTCAGGGATTCGCACGATCCCTCAACATCCCCTTCGGCATCATCATTGTCGGCTACAACGGCGAGGCGGATGCGTTATACGCGGTCGACGTTGGCGGATTAACGGGTTTGATCGCCGAGACTTTTCAGACCTGGGACGCGATGCCGGAACAGATCATCTTCCAAAGCTGGGTCGTCACGTCGACGGGTCAGTTCATTACGCCATCAAACCTGCCGGAGGATCGCCTTTACTCGCACACCAACTCGTTGTGGGAGCTGTTCCGCCGCCTGCGCGGTGGAGTTGGCGGTAATGTTGGAACGGCGAAGGGAAGATAATCACTCCACTTCGTAGAATACCCGGCCGTCCTCCTCGCCGATACGCCTTAGCTCAATCTTCGATTGCACAAACTCAATCAGATCCGGGGATGCGCGGCGGGTGTCGAGCACGATAAATGCAATACCCGCTGCCGCGAGCACTGCCGCGGCTTCGCGGGGACTTCGAGATGCGTCCGTCTCGGATATCTTCGCACCGGACGAGAGCTGCAGAAGCGATCCCAGTATCGGCATCGTCGCGTACTCGCGCGCGATCGAGGGCGGAAGCCGCGCCACAAATCCACCAACGATCGGCCGCTCGTGAATCGTTTGGTGCAGGAGCACATCTTCGTCGAGTGAGCCGGTCTCGCCGAACCCATCGCGCAGCCCGAGCGGAAGTTCACAAACGGCTCCCTTCTTCGCCCGATCGTTCAGGACGAAGTACTGCGAAGGCACGGCGGGGACGTAAAGCGGTGGTCGAGCGGGAATGCACTCAATCACCAGCATCATGAAAAGACACCATGCAGCCATTCGGGCGGCACCACCCCGGCTGTGGAGACGCTCGAAGCCGATCGCCGCAAGCACCGCGATCGAAAGAGAAACCACGACCATCGCGCG
>Ga0075418_10007502_pt1 | contig 12286 bp, 9 predicted proteins | sample SoiMetdeltSBSDD2_FD_81776 | JGI IMG/M metagenome (GOLD analysis project Ga0075418, IMG submission 81776) | Bulk soil microbial communities from a Populus tree surrounding site in Tennessee, USA - Soil MetaG P. deltoides SBSDD2 | ecosystem: Environmental > Terrestrial > Soil > Tree plantation...
AACCCTACCGTTATGAAAAACGTAATTATTACCTTTCTCCTGCTCATTTTACTACCTAATTTATCGTTGGCCTATCCGATTGAGCCACGTCCGCTGCGCAAGCTCGTGATGGAAAGCGAGTACATTGTTGTCGGGCATGTGCTGGAAATCCGGTCCGCGAAACAAAAAGACAATAGCTGGGACCGGGCCATAGCAAAAATAAAACTGATTGAAGTACTTCAAGGAAACATCAGCGAAGAAATCATTGATGTTCCTTACCCGGCAGGTTTCATGTGTCCGGCGCCACCCCGCTACGAAAAAGGAAGTTCCGTACTTGCATTCTTAAACAAAGCAGATGGCAAATACCGAACGCATGCTCTATCGTATGGATCCAAAACATTGTCGCAGCCGGAAATTGCTATATACAAATCCCGTATACAGGAAATGCAACAAATCCTAAAGATCTCCGACGCAGACACAAAATTTATGGAAACAATAGAATGGCTGGTGAAGTGCACGGAGCACGAAGCTACGCGATGGGAAGGAACTTTTGAGTTATCACCAGAGAGTAATTTTATGTCTTACTATTCGCGCTCGGAGCCCGAACTGTTTCGATATCTTTTGTCAGAAGGTCAGCGGCAACGGCTAAGAACTGCTCTGTTGGAAACAGACGATCCTCATTACTTCGATTTCGGATTGGTTGACCTTGTTTATCCATTCCATGAAGCGGAAGTACGGTCATTTCTTCTCAAAGGCCTCAAGAACCTGAGTGATCAACAGTTGTGGTTTGCAGATGAGTTTATGACGCGGTTGGCGTACGGAAAACAATCTGAAGAGATGGACACACTCATTAAACGCTTTTCGAAGAAACAATTTGAGCGTGACGCGGATAAAGAATTAAAGAAACTCGTTGGCGACTTTATAGTGCTTGCTGAGAAGTGAGGTATTAAAGAGTGTTGTACAAGGAAAAACGTTTAAGGGTACATTGCGTTGGACAGGCACCGCAATTTCTGCGATTTAAACAAAAGGATGGAAAAATTTTAGTTGCATGGCAGCCCCGTAATTATGCTGATTTTTCTTTCGCTTAAATCTTCATGAATTAATTTGCAGAAAACTAACCGATATCAGTATGGGCATCCTGACAGCGGAGGTGAAAGAATTTGTGGTGAAGCAGAAACTCGGTTTTGTTGCTACAGTTTGCCCGGATGGAACACCCAATCTGTCGCCAAAGGGAACAACTACCGTTTGGAACGATGATCACTTAATCTTTGCTGACATTCATTCTCCAGAAACCGTCGCCAACTTGTTGAACAATCCCAGTATTGAAATTAACGTCGTGGATATTTTTTCGAGGAAAGGTTACCGGTTTAAGGGATTTGCCAGAGTACTTTCGGAGGGAGAGATATTCAATGATGCTATAACGTTTTATGGTGAGACGGCAAAGAAATACAACATCCGGAATATTGTATTGGTCAAGGTTGACCGTATCCTGCCGATGTGGTCACCGGCTTATGACACTGACCAATCGGAAGAACAAATATTAAACAGATGGATCGAGTACTGGAATTTCGTAAACGCCCAACGATAGGGACGACTTAACTGGCGGGTATCAGGTATCAGGTTTCGGATTTCGGGTTTCAGGTTTCAAGCGCAGGTTCACAACGGTGTTCGAAATTCGACTCCATTCATCATTCCTCATTCCTCATTCTTCATTCTGACGACTTTTACCTTCGAAGTTGTGGCGTGAATTCTACAAAATCCGGCTACGAAAAGTAAGCCGTGCGTCGCTAATATCCACGGTAGTTCTGCTGTCATTGACCCATGCAAAAACATTTCAGTTTGCGTTGAAATTCAAGCATTTGCCAATTTTTAGATACGCACCGCAAAACGCAGGCATAAAATTATGGCACGGAACGTGGAGTAGGTACAGTAAAGAAATGCAATTGAGTCATGGATATAAATGAATATTTCTTAATGAGTTGTCCCAATATGGTTGGGTTTAACGAAGGATGGGTTATAGATAACCATGTGTTTGTAAGTCCGGCAGTCTTTCAGCTTTTGACAGATGAAGATGATTGGCAAACGCGAATGTGTGTTGCACGTCAACTGGTCCTGAAACAAGCAACCTACAAAGATCTGAAAGCGCTCCTGGACGCTACGATTCCTCCGAGACGGACAATGAAGACAGGTGTAGCTGCGACTTTCTAAACTTTGTCACTTGCGATCACAACCAAAAGAGACATGAAGACTAATCCGTCAGAAGTTTTTCTATTGCAAAAGATCGATAAGATTAATCGCGATAACCATAATCAGGGAGTTTCGCTGGAAATGATCCTTAATGGAATCGACCACGAATACTCCATTTTTGTGGGAAACACCCTAAAGAAACTTGAAAAGATTGGAGTGTTAAAAGTTATTTCGCGCTCAAATGAACTTTACTATAGACTAACCGGGTCATTTGAAGGATCTTCGGAAGAGGTTAGGCATTATGTTAAACATAGAATAATTCCCGATTAGGTCGCAAACCGGTATTAAAAGTTCTGCGCGGCCACCTGTGTTATTTAAACATTACCTCTGCTTGTTTCGGTCAGGCAGAGGGAAAAAAACGACGACGCAGGCCCGTAACCTACGAGCGCCCACCACCAATCATCTCAACGTACAGTTTTTCTTCATATTCAAGTGTTATATTAGTAGGAATCGAAACGGTTATGATACTCCTGTCCCATGGGCACCTGGAGTCTTATGCGCCGATACTCAAACCCTAATGATAATCCATGAAAAGAAATGAGTTCTTAAAAACGAGCACCATCCTCGGGAGTGCAAGCGTGCTACCACCAAACAATGTATTCTCGCAGAGCCTCAAAGAAACGGGAATGGATAAGCTGACGGATGCCAACGGAAACTTTGCCTTACAACCTCTACCGTACGCGGAAACGTTCCTCGAACCCTCGATGGACCAGGAAACTGTACACCTCCATTATACATTTCACCATGGCGACGCAGTGAAAGCGGCAAACAAGGACCTGGAAATGGTGAAAAAGTCTATCGATGAGAACAGCCTCGATACTGTTGACTATTGGACAAAGAAACTGTCGTTCCACCTCTCATCGCACATCCTTCACACAATCTTCTGGACAAACCTCACCAACAAAAAAGGAAGCCCAGGTGGCGAGTTGTTAAAACAAGTCGAAAAAGATTTCAGCTCATTCGACAAGCTTAAAACATTGATTGCCAAGACATCTAAAGGCGTTGATGGTAACGGCTGGGGTATACTCGGCTACCAGCCTTACACGAAAAAGCTTACGGTGCTGCAATGCGAGAATCACGAAAAACTTACACAATGGGGTGTTATCCCGTTACTCGTCATTGACGTATGGGAACACTCCTACTATCTTAAGTACAGGAACCGAAGAGCAGAATTCGTTGACAATCTTTTCCCAATTATCAATTGGGAAAACGTGGCTGACCGTTTCAACATCGCGCGGAAAATCAGTTAACAAAATTTTTGTGAGCCGGTGTACAGCCGTGATACTCTTTTGCTTACTGTGTTGGCATTTGTCGGCACAGAATACAACTGCAGTTATTGGGATTGTTAACGACCTATCAGGGCCCCTTGAATTTGTAAACGTTTATCTCACGCTCCCAGAAGACAGTACTGCAATTATTGCCGGCACTGTAACTGACAATGGCGGGAAATTCAGGATTGACGATGTACAAGCCCAAACATACGTTCTAAATCTGCAGATGGTCGGCTTTAAGAAAAAGCACATCCAGATTACTGTGCAGCCCGGGCAGGTCCTCGATATGCATGAGCTCACAATCAAGCCCGATCCGCGGTTGCTGAACACCGTTGAGATCAATGCGTTGCGAAGCATTGTTCAAAAGACCGACGAGGGATTTGTCGTGAACGCTTCGAGCAATATCACGCAGATAGGTGGTACGGCAGCCGACTTGTTAAAGAACATGCCCGGAGTATTGGTGAACGGCGACGGTGAAGTCACGCTGAGAGGCAAAACTCCGCTTACACTTATAAATGGTAGGATATCGGGAATCACCGGCATCGACCGCGCAGCGCAACTGGAAAGAATACCCGCTAGCGCAATTGAGAGAATTGAAATTATAAACAATCCCACCGCCAAATATGAGGCGGATGCAGAAGGAGGTGTAATCAATATTGTTCTCAAAAAAAATGAGGACAATGGAACGAATGGTGCTTTTGCCGTTGGTGCCGGTATAGGTGACCGCTATCGGCTGAACGCTTCCATATTGCTTAATCACAAAACCCCTAAGTGGAATTTCGGAGTTGGTTATGATAACTGGTACACTACCCGCACCCGAACAGTTGAAGGTGATCGCATCAATTATGATCTGCCGGATCAGTACTACTTAACTCAGAGGAGATTTGATGAGCGCTTGATCTTTTATCAAAATGCAAAAGCAACAATCGATTACAATCCAAACAAGAAAGATCGATTGAGTTTTGAAGTACTCTGGGCTTTCCCTGGAGAAGACAACAATGAAACTTTAAGAAATACGTATCAGACTTTCCAAAATGAATTTACGAGTAAGAACATACGTCATTCCAACGAGATTCGTCGAACGCATGCCCTCGAAGGTGCTCTGAATTATACGAAACATCTAAGCCATCCGGATCAACTATTGGTAGCAGGTATTAGTAACACATTCAGCAATGACAAAGAAAACACCGATATCACAACGCAGGCGCTGACCGAACAGGACGAGGAATTAGGACAGCCGCACCAACAACGAACACATACGTATCAAAAAACGAACCTCACGAATATTTCACTTGATTATTCGCAACCCTGGGGCAATGCCGGAACATTTGATGCCGGGTACAAGGCTATCTTCCGAATGTTAAACGCTGACTATGAAAGAGCTAATTTAGTCAGTGGAGATTTCGTCATCGATCCATTAAATACAAACATCTTCGATTTTAATGAACAGATCCATGCTGTTTACTCACAATACACAGGATGGACAAGTGAAAAAGAATCACCGAAATGGAAATACAACGTAGGTCTACGTGCGGAACAGGTCTGGAATGATGGCACAACCACCGATGAGTCCACAAAATTTAAGAACGAGTACTTCAACCTATTTCCATCAGGAAATCTGTTTTATTACACAAGAGACCAAAACAATCTTAAGTTGAGCTACAGTCGCAGGATCAATCGGCCAGGCCTGGGTCAATTGAATCCTTTTACTGATATCACCGATTCGCTGAACCAACGCTCAGGCAATCCCGCTCTAAAGCCTGAGCTTGTGAATTCATTAGAGTTCGGATATTATCACTCCTGGCAAAAAGCCTCGTTGTCGGTAGCGGCTTTCTATCGTCTGAGGCACAACGCCATTTTTCCATATACTGTCCTGGACGAAAACGGTGTAGCCTTTACTCAGCCCATGAATTTTGGAGAAGCGCGCACACAGGGTATCGAAACTATTGCAACATTTAATCCATTCGCAGTCTGGAGTATAAACTTCAGCTTTTCGGCCTTCGAAGTTTACATCGATGACGCTGGTTCCATTGGAACAGACGTAGATCAGCTTAACTGGTATACCAAGCTCATTAACAACGTCACCTTGTTTAAAAATGGTCAGCTCCAGATCATTGGCAGCTACTCTGCGCCTACAACGATACCACAGGGCGAATCGGTTGCAGTCTACTATGCAGACTTGGGCTATCAGCAAAAAATTATGAAAGGAAAAGGCAGGCTAGGTTTAACGATAACAGACATTTTCAACACGCAGAAATACGGATTCATTACCTCTGATGACAATTTTACTTTCAGCAGGATTTTCAAGCTGGACACGCAGGCTGTCATGCTTACGTTTGGTTATACGTTCGGTACATCGTTCGAGGACAAGCTAATGGAGAATAGGTTTAAGAATGATTGAGTGGTGAGAAGATGAGAGAGGATAAAGAATGACAGGCCAGGATTGACGTAACGATTCTATAACAGGGACCGTAAAGGGTCGGCGCGTTGTTGTCAGCTAGTGCGATCCCCGCGTGTGTTTTAAGCACCTGCCTACGCCTGGCTTCGGACAGGCAGGCAAAAAACGCAAAAGATCATTCCATTCTTATACCCGCACATCTTCTTCATCTATGTGGTTGTGTCTTCTGCGGATTCTGCATGCGTTCTTTTGCCCCGGTACTCGGGGATAAAAAAAAGACATGCGCACTCGGCTTGATTGTCATGTAGCAGATTAATTTTCTAAAACAGTTGTTGCTGGATCCCAGATTTGTGGTATGTGTTTTTAAAATAGAGTAAGTCACATCAACAGAAGCAACGAGATTACCAACCTTTGGGACATAATCCCCAGCGTCCTCTCTCCTATTGATGATAGTTTTACCGTTAATAGATCATTGACTAAAACTATTACTTAATGGAAACATTCGGAATGACGGCGTTTTGCTCGAGTGTCTTATCACTCTTATTATTATCATGTCATCAGGAAGAAAAAATTAACCCAAATACAGGTATTGCAACCTTCTCACTACACGAAAAAGAACGAATTAATGGTCGTGCTGACGGATCAACAATTCCTTCCTTCGTGCTGCTTAACATCCAGGCCAGCAATGGAATCGAACTCAAAGAAATAAAACTCAACCTGTTTTCATTTGGCGCAAGTTTTCTAAGTGAGAACCTGGAGCTTCCTATGGGTAGTTACTATCTCACTGAGTTTGTGGTATATGACGCTTCAAACAAACCCATTTATGTCACGCCAAAGACGGACTCTGAAATGGAAAAATTCGTTTCCGCCTCCCTACCAATCGAATTCTCAATCAATCCTAACGGTACAAGCGTCACCACTCAGGTAATCAGCGTATTGGCAGACGACGAGCCCCAACGATTTGGATATACAAATTTCTTGTTAGGGCTAACGGGTCCCCGAGGTAAAGTGAAAGAGGTTGTTTTCCATGATCTATTCATTGATGATGCCGTAACAACCATGGACTTTGAGTACAGCAATGAAAGAATTGAGACTGTTAGATGGACATTCGATTATCCGTCTGCCGGTATCCGTGAGGGGTATATAGAAAGGCGTTTTTATTCCGCGAGAGGAGAACTTGATTCCTTGGCGGGTGGGAAATTTAATGGTAATGCCTGGAGCCTTTCGTACGGATACATCGACGGAAAATTAAATGAAATCAAATCGTACAGAAATGATACCATCTCAACAGTCTCATTTTTAAAATACGTTGGCACCAAACCAATCCTGATAGAGAATCTTTACGGGATTTATGGAATTTATGATGGAGCAAATTATCCGCGGTATACAACTTTCGAGTTTGACGAGGCGGGCAATCTCGTCACACAAAAAAACACGGATATACCCGGTCATCCCAGTGTAACACAAGAGAAAATAACAACCTACACTTCTGAACTAAATCCACTTCGAAATCTAATTGAAACTCCCCTGCCTCAGGTTATTGAACATTACGATGATTTAGCGTTTTATTTCTCTGCCAATTTACCGTCTTCTGTCGAAGCCAATTATCCGTACGTCTATCCTGTCAACAATCGCATAACTTTTGAATATTCAAAAGACGAGGATGGACGAATTACTCACATCAGAGCTTTAAGACCGGATCGCAATTCCCTCCGGTACACGCTGGATATCTCATACTATTGATAATCGTACTCATGAAAAAACTTTTCACGTCCACAGCTCAACTTCTGATTTTAACGGTGATTTTCCAATCCTGTAAAGAAGACATAGAACCCCTTTCACCAATTACAAACAAAATTGCGTTTTCGTTTTCAAAAGCAACACGTAATGTAGGCACCACTCAATTGGCGGAACCCACTTTCATCCTTTTCAGCATCAAGGACATGAATGGCAACACTCGGAACGGCATGAAGCTTTCTCTAGTCAGATTTCGGAAAGATTACTTGAGCGAAAACCTCGAATTGGAACCAGGTAATTATCAACTCAATGAATTTGTAGTCCTGGACAGTACTCTTAATACTGTATACGCTACCCCAACGGAAGGATCCGAACTTTCAAACTATGTAGACGATCCTTTACCTATTGAATTCACAGTTGGCAATGAAGAGAAACGTCTCACACCTCAGGTGCTCGCGGTTGAGCCGAAAGACAAACCGGAACAGTTTGGGTATGTCAGCTTTGGCTTTGATGTTGTAGAACGAGTCGCCCAACTCAACCTACAAATACAATACTATGATTCCGCTAGTTATGATTCAGCCTACATTGTATTTAGAAACTCGGAAACCGAAATCAAACAGAAATTGATTTTGAACAACGAGACCCATACTGCAGTAGGCTTAGTCCCTAACATTACGTTAGGAACCTGGAATGTATCGATCTCTTTTTTTAGTACAATAACCGGAAACTACGAAAGCCTGGAAAAAACCGCAGTATTCGATCTTGATATTACACCAACAGCAACAGATCTGATATCCAACGCTAACACGGCATTCATAAAAGATAAAAACGATCCAATCAATAAATCAATCCACTGGATGGATTTTTACTATTACCAAATGTATTCGGCAGGTTCCATGGCGTCGGAAGGGTTTGTCCGGCTCCCAGTGGATCCTACCGATGCATTTATCGAGATTGGTACGTTCCATCCAAAATGGATCTATGCTTATGTTGACAGGTCATTCTATAACCGCAGTTCAGATGGAACGAGCAATCATTACCAGGGCGGTGGGGCTTTTGAGATCTATGGTAAGTACGGAAATACCTATGATCGGCTCGACGGAGACATCATTGATACCACATCCCTGGCACCGGGGATTTCGAAAGTTGCTAATAAGACATGGAACTTTGTCGATGCTCTGATTATTGTAGAAGGCGCTTCTACAAATCAAACCCTAATCGTTTATCACGTGTGGGATTTAAGACCATCAAATGGAAGGGTGAGATCACGTTCAGATGCCACAACATGGAATCGGCAAAAAATTGAAAATAGAAAAAAAATTCATCTGCCTTAAACCTGTTGAGATCGAAAAATAGATTCCCCCTCCAGTGACCATGTGTTGATTCATCATTCATCATTGCTCCCACCTTCGCTCTGAAACAGAACTTGCGCCACCGCTATAGCCCTGATAATTGTCGGGGCGCACGCGGTCGTCGGGCGAGGCATTGATTATTACACGCATTTGCAACATCATTACCCGTCAATCTTCCCCCTGAAAGATAATTTTCGGTAAAAAAATTCTAAACATGAAAACATCATCGCGAAGTGGGTCGGCTGCCATAGCAACTATGGTACTGTCGGTGTTATCATTGTGTTCCATTGCTACGATTACCGGAACCGTGCGGAGTGAAGACGGAACTAACGGTTCACCAGGTGACATCAATGTAAATAGGGATTGCACTGGTCCGGATTTGGTTATTACCTCCCTGGTAACAAAGGACAACAACAAAAAATACAGAGTCTATGTTAAAAATATTGGCGATGCACCGGCAGTTATGGAATATCCAAAAATCGCTGGTTGGCAAGCATATCTTTCGAAAAATGGAATCAGCAAAGATATCCGTGTCCTCGGTAACAACTTTTCAGGAACGTTAGGCGTCGGTCAAACAACTTCTGCCTCTGCTGCTGTCTCTGTAGACCTTGCGTCCTATCCACCCTATCCAATACTTATAGTGGAGTTATACGTGTTAAGTAGCGTAGGTGAGTGCAATTCAAGCAATAACACTTTTCACTTCTCTTTCCAACAGTAACCTTTTTTGTTCCAAGCCTCGCGAAACAAGAGATACGGAGCAGGTGTTAAGTATTACGTTTTTCCTTTCGCATTGCTGAATATGAAACTTTAAAAAATGAAAACTGCTTCGATTAACATTGATCGCGTCCAGTCAGTCGACTTTCTCAGGGGGTTGGTAATGATCATCATGGCCTTAGACCATGTACGTGCTTACTTTCATTTTGATACATTTCTATTTAGCCCCACCGATCTGGAGCGGACTACTGGAGCAATGTTTGCTACTCGTCTCATAACACATCTATGCGCACCTACGTTTATTTTTCTGGCTGGCACCTCTGCTTACTTCATTGCGCAACGAAAAACGCTAAAAGATACTTCCATCTTCTTGCTCACCCGCGGATTGTGGCTGGTCATTTTACAAGTAACAATTATACAGTTCGCGTGGAATTTCGATCCAGGTTTTCACTTCTTGTCCAGCAACATCATATCCACTATTGGATTTTGTATGATCCTGCTTTCATTTTTGATACATCTCCCCTTCAACGGAATTTTAATAACTGGAATTGTTGTGATCGCACTTCATAATACGCTCGATAACATTTCTTTTGAGCGTGGATCCATTAATGATGTAATTTGGTCATTTCTTCATCAGCGAAATTTATATGACCTGGGCAACAACTACTCCTTTCGATTTCTATATCCAATTATCCCCTGGTTTGGGGTAATGGCGTTGGGATTTTGTTTTGGACGATTGTTCGATAAAAGGTATTTCCCAGAGGAAAAGAAAAAGTTATTGTTACAACTGGGTAGTTTGAGCTTAATTGTTTTTTTTGCTCTTCGCATGTCCAATAGTTATGGTGATCCTACACCATGGACATACCAGCAGCAAGCCGGATTTACCGTCCTGTCTTTCCTTAACCTTGAAAAATACCCACCTTCGCTACTTTTCCTGTGTTTTACACTCGGCATCTCCCTCGTGATCCTTGGTATTTTGGAAGGTAGGAACCTTGAACGCTGGCGGCCTGTAACGCTTTTTGGAAAGGTCGCCTTGTTCTATTACGTGCTCCACGTTTACGTTATCCATTTTTTAGCATTGGTTACAGTCTGGGTTATGGGATATCCATGGCAAACAATGATTTTCTTGCGAGCCCACAGCCAGCCTCATCCATTGATTAAGGGGAATTTTGGTTTCAGTCTAGGGGTAATTTATTTTATATGGATTGCAGTTGTTTGTGCCCTGTACCCTTTATGTGTGTATTGGAATTCATTCAAAATCAGGAACAAGTCCAAATGGTGGGTGAGTTACGTGTAGATGAGAATGTGAGAATTTGAGAAATTGAGGTGCAGTACTATTCTCATATTCTCTACTTCTCCTCTTCTTTTCTTGCCGTCCGTCGCATTTTCCATCGGTAAATTGGTTTCAAATCGGGGTAATTACGTTCCATCCGACAACGGAAGTCCATTCCGTTGGGTATAGGGTAAGAGACGAACCAATAAACTGAATGCAACATGCGTTACCTCCTTTTATTTATTGGATTATTCCTAATTACGTCGGCCATAGGTCAGAACAAATCCCTTGATAGTCTTTATGTTACTTTAAAAGAGCATCCCAAGGAAGACACAGTTCGGGTGAAGATCCTATTTGCCATCTGCCATCGTGAGGTTCCATTTCATCCCGCAAAAAACAAAGCGCTTGCAGAAGAGGCCTTGAAAATCTCCACAAAAATCAATTTCGTCCGGGGAATTGGAAACGCTAATAGATACATCGCGGACTATCACAAAGTAGTGGGAGAATATCCCCTTGCCATAAAGCACGTTTACGAAATGCTGAGGGCATTTGAACGTATCCCATACACAATCGGAATAAGTCAAGCCTATCAGATGCTTGGAATTCTACACGACGAAGGAGGCAACTTTGAAAAAGCGAAAATGTATTACGACAAAGCAATCGAGCTTTGTAAAACCGCCGGCCTCAAAAAGGAATTAGGATACTGTTACAATAATCTGGCGGGGCTGTATTTCGATTTTTCAGACTTCAATAGGGCCCTCGAATTTTATTTGAAATCAATAGAGATAAGACGGCAGATTAAAGATGAACGCGGTTTGTCAACGGCGTACGGGAACCTGGCATCTGTTTACGTAAAACAAAAAAAGTATAACGACGCGTTGATATACTTTGAAAAGGCTCTGCCGCTGGCTAAGAAATTAGATTACCTGGAGCGCATTGCCAATATCTATGAGAGTATGGGGGAAATGTATACGTTGACAGGCAATTATGACAAGGCGCAAACTTATTTATCCGGCGCCGTAGCGCTTGAGAAAAGAATAAATAATAAGAGAATGCTTCAAACAACATTCAATCACCTCGCGACTCTGGAAAAAAAAAGAAACCGGTTTGAAAAGGCATTGCAATATGCTGAATCGGCAAACCTATATGAGGATAGCATTTATACCGAAGATAAAGCAAAACAAATTGCCGACATAGAGACGCGGTATGATGTCGAAAAGAAGGATCACACCATACAATTGCTGGAGCGTGACAAAAGAATTCAAGTTCTATGGACAAGCATATTGATCACAGTGTTGACGTTGATAGTGATTTC
>Ga0075418_10007503_pt1 | contig 12286 bp, 7 predicted proteins | sample SoiMetdeltSBSDD2_FD_81776 | JGI IMG/M metagenome (GOLD analysis project Ga0075418, IMG submission 81776) | Bulk soil microbial communities from a Populus tree surrounding site in Tennessee, USA - Soil MetaG P. deltoides SBSDD2 | ecosystem: Environmental > Terrestrial > Soil > Tree plantation...
ACAAATTCAGTGACCCAGCCGTCATACTTGTTATCCTTATGACGGTAACTAATAAACACATCGTATTCAAACCCGGGAAGAAGGGAGGCCATTGCCTAAAAATAACAAAACTCTCCGGAATATCGGAGCCAGGGCAAGCACACGTCACGTTAGGCTAAAACCAATTTGATGGCCAGTCAGACGAGCTTGTCTAAATGTGATTCGTTTATACTTATTCAAGGTTCATTTTCCTGATAATTGCTTTGAATCTTGGCATGTTTCTTAGCGGGTCAAGCGAGGGTGCAACTTTAATTCGGAGGAGGTTGGGTGATCGATTGTCATATGCCAGTTCGAGCTGCGTGATCGCCGCATCCAAATCATCAAGACTAATATATAAATACGCAAGCATCACGTTTTCCTTAACGATCCTCCTGTCTCCTGACAATATCCTGGCGAGATCCGCCCTTGCCCTTTCCTTGTCTCCCATTTCTGAATGGGCATAACTGACAAGGATATCCCGTTCCACCTCAAAAGATTTCGGGACTTTTTTCAATTCATCCAGAGCCTCCTCATAGCGTTTCGATCTTATTAAGGTAAACGCCATCCACGTCATTGCTTGGACGTATTTGGCATCAATGCCTAACGTTTTCCGGTATTGGGCGATCGCTTCGTCGTTTCTTTCCAACGCCGTGTATCTGGAAGCCAGGGCCCAGTTCACGGTCACCGACAGCGGATCGAGTTCAAGGGCCATCTTTACTTCTTCAATTCCCTTATCAATTTGCTTGCCCGTAAAGATGGAAATATTGCCATGGTACAAAAGTGCCTGGGTATAGTTGGGATTCCGACGAATGGCGGCTTCAAGTGTTTTTCCTCCTTTGATCCAGTTGTGCTCTGTGTGCGATTCGATAAAACCTTTCGTGGTCAGGGCTTCGCAAAGAGTACTGTCCAATGCGAGAGCTTTGCTTAAATAGGCTTTGGCGACCTGAGCTTCGTCTGTGTTGCTCATTCTCTGCAAGCCATAAATATAGCAATCAGCCAACCCTGTATACGCCAGCGCGTAATTTGGGTCCAGATCAACAGCGCGCTTGTAGTAATATTCGGCGCTATCGTAACTTTCGAGAGTTCGCATATTCCAAAAAGTTCTTCCACGCTTATAAAGGCGATAGGCCTCCGGATTTACAGTGTAGTTACTTGCAAGCGAGGCCTTGTCTTGCGTCGTCAATTTACCCTTCAACACCCTCGCTACATCCGTTGAGACGTTGGTTTGTAATGAGAATATGTCCTTCAAATCTTTAAAATCGTAATCATTCGCCCACATGTGATCGTCGGGAATTGCATCGATCAACTGAACGGTTACCCGCACATGATTTCCGACCTTTCTGACACTGCCCTCTAATATGTTAGTGACACCGAGCTCTTCAGCAATTTCTTTGACCGATTTTTTCGTGCCCTTGTATTTCATGCATGACGTTCGCGAAATGACTCGAAGTCCTTCGATCTTTGAAAGATGTGTAAGGATCTCCTCCGTTAATCCATCACAAACATACTCCTGATCTTTCTCTGCACTCAAATCGACAAATGGAATGACTGCAATGGATTTGTCAACAGGTGTACCATACAACGAGTATAGGAAGTAGATAGCGACTATCGTAAGAAGCACAGATGTGCCCGCTATCCCGACCTTTCGTCGATTCTTGAACCACCAATTCTGACTATATGCCTTGGTTCTTGGCACGGCCAATGCCCCAGAGACTGCGGGGTTTTTCATTGCAGAGATGATCTCCTTTACTGCATTCGCTACCTTATTGATCTGATCGCGGTAGTATGTTTGATTGAGATTGCTTTTTCGATCATCATCTTGCTTGAGCGGACGATTAACGCCAGCAGATTTGTAGATGAACTCGACACCTCGCAATGCGCCTTGTAATTCGGACTCGAGTAATGATTTATCTTCATTATCCAGTTCATGTATCCTCACAGGAAGGATTCTACTTGCAACATTTCCGTTCGCGACCTTGATATCCCGGCCGTATTGATCTTCCTTGGCCAACTCGTTGAACACTTGAAACTCCTGCCGCCATGCAAAGCTCTTTGGATCGCAATAGGTTTGTGATATAATCGGAATAAACAGTAGGCACTTCAGTTTTCCCTCAAGACTTTTATCCACGTCATGTGTTTCCAGAAGGCCATCAACAGGATTCTCGTCAAAGTAAACTGAGATATCTTCCTTAAAAGTCGCGTCTAATTCTTTTTTTAGACAGGCGACAAATTCAGTAACCCAACCGTCATACTTGTTGTCTTTATGACGGTAACTAATGAAGATGTCGTATTCAAACCCGGGGAGCTGGGAGGCCATTAGTTAAATATACTAAACTACCGGAATGCGGACTGTGCTGTAGGGTTACCAAATTGGAAAATGCGTGGAGAATATTTTTTTAATCATGCTAACCCAGTTCAGTCCTTACTTGGCTGGCCAATCATACTCGATAAGGTCTCTCACTTTGGTCTGCATCCGCGTCAATTCAGGATCATTTGGCAACAGGAGAACAACCGAATAGAGACTTCTTGCAAGGAGTGCCGGGGTGCCCGGGTCCTTTATTTCGATAGCTTTTTGGAAATGTTCCATAGCCTTCGCGTGACCACCAACAATTGCATAATCCATTCCCACCCGGAAGTGTGATATATATTCTCCGCGATTTTGCATGTCTAGATAAGCCTCGTTGACGTCTGCAATCAGCTCAGAATTGTCGCCGGTTTTATAGAAACTTGACAATGCCGGGATACCTGCTTGCTCCGCGACCGATGCAGCCTTTTCAGCTTGTCCTGCGTACCGGTAATATTTCGAGAGTGAAAGAAGGAAAAAAAATTTTTGATCCGGATCTCCGAACGTAGAATCGATCAAGGCGGTTGTTTTACTTATCGCTTCCGCCGAATTGATGGAGGCCAGCAGGTTTAACATATTCCCTTTTAACAAGTGAAATGAAGGATTTACTTTAATCCCTCTTTGATAGATTTCGAGTGCTTCCTTTTCTCTCGCCGTTTGTTCCAGGAGCTGACCCAGCCAGTTGTAAACATTGTCCTGGTTAGGATTCATTTCAAGTGACTTTCTGTATCTCGCCTCCGCCTCCCTGAAATTAAAATTCTGATAATACCAGTATCCAGAGGAAGTTTGAATTTCCGCCGAGAGAGGATCCAGTTCTAACGCCCGGTCTATATACTTCTTCGTATCGAGTAAAACTGATTTCGGTTCCACGTGCCCCCTGTTGCAAAGAAGCAGATTTACCTCGGCAAGTCCCGAATAAGCAAGCGCAAATCCGGAATCCAACTTTATCGCCTGTTCAAAATAGGATTTAGCTTTGTACATGTCGGCTTTAGAGCGCTCCTCCATCGCGTACTTTCCGTGTAAATAAGAGTCATACGCCTGAATATTGTCAGTTTTCGGCCGGTTTAGTTGGTCAGTTTCATTCGAAGTGAGTGCACCCTTCAGCACGGAAGCGATGGCAGTAGCCACCTCTCTTTGAATAGAAAAAATATCCTTTATGGGCCGGTCATAAGAATCAGCCCAAATGTTTTTATCAGTTGATGCATGAATCAGTTGTGCGGAGATCCTTACCTTATCACCCGACCGCTGTACGCTTCCCACCAAAACGTACGCAACTCCCATTTCGCGACCCACTATTCTTACTGGTTTAGGAAATTCCTTGTAATGCATCACTGACGTCCTCGAAATAACTTTAAGATCATTGATCTTTGCCAGCTGAGTGATGATGTCTTCCGTAAGACCATTGCTGAAGTACTCCTGTTCAGGATCACTGCTCATATTCGCAAATGGCAATACGGCAATTGATTTGTCCTGGACTTCCGGCGTGGTTACTTTCTGTTGAATATTTTTTTCGACAAACCAAGCGACTCCTAATACCATCACCGCCATTAACCAAACAATGGCAGGATTGGTTTTCTTTTTATTCGCAGATTTAACCGCAGCTGCACTTGTAGCCATTGTCACGCCTGTTTCCTCCACTTCCTCACCCCTTACACTACTGATGATTTCCTTTATTGCATTTGCGACTTTATTGAGCTGGTCGCGATAGAATGTCCTGTTAATATTGTCCTGGGGATGGTCCTCGTTGGATCGAAGCGGCCGATTTACTCCCGCCGATCTAAATATGAAGTCAATTGATCGCAAGGATTCTCCAAGCTCCGTTTCAATACATGTTTTGTCTCTTGGGTCAAGGCTGTGGATCTTGATTGACAATATCCTGCTCACAAAATTGCCGTTTCTTAATTTTATGTCGCGACCAATTCCATCTTCCTTAGCCCATTTATTAAAGGCACAAAATTCATATTGCCACGCGAAGCTTTTTGTATCGCAGTAAGTTTGTGAAACTATTGGAATGAAAATAAGGCACTTCAATTTTTGTTGAAGGCTTTTGTCCACGTTGTGCGTTTCCAGTAGCCCATCAGTAGGATTTTCGTCAAAGTAAACAGATACTTCTTCCTTGAAAGTTGCGCCAAGTTCTCTCTTAAGATTGGCCACAAAATCGCTTACCCAGCCGTCATATTTGTTGTCCTTATGGCGGTAGCTTATAAAAATATCGTATTCGAAACCTGGGACTAAGGAGGACATAGCTAAATATACTACAACGTTGTGAAGGTGTAAAGGTGTACGATACAAAGGTGAGGTTGGATTACTAGCGAAAATTCTTCAGAAAATCAGCCCTTAGGTTTCACTAATTCTATAAACGGCGAATAATCGAACAAATCTTTTAGGTCGCTGTCGTACTCAAAAAGGTCTTCGCCAAATTCCATTCCTTTTTTCAGGGATTGCTGCAAATACTCCATGCTTTTGTCTTTGTTTCCCAGGGCAAGTTCGATCTTAGCGATGTAGTAACGGGTAAAGCCGTTATCATGGAGATTTTCGTGAGCCAGCATATCGTCGATTACTTCTTTTGCTTTCTCGGGCCGACCGCTAACTGCATAAAGAATTCCCAGCTGATGAATGCGGCGATTTCGGTTCCCGATTAGCAGGTCTTGGCTTAATATTTTTTCAGCCTCCGAAATATTGTCATTCATTCGGAACATCATAACGGCCCGGACAAAAAGCTGCACGTTGGTTTGCTTGAGCTGTTTTTCATAGCTCATAAACCGATGATAATTAAGTGTGGCAGCTGCCGTGTCATTCTTAATCAGCGCCGCACGAAAAAGTGCCATATGGGGAGCTGAAGTATGCCTGTTATCGAGAAAAAAGTCGGCGACCTCTTTGTCAGCAGTTTCATTTCTATTCAAAAAGTAAAGTGACCTCCATCGGTTCACACGGATTGAAGCAATTATTTTAAAGGGCAGGCTTGATGTTAATTGCACAACTTCTTCGTGGCGCCTTAGCTTGAGCAATGCTGAAGTCTTGACTGAATAAAAAAGCTGGTCGGAAGGTTTATTGTCAAAATCAAAATCAGTTGTATCGCAACGGGCGAGGTAATCCAGGGCGGCTTGCGGTTTGTTTAAACGGAACACAGAATTAACCGCAAGTTGATAGTAAGGTCTGAAGCCAGGCAATTTCACATTCGTTTTTGAAAGGAGAAATTTTTCCAGTCCTAACCAATCCTTGCTCACCATGAACTTTAGAATCGTGTAATTGAGTAGATCACCTTCGAGGAAAAGTGAAGTCTTTCCATCGAGGATCTTCAAAAGGGAATCGAGCTGCGCGCCTTTCCGGTCAATGAGAAACAACTCCATTAATTTAAAATACGGTGGCATGAAGTCCTGGTCGATGGCAATTGCATGCTTGAAATGTTTTTCGACTTCGGAACCATACCTGATGCTAATATTGCCAGGGGCTAGATCATTTTTTACCCAAACTTCCATACCCTTTAAATATTCTTCATAAGCGTCGTACCGCGGCGGACGTGTAGTTGCAGCATTGGATTCATTTTGTGAAAACATAAAGAAACCGACCACAAACTGCTGAATATCGGTGATCGCCTTCATGGGATTTTGAGCAGAACACTTTATGATGGGCGAAGTAAAAAGCACCTTTTGTGCAGCCACATCATTGACAGAAGCTACCAGCATAAGACTATCGCCGGGAATGGGATTGTAATGACCCATAACGATGATATCGACTCCTCCATCGCTGATCATTTTTTTCTCGGCTTGTGGGTTGGAAACAAAGCCTGAGTAAATTGTTCGCCTAAAAACATCCTGAACCGGAACTACTTGGAGGAACTGGTTTTGAATAAGTTTTGTGGAAATGAAATCCGCAGCAATCTGTCCAATAGGGTTCAGGTCAAGGTTATTGGTTTGGTTTTCAAATGGCAAAATCGCTATTGTCGCGTCGCGAAGTTCCCTCCTAACCTTTTGACCTGTTCGGGTCGTAAACCACGCGATTGCAGCGAAACCGATCAATGCTAAAACCGCAATGATGGCGTTGAGTTTCCATTTCCGGGTCTTCTTTTGTAGGGTAGGAATATTAGCATATGAAGATCGATGCAAAGTCGTTTCCGGATGTTGCTGGTGCAGCATTCCATTGATAATTTCTCGAATGAAATTGGCAACCTTGTTGATCTGGTCGCGGTAAAATGTCTTGTTCAGATTACTGGATGGACTGTCTTCGTTGCTGCGAAGCGGCCTGCAGACGCCAGGCGACTTAAAGATAAAATCCACAGGACGGAGGACACTGGCTAATTCCTTTTCGAATAACGCTTTGTCCTCAACATTCAGGTCATGTATTCGTACTGGGAGGACGCGGCTTGCTACATTGCCGTTGTTCAGTTTAATATCCTTACCGAACTCATCCGACTTTGCAATCTTATTGAATGCCACGAATTCATTCTGCCACGCAAAACTCTTCGGATCACAGTAGGTTTGAGAAATGATCGGAATGAAAACGAGACATTTAAGTTTGCCCTCCAGGCTTTTGTCGACATTGTGTGTTTCAAGGAGTCCATCATGGGGGTTTTCGTCGAAGTAAACGGAGATCTCTTCTTTGAAGGTCGCCTCAAGTTCTCTCTTTAAGTTGGCAACGAAGGCACTAACCCAACCGTCGTATTTGTTGTCTTTCTGACGGTAGCTAATAAAAATGTCGTATTCGAAACCTGGAATGATCGAGGGCATAGCTAAATATAACAGAATGCATCTAGAAAATATCAGAGGCAATTAATCACTCCTGGAAACTGGGATTAAAAGCTTTTGAAATAATAATCACCGATTAGGGCGCCTCACACCCGTGACTCTTTGCAGTCTAGTCCTTTGGCCTGACCAATTCGATAAAAGGAGGGTAATCGAGAAGGGAGCTCAAATCTGCATCATATTCAAATTCGTCAACACCGTATTCCTTTCCTTTGTCGATGGACTCTTTGAGATAGGCAACCGCCTTATCTTTGTTGCCAAGCTGGGCTTCCACTTTTGCGCAGTAATATCGGGTAAGTCCAAAGTCATACTTGTTTTCGTGTGCAAGCAGATCAGCCAAAACTTCACGGGCTTTTGCCTCCCTTCCTGTGGACGCGTAAAGTAACGCAAGCTGATGAATTCGACGCTGACGGTTCACGATTGGGAGGTCGCTGCTGCTTAACATACGCTCGGCCTCTGCGACGTTATCCCGGACGCGATACATCATTACGGCATAGACAAATTCCACTTGGGCGTGCGCAAGTGGCTGATCGTCCCATTGTTTCACAAATTGTTGATAGGTATGGTAAAAATCTTTCATCGAAGTGGTGTCCCCTTTGCGTTGGGCGGCACGGAACAATCCCATCATGATGTACTCGTTGGCCTTGGCCTGGCGAAGATAGACGTTAACCTCGTTGGAAAGTTGGTCAGTCTTTTTCGTATAATACATGGCTAACCAACGCTCAATTAGCAGAGGCCCAAACGGTTTGAGCGTCAGGTTGTTTGTTAAATCTATTATTTCGTCGAGTTCTCCAAGTCTAAAATGTGCTTCAGCCTTTAACGTGTAATATTGCTGATCCGAAGGTTTATTGACGAAATCAAACTGGGATAGGTCACATTGATTTAGGTATTCAAGAGCTTTGCGCGGCTTGTTCTGTTTGACAAGTGCGAGACTTCCCAACAGGAAATAAGGTCTAAATTCTCCTGAACTCAATTCAGTTTTGCTCAAAAGAAGTTGCTCAAGGGCTTCCCAATTTCTGGCGATGGTTAGACGCTGGATCTCATAGTTCAGTCCTTCCATCTCGTTGAATAATCGTTCCTTGGTCCCAAGGACTTGCAAAACCGAGTCCTGTTTTGCGAACCTACGGCTAAGGCCATATAACTCCAGCAGTTTAAAGTATGGTGGAAGAAAATTTTCATCCTGGCTGATGGAGCTCTTGAAATGAGTCTCCATGATTGGAATGCCCTCACCTGTGATGTTACCCGGACCAACTTGATACTTTGCCCAGAACTCCATTCCTTTCATATACTCGAGGTAGGCGTTATAGTTCGGCGGATGACCAGTTGCACTTTTTTCGGAAGATGAAAACAACAGATAACCTAATATTAACTGTTGGGCATTGTTAACTGCATTCATAGGGTCTGTTACCGAGCTCTTAATTACAGGCGTAGTATACAGCACACTTTTTTCAGCGACATCATTGACGGAAACCACCAGTAGAATACTGTCAGCGATAACGTTGTAGTGACCAATTACAATATAGTCTGCCCGACCCTGGTCTGCAATTATTTTCTCCGCCGCCGGATTCGTTACCACTCCGGAGTAAACAGTCTCGCGAAATATGTCTTGTGCAGGTATGACCTTGAAGAATTTGTGTTGAATCAGTTGTGTGGAGATAAAATCGGCGGCAACCTGTCCGACCGAATTCAATTCGGGTTTCCCTGTTTGATTTTCGAACGGAAGAATAGCGATCGATCCATTGCGCATATCCTTTTTCCCGCGAGCAACGCCGTATGTTGAAAAGAAGTAATAAGTGCCAGCTGTTAGCAACGCAACCAGGAACAAATAAAGTGCGACCTTTGATTTCTTGTGTGATCCAGATGTGGTTACCTCTCGCCGGGCAACGACCCGCCCTTCATTCGTTGTCCTCCCATTCATTCCATCGACTATGTCTTTTATGGAGTTGGCAACCTTATTAATTTGATCGCGATAGAACGTTTTGTTTTGATTGCTTGATGGGTTGTCTTCGCTTGATCTCAGTGGCCTGTTAACACCCGGTGACTTATAAATAAAATCTACACATCTCAACGCATTGCCTGTTTCCTTCTCAAACATCGATTTGTCCTCAGGACCGATTTCATGAATCCGCACCGGAAGGATACGACTTCCAACATTTCCATTGAACAGTTTTATATCCAAACCAAACCGGTCTGATCTTGCGAGGTTGTTAAACGCGAGAAACTCTTGTTTCCAGGCAAAGCTTTTGGGATCGCAATAGGTTTGTGAAATAATGGGTATGAAGACCAGGCATTTCAATTTACCTTCCAGACTCTTGTCTACATTGTGAGTTTCGAGCAGGCCATCGTGTTGGTTCTCATCAAAGTAGACCGATACTTCATCCTTGAAGGTCGCTTCCAGTTCAGATTTCAGGTGTGATACAAAATCAGTAACCCAGCCGTCGTATTTGTTGTCTTTCTGACGGTAGCTGATAAAGATGTCGTATTCGAATTCGGGGATCAGGGAGGCCACTTCCTAAAGATAATAAATTGTGGACGATGTTATTTGAGTTCATGTTTCAAAATTGCATCCTGTATTTAATATTCTGGCTACAGAAACCGCGGATTAAATTTTTACATTTAAGGAAACAAAAGATTATGCCTGCGAATACGTGGCCGAAAAAAATGACACCCTTGATTGACAAGTACAGAGGGAAACAACATCCATTGGAGTATCATGATACCTATCAGCTTTTGGTCATGGTCGTTTTGTCGGCGCAGGATTCGGACCGAAATATCAACAAGTTAGCGCCCGAGCTTTTCAACGCATTTCCCGACATGGCGTCGTTATCAAATGCAAGTGATGATTCGTTGTATCCCTTTGTTCAAAAAGTGCGCAACTTTCGAAATAAAACAAAATGGCTACTCGGGCTATCAGGACAAATTAAAGACAATACAAAAATTCCAACGACACTTGAGGAATTGACAAGGCTTCCTGGCATTGGCAGAAAATCGGCGAATGTGATCATGAGGGAGGCGCATGTTACCGCTGAAGGCATCATCGTGGATTTGCATGTGGTAAGGGTGGCCCCTCGAATTGGAATTGCGACCGGAACAGATCCTAAGAAAATCGAAAAACAAATGATGGAGGTACTTCCGCAAGAACAATGGGGCGAAGCTGGAATGGCGATATCATTCTTAGGACGGGAGATCTGCCGGCCGTCTAATCCGAAATGTCCTGAGTGTTTGATGAAAAATGTTTGTAATTATTATCGCGCGAGTCGTGCAATTAGGAAGCCGAAAAAAGCAGCGCGCAAGCTAGCGAAGCGTCGCAAGTAGTAGGCGGCTTTGCTATTCAACCACGTCGAATATAACCACAGGCCTTTCCTTGTTCTTTAACTTAACTTCGCCAACCCTAACACACTTAAACGATTCTTTGATTTTTTCGAAGGCTCCTTCGCTAATTATAATTTGAGAGGGCTGGGCAGCAGACTGAAGTCGTTGTGCTGTGTTGACCACATCTCCAATAACAGTATAATCCAGACGACGAAGGGCTGCTGAGCCAATGTTACCTGAAATCATTTCCCCACTGTTTATACCAATCGAAACGGCTGGAGCATAACCATGAAAATCTTTCAGACCGTTGATCTTCTTGCGGACTGCCAGGCAAGCATCGACCGCGCGATCCAAATGATATTCGCCACGGAAGACAGCCATGATCGCGTCGCCGATGAACTTGTCAATGTAGCCCTTTTGTTCGATGATTTCTTTTACCATCAGATCGAAGTAATCATTCAGAAGTCTCACTACGGTATCCGGCGACTCTTTTTCGCTGATCGTCGTGAAGCTGCAAATGTCTATGAATGCGATCGATGCGTCAACCGTTTCGTTCGCGGTAAGGGACGATTCAAACTCGCGGCTGTTCATAAAATTGAGCACAGCCTGGTCGACGTACATCTTCAGTATATTATTTTCCTTGATAGCCATCACCGTCTCGCGCATCTGCGTTACTTGACGGATGGTTTTTTCGATGGTGACTTCAAGGTCTTCAAAGTTTACGGGCTTGGTGACAAAATCAAAAGCTCCGCGATTCATAGCTGTGCGAATGTTATCCATATCGCCATACGCCGAAACCATTACAGTCTTTGATAATGGGGACAACTCATTAAGTTTCGACAACAATGTAAGGCCATCCATTTCCGGCATGTTGATGTCACTCAACACAATGGATACATCGGGATGCTCTTCCATTTTTCTAATAGCATCGTGGCCATTTGCTGCAAAGACAAATTCATACTTCCGGTCACGGATCTTTTGCCTGAACTTTTGGCGTATCAGTGTTTCCAGATCTGGTTCGTCGTCTGCAACTAAGATCTTGGTCATACTTTTATGCTTTTGAGCTTTTCTTTAAGATAAGAAAAGTCTACCGGTTTGGTTAGGAAATCATCAGCGCCAAGCTTCATGGCAGCCTGATAATTGTCATCATCGCCGTTGGCAGTGATCATCATAACGATGGGTGGCGGTGCGGCGTACTTACCTTTAATTCGGCGTAACAGCTCCAGTCCATTCATCCCAGGCATGTTGATATCGGATAGTATAAGGACCGCTTCATGCTCGTTAGCATCCATATATTGTAATGCTTCCTCCCCTGAGAAAGCAAAAACAAAATTCATTTCACCGGTTCTGATTTCTTTTCGGAACCGCTGTTCGAAAAGTGTCTGGATATCGTGCTCGTCGTCAACAACTAAAATTTTCATAATGGTTTTAAGCGGGTAAAATAGTAGTAAATGATGTTCCCAACCCTGGATGCACTTGAAAATCTGTCTCCTGATTTTGCTGATGCAAGCCGGGCCTGTAGTCCACCGGTTTGTAAAATAAATTATTGCGGCCGGAATTCCGAAGGTCCGCGGCACTGAAATTCAGTGAGATTGCGTTCTGATCGAAACGAAGCCTGATTTCCTTGGTTAAGACAACGAGCGTTGAGAAACTTTTCATCTTTCTGGTTAGACAGTAATGTAATAAACTCTGGTCCAATGTCCACGCCGGTTTTCACTTTTTAATTTGCTTGCTCAGGTATTATCCCATAGGAATAATCACCGTGATGCGCGTCCATTCTCGCTCTGGATGCATTCCTCATTGCTCACTGCTCACTGCATACTGCTCACTGCCCAACGAACCATTCGCTAAAAGATCTCCAGAACTGAAA
>Ga0075418_10007504_pt1 | contig 12285 bp, 7 predicted proteins | sample SoiMetdeltSBSDD2_FD_81776 | JGI IMG/M metagenome (GOLD analysis project Ga0075418, IMG submission 81776) | Bulk soil microbial communities from a Populus tree surrounding site in Tennessee, USA - Soil MetaG P. deltoides SBSDD2 | ecosystem: Environmental > Terrestrial > Soil > Tree plantation...
AAAGGCGACGACGTGAGAAGCGCTAATTCACGTGGCGTTGTTTGTGGCGGATTGGCTCCAGTCTCGCTTTGAAAAGGGCTCATAACCCAAAGGTCGCTGGTTCAAATCCAGCCCCCGCAACCATCGAAAACGAGGGGTTAGCGGCCTTGAAGCCGCTAACCCCTTTCGTTTACCCAGACTTCACCCAGGAATTGGTTCAGCGTCAGACCGATGCCGCTCCGACTCCCGGCTGAGCTCTCGGACACGTCAGAGGCTCGCCTCTTTACTTCACTGGCACCGTCAGCGGCGACGCTTCGGGGCCGATCTGGAACAGAATGAACTTCAGCCGGGCTGAACTGTCTCGGAGGGTGCAGCCGCCGAGCGAGGGAAGGGTAGTGAAGGTGCCGCGCGTGGGTGGGCTCCATCACGAATACCTACGGCGGGCTGAGTGAGCTCTCGGACGAATAGATGGAAGGCACACGGTCCGGGCGCTATCCTCTTTCTGTCTACATTCCCCCTCCGTATTCTCGGCTGGTGATGGATCTAGTGTTCGGCTGGAAGACGAACCGGTTTCCAGGCTTACGTAGCGAAGGCGTTACGCTCCAGTCGCCGGGGAACCTCCTCGCGGCGGGAAGCATTCGCCCGCGAGGCGCCGTCACCGGTCGCGCAAGATCGCCGGCGAATTCTTAAAACCCCCAGGGTCAGCCGCTAGCCCCCCTTTCGTTTACCCAGACTTCACCCAGGAATCGGGTTTTCGGAGGGTCGCGACCGACCTCGGCAGCGATTGCGGTGACGGCCTATCGGCCGGCTTTTGTGGACAATGACGGCAAGCACCACCTACAATTGGCCCCTCGTCTCTGGCTGCTCGAAGTCGTTCCGGGCGAGGCACGGTTACGTTGCGAAACGGTCGACGAGGTCTGTGATGCAGTGCTCACGATGCCAGGCAGAGAACCGCTCGGGAGCACAATTTTGCCGTCGCTGCGGGGCCCCGCTCGTCGTGACCTGCCCCCGTTGCCAGGTCCAGCTCGAGCCGGACAGCCGATTCTGCGATCGTTGCGGCGCGGATCTCGCGCCGTCCGCTGTCATCGAACCGGACGGACGTCTGAAGCTTCAGGCGCGGAGCCCCGGGAGCTATACGCCGGCCCATCTCGCCGAGAAGATCCTTACGTCACGAAGCGCCCTCGAAGGAGAGCGCAAACAAGTGACGGTTCTCTTCGTGGACGTCTCGGGCTTTACCTCGCTGTCGGAGCGGCTCGATCCCGAGGACGTGCACGGTATCATGACGCGCGCCTTCGAACTGATGCTGGAGGAGGTGCATCGGTATGAGGGGACAGTGAACCAGTTCCTGGGCGACGGCATCATGGCGCTCTTCGGCGCTCCGATCGCCCATGAAGACCACGCGCAACGCGCCGTTCACGCCGCGCTGGGCATCCGGGCTGCTATGGAGAGTTATCGGGACGAGTTGCGCGGATCGAGAGCCATCAGCTTTCAGATCCGCCAGGGTCTGAACACCGGTCTCGTCGTGGTGGGCAGTATCGGCAGCGACCTGCGCATGGACTACACCGCGGTTGGCGACACGACAAACGTGGCCGCCCGCCTCCAGCAGGCCGCCGATCCAGGCCGGATCGTCATCTCGGAGCCGGTTCATCGGCTTGTCGCCGGATATTTCTACACCCGACCGCTCGGGTCGCTGGCGGCCAAGGGGAAGGCAGTGCCGCTGAACGCCTGGGAGGTGGTCTCCGCCCGGACCTTGCGCAGCCGGCTCGACGTTGAGGCCGAGCGTGGCTTGACCCCATTCGTCGGCCGCGACCGAGAATTCCGGCTACTGGATGAGTGCTTCGATCGAGCCAAGGACGGCCATGGTCAGGTCGTCTTTCTGGTCGGGGACCCTGGGATCGGCAAGTCACGTCTCTTACTCGAATTCCACCGCCGCCTCGGCGACGCGGCAACGTGGGTCGAGGGCCGCTCGATGTCCTTCGGGCAGTCGATCGCGCTTCACCCCTTGATCGACCTGCTCAAGCGCACGTTCCGGATCGAGGAGGGCGACGCCGAGACGATGGTCATCGAGAAGGTGGAGCGTGCCGTGCTCCGGCTCGGCGAAGATTTGCGGCCGACGCTGCCATACCTGCGATACCTCCTGTCGGTAGATCCCGGCGCGACAGGCGTGCAGACGATGGATCCGCAGCTGCGCCGGGCCGAAATCAATGACGCCGTTCGGCGCCTGCTGCTGCGTGCCGCGGAGGTGCGTCCTCAAGTCGTGGTCTACGAGGACGTCCACTGGATGGACAAAGCAACCGAAGAACAGCTGGCTCTCCTCGCGGACAGCGTCGCCACTGCCCGCGTGTTGATGATCCTCAGCTATCGTCCAGGGTACGTGCATGCCCTCGGCGAGCGCAGCTATCACACGCGGATCGCCTTGACGACGCTGTCGGGCGACGACAGCGCGCGCATGGCCGAAGCGATGCTGGCCACGAAGGGCTTGGCCGGCGACCTGATGACCCTTATCGTCCGCAAGGCGGAGGGCAATCCCTTCTTCGTCGAGGAGGTCATAAAATCTCTCCAGGAAGTTGGCGCGATCCGTCGTGCGAACGGCGGCTACATTCTCGCCCGACGCCTCGACCAGATTGTCGTGCCCGATACGATCCAGGACGTCATCATGGCGCGGATCGATCGGCTCGAGGGCGATTCGAAGAAGACTTTGCAGCTCGCCTCGGTCATCGGACGCGAGTTCACCCGCCGCCTGCTGGACCGTATCGCGGATATCCATGGTCAGACGGAAGGCCTGCTGCGCGAGCTGAAATCGCTTGAGCTCGTTTACGAGAAGAGCCTGTTTCCCGAGCTGGCTTACATGTTCAAGCACGCGCTCACGCACGACGTGGCCTATCACTCGCTCCTCGTGCAACGTCGCAAGGAGCTCCATCACGTGATCGGGCTGGCCATCGAGGAGCTGTACGCCGACCGGCTCGCGGAGCACTATGAGGTCCTGGCCTATCATTTCCGCAAGGCCGAGACCTGGGAGCAGGCCTTCTCCTACCTGGTCCGGGCGGGGGAGAAGGCAGCCAAGACGGGTGCGACGCGCGAAGCCCTGACGCTTTACGATCAGGCACTCGAGGCGGCGAATTACCTCGGTGAGGCGGTGGACGTCGCCCAGCGCATGAGAACCCTCCAGGCTCGCGCCGACCTCTTTCACTTGCGATCCGACTTCGACAACTCGCGGGCAGAGGCGAGCCGGTGGTTGGTGTTGGCCCGCGATAGGAGAGATCCGGGCGCCGAGAGCATGGCGCTGGCCAGCCGCGGCCTCGCCGCATTCTGGGCGCACGACTTCCCGGCAGCTCTTCACGATGCCGGCGCGGCGCTTGCCGTCGGCGAGGGTGCAACGCCATCCGCTTTGGCCCGGGCGCATCTCACCCTTGCCTGGACTCACAAGGTCCACGGGCGACTCTCCGAGGGGGGCGCGCATACGGAGAAGAGCATCCAGATCAGCAGGACGGCGGGCGATGTCTTTCATCAATCCATCGCGACGACGCTCGCCGGGGAACGCCTCAACTGGGAGGGGGACCTGTCCGAGGCGTCCCGGCTCCAGTCGCAGGGCCTGCACCTCGCGCGGGAGCACAACCTCGCCCTCCCTCTGATCTTCGGTCTGTTCGCCGAGGGCATCACTCGGACCGGCCTCGGGGATTACGAGACAGCCCTGGGTCTGTTCAACGAGGGAGTAGGCCTCGCCGAGAAGGTCGGCGACGAGATTTTCTTTCTCCGCCTCTTGAACTGCCTCGGTTGGCTCCATTTCGAGGTCGGAGATCTCGAGCGTGCGGCGGACTTCAACCAGCGAGGGGCGGACGGGGCGCGCAAGCGGGGGGACCCCGAGACGTTCGCCAACGCCGAGCTCAACCTTGCCGACATCCGGATCGCCCAGGGCGAGTTTGTCCAGGCGCAGGAGCTCCTTGAGGGGATCGAACGGGTCGCCGAGGATCCAGCGACGAGCGAATGGCAGAAGTGGCGGTATTCGATGCACCTCTTCACGAGCTTCGGCGAGCTCTGCCTCGCTCGCGGCGACTTCGTCAGGACGCGCGCGTACCTCGACCGTGCCCTCGAGGTTGCGACCCGAACCACGTCGCGGAAGTATCTCGTCAAGGGGTGGCGGCTCAAAGGCGAGCTGGCGCTCGCCGGGCGGGAGTGGGACGACGCCGCTGCCGCGCTCCATCGAGCCCTCGAGCTCGCGCGTGCGGTCGGCAACCCGACGCAGCTCTGGAAGACGCATCTCGCGCAGGGGCGGCTGGCCGCCGCGCGGCAGGATCAGGTCATCGCCCAAGAAGCGTACCAGTCGGCGCGGTCTATCATCGAGCGGGTCGAAAACGGTCTCCGCAGCAATATGCTGCATGGTTACCTCAGGCGGTTGCCGCCTATTCGAGACATCCTGGAGCTCTCCGACCCTCGACCGTAACGTAGCGAACGCGTATTGGAGGAAGCGTCGTACCTGCAGCATGACTTCACCCAGGGATTACCCAGGAAGTTGCTCCCAACGAGAGCCAAAGAGGCCCAAAGCTGATCACATCAGAAGCGCTGATTTACGAGGCGTTGTTTGTGGCGCGTTGGCTTTAGTCTCGATTTGGAAAGGGCTCATAACCCAAAGGTCGCTGGTTCAAATCCAGCCCCCGCAACCAACGAGATCGAGGAGTTAGGAGGGGCGGCCACCGGGCCGCCCCTTCGTACTCTAGGACTTCTCTAGGACTTCTGAACTCAATCCGACTGGAGCGTCGATTGTTGCGGCGCCCCGCCATCCGTGCTCTTGAACATTCCGCCAGGAGTCCCGGCGTAGATTGTGTTCGGGGTGACGGGATCGATCGCCAATGCCGGAACGGGGACGCCGTTGTGTGAGGAATGCGCGGGTGCGGCCTGCAGCAGGAAGACGCCGATGACCGCTACGACCGACCTCCGTACGCACGTGCCGCTCATGATGCCTCCTTTCTAGCAGTCCGATGCCCCGCCCTCCACATCCTGACACGACGTTATCGACAGCCCGGCGTACGCGTCGACATCCAGATGTCCTGGTTACCTTGGCCACCTGGTCGGTTGGAGTCGAACAAGAGCGTCCGACCGCTACGCGACAAGTTCGGACGCGCGTCGGTAGAGCTCGTGTTGACCGGCAGCCCGACGTTTTCTGGCGTGGACCAGGGGTCGTGGGCGGTGGGCCGAGTCGAGACCCAGATATCGCCATTACCGAACCCGCCAGCCCGCAGTGACCAGAAGAGGATTTCTTTCCCGTCGGTCCTCACCGTCGGCGATGCGTCGTTGGTGTTTGAGTTCAGCTCGCTGACGAGCACCGCTGGCCCGGCCGTTTGCCCATCGCGCGTCAAAGGAGCAGCGTACATGTCCTGGTTGCTGACGTCGGGTCCCCTCCCGAAGTAAAGCGCCGCGACGTTGCCCGGAGCGCTTCCGGCGTTCTCAACGTAGAAGTCTCCCGTCTGAACGTAATCGGGCGTGAACTCGCTGGCAGGTGTATTCACATCCTCGCCCAGATTGACGGGAGGTTCCCAGGCGAAGTCATCGTTCGGATTGCTTCGACGCGACACCCAAATGTCGGTGCCCCCGTGCCCCCCTGGCCGATCGCTGTGGAAGAACAGCAGATGCCCGTCCGTGGATAAGCTGGGCCCCCCGTCCGCAAAGGGGCTATTGATCATCGCGAGATTCACAGGGGGTGCCCAGGGGCAATCAGCGCAGCGACGCTGTGAAACCCAGATGTCCGTCATGCCCAGCCCCCCCGGTCGAGTCGAAACGAAATACAGACTGAGGCCATCTGGTGAGAACGTCGCCGCCGAATCAAAGGAGCTCGAGTTGACACCGGGCCCCAGATTCACGGGTTCTGACCACGCGGAGAAAGTTTCGCAAATGGGCGGGTCCGACTCGGCGTTGGACTGGACGAACAGAGTTAGGAGCAAAGGAAGGAAGATTAGTGAGAGGACTCGTGTGACGAGCTCGGTTTTCATGGAACCTCCCTCACGTGGAGAACTTCGTCCAACTGGGGCCATCGCTGCTTGCTATTTCAGACCACCGGCAGCCAGGAGTCATTGCGCGGAGTCTCGGCGGCTCGAACCTGCATATCAATACACGGCGACTCAAATGTTGATCATCAGCTAACCGCCCGATTTAAAGAGGGATACGGAGAGGAGTCATCTAACCTTTAGCGGCTTCCGTGCCCTCCAGGGTGTGGTAATCTCCCGCTTCGAGGACCACCGACGATAGAGAAAGCCAGCTCGTCTTTGGTCGTGCGCTTTGGGGTCTTCGAGGTACACCTCGCGTCCGGTGAACTGCGCAAACGGGGAATCAAAGTCAAACTCCACGACCAACCGCTGCGAGTGCTGACACTACTGCTGGAGCGGCCCGGCCAGGTAGTGACGCGCGACAAACTGAAAGAGAAGCTCTGGGCGGCCGATACCGTCGTCGATTTTGACCACGGCCTCAACTCGGCTATCAATAAGGTGCGCGAAGCTCTGGGCGACTCGGCCGATAGTCCTCGTTTTATCGAAACCGTTCCACGCAACGGCTATCGATTTATCTGCCCGGTAGCGACTGTGCCCGTCGGCACGCTGGACGCTGGGTTTCTCAGCCGGCCATCAGCGGGCGAAGGCACGTCCATCGCGGTACTGCCGCTACGGAACCTCTCTGGCGATCCTGGACAGGACTATTTCGCCGATGGGATGACAGAGGCGCTCATAACCGAATTGGGTAAGCTCAGCGGCCTGCGACTCCTCTCGTACCAGTCGGTGCTCGGCTATCGGCAGACCGCGAAGTCTCTGCCGCAAATAGCGCGAGAGCTCAATGTGGAGGTCGTGCTCGAAGGTTCGGTGCTTCGCGCTGAAAACCGAATCCGCATCACGGCCAATCTGGTTCAAGCGGTGCCGGAGCGTCATCTCTGGGCGGAGAGCTACGAGTTCGATCAGCGAGACGTCCTGGCTGTGCAAGGCGCGGCGGCCCGCGATGTTGCCGCCCAGATTCTGGTCAAAGTGACGCCGCAAGAGAAGGAACGCCTGGTCACGGCCAAGCCCGTCGATCCAGAAGCCCACGAAGCCTACCTGCTCGGCCGCGCCCACCTCTATAAGGCAGGGACACCTACAAGCTGGATGAGGGCGAAAGAGTACTTTGATAAAGCGATCGAGAAAGATCCGACCTACGGTCCGGCCTATGCAAGTCTGGCTGAACTCTACATCTGGACCGGCGGAGCAGGGTCGTTGACGATTAATCCCACGGTCGGCGCCTCGGATTCGCATCGACAGGCCCGGCGATGGGCCGAAAAGGCTCTCGCGCTGGATGACACGCTGGCCGACGCACACAACGCCCTCGCTCTGGCGAAACAGGCGGAGTGGGACTGGTCGGCCGCGGAACGAGGGTATCGGCGTGCTATCGAACTAAACCGCAGCTATGCGGTGGCTCGTGTTTCGTATGCCATTCACCTCTATGCCATGCAACGGTTCGAGGAAGCTGTGGATCAGGCGAAACACGCCCAGCAGCTGGATCCGGTATCGCCGTTCATCAACACGTGGGCAGGGGCGGCGTACTTCTTGGCTGGACGAACTGACGAAGCAATGGCATCGCTCCGGAGGACACTGGAGCTTGAACCGGGTTACTCGGATGCGAGCATCATCCTGGCGCGAAGCTACGTCACGCTGGGTCAGTATCACGAGGCCATCGCCGAGTTGGACAAGGCGATGACCTTCGGTGCAAGAGGCCCCTTCGTTCTGGCGGCCCAGGCACACGCGTACGCGCGGGCCCGCCGGCCGAACGAGGCTCTCAAGCTGGTGGATGAATTGAAGCAATGCAAAGCGAAGCTCGGAATCACCCCAACGTTCGCATTCATCTGGGCCTATGCCGGCCTCGACGACAAGGAACAGGCGTTTGCCTGGTTGGAGACGGCCTACGAGGAGCGCAGACAGCGAATGGTTTGGCTCAACGTCGACGCATTCCTTGATCCGTTGCGCTCGGATCCGCGTTTCCATGACCTCGTGCGTCGAGTCGGCTTGCCATCGGCGGGACTCGGTGCCATGCGGTTGCCCTCGCGCTACAGGCTGAAATCGACAAGTTGATGTCGGACTTCGAGACGATCCTCCGTCAGTCGTTTCCAAACTACGACGGTCTTGAGGCCCAAGCGACCGAGCAGGGAATAGAGAGCAAGCTATTCATCGCGAGGTGGGTCGCTGAACGAATGCCGGTCAATGAGGCTCACGTCGGCTGGCAGCGATTCACCAACCTCGCAGACAGGCTGCGAGCAAAGCTGCCTGCGGCTGGCGGGTAGGGCCCGCTGAATCGCTCTAGGACTTCTCTAGGACAACAGGGTCCGAAACGACCCAAAAGCAGCAGAAGAGCGAGTCAGCTATCTGTTGGGTTTTCTTGGTGGGCGTTGGCGGGCGTGATGATCTCAGTCCCCCTCATAACCCAAAGGTCGTCGGTTCAAATCCGACCCCCGCAACTATTGACAGCTAGGGGTTAGCGGAGGCAGCAGCCGCTAGCCCCTTTCGTTTACCCAGGCTTCACCCAGGAATTGGTTCGGTGGCCTGGCCCAGCACGTCACAAGGTCTATGAGCGATCTGTGGAGACGATCGTCAGTGTCGTGACCCTCAGGGATCTGCTGAGCGCCGTGGCCCGCGGCGAGCCGTTGCGATTGCCCTCGCTGCTGCGGCCGGCGCTCTTCGTCCCCGAAACCGTGCGGATCAGCCACCTGCTACGTCAGCTGCAGCAGACGCGGCAGGGCGTGGCCATGGTGGTGGACGAGTACGGTAGCGTCGTGGGCCTGGTGACCGTCGAGGACGTCGTGGAGGGGATCGTCGGCGAGATCGGTGAGACAGAGCGAGCATCCGGCCGAGCTCATCAGGCTGCCTGATGGCTCCGTGATGCTGGATGGAATGACATCGCTTGATCATCGCTGTAAGGTTTTCCCCTACTTGACGGGGCGGAGGCACCACTTCTAGAGTCTGCGATACTGCAGGACGCCGTGGGAGTACTCCTCATGTAGACCGCCGACGCGCTCGGATGGGCCGTGACCGCTTGCCAGACAGGAGATGCCAATGGCTATCGTCTCCGAGCCCACTTCGTTCACGCTCGACAACATGGGCCGTTTTCTTTGCAACACGCTGCAGGAGGCGCGCGATAGCGCTGGGCAGACCGTCGGTGGACGGCGCCGCGACTTCGACGTGATCGTGATCGGCGGCGGCACATTCGGCGCGGTGATCGCCGAGCACCTGCTCGCTAGTGACGTCACACGAAGCCGACGCATCCTGGTGCTCGAGGCTGGGCCGTTCGTGCTGCCCGAGCACATCCAGAACATGCCGTATCAAACGTCGCCGACTCAGAGCGGGGGGGCGCCTGACATGCGCGTCCCCTGGGTCAATCATTCCGCCCTCAACTACAGCGGGTTGCTGTTTGCGATCGGCGGCCGCTCGCTCACCTGGGGCGGATGGTCACCCGAGCTACTCGACAGCGAGATGGCGGCATGGCCGCCGGCGACACGTGCTGAGCTACGCAATCAGTACTTCGAAGCGGCGAGCCGACAGATCGGCGTGCACGAGACGAATGACTTCATCTATGGAGCCCTGCATACCGCGTTGCGCACGCAACTTCATACGGGATTGCAGCTTCCGGAAAACGCTACCGGGTTCACGTTCGGACAGCTCCCAGAGCATCCGGCCGTGCGATATCCGAGCCCAGGCGATCCGGCGATCACCGCCGCGGTGTTGCGCGAGTGGCTCGGGTTGCCGCCGACCGATACGACAGCTGAACCGGACCTGCGAAACATGTTCAAGCTCGAGGCGCCGCTCGCCGTCCAATCGACGACGGTGCCAGGCTTCTTCCCATTCAACAAGTTCAGCGCTGTTCCGAGCCTCATCCGGGCGGCCCGAGTGGCCAACGCGGAGGCGGATGGCGTCGGCGTGGCGGCTGACGCTCGCAAGCGGCTGATGGTGGTACCGAACTGCCACGTCCAGGAGCTGATCACGGAGACGCAAGCGGACAACTGGGTGCGGGTCACGGGAGTGCGAGTCTGGCAGAATGGTTCGTCGGTGGACGTGGCGCTGGCGCCCCCGCGCGGCGGGGGACAAAGTGTTGTGGTGATCGCGCTGGGCACTGTCGAGACGACGCGTGTTGCGCTGACGACATTCCAGCAATCACTGAGTGGTCGCGCTGCTCAGCGGATGGGTACGAACCTCGTGGCACACTTGCGTTCAAACCTCACGATTCGTGTGCCGAGAAGTGCCATCGCCGCCAACCTGCCGCCCATAACGATTCCGAGTCTCCAGTGTTCTGCGCTGCTGGTCAAAGGGAGGGCACCCAATGGACGGACCTTTCACTTTCAGATAACAGCCAGTGGCTTGCAGAAAATCGGCGTCGACGCCGAAGCAGAACTGTTCAAGAAGATCCCGTCACTCGAGCATTTCCAGGACATGCTCCGGGCGACGGACCACACGGTCGTCATTACCATCCGTGGTATCGGGGACATGACGCCGCGGAATCCCGACAGCTTCATCGATCTGTCGGGAACCGAGCTGGATTTCGGACGGCCGAAGGCGGTCGTCCACCTCGGCAACGCCAAAGCATCGCCGGGCGAGTTTCTCGGTAGCGCCGAGACGCAGAATGACCGTACGACGTGGGATGCGATGGATGCCGTCGCGGACAAGATCGCACTCATCTTCGCGGGTGCCGAGCCGTTCGACATTCTCGCCGGACCCAACCGGACGATTTCCGTGCCTGTGGGGACGCGGCCGCAGCGCCTGGCCGCTCTGGCGGCATTCAAGGGCCGCCGGGACGACCTTGGGACGACACATCACGATGCGGGGACGATGCGTATGGGCGACAACGTCGCGGACGCCGTGACGAATGACTTCGGCCGGGTGCACGATACCACCAACTGCTACGTTGCTAGTCCGGCTCTCTTCCCCACCCTTGGCTCGCCCAATCCGATGCTCACGGGGGTGGCGCTCGCGCGCCGCACCGGCGACCTGGTCAACAACAGTGTTCTCTCGGGGCCGGATCCGGTGATGAGTCCTCAGACTGAGGTGGGCTTTCGCCCGCTGTTCGATGGAACGGCCGCGACATTCAGGCAGTGGCGGCTTGCCGGGCCCCCGGGGGGCGGAATGGTGCACGTCAGCGGGGAGATGGTGAGCTACGGCGACGGTGCCCTGCGACTGTTCTTCTACGCCACGGAACTGTTCGGCGATTTCGAGCTCCGCCTGCAGTTTCGCATCTTCGACGCAGGCAACCACAACAGCGGGGTGTTCGTGCGGTTTCCCCGTCCGTCTCTCGACCTGAGCGGGGCGTTACAGCCGCGCACGGCGAACGAGGCATTCTTCGACGCGGGAAATCCTGCATGGAAGCCGATCATCTCAGGATTCGAGGTGCAGATCGACGACAACGCCCGTGGAGATTCGAGGAAGGATTTTTACGGCATCCAGCCCGAGCCCGACGGCAAGTACAAGAACCGGACAGGCGCCATCTACAAGATCCAGGCGGGCGACCGCGTCTGGCATCTGAACTTCAACGAGCCGGCGGTACAGAACTACAATCCAGGACCCGCTCTGGTGCCAGGGGTTTGGTTCGAGTACGAGATCAGGGTAAAGGGCGACGACTATACGGTCTTCCTGACGAACCTTCAAGCGGGCCAGCGTGTACAGACCACAACGTTTCACAACACCGACGTGGACCGGGGCCGCTCGCCAGGGTGCATTGGCATCCAGGCGTATCCCGGAAGCACGGTGGCTTGGCGCCACATTCGAATTCGGCCATGAGTTCGGGGCAGCGTGTCAGACCGCGGCCCGGCGGCCAGGGCAACACCAAGTCCAAGCGTTGTTATCGCCACGGCTAAGCATCGAGCAGGTGTGGCCCCGTCGGAGCCGGGCTGCCCGGCGCCGTCTCTTCGGTAATGGCGATCGCGCGAGTATCTCGAACGGCGCCGGGACCTGGGCCCGGGTCGTGCTCAGAGCTCCTTGCGTGCTCAGAGCTCCTTGAGCGCGGGCAGTGTGCGCGCGAGTTCAAAGCTCCTCGAGTCCTGTCGCACGGATCATGACGGCACGTGAAGGTAGTCGCAGATCTTGCGCCGTCCGCCATCAGCGGGCCGCAGGTGTCAGGCGTGGGGGAGCTGCAGCGTCTCGACGCCGATCTCGTCGCGCTCGCATCGGCGCGCGGCGTTCTCGATGACGTCGACCAGCTCGCGCACGTTGCCCGGCCAGCGATAGCCGCGCAGGCGCGCCTCGGCATCGCGGGTCAGGCGGAGGACTCCGCCGTGACGGCGGGCGAGCCGATCCGCGAAGTGGCGCGCCAGCGGGA
>Ga0075418_10007505_pt1 | contig 12285 bp, 10 predicted proteins | sample SoiMetdeltSBSDD2_FD_81776 | JGI IMG/M metagenome (GOLD analysis project Ga0075418, IMG submission 81776) | Bulk soil microbial communities from a Populus tree surrounding site in Tennessee, USA - Soil MetaG P. deltoides SBSDD2 | ecosystem: Environmental > Terrestrial > Soil > Tree plantation...
ACGACGCATCGGCTCGTTCCAGCGCACGCTCCAACTGCCGTACAGCGTGCAGTCGGACAAGGTGAAGGCGTCGTACGACAAGGGCGTCATGACCATCAGCTTGCCGAAGGTCGAGGCCCAAGTGGGCAGGCAGATTCCTGTCGAAGTGAAGTAAGCAACGGCGTCGCAGAGGCGCGATGGTCGCCGCGACTCAGCCAAGAAACAAGGAGACGAGAATCATGCTCATGCGATGGATCCCGGCGACGCAGGGGCACTGCGCACCACAAACACAGACCCAGGACGCGACCGTCACCCCAGCGGCGGACATCATGGATGACGGCGACAACTACCATGTGATCCTGGAACTGCCGGGCGTGGGCAAGGAAGACCTGACCCTGACCTTGGATCAGGGCGTCATGGTCGTCCGTGCCACGCGCACCGTTCACCAAGGGACCGCGAAGTTGGTGAACGACGGCCGTCGCGCCGCCCGTCCCTTCGAACGCCGGTTCACGCTCGGAGAAGGCGTGGACCTGCAACACGTGACCGCAAAGCTCGAGAACGGGCTCTTGTACGTCACCCTGCCGCGACGCGCCGAAGAGAAGCGCCGCCGGATCGAGGTCGAGGTCGCGGCGACCGCAGCCTAACGAGGAGCCCGGGTCCGCGGGCCCACTCGATCGGGCACCGATCCGACATCCTCAAGGATGATGCACTCGATAGATGGAGCGTGAAGCCGAAGGGGGCCGATGGCCCCCTTCAGCTTTCCCGGACTGGGCTCTGCGCGGGCACGGGCTCGCCAACCAGGACGTCCCGTTCCCAGCGGACACCGGCCGCGATCACAGGGCGGCCCAAGATGGTTCCGGCCACGCGTTCGAAGCGCTGCACATCACCCGTGGTGCGAAACTCGTGACGCCCACGTGGGGTTCGGACCCCTGCCCCCGATGCGGAGGTGGAACCCAAGCCTTCGATGCAACGCCCCAGCTGGCGCGCAACCGCAGGCGCGGGATCGATCACATGCACCCCGGGACCGGCGAGTGCTTCGATGCTCTTCTGCATCAGCGGATAATGTGTGCAGGCCAGAACGAGAACGTCGGCGCCGGCGGCGAGTGGTAGGCGCAAGAAATCGCGCAGCATCGCCTCGGTTTCCGGTCCGTCGATCTCACCGGCTTCGATTCGATCCACCAGACCAGGGCACGGTTGCCGCACGACCTCGACATCCGCAGCGTGACGTTCGATCGTGCCGAGGAAGAGCTCGCCAGCGAGTGTGGCTGGCGTGCCGAGGACGCCCACGATCTTGCGTTGTGAGATCGCTGCGGCGGGTTTGACCGCGGGCTCCATGCCGACGAAGACGACTTGTGGGAACTCGGATCGCAGCGTCGTGAGAGCCGCCGCCGAGGCAGTGTTGCACGCCACAACGATGGCGTCACAACCTCGCGTCACGAGATAACGGGTCATCCCGGTGGCGAAGTGCCGGACCTGCGCGGGGGAGTGCGCACCGTAAGGAATGTGTGCCTGATCGGCGAGATAGATCGTGTCGAGGTCCGGGTGCTGGCGGATGATCTCTCGCCATACCGACAGACCGCCCACGCCCGAATCGAAGACTCCGACACGCGATTCCACGGTTCGACCTCCAGGCGACATTTTGCCATGCATTTCGTCCGAGGGCGAGGCCGGGGTTGACCCGAGCGACGTTCAGTGCTCCTCTTGAGGGGCAATCTGCCTTCACCACAGGGCGAGCCACTCCGCGAGGTGATTCGAGGCGATGCGACTCCGAACCCGGTGTCGTGACTGGCTGCTGTTCGGCCTCATGGCTGGAGCACCTGTCCTGAGCACTGCACAAGAGACGCCACCTGCGGGCACATCCGCCCTCGACGCACTGGTGCAGCAAGCAGCGACCACGATTCAGAGGCGCTACACCCGCGCGCTGGGCCGGGTGGTGGATCGTCAGCGCGGCCGCATCTTCGTCGCCACCGAGGGCGAGCCGCCCGAGCTCGGTGAGCTCCTCGCCGTGTTGCGTCCGATTCCAGGCGCAAAGCATGGAGAGGCGCGTCCGATCGCCCAGCTGCAGGTTTCGCAAGTGAGCCCGGCGATGGTGGAGTGCCGTGAGATCTCCCGCGCCGGCCGGGAACGCACCGAGAAGGCGGACATCGTGCGCGCACACGGCGAGCCCGTGCGTGTACTGCTTGCCCCTTGCGCGACGCTGGTGGATCTCCCGGCGGTGATCCCCGAAGTCGTGGGGGAAAAGCTACGTTCGCTGCTGCGCTCGAGCTCGGACCTGCAGCTCGCCGGCGACCCGGCGCGCGAGCGCGCTGCGGGGGTGGCGTATGCATCGCATTCGATCACGGCCTTCTTGCGCGAACAAGAGGACCTCGACGAAGTCCTGTTTCCCGTGATGCTGCGTACGCCGGAAAAGCTCGTGCTCCAAATCGAATGCCATTCGTTCGCGCGCGAGCGCGCCGTCGACATCGCGGTCGCCTCCGTCGATTTCGACCCGATGCTGCGTTCGTGGTTCGACGCCGAGGCGCCCGACGAGGATGCACCACCCGGGTACCGACTGCTGTCACGACAGGTGTTTCCTTGGAGCGTCAACGCGCTCGCGGGTGCGATGCGCGGCGCGTTGGTTGCGGTGTCGCGCGACTCGGTGCGCTTGCTGGCCTTCCGACACCCGGGACTGCACCCGACCGAAGCGATCGCGCTCGGACCGCGCGACGCGACTCGCCGCGGGCAATCCGTTCTCGTGCTCGGTGCGGAAACACTGCGTGCCGGCGGCGTGACGATTCCGGCCGCGCACGACTTGTGGCTGCTGAGCGACGAGCGCTGGCCCCGTGCCCTGGGCATCGACGCCGCGGGACATCTGACGCTGATCGGGAGCGCCGGGACCGGCCTCGAATTACGCCCCGCGCTCGAGGCGTTGTGGAAGGCCGCACGCGGACCCGAGGAGCTCGCGTCGCGCTGGTGGCCCGCACCTGGCCGTGGCGAGCGTCCTGCCTTTCTGCCGGTGTTCGCCGATCTCGATGGCGACGACGCCCTCGACCTCGTGTGGAACGATCGACACGGGACGTTGCAAGTGCAGCGTTCGAGCGCGCAGCTCGAGGCCTTCCGTGCCTTCGGCGACGTCAAGACGGTGCAGCCGGGCACGGGTGGTGGTTCACGTGCCATCTTCTGGCTCACTGATCCCGTCTTCAGCGGTTCGAGAGATCGCTTGCTCGCGGCGCAGCTGGACCAACGTTCCTTGCGCCTCGTGTGGAGCAGCGAGCCATTCGCCGGCATGCTCACCGCCTTGGCGAGCTACGATCTCAACGGCGACGGCCTATTCGATCTCGTCGCGGCCGAGCAACACCTGGAGGGCGTGCGCTTGCACGTCTACCTCGCCACACCCGGCGAACGCACCGAAGCGCAGGGCGCGCCTCAGTCGCAAAGTCCGCCGCGCTAGGGAGCCATGATGCATCGAACCACGAAGCGTGCCCGTCGTGTCGAAGCACGTGGCGCCCATTTCGCCGGGCTCCGATGGATCGCCGCGTGCCTTGGCCTGAGCTTGGCTGCGAGCGTGGCCGACGCGGGACGAACGACACGTTACGGCGGAACCTTGCAGCTCGAGCTGCCACTGCGACCGGCCGATCTAGGCGGCCTGGATCCAGTGCATTTGTGGGGTGACGAGGGCGCGCTTCTCGGTGCCTGTCTGTACGAAGGCCTCACGCGTCGGGGCAGTGAGCTCATCGAGCCCGGACTCGCGGTGCACTGGGTGCACAACGACGACGCCACGCGCTGGTCATTCACTCTGCGCACCGATGCGCGCTTTCATGACGGCGCCCGATGCGACGCTCAGGCAGTGACCGAGTCGCTGCAGCGCCTTGCGGATCCACGGCGCTCGTCCCATCGTTGGATGTTGCAAGATTTGATCGGACTCGCGGACTTCGCGGCGGGAGAAACGCAGCAGATCGAGGGCATCCACGTCCTCTCGGCCACCGAGTTGGAGCTGCTCTTCACGCGCAGCGTGCCGGATTTGGCGGCGCGATTGTCCTTGCCGGCGGCCGCAATCTCGCGCGTGGCGTCGCCACCGACCGGCACCGGGCCCTTTCGCATCACCCTCTCCAAACCCGACTCGCTGCGCTGCGCCGCCTTCGAACAGTACGCCGACGGCCGCCCGTTCCTGAACACGGTGCTCGCCTTGCCCGCGGGACGCAGCACCGCCACGAAAGAATCGCCGATCTTGCGGCGCATCGACCCGACGTCGGCCATGGCCACCGGCGTCGTGCGCACGCGCCTCCCCGCCCGGCGTCTTGCATTGGCTCTCGTCCACCCGGCCAGCACCGCTCTCGCCGACCCGGCAGCCCGACGGCGCATTGCCGCCGAGTTCGACGCCATGGTGTTCGTGCGCGCGGGTCTTGCAGGGGATGGCGAGCCGGCGTACGGGCTGTACCCCGATGCGACCACCTTGCGTTCCACCCGCACCGCCAAGCCCGATGGACCTTGGTCGCCCTCGCGGCGACCGCTGCGTCTCGTCGTTCCCGCTGCCGACCCTACTGTGCGCAAGCTCGGCGAACGTTTGCAGGTGCAATTGTCTCAGCTCGGCTTCGAGGTCACATTCGACAGCCGAACTCCCGAAGCTTACGTCACGCCATTGCGCGGCTCCTGGGATGTCGCCGTCCTGGGCTGGACACCACCGCAAGGACACACGGGGCTCCAGGAACCGGCCCGTGTACTGCATGTCCTGAGCGACCTGCTGGTGCCGGTGCTGGGTGCGCAGCTCCCGCCGGCATGGAAGGATCTCCTGGAAGGACGCACCCGCGCCTCCGAGGCCGTGCTCATGGCGACTGGATACATCATCCCGCTCGTCTTCTTCCACGATGTTTGGCAATCTACGGATACGGCGAACCCGCCACGCCCGGTACCGTTCGGACCGCATCTGGGCCTTGCCGACTGGCACTTGCAACCCGTGGTGCCTTGAGTCCGGCGAGAGGAGTGGCTGATGAAGCTCGTCCTGCTGCGCCACGGCGAAAGCACTTGGAACCGCGAGAATCGTTTCACCGGCTGGACCGACGTCGATTTGAACGACAAGGGCGTCCTCGAAGCGCGCGAGGCCGGACAGGTCTTGCACCAGGAAGGCTACGTCTTCGATGTCGCATTCACCTCGGTGCTCAAACGTGCGCTGCGCACGTTGTGGATCACGCTCGACGAGCTGGATCTCCTGTGGATCCCCGTGCATCGAACCTGGCGTTTGAACGAGCGTCACTATGGTGCGTTGCAAGGACTCGACAAAGCCGAGACTGCCGCGAAATACGGCATGGAGCAAACACTGCTCTGGCGTCGCAGCTACGACGTGCAGCCACCGCGTCTCGATTTCGACGATCCACGCCACCCACGGTTCGATCCGCGCTATGCCGACTTGCCGGCCGAGAGCCTTCCGAATACCGAGTGCCTGCAAGACACGGTGGCGCGCTTTCTGCCCTACTGGCACGAGAGCATCGCCCCCACGCTGCGCGCCGGGAAGCGGGTCTTGGTGGCGGCGCACGGCAACAGTCTGCGCGCCCTGGTGATGTACCTCGACGAGATCTCCCCCGCCGACATCGTCGGCGTCAACATTCCGACCGGTATTCCACTGGTGTACGAGCTGCGCGACGACTTGACACCCGTTCAGCACACCTACTTGGGTGATCCCGAAAGGGTGAAGCAAGCGACGCAAGCAGTTGCCCAGCAACTCACGAAGAAATCGTCCGAGTGACAGACGGGTAACGCGTGCTCCTCGGGGCCGAGCCGTGCCTGCCCTCCGTCCAGGCAGGCTCTCCCTTCCGCTGCCGGGTCAGGGCAAATCCGCGTCCGGCGTGCGCGTCCGGGTGGACAGGAGGGCATCGCGTGCCTAGAATGGGACTTCGTCGGCACGAACCGGGGAGCCACATGGATCGTGTCGTCCTGAATGGCATCCAGTGCAGGCTGCGAGTGGGGGTCTCGCCTGAAGAGCGTCGCGACCCCCAGGACTGCCGGGTCGATGTCGAGATGGAATGTGATCTCGCACGCGCGGCTCGCACCGATGACCTTCACGACACCATCGACTACTCTCGAGTGTTCGATCTGGTCCAGGGGTTGTCTCGCGAGGAAGAATTCGCGCTGCTCGAGAGGTTTGCCGGCCGGCTCGCCGAGGAGATTCGCCGCATCGTGCACTGTGAAACCATCCTGATTCGCGTGCAAAAGCTCCATCCACCCTTGGTTGGTTCCCTCGCTTTCGCGGGTGTCGAGATTCGTTTCCGCTGACACGGGCGTCGGAGGAATGCATGCGGATCGTCGCAAAGACCGACGTCGGCCTCGTGCGCAAGCGCAACGAAGACTATTTCATCATTGCCGACAGCCACGATCTCGTCGTGCTCTGCGACGGCATGGGCGGGCATCCTGGCGGCGATCTCGCCAGCCGCATGGTGGCGGAAGAGGTCCAACGCCAGATCACGCAGGGGAACGACGAGAAGGTCGTCGTCGACGCGTCCGCTGACCTGACGCGACCGCTCGCGCCATTCGTGCCGTTGCTGCAGTCGGTCTTCGCCGCCGATCGCAAGCTGCGCGAGTACGGTTCGCGCCACCCCGAATACCATGGCATGGGCACGACCGTGGTCGTCGTCCAGGAGCACGAAGGCGTTGTGTTCGTCGCCCACGTCGGCGACAGTCGCGTCTATTCGTTCAGGCGCGGCAAGCTGACGCAGGTCACGCACGACCACAGCGTCGTCGCCACGCATCCGGAGTACGCACACCTGGCCGGAATGCGCAACATCCTCACGCGCGCCATGGGAGTCGGCGAAGAGCTCGAAGTGGACTTCGTCATCGCGCCGGCGGAGGCCGACGAGCTCTACATGCTCTGCACGGACGGCCTGCACAACTACGTGCAGGAAAACCGCATCGTCGAAATCCTCGGCAACGAGACGAGCCCCGAAGAACGAGTCGACACGCTCATCGAGGAAGCCAAGAAGGGTGGCGGCGGCGACAACATCACCTTGTCGCTCGCCTGGGGCGCACGCCCATCCAAGCCGAAGCAGACGTCCCTGCGTGGTGCCGTGGTCGAAGCCGACGGGCACTTGAAGGTGCACGTGGACGACGAAGGCTAGCGCCCACTCATCCAAGGCTTCGCCCCCCCGTCAAAAGCCCCGGCGCCCGTCTCATCGCATGCGCGTTTAGGTACACCGCGGCGTACCCCCGCGATACGATCGGCTGCCTGCCAAATCCGTCCTCTCTTGACCGGGATGCCATTCAGGCATAGAGGGAAGCATTTTCTGGCAGCCTTGTAGTCGCCATGACATCGCCGCCATGGCTCGACAGACTCCTCTAGAGGACATCATCCGGGTCAATACGGAATTTTCGACCCCTATTTCGTGTATTCAAGATTGCACGCCCCCGTGGAAGAAGCTCTGGTCGACGCGGGACCGTAAGGTCAGTTTTTCGGTACGCCAGTTGCATTGCCTGGGAGACGATCCGCAAATGGTCTGCCAGCAAGAGGTTGAGCCAATGAAAGCCTCCAAGCAGGTCGCCACACCAGACACCCTCGGGATGTACTTGCGGGAGATCCGCAAGATCACCCTGCTGACCCCTGAGGAAGAGAGAGACCTGGCCCGGCGGGCCAAGGCCGGGGACACCCAGGCTCAGAGCGAGCTCGTTCGCCGCAACCTGCGCTTCGTGGTTTCGGTGGCGAAGCAGTATTCCAAGGGCGGCGTCCCCTTCGAGGACTTGGTGAACGAGGGGAACATGGGTCTCATCCGCGCCTCTCGCCGCTTCGACGTCGACCGCGGCTACCGCTTCATCTCGTACGCCGTCTGGTGGGTTCGTCAGGCGATTTTGCAGTACGTCGCCGAGCAGTCACGCACGGTGCGCCTGCCGCTCAACAAGTCCGCCCGGTTGATCAAGGTCAACAAGGCATCGGTGATGCTGAGCCAGCAGTATGGACGCGAGCCGACGCACGAGGAGCTCGCCGCGCATTTGGGCCTCAAGATCTCCGAAGTGGAGAGGATCCTGAGCATGCCCACGACGCAGTTCTCGATCGACGAGCCCTCCGAGGGCCGAGATCACGAATTCCAGGTGGATACGCTCGCCGACGAAACCTCCCCGGGGCCGGAGGATGCGACCATCGAATCCACTCGCAATGATGACATCGAGCATGCCTTGGCAGGCTTGAATACGCGCGAAGAAGACATTCTCAAGCTGTACTTCGGCCTGGGTGGCAGCGAACCGCATACGCTCGAGGAGATCGGGCAAGTTTATCGTCTCACGCGCGAACGCGTGCGGCAGATTCGCGATCGCGCGATCTGGAGGCTGCGCAATTCACCCGACAGCGCGGCGCTGTCCGAGTACGCGCGCTGATCGAGTCACGAGATTTTCTCCCGTCCCGCGACACCTCCCTCCCATCGGGACGACGGACGCCGGCTTCGTGCGGCGTCCTTTTTTCTTTCCATCCTCAGTCGTCCTCTCTCGTGACCACGCTAGCTCATCGCCGCGGTGATCCGTGCCGTTCAATAGCGCACGAGCCACTGCGATTGCGCGCTCACCACATGGGATTCGTAGCCTCCGCCTTGCAAGAAGAAACGAATCCGCCACACGAGTTGACCGGGATAGCGCTGCGGCTCGGCGTCATAGGCCAGCTCGGCGTCAAAGGCGTTGATCGGCACTCCTTCCTGGTGTGCGCGTGTGGCGGCCCAGGCTCGTGGACTGTCGTCCCAGTTCGAGGGCAGAGGCCGCCAGCGTGTCGCGAGCGAGTCCGGCAGTTTGTTCGTCGTCACCAGACCGTTGGTGTCGACGCTGATGTCGACTGCCTTGCGAGACGCAGCGCTCGCATAGGTGAGCACCCAAGAACCGCCGCGGTCGGGGAGCCAACCTTCGTTGCCGACGCCGTTGCCCGTGATTCGACACAGAACCGCATCGCGGGACCAGCGCACGGCCGCATCGGTGGCGAGCGCCTGTGCCCAACTCGCCGCCCCACCTGGTTTGCTGCGCTCGGGGAGCACGGGTGCGCATGTGGACGACCAGACGAGCGTGAGTGCCACCCACAGCCGATGGCGATTGCTGGGCGAGCTTGGACGCATCATCCCTCCATCAGACGGCACGAGCCGTAGGTTCACTGCAATCGCCCGGCCCGACTGGTCGGTGTCTTCGGCGGCGGGCGCCGTCAGTCCTGCCGCTGCGACTCGATCTCGTTCAGCACTCGGCTCGCGAGCGTGTCCCCAGGATCCAGGGCCAAGATGGCGCGCCAGGAGTCTCGTGCTTCCACACGGCGTTGCTGGTTCGTGAGCAGGATCGCCAAATTCCTCCACGCCGGAAGATAGCGCGGATTGGCGGCGATGGCAGCGCGAAAACCCGCCTCCGCTGCAGTCGCGTCGCCCTGCGTGGCACGCAGCGCCCCGAGATTGTTGAGCGCCTGCTCGTGACCGGGAACGAGAGCCACTGCCTGACGATAGGCACGCGCCGCCGCCAGCGTGTCGCCGAGCACGCGGTAGCATTCCCCGAGGTTGTTCCACGCCGACTCGCGCCAGGGCTCGAGTGCCACCGAGCGCTCGTAGGCGACGACTGCTTCGGCGTGTCGCCGGGTGCGCCGCAGGATATTGCCGAGGTTGTACCAAGCGCGGGCGAAATCCGGCTTTTCCAGCAAGAGATCATGGTAGACCACCAACGCCAGGGTATCCTGCCCGGCGCGCGCCAGCATGCGCGCGAAACCGTCGCGCAAGTCCGGATCCTGCGGCGCGGACCGCAACGCCTCCCGGTACTCACCGACGGCGGCATCGAAGAGATCGGCCTTGGCGTAGCGCAGTGCCTCGTGCACGCGCAAGTCGCGCTCCATGCGCGGGCGGTCCAAATTCAAGCGCTCGGCATCGGTGAGCACGAAGAGCAGGGCGGCGACGGCCGCGATCCCCAGCGCCCGCGGACGATGCTCACCGCGCAACACGGCGACGAAACGCCAGACGCCGTATGTGGACAACAACAGCGCCCAAGGCATCACCGGCATGCGGTAGCGGTCGGTGATGAAGAACAATGCGATGGACGCCGCGTACGTCAGAGTGCACGCCGCGACGAAACCCGCCACATGCACGGGAGCAGGGCCCGGATCCATGGCCTGCTGCGACCGCCGTTCGCGTCCGAGGCCGAGGAACGCCAACAGCGCACCCAGAAACGCCAGCGGCAGAGCGACATGGCCATGCCAGAATGGCAAGCGCCCGAGGGGCAAGCCCCGCGACGCAGTCTCGAAACTCTCGACCTGCGGGAAGGAAAACCGATTCCAGAACAGCACCCACTTCCAAACGAGCAGCTCCAATGCCCGCCGCGGATGCGAACGCATCCATTGCAACGTCTTCTGCATCCAAAAACGCGCGGCCACGCTCGCCGTGGCGCGCATTCCCGTTTCACGCTGAACGTAGCGCAAGGCATGCGGATCCTCCGCGATGTCCAGCTTCTCCGGCACCAGGAACAAGCCCGTGGCCTCGGGACCGTTGCCGAGATAGAGGTTGAGTCCAGCGTTCGCGGTCAGTAGCAGCGGCTGCTCGGCATGCCGTGCGTTGTACACCAAGAGCGGCGACAGCATACCCATGCATCCCAAAACCAGGAGTGCCACTTGCGCCAGGACACGTGATCGCCCGCGGCATTGGAAGAAGAACCAGGCCGCGAACACGGGCACGAGCAGCATGTTGCTGCCGCGGCCGAGCACGGCGATTCCCAGGCAGGCTCCGGACGCGAGCGCATGCGCACGACTCGCGGGCGCGCGGACCGCGAGCAGCGTTGCGCCCAGCAGCGCCAGCAAGATCATCCATTCGACGAGAAGCAAGGCTTCGTGGAAAACCATCGGGGCGAAGCTGGCGACCGCGAGCCCTGCGGCAGCAGCCCACGTGGCTGGCATGGCGCGGCGCGCCAGCAGAAAGACGCACGGTGCGGCGAACGCCCCGAGCAGCAATTGCACCGCATAGACGGCGCTCGCTGATTCGCCGGCCACGCGATACACGAGGCTCAGAAACAGCGGGTACACCGGGGTCATGAAGTACGAATCGGTGGGATTCGGAACGCCACGGACGAGGCTCAGCGCCTCCGCGTGATAGTAGGCTTCGTCCATCAAGAACACGCGCGCGAGCAAGGTGTCACGAAACGTGAGCCAGTGCACCGCACGCAACGCGGCTGCGATCAAATAGAGGACGAACGCCGCCAGTGCCGGCTTGCTTTCGAGCCAAGCGCCGAGCATGCGCGGCAGCGCCGACAATGGCAGCCGGCCGCGGCTCGGTGCAGGTGGTTTCTGGGGCTTGGATTGCATGCTCGCCGCGGGTTCGTGCCAGCGTTTGGGCCTCGTGCGCATGCTAGCATGCGACGAACCACGGGCTCGCACGATCCTCCTGGCACGGAAGCGCGCGGGGATCGCCCGGAGGCCTAGCGACCTGCGGACGAAAACTGGCAGAACGACCGCGGTATCGCCGAGGTCACGACGATCCGAAGCACGCCCCCGACTGAGTTGAATGGGGATGGTGACCATGGAAGAGATCTTCCTGAGCGGCGACCAGTTCATCCTCATCAACTTGCTCATCCAAGTCGGCTTCATGGCCAGCCTCGCCAGCTTGCTGATCACCACGCGCTTCTACCAACGCCTGTTGCGTGAGGAGGCGCCGCGCCGGCGCGACGTCACCCTCTTCGGGCTCACCTTCGGCTTGTGCCTCGGCTTCGCGGTCGGCATGCGCTTCCTCGCCGGTTACGCCGGCATGGACGCGAGCCTGCCGGGTGCACTGCTTGCCGGCTTGTTGTGCGGGCCGTTGGCTGGAGCGATCGTCGGCTTCTTCGTCGGCGGCGCCGGCTGGACGCACGGCGAGTGGTTGGCGCTGCCGTTCGGCATGCTCTATGGACTCGTGGGCGGCGCGCTCTGGCGTGTTCCTGCTTTCCGCCGCAGCCTGTGGGAGTACTCGCCCTTCCCGCACGTCAACGTGTGGAAGTTCCTGCGTGCACGACACCCGCGGGACATCGCACCGCTGCTCATCAGCGGCGTCTGCGTCGGACTGGATGTGGCTCGGCATTTCACCAGCAAGCACTTCGGCACCGACTTGCTGTGGAGTTTCCAACCGCAACATGCGTATTCCCTGGCGCTCGCCTGGGTCGCGAGCCTGGTCACGCTCGGCGTGCCCTTGCATCTGTGGAACAACACGCGGCTGGAAATGCTGCTCAAGTCACAGGAAGGCCTGGCGGTGCGCGCACGGCTCGATGCGCTCACGCAACAGATCAACCCGCACTTTCTATTCAACACCTTGACCTCGATCAGTGCGGCGACACGCCTCAACCCCGACCTCGCCCGCGACTTGATCCACAAGCTGTCCACCA
>Ga0075418_10007506_pt1 | contig 12285 bp, 12 predicted proteins | sample SoiMetdeltSBSDD2_FD_81776 | JGI IMG/M metagenome (GOLD analysis project Ga0075418, IMG submission 81776) | Bulk soil microbial communities from a Populus tree surrounding site in Tennessee, USA - Soil MetaG P. deltoides SBSDD2 | ecosystem: Environmental > Terrestrial > Soil > Tree plantation...
CCCAAATTCGCGCCCGCGATCGAAGCTCCGACAAGACTGGCGCCAGTGAGATCAGCAGCGATGCGTGCGCCTGAGAGATCGGCACCGTCGAGGCGGGCGCGAACCATCTGCGAGGCGAACAGGTTTGCGCCCTTCAGGCTTGCGCCGGTCAGGTCCGCCTCGAGCAGCCATGCCTGGTCGAGGATGGCACGGTCGAGTCTGGCGCCGGCAAGCTTTGTCTTGTTGAGCCGTGCCGCGCGGAAAACTGCGCCGGACAAATTGAGCCCGGAAAGGTCGAGGCCGGACAATCTCTTTCCCGTGAAATCGGCAGGCGCTGCGATGGTTGCCGCGGCCAATGCGGCCTCGACTTCTCCGCGCGTCATTTCGGCCGAGACCATATCGGGCGACGACAGGTCGATGTGACGCATCATGTCCTGCGCCGTTGCCGTCATGGTCACGAGAACAAGACCGAGCGCTGCTGTTCCGATCGAGCGTTTCATGGTCAACCTCGCCGATGACGTAACGTAGCACGCACCTCGATCACTGCCTACGAGGTGCCTCACGGCGGCTTGCTCGTCGAATGGCTCAATTTTCTGCACCGCAACCCGTACCGCCGGCGCGCGGCAGTTCATGCTGCCTCGCAGCACTTCTCAAATGGGCCTCCTTTTCACGGGCGCAATCATGGCATAGCTTCAGGGCGGTCAGCAGGAGGAAGACGATGACGCTTGTCGGATCGATCGGACGGACGGTGGCTGCGATGGCCGTACTGGTGACGGTGGCGCACGCCCAGGACGTCAACGATTATCCGACATCGGCGCGCGTCGAATATGTTTTCGGTTGCCTGAAGGCGAATGGCGAGACGCGGCAGGCGATCGAGCAATGCTCCTGCTCGGTCGACGTTGTCGCTTCGCTCGTGCCCTATGCGCGTTATGTCACGGCCGAAACCGTGCTCAGCATGTCGCAGGTCCGGGGAAATCTGGGCGGGCAGTTCCGCACGTCAGAGCAGGCGGCAAGCGCGCTCAACGAGCTCAGGCGGGCCCAGGCCGAAGCGGAAGTGCGCTGTTTCTGAGGCGCTGCACGCGGGCCGCGTCAAATCCCGGAATCGTCGATCTTCCATTCACGCTGGAAGACGTGTCCCTCGGTATCCTTTGCCTCGGCGCGGAAACTTTTCGCGCCGTTCGAGACGTAGGTGAACCTGATATTGGGATCTTCCGAAATTGAAATGCCGCCTTCCATCGTCAACACCAGACTGTCGTCCTGCCAAAGCCGCAATTCGTTGACGAAGAATGCCGGGGTATACAGTTGCGTGACCTGGTCCATCTGCAAGCCGGAATTGTTGGGATGCCCGATCATGATCTGGGCCTCGCGCGTGCCGCTGGCGGGACCTTCACCGGCTTTTGCGAACTGCCGGTAGCGCATCTGGCCGAGCCTGCCCTTGGCTTCGTCGGCGTTCTTGGCGGCAGGCGCCGAACAGCCGCCGGACGCCTTCACATAAGTCTTCACCATGTAAAGTTTGCCGTCGCTGAGTTCGGCCACCGCATGAACATCGGTGTAGTTGTTGACGCGAACGCGGGTGGAGATCTCCGACACTTTGGCGTCCGGCCCGAGCTGGAATCTGGCCGCCATCGGCGCGGGGTTCTGGTCTATGACCAGCGTAATGCTCAGCACCTGCCGGCTGTCGCTGGCGGAAAGCTTCGTTCGCAAGGTCACCGGCACGATGGCGGCATCCTCGGCACGGATGGGCATTTCGACGGCGATCACGTCGCTGCCATCGTTCATGGGACGGTTGCTGAAGATGTCCTGAACCAGGCCGGGCCACGGGTCATTCGCGGCTGCCGCAAGCGCCAGCGGCGCGCCGAACAGGAACAAGCCAGCGACGGCGAACAGGTGAAAAACAGATGCAGGCATGCACCACCTTCATCGGGATGGAAGCAACGAACGCAATATAGAGCAATGCGCGCGCTATTCCCATTCAATTTCCGAAAATGCTGCGGTTGCGTTGCGGGTGTTGAAGTCGTCGAACAATTCCCATCGGGATCGTTCCGAACTCGCTGCCGTGCCCGCCGCCGCGATCGGCTTGCCGCTTGTGACGAGCCCGCGCACGTCTGTGACCAGCGTTTGGAGATAGCGGCGCTCGTCGGCGAGGGCCGCCGGCCATCCGCTCACAGGACCGTGACCGGGAACCACGCGTTGCGCGGGCAGGGCGCCGAGCTCGCCGAGTGCGCCCAGCCAGCCGCGGATGCTGCCGTCCAGCACGGGCGTGTGGGCCAGAAACACGAGGTCACCCGCAAACAGCGTACCGGTTTTTTCGTCGAGTACGGTGAGATCGCTATCGCTATGTGCGGCAGGCCACGCCCGCAAAACGAGCGTTCGCGCGCCGAGATCCAGGTTGAGCGTGCCGCTGACGAGCAGCGTCGGCGGCACGATGGTGACCTCGTCGATCAACTGATCGCCCATGGTACGGCGAAATGCGTCGAGATAGAATTGTCCGCGCGCAGCCAGCGCGCGTGGCAGGTTCGCGTGGCCGACAAAGGTCGTTCCGTCTCGCGCGAAAGCGCCGTTGCCGAAAACGTGATCGGGATGGCCGTGCGTATTGATAACGTAGCGGATCGGCTTGTTGGTCCGGGTGCGAATAGCCGCCATCAATTGTCGTCCTTCGCGCAAGCTGCCACCCGTATCGATCACGGCGACCGCGTCCTCACCGACGATGAAACCGACATTGGCAATCGCGCCATCGTTCTCTCGCGTCATCTGCGCGGTTTGGCCGTTGTGCACGAACACGCCATCCGCAACGGAATTGACGGGCAACTGCTGTTGCTGCGCGCGCGAGTCTGTTGCCGAAGCGAGCATCGCGAGCGCGGCCAGGATCAATGCGGCATGAGCCATCTTTCGGCCTCCGTCTCATCACGATGCGCTATCGGAAATTCCATGCGTCAGCGCGGTTCGGTTTGCGCCGCAGCACGGGCGACGAGTCTACTATCGGGGATTATTCCTGTTGCAGGCTCCAATTGACAAGCTTAGCATTTTGCCTGTCTGCGGCTTCAACGGAACTTCGTTCGTCGGGGTTGCCGATACAACTTTCGAAGTTGGCAACCATGGTGGGCCGGAAGTGCAGCAGCTTTTGAAGACATATGCCGGGCGGAAGCGCTGGCTTTTGATTTCGATACTGACGATCCTCGCCGTGCTCATCGGGCGCGATGTCGCTCGTGCGCAGATCAAGGAAGGCGGCGATTTGTCGATCGAGCTCGTCGATCCCAAGGTGCTGCGCGTCTGCGCCGATCCGCACAATCTGCCGTTCTCCAACGACAAGGGCGAGGGATTCGAGAACAAGCTCGCCGAGCTGTTCGCCGAGAAGCTGAACAAGAAGCTGGACTACATGTACTTCCCGCAGGCGACCGGCTTCGTCCGGATGACCCTTGGCGCCCATCGTTGCGACGTCATCATGGGCTTTCCGCAAGGCGACGACCTGGTTCAGGGCACCAATCCCTATTACCGCACCGCCTATGCGCTGGTCGCCAAGCAGGGCAGCGGCCTCGAAGACGTTGCGACGCTGGAAGACGAGCGCCTGAAAGGCAAGCATATCGGCATCGTGGCCGGCACGCCGCCGGCCACAAACATGGCGGTCAACGGCCTGATGATGAATGCCAAACCATATCAGTTGATGGTCGATACCCGCATCGACTCGTCGGCGGAGGCCATGATCGCGGACCTGATGTCGGGCAAGATCGACGCCGGGATTCTGTGGGGACCGATGGCGGGCTTCCATGCGAAGAAGGCGAACCCGCCGCTCCATGTCACGCCCCTCGTGAAGGAAAAGACCGGCCCGCGTTTGGCGTTTCGCATCGGCATGGGCGTCCGCGGGGCCGACCAGAACTGGAAGCGGCTGCTCAACCGCCTGATCCAGGAGAACCAGCCCGCCATCAACAAGATATTGCTGGACTTCGGCGTTCCCTTGCTCGACGAGAACGACCGGCCGATCGGCGCGGAGACGGCAACGAAAGCGCCATGAAGGAAGCGCTCGCGGGCCTGATCCTTGCGGCGCTCACATTCATTGTCTCGACATCAGCGCAGGACAGGCCTCCCGAGCCCGACGGGTACCGCATGGAAGATTACCGTGCGCCGGTTCCCGCAACCCTCGCCGGCGTGCGTGTTCTCACCACCGCGGAAGCCATCTCGATCTGGCGAGCCAAGGCAGGCGTGTTCATCGACGTAATGCCGCGCACGCCGAAGCCGCCAAACCTTCCGCAGGGCACAGTCTGGCGTGACAAGCCGCGGCTCAATATTCCCGGCAGCGTGTGGCTGCCGGACACCGGCTACGGAAAGCTGGCGGCGGCGACGGAGGACTACCTGCGGGGTGGGCTGATCCGCGCGACGGCAGGCAACACTGCCGCGCTGGTGGTGGTTTACTGTCAGGCCGATTGCTGGATGTCCTGGAATGCGGCAAAGCGAATCCTGGCATACGGCTATTCCAACGTGGCGTGGTACCCTGAAGGAACGGATGGCTGGGAACGGACCGGCCTGGCTCTGACGGAGTCGCAACCAGAACCACGGGCAGGTGAGGCGGCGCCGTCGCCGCGTTAGAGCGGAACACAAAATCGCGAAAACAACCCCATGCAAAGTAGAATGGGTCCGGAGCTCGCAGCACTCAGGCCGCTTGCGTCCGGGGCACGAGAGAGTCCGTCGTCACGGCCCAACCTAATCCCATCCTGTTAGCGATTATTCGATTTCCTGCTGAATCGTTCGGCCGAGGGCGAATAGTCGCTGGTCGATCGCCGTCGGCACTTCGCAGACGAATTTGATGACGTTCCGCCGGTCTTCGAAGATGCGTGTCTGCCAGACAAGCTGATTGCCGAGATCGTCGATCTTCGCCTGGTCAGGTGGCGTTTCGCTCTGCAACGCCTGCAACGTAAGTGTATCGGCGCGGATTTTGTCGGCCGCCTCGCGCTGTTTGCGCGTCACGCGTTCCAGCCCGTTCAGGACCTGGGACCGTTGGGCATTGAGGGAGTCGAACAGGCCTGCAAACAGAAGTTTCCCGCTCGCGGTCTTGTCGGGTGCACCATTCAGATATTCCGTGATCGCCTTCTGCGCTTCCTCGAGCGGGGTACGCCTCGCCGCCAGCTTTGCGACCAGCGCACTGACCTTATCATTGTCCTTCCACTTGCCGGAGACGTCATCGAGCGGGGGCCCCGCCCACACCGCGGCAAGCGAAATCTCCGGCACCTTGGCCTGCACGCATGGCCAGTCCGGATAGCGCGGATCGGCGGCGTGGCAGAATCCGCCGGCCATCGTAACGGCAAGACATACTGCGATCGCGGTTCGATACTTCATGTCTCGCCTCCAGCCGGCCCGCGGCGGATCAGGCCGCGCGATGGATCGTAGGCGTAAATCGCGCCGACCATGAAGGCGATCGTGCAGCCGCCGACAATCGCGAGCGAGGTCCAGTTCACCTGTCCATACAGCGCAAAGCGGATCAGCTCCACGGCATGCGTGAACGGATTGAACAGACAGACATAGTAGAGCATCGGACTGCTCTCCAGGATGCGCCACAGCGGATAGAGCGCTGAGGAGGCAAAGAACATCGGGAAGATGACAAAGTTCATCACGCCCGCAAAATTCTCAAGCTGCTTGATGCCGGAGGAGATCAGCATCCCCAAGGCGCCGAGCATCAGGCCGGACAGGACCAGCGCCGGCAGAACCGTGAGATAGCCGGCCGGCGGCGGCGCGATGTCCCAGAACCAGGCAATCAGCAGGAAGGCATACACCTGAAGCAGCGAGACCGCGGTTCCCGCCAGAAGCTTGCAGGACAGGAGAAACCATCGCGGCAGCGGGCTCACCAGCAACGTCCGCATATTGCCCATCTCGCGGTCGTAGACCATGGAGAGCGAGGACTGCATGCCGTTGAAGAGCTGGATCATCGCCATCAGGCCGGGCGCGATGTAGACCTCATACAGGATGTAGGTTTCGTAGGGCGGGATGATGGAGAGGCCGAGCACCTGACGGAAGCCGGCGGCAAAAATGAACAGCCACACCAGAGGGCGCACCAATGCGGAGATGAAGCGTTCGCGCTGGTGCAGGAAGCGAAGCGCCTCGCGCCACACGATGCCGTTCAGGCAGATGAGATATTCGGCGAATGAGAAGCCGCTCCGGACTGGACTTATGGCTGCTGACGTCATGACGTTGGGCTCCCGCTCGGTGCGGTGGAGCCGGTCAGCCGCATGAACGCCGTGTTGATATCGCTGCCGCCGGCATCGGCGATGACCCGCGCCACCTTGCCTTGGGCCAGTACCTGCCCCTGATGCAGGACAACGAGATCATCGTCCGAACCGATCTCGTCGAACAGATGCGTCGCCCACAACACGCTTATTCCCTGTTCGGTAACGAGCTGGCGGACGTGGTTGAGGATATCAGCGCGCGCCTTGACGTCGAGGCCGACGGTTGCCTCGTCGAGCAGCAGCAGGCGCGGGCGGTGCAGCAGCGCGCGGGCGATTTCCAATCGCCGCATCTGGCCGCCGGAGAGGTCGCGCACCTTGCTGCCGGCCCGGTCGGCAAGGCCGAGGCGCGCCAGCACCTCGCGGCTTCGTTCGCGGGCATCGCGCCTGGCAATGCCGTGCAAGGCGGCATGATAAAGCAGGTTCTGCATCACCGAGAGGTCGAGATCGAGCGTGCGGGGCTGAAACACCACGCCGAGCAGCCGCAATGCTTCGCCGGGCGCCTGCGCGACGTCATGACCGAAAATTCCGATATGTCCGCGCTGGATTCCGAACAGCCGCGTGATCAGCGAGAACAGCGTGCTCTTGCCGGCGCCGTTCAGGCCAAGCAACGCCGTGAAACTTCCCGGTGCGACCGTGAAGCCGATGTCGATCAGCGCCTGTCGCACGCCATAGGAATGGCTGACGCCATCGATCGACAATGCAGGCGCCTCCGCGGCCTCGGGCCGGGAAGAGATGTCCGGGGTGTTCTGACCGCCGGAAAATGCGTCAATGGCCGTCATGGTTGTGCGATCGTGATACCCCAGGGCAGCTCGCCGACCTGGATCGTCTTGATGACCTTTTGCGCGGCGACGTCGATCACCGAGACGTCGTTCGACACGCCGTTGGTAACCATCAGATATTTCTCATCCGGGGTGAATGCCATGTGCCACACCCGCTGCCCCACCAAGAGATACTTGGTGACCTTGTGGCTGGTGGCATCGACGACCGCGACGCGATTGGCCGGGCCGAGCGCGACGAAAGCGGTCTTGCCGTCCTTGGTCATGCTGATGCCGACCGGCTGGATCGCTTCGCTCCGCAGACCTGGAATGTTGAATGAAATCTTGTCCGTCACCACCCGCTTGACCGGATCGATGATCGAAACGGTGCCACCGATCTCCGACGATACCCATACTTCGGAATTGTCGCGCTTGAACTCGGCGAAGCGCGGGCGCGCATCGACCAAAACGTTGGCGACGATCTGGCGCGTCGCGGTGTCGATGAAATGCGCCATGTTGGTGGTTTCGGAAGTATTGATCAGGATTTTGCCGTCCGGGCTGATGGCCATGCCCTCCGGCTCGACGCCGACCTGGATGTCGCCGAGGCGGGCGCGCTTTTCGACGTCGATGATCGTCACCGTGTTGTCGTTTTCGTTGGCGACGTAGAGGATCTTGCCGTCAGCGTCGAGGGCGAACAGTTCGGGGTCCGGGCCGGAGGGCAGGGAATCGACCACCTCCTGCTTCGCAACATCGATGACCTGAATGCTGTCGTCATCGCCGACGGCGACGAACACAAACTTTCCGTCCCGCGTGAACTCGATGCCGCGCGGCCGCTGGCCGACCTTGATGGTCTTGGTGACGGTCCAACTGTCCGTATCGATAACGGATACGGTGTTGCTCTTCTCGTTGGAGACATAGGCGATGAAGGCCGAGGCGGGCGTCGCCGCCGCGAGCCAGGCAGCCATTCCGGAAAGCAGGCAACGACGCCACATATGCAATCCATCCTCCTTCATTGCAGCCTGCACTTGGTTTCCGGCCGATCGAGCCCAAGCGTATCGAGCTCCGACACCTGGTGCAAAAATCCCTCCTGCGGCGAAACCGAGACCACCATGCGTCCATCGACCAGCAGGATCGGCTGACGAAGCTGCAGGTTCCAGTCCCGCAACGTCAGCCGCCGGCCCTTGAACGCCGCAATGGAAAAGTCGGGCCCTTTGAGGAAATCCGATATTGCCTTTTGGTCACCTGAATTGGTGCGCGACGCCGCTTCGCCGATCATGCGTGCTGCCGTCCATGCCTGCATGTCCAGCGCGGTCATGTGCCGCGAATTCAATTTTGCAAACCGGTTCTGGATCTGGATCGCGCCCCACTGATCCTGCGCGGCGTGCCAACTGGTTGGAACCAGCCCGGCCGAGCCCGCAACCGGCCGCGGATCCCAGGTGCGGTAGGGCAGGTAGGACGCGAATACTTCGCTTTCGTCAGCCGCAACGAGGACGTCATAGGCGGGCGCTTGCTGGGTGAATACCGGCATTTGCCGCTGGATCAAGGTGACGCCGCTATCGGTACGGCGGGCGCCGCCGGTATCCTCAAAAATTCGCTCCTGAACGATCTTGGCGCCGAAGCGCGTCGCGGCGCGGCGCAGTGCGTCGGCGTACAGCCTGTCCCGGTCATGCGAGCCGACGACGAACAGCCAGCGCTTCCATTGCTTCCACACCAGATACTGGGCGAGCGCATCCGCCAGCATCGAGCGCGTCGGCGCGACATGGATCACATTGGCGCGGCAATCCTGCTCGCGCAACCGGTCGTCGATCGCGCCGGCGTTCAACAGCAGCGTTCCGCGATCGCGAAGCGTGTCGGCGACCTTCAATAATTCGTCCGCCGGAAGGTCGGCGATGATGAAGCCGGTGCGCTCGGCGAGCGCTGCTGCGGCCTTCGCGATATCCTCACCGTCCTTGAGCCGGACTTCCTCCAGCGTGAAGCGCTGATTGAGGAATTTTCCCGTGGTGTTGTTGTCATCGATGGCAAGGCGCGCGCCGGCAAGGCCGTCGTTCTCGGCCGGCAGTTCGACGAGCGACAATTTGGCCTTGACGCCGGCACGGCCGAGATAGCCGATGCCGATCTCGATCGGGTCGGCTGCGAACACCGGGCTGGCCGCGGCGCTCAAGCTGATCGCAACGACCAACCATCGGAACATGGCTTCTCCCTGACAGGTCTTCTCTTCGCCGTATGGCGGACCGTTTGACCTGAACCATGACCGAATTGTTTTGGCATGCAACCCAATTTTCTGTGGGACGGCGTCACGCCGTTTCAGACCTTCAGGCGCTCCGCGTGCCAGCGCAGGTGATCACTCATGAATGTGGAGATGAAATAGTAGCTGTGGTCATAGCCGGGCTGCCGGCGCAAGGTGAGGGGGATCCAGGCTTTGTCGCACGCGTCCTGCAGCAGCTCCGGGCGGAGCTGCTCGTTCAGAAACGGATCGGCATCGCCGTAATCGACCAGCAGATCGGACACTTTGGCACCGTCCTCGATCAACGCCACCGCATCGTGCTTGCGCCATGCTTGCCGCTCGCTGCCGAGATAACCGCCGAGAGCCTTGATACCCCACGGCACCTGCGAGGGCGCGACGATCGGCGAGAACGCGCTCGCGGCGCGATAGCGATCAGGATAGCGCAGCGCGACCGTCAGCGCGCCGTGACCGCCCATGGAGTGACCAAGAATGGATTGGCGATTGGGATCGACCGGAAAATTCTCAGCGACCAGTTTCGGCAACTCGTCCGTGACATAGCTCCACATGCGGTAGTTGCGGGCGAACGGCTCCTGCGTCGCGTCGACATAGAAGCCGGCGCCAAGCCCGAAATCGTAGGCGTTGGTGGGATCGCCGGGCACGCCTTCACCGCGCGGGCTGGTGTCGGGCGCAACGAAGATCAATCCAAGTGCGGCGCAGGCGCTGCGGAACTCGCCCTTTTCCGTCACGTTGGCGTGGGTGCAGGTCAGGCCGGAGAGATACCAGACCACCGGAAGCCTGGCGCCGTCGGCGTGCGGAGGAACAAAGACCGAGAAGGTCATGTCGGTGCGGGTCTCGCGGCTGGCGTGTCGATAGACACCCTGCGTTCCGCCGTACGACGTGTTGAGCGAAACGGTTTGCATGGTCATGATGTTGCTTGTCCTGCGCCGCGCAGCACGATCACGCCACGCCGCTCTCTATTGCGAATCGCACCAGCTCGGCGGACGTGCGTACGCCAAGCTTGTGGCGCATGATCGACGAGGTGTTGGCGACGGTTTTGTAGGAGGAATGGACCAGCCACGCGATTTCGGAGAGGCTCTTGCCTGCACTGAGCAGGCGCAAGATCTCCATCTCGCGCGCGGTTAGCCGGGAAAGTGGATTTCGGGCGAACGAGGGTCTCGCGAATGCAATGCTTCGCGCCATCGCCGGCGGCAGATAGACTCCACCCTTTGCAACTTCATGGATCGCCTCGACAAGATCCTCGGGATCCCCGGCTTTGGAAACATAACCCTTGGCGCCGACTTCGATGGCACGCGCGGCGAATACCGGATCATCGTTCATGCTGAACATGATGATACGTGCAGACGCGTCGCGCGCGAGGAGACGACGTGCCAGTTCAAATCCGGAAACCGTCGGAAGGTTTATGTCGAGTACGCAGATATCCGGGTGCCGGTCGCCGAACACGCGCTCGCCACACTCAGCGTCGGAGGCTTCCAGTATGTCGATCTCGGGATTGTCCGCGAACAGGGCACGGCACCCCGAAGCAACGATTCGATGATCATCAACGATCAGAACGCGCATTGGCACTGGCCCCGAATACCCGCGTCACTCCCGTTGCCGCACCGCATCAGGCGAAACACCGGCGCAGACTTCGGGGCGATACCTGCCGTCGATGGTCATGCAACCCGGGCAATGTTGCTATACGGTTCGATTAGATAGACGCCTGTTTTATCTGTCAACGCTCCCCTCGATGGGGAACCGAGGACGATTTCGCTCCTAGACAAACGCGAGTTCTCTCCTGGACAAAGGCTATGTGGCAAAAACTTTCCTTGCGCGCCCGGATCAACTTGCTGCTCGCGCTCGTCCTCACGCTCGGTTTGGCCATCAATGTCGCGAGGCTTGTGCTCGAGGCCGGGCCTCGCGTCCAGGCCGAGGATCAAAGCGTCATACGGCTGGCGCGTGAATTTATCGATACGATCGTTGCGGGACTGAATGAGGCGCCGGACGCAGAAGTGCGGCTGAACCAGATTGTTCACGACCTGAACCGGCTTCGCCACGTCAGTATCACGCGGCAGGGTGAAGCGGTCGACAGATCGGGGGCTGTGGCCAACCCGGACGACAACACCGATTCACGCTCGCCGCCGGCATGGTTTGTCAGGCTTGTTCACCCCGAAAAGACCACCGTGACCGTGCCGATCTCGATCAAGGGAAAGCAGGGTTCGCTGCTGATCACGTCGCATCCGAACGACGAGATGGCCGAGATCTGGGATGGAATAGTCACTCAGGTCCAGATCGGCACGGTGGTTGCGATCGTTCTCTTCCTCATTACGACCAGGGTCGTCAGCCGGGCGCTTGCGCCAATCCAGACGCTTTCGGAAGCCATGACGAAAATCGAAGCCGGCGGTTACGACACGCGCGTGAAGCCGGATGGCCCACCAGAACTCGTTGCCATTTGCGACAAGTTGAATCACCTTGCGGCCACCCTGGGCAACGCGGTTGACGACAAGAGGCGTCTGGCGGCGCGCGTCGTCTCGCTGCAGGATGTCGAACGCAAGGAAATAGCACGTGAGTTGCACGATGAGTTTGGGCCCTATCTCTTTGCTTTGCGAGCGCATGCCAGCGCGCTGACGCGGATCGAAGCCACGCGAAAGCACGGCAGCGCCATACTGGAACAGGTAAATGCCTTGCAGCAATCGAATCGGCGGGTTCTTGAAAAGCTGCGGCCCGTGGGGCTGACGGAGCTTGGTCTTCGCGAAGCGCTTGGCGCGCTCCTGCGTCTATGGGGGGAGTCGCATCCCGACGTCACCATCGAAACAGCGATCTCGCAGTCGCTGGGCGACACCGGCGAGACAGCCGATTTGACGATCTACCGCACCATTCAGGAAGCTCTGACCAATGTCTTTCGCCACGCTGGCGCCACTTGCGTCAACGTCACCGTTGAACATGTTGAGCTGCCGTCGGGATTGACAGCGCGGGGCGGCGCATTGGTGCGGGTACGCGACAATGGCGGCGGATTGAGACCGGATCACAAGCTCGGCCTCGGACTCACGGGAATGCGCGAGCGCATTTTGGCGCTGGGGGGCTCGCTCACGATTGCTTCTGGAGATAATGGCGTAAC
>Ga0075418_10007507_pt1 | contig 12285 bp, 9 predicted proteins | sample SoiMetdeltSBSDD2_FD_81776 | JGI IMG/M metagenome (GOLD analysis project Ga0075418, IMG submission 81776) | Bulk soil microbial communities from a Populus tree surrounding site in Tennessee, USA - Soil MetaG P. deltoides SBSDD2 | ecosystem: Environmental > Terrestrial > Soil > Tree plantation...
CATGTGGACAATTCTAGCGCTCCGGGACCGCTCGGCCCGGCGATAATGGCTAACTGCTCCAGGGAGGCCCGCATGTTTCGCCTTCTCGCATGCCCGGTGTTCGCCGCACTCCTCCTCGCGACGTCCCAGGCGCAGCCGCATACCACGATCCGGGTGTGGAAAGTAGGTTCTCCGCACACCGGAGAAACACCGGACACCGACATCCCCCCGGCGCTCACGCGCGAGGCGAACTCGCGCGGCTCGCGCCTGACCGTCGACGCCTTTCCGGCGCACGGGTTCACCGGCCGGTTCATGGTCGCGGCGAGGGACGGGTCCGCTCCTGACGTTCTGGTGTTCGACAACTTCGGCATCATCAAGGGAATCAGCACACGACTGGGTACTTTCGTGGGGCTTGACCAGGATGCCGTCATACGCAGTCAACTCATCCAGGTGACCGGGGCGTTCGACGAACTGCTCGGCCCTGCGCGCGGCTGGACGTTCCTGTTCACTTCTTCGGCGAACCACGCCGCGGCACTCGAACTGGCGCTCAGGCCGGCGCGCTGTTCGAGTCGGTCGTCCGAGCAGGGTCTCGCCCCTGATCTCCCGGTTGCCGGGATTGCGGCAGCCTACCTGGCTGGCGACAATAGCGGCATTCTGCCCCACGCGGATCCCGAGCGGCTCTCGGGTCAGAGAACGAGCTTCGAGCCGGTCACGGTCGGTCAGGTTGCCGCGTGCGGTGCATGGGGGAACGAACGGCTCGCTTTCGTGACGGTCAACGCCTCATACCAGGCGGATACGAAGATCGGTCATGCGTCCCTTCTCCTCGCCTTTCGGAAGACCTCATCGGCGTGGCGACTGCTGGTTGCGGCACGGGATCCAGTGTCCAATGGTCGATTCGTCACGGCGCTGCCCGCTCTTTCCAGGATGCTGGAACGCAACGCTCCCGCCGATCCTCTGCCGATCGCCGCCACTTTGCGCTCACCTCGGAACGGCCGGTTCCCCATCCCCATGAACGGTGCCCGGTTCGGTGACTTCGAGTGGGAACCAAGCGTCAGTCCGAGTGTTGTTGCCGAGATCGCCGAGTTCAGCTACCACGACGATGCGCGTCTCATCCTGCTGCCGACCCGCAGCTCACGCGTGCCGGGTCGTGTTTCGGCAGGTGAACTGTGGACAACGCGGGGCGAGTGGTTCTGGCGCATCTGGTCGATCAGCGTCTCGGGCGAGATCGCCTTCTCGGAAGTACGGACGTTCGTGCATTGAACATCGCCGTCGTGCTTCGGACCGGACTCTCCGAGGTTGCTGAAGCCGATGTCGTCGGCCCGCTCACGGCTTCAGTCCTCTTGACATCCCAGAGGTCGTCGGCGACACTCCTCTAAGCAACACAGAGGAGCGGGTGATGACCGACAAGAAGTCGGAGATTCTCCAGGGCACCCTCGATTTGATGGTGCTCAAGACTCTCGACGCCATGGGTCCCATGCACGGCTACGGGATCGCGCTCCGGATCGAGCAGCTCAGCGAGGACGCGCTTCGAATCAACCAGGGAACCATCTATCTGTGTTTGATCCGCCTCGTGCAGAAAGGCTGGATCAAGGCACAGTGGGGCGCCTCCGAGAACAACCGGAAAGCGAAGTTCTACGACATTTCGAAGGCCGGGCGGAAGCAGCTTCAAGCCGAGACCGAGAACTGGGAGCGGGTGTCCGGCGTGATTGGGCGGCTGCTGCAGCTCGCCCGACGGAGCGGATGATGTTCAGCGGTCTCAAGGCCATGGCGGCGCGGATTCTCGCATCCTGGAGATCCGGCGACCTCGATCGCGACTTCGCGCGCGAGCTCGACTCACACCTGGCGATGCTGGTCGAAGACAACCTGCGGCGCGGCATGTCGCCCGGCCAGGCGCGGCGCGCGGCGCTGATTCGGATGGGCGCTCCGGCATCGCTCATGGAGCGCCATCGGGCGGAGCGCGGCGTGCCTGTGGTCGGCGACATCCTGCGGGACCTGCGCTTTGCCGTCCGCCTTCTCGCGAAAGACCGCTGGTTCTCCGCCGCCGCGATTGCGACGCTTGCGCTCGGGATCGGCGCCAATGCCGTCGGGTTCACGGTTGTGAACGCCGTGTTCTTCCGGGGACTGCCGGTCGAAGACGCTGACCGCCTGTACATTCTGAGCTGGCAGCAGCGCTCGGGCCGGCGGTCGAACGTCTCTTATGCGGAACTCGAGAACTGGCGCGCCGCCAGCCGGACGTTCGCCGGGTTGGCCGCCTACAGCGATACCTCGTTCAATATCAGTGACGATCGGGCGCTGCCGGAACAGGTTCCAGGCACGCGACTCACCGCGAACGCGTTCGGCACGATCCGGCAGCCGGTGCTGCTCGGACGTGATTTCATGCCGGCCGACGAGCGGCCGGGATCCGACCCGGTTGCGATCATCGGCCAGGGGATTTGGATCAGCCGGTACGGCGCCGATCCGACCGTCCTGGGGAAGACGTTGAGGGTGAATGGACGCGAGGTCACGATCGTCGGCGTGATGCCCGAGGCCATGAACTTTCCGGACCGTAGCGAGATCTGGGTGCCCTTCATTCCGGGCGGCGATCAGCAGCAGCAGACGCGTTCGCTTCGCGTGTTTGGCCGGCTGCGGGACGGCGTCGACCCGCGCGAAGCACTCTCGGAGCTGAACGGCATCGGAAAGCAGATCATCGCCGCGTACCCGGAGTCGACGAAAGACCTCGTCGGCGTCCGCGTTGAAACGTTCATCACCCGGTTCATTGGTGGCGCGGGACGGCCGATGTTCATCACCGTGATGGGAGCGGTGATTTTCGTCCTGCTCATTGCCTGCGCGAACGTCGCGAACCTCCTGCTCTTGCGATCGGTACATCGAGCGCGGGAGATCGCGATGCGCAGGGCGCTCGGCGCAACCCGGTGGCGGGTCGTCCGGCAACTGCTGCTCGAGAGTCTCGTGCTCGCCTCGCTCGGCGGCCTGGGTGGCCTGTTCCTCGCGTTTCTCGGTGTAAGAGTGTTCGGCGCGGCGATGCAGCCGTCGGGTTTGCCGTACTGGATCCGCTTTACCGTCGACCCCGTCGTTTTTGCGTACGTTGCGGCGATCTGTGTGGTGACCGCGATTCTGTTCGGCCTCGCGCCCGCCCTGCACGTGTCGAAGACGGCGAGCCACGTCGTCGTCAAGGAGAGCGGTCGCGGCACCATCGGCAGCAGGCGTGAGCGGTGGTTCAGCAGCGGCATGGTGGTCGTCGAGCTGGCGCTCACGGTGGTGTTGCTGGCCGGTTCGGGCGTGATGATCCGCAGCTTTCTAGCCCTGTACGCCGTCGATATCGGTGTGGATGTCGATCGACTGATGACCATGGACCTGCAGCTGCCGGCATCGAGGTACGCAACCGCCGAGTCGCGCCGCGCGTTCGTCGAGCAGCTCGAACCAAGGCTGGCCGCCATCCCCGGCGTCGAGGCTGCTGCCGTGACGACAGGCGTGCCCGGTCGTGATGGCGGAGAACGACTGCTCGAGACTGAACGAGCCGTGGGCGCGACAGACGCACCATCAGTGCACGTGTCGACAGTCACGATCACCCCACGATTCTTCGAGGCTGCGGGCGTACGCCTCGTGCGCGGGCGGAACTTCCAGGATTTCGACGGCGCGCCTGGCGCTGAAACGGTCATCATCAACGAGCGGCTGGCCGCGCAATTCTTTCCCGGCGAAGATCCGATTGGCCGGCGGCTGCGGTTCACGGAGCGGGAGCCGCCGCGGGCAACGCCGGTGGACGCGTGGCGCACGATCGTCGGCATCAGTGGCAGCATTCTGCACGGCTCTTCGTTGGACCTCTATCAGAACGCGGTCGTGTACATTCCGTACCGGCAGGAGCCAGCGAGCGCGGCCTCACTCCTCGTTCGGACCGCCCTCCCGCCAGGCTCCGTGATGGAATCGGTGCGGCGCCAGGTGCAGGCAATCGATGGGGATCAGCCGGTCCAGGCGATCCGCACGCTGGCTCAGGTGCTGTCGGGCGATCGCTGGTGGTACCGCACCTGGGGCGGCGTGTTCGCAGCGTTCGCGATCATCGCACTGCTGCTCTCGTCGGTCGGACTGTATGCCGTCATGTCTTACGCCGTCACCCAGCGGACCCAGGAGATCGGCGTGCGCATGGCGGTCGGTGCTCAACCGCAACACGTGTCCTGGCTGATCCTGAAACGCGGCCTCGCGCAGCTCACCGCGGGCCTCGCGATTGGCCTGGCGGCCGCTCTGGGCCTGACCGGCATGCTGCGGCTCGGGTTGACGGATGTCGGGCCACACGACCCGGTGACGTTCGCCGCGATTGCAACGCTCGTAACGGTGGTCACGCTCGCCGCATGTCTCGTGCCCGCCCGTCGCGCGACACGCGTCGACCCGGTGGTCGCCCTGAGGGCCGAGTAGACCGCCTGGGTTACGACTCCTGATCGCAGCCCGCGGCCGGCAGTCCGCAGCCCGTTTCTCCATTCGTGATTGCATCCGGACCGCGGATTGCGGGCCGCGGACCGCGAGACTTTATCTATACAAACGCGAACTAACTGTGATATCACTCGCCCCATGAAAGGCGAGCGACTTGGCGAGTTCGAGGAATTCACGCTCCTGGCGGTGCGTGCCCTGGGCGATCACACGTACGCCGTGCCCGTACAGCAGTTCGTCGAAGAGGCCACCGGGCGCGACGTCTCGCTCGGCGCGGTCTATGCCGCGCTCGCGCGCCTCGAGAACAAGGGCTTCGTGCGTTCCTCGATGGCGGCAGCCACGGCGCGGCGCGGCGGCAAGTCCAAACGCTTGTACGCGGTGACCCCGCTTGGCCTGCGGACCGCGCGGGAGCTGCACCGGATGCGGCAGGAGATCTGGACGACGATCGCGGAAGGCCGGCAGCCATGACTCACGATGCTCGTCCACGGCTCGCCCGTTTGCTGCTTCGCATCCTCCCGCTCGGCGAGCGCCGCGCGGATGTCGAGGACGACCTGATGGAGCTATTCGAGTCGCGCAGGGCCAGCCGGGGCACTCGCTACGCCAGGCGACGGTATTTCAGCGACGTCTTGAGCCTCTGGCGAGGCCGTCGACGAAGCGAGCCGCGTCTGCCCGGTCAGGCGGAATCGGTCCGATCTTCGCGGTTCAGCCTCACGGACGTGTTTCAGGATCTCACCTACGCGGCCCGGATGCTGCGTCGCAGTCCTGCCGTAGTGCTGATCACGATCGTCGGGCTCGCCGTGGCCATCAGCGTCGGCACTTCAATGTTCAGCATCCTGAACATCATTGCGTTTCGGTCGACCGGCATTCGCGATTCGTCGGCGCTCGTCAGCGTCATGAGGGCGTACCGCAACGGAGCCGGTAATGCGTGGAGCCATTCCGAGTACCTGCAGATTCGCGATCATGCCAGGGCCGTCAAGGTGGAGGCCGTGCTTCGCGATGGTGCTTCCTTCAGCACCAGCCGCGACGGTGACGCCGGGCACGGAGCGAGCCTGTTGCTCGTGAGCGGCGGCTATTTCGCGATGATGCTGCCCCGCGTCTCCCAGGGACGGCTGCTCACTCCCGCCGACGATGAGCCGGGGGCGCAACCTGTATTGGTCCTCAACCATGCGTGGTGGTCGCGCATGCTCGCCGCGGATCCTTCCATCGTGGGCCGATCGGTATGGCTGAACGGCACGCCCTTCGTCGTCGTCGGCGTGACCGAGCGCGGGTTCGCGGGGACGGCTGATACTCCACCGGCGATGTGGACCACGCTCGCGAATTATCACGTGCTGCACGGCGGGCCGCCGCTCGATCGGCGGTCTTCCACATCGGTGAGCCTCGTGTCCCGGCTGGCGCCGGGCGTGCCGATCGCGCAGGCCGAAGCGGCGCTCACCTCGATTGTCCAATCGGCCGGCTTCGGCCGCGGGGAGCTTGTCGACCCGAACCAGGCAGTCGGCCCCGGTTCCGGCGGCGAGTACGCGCCCGCAGCCCCGGAGCCGGTGACCGGCGTCCGGCTTCTCCCGTTCGCCACTCGAGGCGGCAAGAACGCCGGTCAAGTCGCGTTGATCGTGGTGGTCGTGCTCACGGCAATCGGGCTCGTGCTCGTCCTGGCCTGCGCAAATGTCACGAACCTGCTGCTCGCGAGCGCCATCGCACGACGAACGGAGATCGGTTTGAGAATCGCGCTCGGTGCCCGCCGGGGACGTATCGTTCGCCAGCTCCTGACCGAAAGCCTGTCGCTCGGCCTGATCGCGGGGGCGTTGGGCCTGCTGTTCACCGTGTGGCTGTTGCCGATCCTGGCCGGCGTGGTCGACGTTCCCGATACGTTCGACGTCAGGCCCGATGGCCGCGCCTACGCGTTTCTCTGTTTCATCTCGATCCTCGCCGGCCTCGGCGCCGGGCTCGCCCCATCGAAAGGCGCGCTGCGGGATGCACGTTGGCCGACGAGCAGCAGGTCGAGCGGCCATTCGACCGGATCGAAACGACAGCGCGCCGTTCTGGTCGGCGCACAGGCGGCCGCTTCGATGGTGCTGCTCGTGCTGGCGGTCCTGCTGGCCCGCGGCGCTGCGCACGCGGCACGCCTCGACATCGGTTTCGACGCATCGGGTCTGATGACCATCAGCGCCGTGTTCCAACGCGGAACATACGATGGCCCACGCGCACAGGCGTACTGGGATTCTGCGCTCGAGCGGGTGCGGGCGCTTCCAGGTGTGCAGTCGTCGGCACTCGCCGAGGTCCCGCCGTTTTCGGGCAGCAGCAGGGTCACGGTTTTCAGGCGAGCCCGATACACGATCAATCACAATGACACGCACGCCGGGTACTTCGAGACGCTGGGTTTGCGTGTGCTCGCCGGCCGCACCTACACGCCGGCCGAAGTCTCGGCGCGCGCGCCGGTGGCGGTGATCAGCGAGGGACTCGCCCGTGATTTCTTCCCAGGCGAGAACCCGGTTGGACAGCCGCTCGGGCGCATCCTCGAAGGGTCTCAGTCGACAATCATCGGCGTGGTCTCCAACGCGATAACGGCCCGGCTGCGCGACCCGCGGGCGGCCGCGGTCTATCAGCCAATCCACGACATGCTCGCGGCGAGAATGGTGGTACGGGCCGGTGGTCCATCCGAAGCACTGATCAAATCGCTGCAGGGCACTTTTCAGTCGATCGATCCCGGTGTTCGGGTTGGCATCACGAAGGTGAGCGACGGTCTCGACAGGCAGCTCGCGGAACCAACGGCGCTGTCCATGATGGCCAGCCTCCTGGCCGCGGTGGCACTTGCCCTTGCACTGATCGGCTTGTATGGCGTCACCGCGTTCGTCACCGGACAGCGTCGTCTGGAGATCAGCGTCCGGATCGCGCTCGGAGCAAGCGGCAGCGATGTGATGCGCCTGCTCGTGCGCGACAGCCTGCGCCCCGTGCTGTACGGTCTGGCCGCAGGCGCCATTGGCGCTGCGCTCGGCAGCCGCGTCCTGACCGGCGTGCTCTACGGCCTCTCTCCCGCGGATCCGCTCACGTTTGCCGCCGCCCTGATCGTCCTGCTGGCGGCGTCAGCCGGCGCCGTTGTCCTGCCAACCCGGCGCGCGGCGGCAGTCGACCCCGCCGCCGTGCTGAGGGAGGTGTAGTGGACTGATATCGGTGGTTTGTAGAGTGTCAAATCCCAAGCTCCAAATCCCAAGCTCCAACGCACTCCCAAGTCCCAATTGCCCAATCACGGTGGTCCACAGGCCCTTGCAATCGCTCAGGAGCGAAGCGCGCTCAGCTCCTCACCCAGGCGCGCCAGATGATGGTCGTTGACCGATTCGACCGTTTCATACCAGTCCTCATTGACCGAGGCGGGAAACCGGGCACCCAGAATCGAGCCGGCAACGGATGCCACCGAATCGCTGTCTCCCCCAACGTTGGCCGCAAGAAGAATCGCCGACTCCGCTGACTCCATCAGCGTCGCGAGCGCGATTGCGAGTGGCACGATCGTCAAAGGATCCGTCGGCGTGCACCGACGCACCACACCGTCCGGATCGAGCTCCGGCAATCGGATCAAATCGTCCTGGACTGCTTCCATAGCTCGCGCGAACAGCGTATCGCGGGAACCGGACCGCTTCTGTTCGGCTCTTTCGGCTGCACCTCGTGCCAGCCTCACGATCTCACCCGCGTCCGCACCGTCAATGGCCGCCGAAACGGCCGCCGCGGCTGCAGCCGCCGCCGCGAGCGCCAGCGGGCCTCCATGCGTTGAAATCGAGGCTTGATACGCGCCTTCGACGATGTCATCCAGGCGGTCGGGCCGGTACAGGATGCCGACGGGCGAGACGCGGACGGCGGCCCCACATCCGTTGTGATCGAGGGTCACCCGGGTGCCGTCGCCGGCCTCGTGGAAGTCCCAGAGCGACCTCAGACCGGGATGAATGCTCTTCTGACACGTCAGCAGCTCGCGGCCGACGCTGGCATGTCTGACGTCGCCGTCACGGAGGATGGCCCGGGCAACTGCGATTGTTCGTTCCGTGTCGTCAGTGGTCTCGCCGAACCGCCACTGACGTTTCCGATTGCTCGCGTACCTTGGAATGACCGTCCCTGGAGGGCCTTCGAATCCTCTGACTCCGCGAGGGTACCAGCGGGTGATCTCATCGTGAGACAGGTTCTCCGTCTGCTTGCCAATGGCGTCGCCGGTCGCCAGGCCCTTGAGCGATGCCAGGATTCGCCTCTCCGCGGTCACCACGTGATCATCGCCTGACAACGCTTGATCGAAGCCTGAACCTGCAGTGCTACACTCTGCCCGCCATGCGGCTCTCCGTCATCCTGCTCGTCGCCTGGACCACGCCTGGCCGGAGAATCACGGGGCCCGGCACCATAGCGCTCCAGGCGCATGATGCGAAAAGCGCCGTGCTCTACAAGAACATCCGCCTCCGACCGCTCGACTGATTCAGCCTTCCAGCCAGCCGCGCTCTCCTTGACCTTCTAGGAGAACTGCGGCATGCTCTCCTGACCTGTCTAGGAGAGCCGCGTGAATGACACGACAGAGCTGCTGCAGGGCACGCTCGACCTTCTCATCCTCAAGGCCGTCTCGCTGGGACCGCTGCACGGCTATGGCGTCCTGCTCCGCATCGAGCAGATCTCGCAGAAGCGCCTGCTCATCCAGCAGGGCTCGCTGTACCCGGCGCTATATCGCCTCGAGCATCAGGCGCTCATCACGTCCGAGTGGGGTGAATCCGAGAACAAGCGGAAGGCGAAGTACTACCGCCTCACCGCGGCCGGCCGGCGCCGGCTGAAGGAAGAAACGGCGTACTGGCGACGCTTCTCCGAGGCGATCGGGTTCGCACTCGAGGCGCTACCGGAGGACGTATGAGTCTGGTCGGCCGCGTGAAATCGTGGTTCCGGGTCAGCAGCCGGCGTGCTGACTTCGAACGTGAGATGCAGGACGAGATGCGGACCCACCTGGAGCTCTATCAGGCGGACCTGCGCCGGCGCGGCTTGTCGGAGGGGGAAGCTCGCCGGCGTGCGTTCGCCGAGTTCGGCAGCGTGGCTGCGCGGAGGGACGAATGCCGCGACGCCGTCGGCCTGCGCCTGTTCGACGAGCTGCGCGGCGACGTTGGGTACGCGGTCCGGCTGCTGCGACGGTCGCCCGCGTTTACGGTAGTGGCCTTGCTGTCGCTGGGACTGGGGATTGGCGCCAACACCGCCATCTTCAGCCTGATTGACACCGTACTGGTGAAGACGCTGCCGGTCCAGGATCCACAGCGATTGTTCTTCGTCGACAACACCGGCGGAAGGTCAGGCGGCAGCAACGGCCCGCCATATCCGTGCTTCGAGCGGCTTCGCGATCACAACCGCTTCCTTTCCGGTATCGCCGCGTTCGACGAACGCCTGTTGAAGGTGTCGATCGACGGGGTCCCGGAGGAGGTGCGTGGCCAGTATGTCTCGGGGTCCTACTTCGACCTGCTCGGCGTCCGCCCGATCCACGGGCGCCTGCTCACGGCCGCCGACGATGCGGAGCCGGGACGCGGTGGGCCGGACGGGCCGGTCGCTGTGATCAGCGACGCCTACTGGACGCGCCGGTTTGCCAGGGATCCATCGGTGCTCGGGAAGAACATCCAGGTCGGCACCGAATGGGTGACGATCGTCGGGGTCGCTCCTCGCGGATTTTTCGGGCTTCAGGTCGGCATGCCGCTCGACGTCACCCTCCCCATGATGCTGGTCAAGCAGGGGCTGCAGTCGAAGCAGAGCTGGTGGCTCAGCGTCGTCGGGCGTGTCGCACCGGGCGCGACCGTCGAGCAGGCGCGCGCCGACCTCGAAGCGCTCTGGGACGCGTACATGACCGAAGTCGGGATGCCTCGCGGTAAGCGGGGCGGCTTCACTGGTATCGCGCTCGTGCCCGCCGCGAAAGGAGGCAACGAAGTCCGCCGCGCCTACTCCGAGCCGCTCTTGATCGTGATGGGGATCGTCGGTGTCGTTCTCCTCATCGGGTGCGCGAACGTTGCCAACCTGTTGCTCGCCCGCGCGACGGCCAGGCAGAACGAAATCGCGGTTCGCCTCGCGATCGGCGCCAGCCGCGCCAGACTAATCCGTCAACTGCTCACCGAAGGCATCGTGCTGGTGTCACTGGGCGCGGGAGTCGGATTGCTGTTCGCGCGGTGGGCCACGTCGTTCCTGGTCAGCGTCCTGGCCGGCTCCGCCGAACAGGTAGTGCTGGAGTCGCATTTCGATCTCCGGGTCCTGGGCTTCACCGCCGGTGTGTCAATCGCCACGGCGCTGCTGTTCAGCCTGGCGCCGGCGCTGCGGGCAACGCGCGTCGGCGCGGCGAAACCGGGAAGTGTCGGCAGGTCGACGTCTCAGAATCGTCTCGGCCGGGCGCTCGTCGTCGTTCAAGTGGCCTTGTCGGTGCTCCTGCTCTGCGGGGCGGGGCTCTTCGTCCGAACGCTCCACAACCTGAACGCAGTCGACTTCGGAGTGGATCACGACGGCATTCTCACGATGCGGGTCGAGGCAGAGGTGCCGGGACGCACCGGAACGCCGAAGACTCCAGCAGAATTTCGCGCCGACCATGCCCGGCTCGGTGCAATCTGGCGCGGCTTCGTGGCGCGCGTGCACCAGGTGCCGGGTTTGTCTTCCGCCGCGGTTGCGGCGGGTATGAGTCCGCTGAGCCGCAATATCCGTGGAGTGAGGATCGCGATCGACGGCCCCGCGCCGGGTCCGGAGAAGGGTCGCGGCATCCGCCTCGCTCACGTGACCGATCGCTACTTCGAAACGACGGGAATCCGCCTGCTCTCCGGCCGATCGTTCACAGACCGCGATCAGTCGGGCTCGCTGCGTGTCGCCATCCTCAACGAGACCGCGGCCCGTGCGTTTTTCGGCACGGAGAGTCCGCTCGGCCGGAACGTCAACTTCCCCGGACAGCGGGTCGAGGATCCGTTCGAGATTGTCGGTGTTGTCCGCGATGCGCGCTACCAGGACCTGCGAACGCCAGACGAGCCAATGATCTATCTGCCGGTGGAGCAGGCGATCGATCCGATCACGAACGCTTTCGTCCTGGTGCGAGGCGCCGGCGACGTGACACGGCTGATCCCGTCGATCCGCGCCAGCGTCACCGAGACCATCCCGGGCGGGTTCGTCTCGGGGATTGCGACGATCGAGCAGCAAGCAGGGATGTTGCTGGCGCGGGAACGCATGCTCGCATTCCTCGCCACGTTCTTCGCCGTCCTTGCGCTGTTGCTGGCGTGTGTCGGCCTCTACGGCGTCATGGCCTACCGGGTCGTCCGGCGCACGCGCGAGATCGGCATTCGCATCGCCATCGGCGCGAGACAGCAGACCGTGGTCTGGATGATGGTTCGCGAGACGCTGCTCCTGGTCACCATCGGTGCGGCGGTCGGCACCCTGGCCTCGCTTGGCGTGAACCGCTTCGTCGCTGCGCAGTTGTTCGGCGTGACACCTCGCGATCCGGTCGCGATCGCCGTGGCTCTTTCAGTGCTGGGCTGCGTCACGCTGATGGCGGGTTACATGCCTGCCCGCCGCGCCAGTCGCATAGATCCGGTCAAGGCTCTGAGGGCGGAGTGAAGCGCACGAGCGCCGACCGCCTACTTGGGGTACTTCGCGCGGACCTCCGCAAGCCGCTTCTTGAGATACGCCTCGTACTCGGCCTTGAGGGCAGGGTCTGACGGCGACCCATAGATCTCACGCGACTTGTACTTGCCCAGGTCGAACTTGCTGCGCGTCCACTCGTCGTGGATGTGGATCACGTCGGCGTTGTCGAGCACCGGCTCGACCAGGGCCGGCGGAATGAAATAGACGCCTTCCACGTCGCCGAACACGAGATCACCCGGCATCACGGTGGTCCTGCCGATCCGCACAGGCACGTTGATGCCGGTCAGCATC
>Ga0075418_10007508_pt1 | contig 12285 bp, 10 predicted proteins | sample SoiMetdeltSBSDD2_FD_81776 | JGI IMG/M metagenome (GOLD analysis project Ga0075418, IMG submission 81776) | Bulk soil microbial communities from a Populus tree surrounding site in Tennessee, USA - Soil MetaG P. deltoides SBSDD2 | ecosystem: Environmental > Terrestrial > Soil > Tree plantation...
GGTTCAACCGCGCTTGGAAGCGTCCGCCGAACGAGATGGAGGCGGAGCTCAACAAGCCGGAGGACCGGCGGGCCATCGCGCGCGTCGATCGCCCGGGCAAGGCGATGGCCGGCTACGCCGACCCGTTCGCAGCGATGCTGACCGGCCGCGAGCATCTCCTGGGCGAGTTCTCCGCCGCCGACATCGCCGCGTTCCCGTTCGTCAAGTACGCAGTCATCCCTCCCGAGCCCGGCGACACCTACCTGTTCCACCGCATCCTGACGGAGCACCAGAAGCCCGGCTCGACGCACCCCCGCGTCAGCGACTGGATCGCCCGCATGGACCGCCGGCCGAGAGCCTGAGCCTCGAGACCGCCCGCCACCGTGCGCGCGACCGCTCTGCTAGAATGGCCGTCGCCGCGGCGATGGGATCGGGCGCGGCGGGAGAGCCATCATGCGACGGGGCGTCTTGATCGTCCTCGGCCTTCTGGCCGTGGGACCGTGGGTTTCGGGCTGCGGGCAGGCGCGGAGCGCGCCGGAGCCGGACCGGGTCACCGTCCAGCACCTCCTGGTGTCTTTCTCCGGCCGGCTTCCGGGCAAGGTGGTGACCCGGACGAAAGACGAGGCGGCAACACTCGTCCGCGAGCTGCTCGAGCGCGCCCGCCGGGGAGAGGATTTCGACGCCCTGGTCAAGCAGTACACCGACGACCAGCATCCGGGCCTCTACACGCTCGTCAACCGGAGCCGGTCCCAGGCGGCCGGCGAGTATGGACGCGAGCAGCTCGTGGCCGGCTTCGGCGACGTCTCCTTCCATCTCCAGGTCGGCGAGGTCGGCCTGTGCCAGTACGACACGTCGCGCAGCCCTTACGGATACCACCTGATCAAGAGGATCGAGTGACGCCCCCGCCGCGGGCCTCCCGCGCGCTGTGCTGTGCCCGCCGGCCGGCGCGGGCGTGAGCGTGTCCCGCGAGATCTTCTTCTGCGTCGACATCGAAGCTTCCGGGCCGGTGCCCGGCCTCTACAACATGGTCTCGATTGGAGCGGTGCCGGTCTCCCGCCGCGACGGCTCCTGGCAGCCGGAGGAGGATCGCTTCTACGTCGAGCTGAAGCCGATCGCCCCCGGGTTCGATCCCGGGGCCATGAAGGTGCACGGGATCCCGCGAGACAAGCTGGAGCAGGAGGGGACGGAGGCGGCCGAGGCGATGCGGCGCCTGGCGGAGTTCGTCGCCGCGAGACTGCGAAAAGCCAGCGGCAGGGCGGTGTTCGTCGGTCACAACGCCGTCTTCGACTGGTCGTTCATCGCCTATTACTTCGAGCGGTTCGGGATCCCGAACCCGTTCGGATACAAGGCTCTCGACAGCAAGGCGCTGGCGATGGGTCGCCTGGACATCGGCTGGTTCGAGACCTACAAGGAGAACCTGGAGGCGCTGCTGGGCCTGCCGCCCCAGGACGCGGCGCTCACCCACCGCGCCGACTACGACGCATACTACCAGGCCCTCATCTTGTGCGGTCTTCTCAACCGGCGCCGGTGCGCCGAATGACGGGAGGGTGCGTGCCATGAGCGAGCACGTCTACAAAGCGATCGAGCTCACCGGGTCGTCGAAGAAGAGCGTCGAGGACGCGGTCGAGAAGGCGCTGGCCCGGGCCTCGAAGACGGTCCGCAGCATGCGCTGGTTCGAGGTGCTGTCGACGCGCGGCTACATCGACAAGGGGAAGCTGGCCTACTGGCAGGTGACGATCAAGATCGGCTTCACGCTCGAGGATTGAGGCCGGGGATTCGGAGGGTCGGCCGATGCCCGCGGACGCGCTCGACGCCATCGCCCGGTTCGGCATCTGGTACGTCGTCTTCCTGTTCACGCTCGTCTTCCACGAAGGATCGCACGCCCTCGTGGCGCACCTGGGCGGGGACGACACCGCCTATCGTGGCGGGCAGGTCACGCTCAACCCCTGGCCCCACGTGCGCCGCGAGCCGTTCGGCACCGTCGTCTTCCCGCTCCTCACGTTCTTCACCTCCGGCTGGATGATGGGCTGGGCTTCGGCGCCGTACGATCCGACCTGGGGCAGCCGGCACCCGCGCCGGCTGGCCGCGATGTCGGCGGCCGGACCAGCGGCGAACCTGGTCCTGGCGTTCATCGCCTTTGCTTCCCTCCGGGTCCTCCTCGCCGCCGGCTACTTCGTGCCGCCCGAGCACGTCGACTTCAGCCATCTCGTGGACCCTCCACCTGGAACGGCCGATGGCTCGATGCTGCACCCGCTGGCGCTCTGCCTGTCGGTGGCGCTCAGCCTGAACCTGCTCCTCGGCCTCTTCAATCTGATCCCGCTGCCGCCCCTCGACGGGAGCGGCGTGATCCAGGGCCTCTTTCCGGACTCGCTGGGCCGCCTCGTGGCCTCGGTCGCCAGCAACCCGATGTTCGCGATCCTGGGCTTGCTCGCGGCCTGGAGGGTCTTCGACTACGTCCGCGGCCCGGCGTTCTCGCTGATGCTCGGCCTACTGCACCCCGGCGTGGGTTATCGCTGACGCGGCGGGGAGGCTCGCGGAACCTAGAGCAGCCTCGCGTGGATCAGGTCGTTCATGACGTCATCGACGAGGTTGGGGGCGGCGTCCCGGATCTTGTTGATCTTGCCGGCCGCGGTCCTGGCGGCCCAGACGCGCTCGCCCGTGGCCAGGTTCCAGAGCGTGATCTCGGCGCCGAAGCGCTTGGTCTTCTCCGGCGGCCGGCGCAACGCCGCGTCCACATAATCGCGCAGGCGCCCGGGCTGCTCCAGCGCCTGCCGCCAGGCCGCCGCCCACTCCTCTTCCGTCGTCTCCTTCAGAGGGACGAGGCTGACCGTGATCACACCGTCCACCTGCTGCGCCATCAGCATGTCGACGACCTTCTGCCGGTCCTCCGGCGCGGGCAGAGTCGGGACGATGGAGTAGCTCGTCAGGCACCCCACGTCGTGCGCGCGCAGCATGCTGACGAACCGGTCCTCGAGCCTCCTGCGGGTGGGGGCGTCCGTCGTGATGCCGGCGGCGAGCAGCCGCTTGAAGGGGGTCGTGACTACCGCCGGGGTGCGCCATCCGTCGGCCAGGTAGACCATGTCCGCCCGGCCCATCGGGGCGGCGAGCCAGCCAGCGCACAGCATCAGGACGAGGCCGAGCAGGCGGGGTCGCGACGTCATGATGACCGGAGTCTAGCACGCGGCGGTTCGGGAGATCCGCGGCTGCGCGGACCAGTGGTCAGGAGATCCGCGCCTCCTCCTCCTGCAGCGCGGAGGTGGCATGATCCCAGTCGTCGTAGAGATGCGCCAGCTCGATCTCGATCGACTTCTTCTCCTCCCCCAGGCGCTTCGCCAGCCCCGCCTCGTGCCAGGTGTCGGGCGACGCCATCAGAGCGTCGATCTCCTTGAGGCGGACCTCCAGCGGCGCGATGGCGCCCTCGATCTTCTGCACCCGATCCCTGAAGGAGCGCAGCCCGCTGTTCCGCCGGTTCCGGTCCTCCGCCTCGGCCCGTCGCTGGCTCCGCCTGTCGGCCGCCGCGGGCCGGCCGGCCCCGGCGTCCGGCGCCGCGGCCTTTGTCTCGTGCGCGGATCTCTCCTTGGGTCCCGCGCCGCGGCCCTGCGATCCCACGGCCCGGGGCGGGGGAGAGGCGCGCCGGGACTCCGGCTCCGCCCTGCGGGAGGCAGCCGCCGCGTTGCGGGCCACCGCGGCCGAGCGCGGGGTCGGGGCGGCGCCGCGCGCCGCCCCGAGGTAGTCGTCGTAGCCGCCGTCGTAGACCGTCAGGCGCCCGTCCGTGAAAGCGGCCACGCGCGTTGCCACCTTGTTGATGAAGTAGCGGTCGTGCGACACGAACAGCAGCGTGCCGCCGTAGGCGGCCAGGGCGGTCTCGAGCGCCTCGCGGGTCGGCAGATCGAGATGGTTGGTCGGCTCGTCGAGCAGCAGGAAATTACCGGGATCCAGGCAGAGGCGCGCCAGCGCCAGGCGGTTCTTCTCACCGCCGCTCAGCACCTCCACCTTCTTGAAGACCTCGTCGCCCGAGAACTGGAAGATGCCCAGGAGCGATCGCAGCTGGCCGTCGCTTCTCCCGGGGGCCCAGGCCTGCAGCTCGTCCAGCACGGTCCGGCCCGGCTGCAGCGTCTCCAGGACGTGCTGCGCGAAATAGTGGGTCACCACCTTGTCGCCGATCTCGACCTTCCCGGCGTCGGCCGCCTCGCGTCCCGACACCACGCGCAGGAGCGTGCTCTTGCCGCAGCCGTTCGGGCCGACGAGGGCGATCCGATCGCCCCGCCAGATCTCCAGATCCAGGCCCTGCAGCACCTGCCGGTCGCCGTACGACTTGCGGACGCCCGCGAGCAGGGCCACGCGCTGCGCCGAGCGCGTCACGGGCGGGAAGGAGAACCGCCAGGAGCGCTCCTCTGCCATGAGCTCCGTGCGCTCCATCTTCTCCAGCATCTTGATCCGGCTCTGCACCTGCCGGGCCTTGGTCGCCTTGTAGCGGAACCGCTCGATGAAGCGCTCGACGTCTGCGACCCGGTGCGCCTCGGATGCAGCCTTCTTGGCGGCCAGCTCGCGCGCCTGTTCCTTCTGCTCGCGGAACTGGTCGTAGTTGCCGGGCCAGACGCGGACCCTGCCGCCTTCCATCTCGGCGATGGTGGTCACCAGGCGGTTGAGGAAGGTCCGGTCGTGCGACACGACGACGAGGGCCGAGCGCGCGTCCAGCAGGAACGCCTCCAGCCACTGGACCGCCTCGAGATCGAGATGGTTCGTCGGCTCGTCGAGCAGGAGGTAGTCGGGCTGCGCCATGAGCAGCGCCCCGAGGGCGGCGCGCATCCTGTAGCCGCCGGAGAACTCCCGCAGCGGACGGGCGTGGTCCTCGGCGTCAAAGCCGAGGCCGCCCAGGATCGCCTTCGCCTGGCTTTCGAGCGTGAACCCGCCGGCCGCCTCGAAGCGGTGCTGCACCTCGCCCGACCGGCGCATCAGGCTGTCGAGCCTTTCGCCCTGGGCCGTCGCCATCTCGTGGTGCAGCTGCTCCAGCTCCCGCTCGAGGGCCGCCACCTCTGCGAACGGCGCCAGGAGCGCGTCGAGGACGGTCCCCTCGGCGAGCCGCGCGCCCTCCTGCGGCAGGTAGCCGAGAGTCAGCCCTCGGGTCAGGTCGATCGTCCCACGGTCCGCCTCCTCGAGGCCGGCGATGACCTTGAGGATGGTCGTCTTGCCGGACCCATTCGGACCGACGAGTCCGACCCGCGATCGGGGCGGGATCGACCAGTCGACGCCCCGCAGGACCTCGTGGACCCCGTAGGCGCGCGTCACCCCCTGCAGCCTGAGCATCGCGCCAGTTTACACAGGCGGAGCGGCCCGGTTCAATCGACCGCGAGGGGCTGTTCAGGCGGGGCTCAGACCCCCAGCGCCTTGGAGGCGGCCGCCATCGACTCCGGCTTCACCCACAGGATGGCGCCGTAGCGCCCGCCGCCAGCGCAGACCGCGTCGGCGGCGGTTACGTTGATCTTGGCGTCGGCGAGGCTCTTCACGATCTCGGCCACCGCGCCCGGACGATCGGCGCCGTCGATCAGGAAGCACGGCTTCGGTCCCGTGACCGTGACTCCCGCCTCCTTGCACGCCTTGAGAAAGGGCTCCGACTTCTCCGGCACCAGATCGACCTGCGCCTTGTTGCCGGCCGCGGGGAAGGCCGAGAAGGCCAGCAGGTTGATGCCTCCCTCCCGCAGCTTGCTCAACAGCCGGAACCCTTCTCCCGGGGTGTCGGGGACCAGGGCGTAGAAGTAGTCGGCTCTACGAATTGTGTCGCTCATGGAACACCTCCTCGCTCCGAGGTCTCTGTGGATGGACTTGACGCACGAGGCTAATCCTCCCAGGTTCGCGGGTCAAGTCGCGCCACTCGCGGGCCATGGTTCGGTGTCGCTCGAGCCGTTCCGCTCCCTCAGTTGGAGTTCCAGCGCGGCACGCGGCCAGGCGTCCACGGGGCGCCGGCCGCCTCGGCGGCGTCTTCGATCCGCTTGAGGTCCTGCTCGACGAGCACCCTGAGCTTGGAGAGCACCTCCGAGAACTCGGCGGCGGCGATGTCGAAGTTCGTCCTGTGGGTGCCGGTGGGTGCTGAGGTGGCGGACCAGTGGCCGCCGACGATCTGCTGCACGCGATCGGCGATTGACGGCGGGGTCGGCTCGTTGCGCTTCGCCCGCACGGTGTCGCCGCTCAGAGCGACGAGCAGATCCTTGAGGCGAGTCTCGAGAGCGACCGTGTCGTCCAGGAGGCGCGGGTCGGCTTCGGAAGTCTCGGGGAGCGCCTTCTTCAGATAATCGATGCGGTTCTGCGCCTCGGCGGCCGTCTCGACCGCCCCCAGGACCGCCCTCTGGAGCCGGGCGGTCTTGCGCTCGAACTCGAGCAGCAGCGCCCGGTCGGCAGGCGGCAGGGTTGCCGTGAGCAGGGGCTCGGCCGTGAAGGAGACTGGACCGGCCAGGGGCGTCGTCACGCCGGCGACCCGCTTCGCCAGGCTGACGCTGTAGGTCCCGGGGGCCGCGAGCGGCCCCTGCCTCGGATCCTGGAACGGGTCCTCCTCCCCGGGCTTGAGCTGCGTCGGGCGGGCGACGGGATACCGCATGTCCCAGGCCACGCGGTGGAAGCCGGCGGTGACGGGGCCGGTGATCCGCCGGACCACGTGCCCGGCCTCGTCCGTGATCGTGGCGATGATCGCCGGGTCCTCCTCGCGATCCTCCGCCTGCAGCGCCTCCCAGGTCGGGTAAGGAACATCACCGCCCTTCTTGACGGTCTCCTTCTCCGCTTTCTGCCGCGCCTTCTTCTTCGTCAGGATCTCGTCCTTCACGTAGTAGGAGACGACGGCGCCGAAGGGAGGATTGGGCGCGGTGTAGAAGGCGTCCCCCTGGAAGGACTTGTCCTTCAGCCCCAGCGGGGTCGACTGGATGAACATGGCGGACGCCGGCACGGGATACAGGATGGACTCTTTCTCCAGCGTCTCCGCGGTCAGCCCGCGCAGCGGAGAGTAGTCGTCCAGGATGTAGAACCCGCGGCCGAAGGTGGCGACCACCAGGTCGTCCCGGCGCTTCTGGATCGCCAGGTCGCGGACCGCGATGATCGGCATCTTGCCCTTGAGCTGCACCCAGCGCCGCCCGCCATCGGTCGTGAAGAAGACGCCGAACTCGGTGCCGGCGAACAGCAGCCTCGGATCGCGATGGTCCTCGGCGAGGGCCCAGACCGAGCCTCTCTCCGGAAGGTCGCCCGCGATCGAGGTCCAGGTGCGCCCGCGATCGCCGGACTTCAGGAGGTAGGGCTTGAAGTCGGCCATCTTGTGATTGTTGAACGCGGCGTACACGGTGTCCGCGAGGTGCTGCGACGGGACGACGCGCGACACGTAGGTTCTCTCCGGCACCCCGGGGACGACCTCGACCTTGCGCCAGGACGCGCCGCCGTCGGCGCTCACCTGGATCAGGCCGTCGTCCGTACCGACGTAGAGGAGCCCCTCGGCGAGCGGCGATTCCGCCAGCGCCACGATGTTGCCGTAGAAGGAGGTCGAGGCGTTCTTGGCCACGCTGTCGACGCCGAACACGCGGCCCATCACCTTGAGGCGGTTGCGGTCGATGCGGCGCGTCAAATCGGGGCTGACGGGGCGCCAGGCGTCGCCGCGGTCGTCGCTGCGGAACAGGCGGTTGGCCGCGAAGTAGAGCCGCGTGTGGGAGTGCGGGCTGATGATGAGCGGCGAGTCCCAGTTCCAGCGCAGCCCCTCCTCTCCCTTTCCGGGCTGCGGCTGGATGTCGATGATCTCGCCGGTCTTCCGATCGTGGCGCACCAGGACGCCGTGCTGGGCCTGCGAATAGACGATGTTCGGCTCCTCCGGGTCGACCTGACTCTGGAAGCCGTCGCCGCCGACGGTGACGAACCAGTCGGCGTTGGTGATGCCGTGCGCCGTGATGGTGCGGGAGGGGCCGCCGAGCGTGTTGTTGTCCTGGGTGCCGCCGTAGACGTTGTAGAACGGCCGGGCGTCGTCCACGGCGACCTTGTAGAACTGGGCCACCGGAAGGTTCGCCTTGAACTCCCAGTTGGCGCCGCGATCCCAGGACTCGTAGACCCCGCCATCGCAGCCGGACAGGAGGTGATCGGTGTCGGAGGGATCGATCACCAGCGCATGGTTGTCGACGTGCTTGGCCCGCTCGCCCACCTTCGAGAAGGTCTTCCCGCCGTCCTCCGTCACCTGCATCCAGGTGTCCATCGAGTAGACGCGGCCGACGGCCTTCGGGTCGGCGATGATCTCCTGGTAGTACTGCGGGCTCGTGCTCATGTACTCGCTCATGCGCTCCCAGTTGCCGCCGGCGTCCGTGGAGCGGAAGAACCCTCCAGCCTTGTTGGCCGCCTCCACGAGGGCATAGACCACATTCGGGTCGGCGGGGGAGACCGCCAGGCCGATCCGCCCCATCTCCTCCTTGGGAAGTCCGTTCTCGACCTTCTTCCAGGTCGCGCCGCCGTCCATCGACCTGTAGAGCGCCGACTCCGGCCCGCCGTCGATCAGGGTCCAGACGTGTCTGCGGCGCTGGTAGGCGGCTGCGTACAGGGTGTCGGGGTGGCGCGGGTCGTACGCCAGGTCGCTCACGCCGGTGTTCTCGCTCACCGTCAGGACGGCCTTCCAGGTCTTGCCGCCGTCGGTCGTCTTGTAGAGACCGCGATCCCCCCCCGGGCCCCAGAGCGGCCCCTGCGCCGCCACGTAGACGACCTGCGAGTCACGCGGGTCGATGACGATCTTGCCGATGTGCTCCGACGCCTTGAGCCCGACGTTCTCCCAGGTCGTGCCCCCGTCGTAGGACTTGTAGACGCCGTCGCCGTAGCCGACGCTCCGCTGGCTGTTGTTCTCGCCCGTTCCGACCCAGACGACGAGCGGGTTCCTGGGGTCGATGGCCAGGCAGCCGATGGAGTAGGACCCCTGCGTGTCGAAGATCGGCGTCCAGGTGGTGCCGGCGTTCGTGGTCTTCCACACGCCTCCCGAGCCGACGGCGACGTACCAGATCGATCCGTCGGACGGGTGGACGGCGATGTCGACGACGCGCCCCGAGGTGACGGCGGGGCCGATGCCGCGCAGCTCCAGGCCGGTGAAGGTGTCGGCTTTGAGGCGGTCCTCCTGCTTCTCCGACTTCCGCGGCTTGTCCGCGGCGGGCGTCGCCAACGCCTGAGCGGGATCGAGGAACGCCGCCAGGAAGGCGAGGGCAGGCAGGATGGCTCGGAACGCACGGTGTTGGCTCACGGGATCTCCCTTTTGTAAGAGTGACAGCGCCTTGTAGCGGAAATCGCCGTGCGATTCAAGCCCGGCGCGGATCCGCGGCCGCCGGGTGCCGGCCTGCCTTGACGATCGCCCCGCGCATCCCTAGGTTCCAGCAGGGACAGAGGTCGCGGAGACCCGGGGGGGGACCGATGCGGACGGCGGCGAAGGTCGGGCTTTTGGGGCTGGCGGTTCTCGCTCTGCCTCTGCCGGGCCGGGCCGGCGGGCTCCAGGATCGGCTGGAGGCACGCTGGCGCGGCGCCTGGGTCGTCACCAGCGCCGAGACCTATTCGGATTGCGCGGGAGCCTACTCCGACAACCGCGTCAACGGCCGCTACGTCAGCAGTCGCAGCCGGCAGCGCTTCCGCCCGGGCGAGCTGGCCAAGGTCGACAGCGTCGATCTGAAGCGGTCGCGGTTCGATCTGCGCCTGACCTTCGCCGAGCCGATCCTGGCGTCGCGCCAGGACGGGCCGTTCACGCTGTTCGACGAGGCATCGTGCCGGGTCGAGTTCCAGATGGAGGTGCCCCGGGAGATGGTCAAGAGCGAGGACGTGGTCGGGATCGAAGGGCTCCTGCGTCCGGTCCTGCAGCGCCACGCCACCGAGGATGCGGCCCGCGCCTCGTCGGGATGGAACCACCGCGAGCGCGAGCCCTATCCGCGCGACTACGAAAGGACGCTCGCCGAGCACGCCGCCTGGAAGGCGCAGCAGACGAACGCCGCCGTGCAGGCGCGCCTCGACGTCCTGGTCGACGAGACGTCGCGCATCCCGGAGAGGATCGGTAGCGACCCCGACTACCTGGCGGGGTTCGTGCAGGGAGTCGAGGCGGGCAGGGCGCCGCACCCCGTCTCCTGCCCCGACCTGCTGCGCGGCATCACCGTGGCCGCGCCCGCGCCGCCGTCGGGTGCCGCGGCCCATGCCGCCTCGAACGACCGGCAGGCCCGCCGCGACCGGGGCTACCAGGACGGCGCGCGCCTCGCGCTGGGCCTCGACGCCATGCGCCGGCTGCCCGGGTGCTTCGTCACGGTGCCGGAGCCGCCGCCGGCCCGCGCCGCGTCGAGCCGCTGAGGCGGGTCACTTCCGCGGCGGCCAGCTCCAGCCGATCATCGGTCCGAACTGCGAGTAGTCGGCGTCCCCCTCGACGCCGAACAGCGAGATGTCGCTCCCGCCCATGAACCGCCCGTGCAGGCCGAGATTGAAGTGCGCCGTGAGGCGCCAGTAGACGCCCCCCTCGATCCAGACGCCGATCGAGTCGTCGTCATCGTCCGCGGTGCCGGAGAAAACGGTGTCGATCTCGTAGGTGGCCGTCACGAACGACAGGCCCCCTGACAGGAAGGGGCGGGTGCGTCCCTGCGTCTCCCAGACCTTGGCGACCCCGAAGCTGAGCTCGCTCACGGCCGCCGTGATCTCGTCGAGCGGAGGGTTGTCGAACTCCTCGACACCGGCCGAACCGTGCAGTCCGAGCGCGATGTGGATCGGCCAGCCGCTCTCCCCGAAATCGACCGTGCCGCCGAAGGCGTATTGGGACTCCACGGGATCCCACAGGTCCTTGTCCAGCCAGCGCGCCGAGGCGGGGTAGAAGTTCAGGTTGACGTCGCCCGCCAGGGCGGGCGCGGCGAGTGCCAGGGCGGCGATCCCGAGGACGAGACGGCGGAGCGTTTCTCGCATGAGGCCCTCCTGAAATGGGGTGGTATCATGCCACGTCATGGAGCGATTGCAGCAGAGCCTTCTCGATCTCGTGGTCGCGACCTCGACCCAACTCCCGCCGGACGTGCGCCGGGCGATGGCGAAGGCTCTCGAGGGGGAGTCGGCCGAGAACCGCTCCGGGGAGGCGCTGTCGGTCATCGCCTCGAACATCGACACGGCCTCCGAGTGCGAAGGCCCGATCTGCCAGGACACCGGCTGGCCGACCTTCGAGGTGAGAACGCCCGTCGGGGTCAGCCAGATCGCCATCGAATCCGCCATCCACACGGCACTCGCCGAGGCGACGAAGCGCGGCAAGCTGCGCCCCAACTCGGTCGACTCGCTCAGCGGCAAGAACAGCGGCGACAACCTCGGTCCCGGGACGCCGACCCTCCACTTCCGCCAGTGGGAGAGCGCCGACGAGGTCGAAATCCGGCTGCTGCTCAAGGGCGGCGGCTGCGAGAACAAGAACATCCAGTACTCGCTCCCTCAAGAGCTGCCGCACCTGGGGCGCGCCGATCGGGATCTCGACGGCGTGCGCAAGTGCCTGCTGCACGCCGTGTGGCAGGCGCAGGGGCAGGGGTGCAGCGCCGGGGCCATCGGGGCGGCGATCGGCGGCGACCGGACGACCGGCTACGAGCACGCCAAGCAGCAGCTGTTCCGCACGCTGGACGACGTCAATCCGGACGCCAGGCTCCAGGCGCTCGAAGACTACATCATGGACAAGGCCAACCTCCTGGGCATCGGCACCATGGGGTTCGGCGGCAACGTCACCCTCATCGGCTGCAAGGTCGGGGCGATCAATCGCCTGCCGGCGTCGTTCTTCGTCTCGGTCGCGTACGACTGCTGGGCCTTCAGGAGGCTCGGTGTGATCCTGGACGCGCGGACCGGGGGGATCAAGCGCTGGCTCTATCGCGACGACCGCCCCGTGGAGAAGGTCGCGCGCGCCGGGTCGCACCCGTTCACGGCTGGCGTGCCGCTGCGGCCTCCCCTCGACGAACGGGCGATCCGGAGCCTCAAGGTCGGCGACACGGTGCTCATCACCGGGCTCATCCACACCGGCCGCGACGCGATCCACCATCACCTGATGAAGCACGATCCTCCTGTCAGCCTGAAGGACCAGGTGCTGTATCACTGCGGCCCCGTGGCGCTGAAAGACAACGGGAACTGGACGATCAACGCCGCCGGGCCCACCACGAGCTTCCGCGAGGAGCCGTACGAGGCCGACATCATCGCCCGCTGTGGCCTGCGCGCGGTCATGGGGAAGGGGGGCATGGGCCCGAAGACCCTCCAGGCCCTGAAGGAGCACGGGGCCGTCTACCTCAACGCCATCGGCGGGGCGGCGCAGTACTACGCGCGCTGCATCGAGAA
>Ga0075418_10007510_pt1 | contig 12283 bp, 11 predicted proteins | sample SoiMetdeltSBSDD2_FD_81776 | JGI IMG/M metagenome (GOLD analysis project Ga0075418, IMG submission 81776) | Bulk soil microbial communities from a Populus tree surrounding site in Tennessee, USA - Soil MetaG P. deltoides SBSDD2 | ecosystem: Environmental > Terrestrial > Soil > Tree plantation...
CTCTGTCTTCGGGATCTTGCGTATTCATATGTACCTCCAAGAGACTGTCTCAGGCAGATCACGCAGTTAATCACAAGCGTAATTTCGACCGACAGCCATCTGGCTATTCTGTTCAAGCCAGGAATTGAATGATTAAGGAAAGGCAGGAGTGGCGAACATCATTTTCAATTTCCCCACACTAAAAACCAACTGCTCTGTTACTTTAGTACGTGTGAGCCAGCCAAGTCGCGTATAGAGGTCCTCGACATCTTATACCAGTAATAGCCATTGCCTTGCACTTTCCAATATGGGTTCAGGCTCATATCTTCCTGATTTTATTATTTTCGAGTTTTCTTTAGAAGAAATGAAAAATCCATTAATTATGGATTAAGTGGTACGAACCGTTGGTCATATCCGGATCATTATCGCATCCCTTTATAATGAGAAAACAGCAAGCATAGATAAATTTGTGACAATTGTATGGAAAGGAGGCTAAGTTAGATCCAATGAAAAAATATTATTCCTGGCTGTGGTTCGATGCAGATGGCACCCTGTTTGATTACGTCTCCGCTGAAGCAATAGCGCTCCAAAAGACTTTTCACTCCTTGCGTTTGCCTTTTCAAGATGAATACCTGGACATCTATAAACGAATCAATCATCAACTTTGGCAGGCTTTGGAACAGCAAAAAATCACACCAGCCGTTCTGCAGTTTCGCCGGTTCGAGTTGCTGCTGGAATCACTGCAATTAAGTGCTTCGCATGAACAGATGAGCGGTGTTTATATGGAGCAGCTGGCGATTTGTGCTGAATTAATGGATGGCGCCCTGGAGGTGCTGCAAACCTTGCAGAAAAAACATCGGCTGGCCATCGTGACAAATGGCTTGCGAGCCGTTCAGCGCAGCCGTTTCGCTCACTCCGTCATCAAAGACTTTATTTCAGACATTATCATCTCGGAGGAGATTGGCGTGGCGAAACCGCAAGCTGCCTTTTTTGAAATTGCTGCCTCGCGCCTGGGAAATCCCGACAAGAAGGATATCCTAATCATTGGTGATAGTCTCACCTCCGATATACAGGGCGGCGTGAATTATGGCATCGACACCTGTTGGTACAATCCCACACATGAAACCAAACCAGATGGGCTACTGATCACCTATGAGATCTCGCACTTAAAGGACTTGTTGGAAATTCTTGAATAATCCAGTTAAGCAAGCGAATTCCTGGCAGTTTACATGACCAGAGGGAAGAGTATAAGCCGCTAAAAAGCTGCCGGGTCAGCAAGCTTGCTGACCCGGCTCATGTCGAGCGGATCGTTATTGAAATTTTCGGATTGTGTGTTGTCTATCCGTTTTATTGGGCAGCCAGGCCGACAACTCCGGTTGGCACACCTATCGCACCCAGGTTGGTCAAACTTCCATCGGAGCCCATCTGGAAAATGGTAATCGTGTGAGAGCTGTTACCCAGGGTATATAAATAGCTTCCATTATTGCTAAAGGCCATGTCCACAGGCGTACTGCCAGCACCGGTTGAGCCTGCAACAGCGTTAAGCAAAGTCAGGGATCCATCTTCACGTATTTGGTAGCTGGAGATCGATCCGCTGCCGGCATTGGTGGTGTAAGCAAATTTGCCGTTATTGGAGATAGCGATCCAGCATGCCGCGACCTGTGTGTTTACAACGGCAGGGCTGATCACGTGAAAATCGCCGTCGGCCACGTCGTAAGAGGAGACCGAGCCAGAGGCCTCTGAGACAATCGCATGATTATGACGGTCGAAGGCAAAGCCGAATGGAACAGCACCAGCCGAAGGATGTGTGGTCGGGGCGCCCGCAACGCCATCTACAACCTGATAGGCGTCCAGCAAGTTTGTGCTCTTCTCCGTGACTACCAATGCAGTGCCTTCTGAATTGAAGGCTATTTGCCCTACCCCTGGAGCCGCTCCGGCGCCACCATTGCTGAGGGGCTGCGTCGAGCCAGTAATCGGGGATAAAGAACCGGTCCGCTCAATCGTAAAGCCACTGATGTTTCCGCTTTCGCCTGCGTTCAGCACGTAAAGCCAATCCTTATACGTGGTCAGGCTGACGGGATGAATTCCACCCGAATCGACGACATCGACGAGGGTCAGCCCTTTTGAGCTTACAGCAAATGCTGAAATTTGGTCACTGCCGGCATTGACCGCAAATAACCAACGATTGTTGTGGCTGAGGATCACAGCACTCTGCGACCCGAGACCTGTACCACTGCCCAACCCGCCAGTCAAATAGGATCCCAGCGAGGTAAGTGACCCATCCGGAGCGCGATTGAATATGAGCACTGCGTTGCCGCTGGGCGAATTGGATAATGTATAAACCGCACCAAAGCCATCAATTGAAGCGGCCACGGCTGGTGTAGTGAAGCCGGTCACCAGCGAAAATACAAAAACGGCCATCAGTAAGATGCGAACACCAACTTGCTGAAATATCTTGAAGCTTTTCATTTCTAAATCTCCTTCGAAAAGTGTTTAGGTTGCTCGACTTTCCTATCCTAGTCTGAACATCTTAAACAACTCTTGCCCGAAGATTATTGATTTCTTACGGATTTCATGGTTTGGTGCTCCCGCCCGATTCAATCTGTTTATGCCTGCTCCATCAAACCAGCCTTCTCCCACCACGAGTGGTGTTCGATGATTTTGCTCCCTGCCATTCAAGCGATGGTTGCACCGGCGCAGGAATGGATTTGCAGGTCAAGGCGAACTGCGTCCATTGCCGTGTGTGAGATCCACTTGCCAAGAAATGCGCAGGGACCTGATCATGATTACCACTTCAACAGTAGGTTCCCAATCCGGGAATGATAGTAGAACTCATTTGCCCTCTTCATTCATCATCTTCAAAAACATATCTACCACCCGTGGATCAAAGTGACTCCCCGATTCTTCGCGAATGTATTCAATGGTTATTTTGTGTGCCCAGCCCTTTCGATAGGGCCGATCCGATGTCAACGCATCGTAAACGTCTGCAACGGCAAAGATGCGCGCCGAGAGGGGAATCTGCTCCCCTTTGAGACCGCGTGGATATCCTGTGCCATTCCATTTTTCATGGTGGCAGTAGGGGATGTCCAACGCATCGCGCAGGTAGGAAATCCCCTGGAGCAACTCGTACGCATACGCCGGATGCCGCTGCATGATGTGCGTTTCTTCCGGCGTCAATACGTCCGGCTTACGCAGGATTGAGTCAGGGATTCCCATTTTGCCAATGTCATGGAGAAGCGCACCGCGGCGCATATGTCTTAGCACCTCGCCTTCGATACCCATAGCCTGTGCCAGTCTGACCGTCATGTCTGTAACGCGGCGGGTATGGCCCTCTGTCTCTTTATCGCGGAGTTCGAGTGCTCGTGCCCAACCCTCAATCGCGGCTTCATACGCCAGGGCCAGCTCCTCATTCGAACGCTGAAGGTCATTGAACATTGTGGCGTTATCCACTGCGATGGCAGCCTGCCCCGCCAGCGCCTCGAGGAATTTCAGCCAGTCCGTGTTGATCTTCAGTGGCGCATGATGATAGATTTCGAGGGCGCCCAGGAGTTTATTGTTGGTGACCAATGGGGCTATAAAGTAAGCGGCAAATTCTTCCGCGATAATCAATTCCTTGCGGTCGGGAACTTGGTTGGGGGATTCAATCTCTGCCCGCCCAAAGACCCGTCGTTCCAGAGCGGCATTGCCCGCGCGGCCCTCGCCAAGTTGTATATGGCTCTTTGTAATGAGCTCTGTTTGGAAGCCCTGCCTGCTGATGCACTCCAGCGTTTGTGTTTCCTGGTTGATGAGTAAAATCGCGGCCGCGTCCAAATCTAATTGTTTTCTGGTCTGGTAAAGCACGATTCTTAGCGTCAGGTTAAGGTCTGGGCTGGACGTAATAGCCATGTCAATTTCCCGCAGGGCTCTCTCATGTTCCAAATGAAGGTTGGAACGTTGAAAAAGCTGTGCGTTATCGATCGCGAGCGCTGCATGGCTTCCGAAAACGGTTGCCGTTTTGAGATCCTCTTCGTTGAAACGCTGGGGATTTTTTGAATCCATAATCATCAGTGCACCCAGGAGGCGCTCCCCTTTGATTAAGGGAATGCCCATCATCGATTGGATGTCGAAGCGGTCAATCATGTTTCGGTCCACGTTTGCCGAGTAGGGCGCGTCATTCACCAAAATGGATTTTCGTTCACGCGCGACCCGCGCACCCAGCAAGTGGGGATCATAGATCGGAAAGCGCATCCCAATAAATTGATCAGAGCCCGGACCGTGGGCCGCAAACCCAACCAACTCACCACCCTCTATCAGCCACAGAAACGCCGACTGGGTTTTGAACACCGCCACACTTTCGCGGCAGATCAGGTCGAGCAGTATTCGCAGGTCAAGGATCTCACCCAGCGCGCTACTGACGCGTTCAAGCGTTTCCGATATTTCCCGCTGTCTCTGCTCGGCGGCTAGCAGCCGCTGGTTCTCCTCATTTCTTTGGATAAGGTCGCGTGAGGCCCTGCCAATCAAAAAAGAAATCACACCATAGAGCAGCAGAAAGCCCGTGCCCATGCTGTCCCATACTAAAAAGCGGATGCGCCGCAGCCGAGGCTCTAATTTGGAGAGGTCATAATAGACTTCGTACACACCAAGGATTTCGTCCGAATCCGCCAGTCGCAGCGGAACATAAATTTCAAAAAGCTCCTCATAATGCCCGCGTTCCGCAACATTTTCATCGTCTTCCAGCGAAGAAATTCCTGTGGTGAGACGGCCTGCCAGTGCCGCCTCAAGCTCTGGGGAAAGTGCAAAGCTTTGCCCCGCGAGGCTTTGGTCATCAGCGTAGATCAGGAACCCATTGCGGTTCCAGATCTTGATGCGCACAATATTGGAGTTTAGCAGGGAGTTTTGGATTAGGGCATCGACTTCGTTATAGCGTGCTGGCGGCAGAGAATCCTTCAAATCCGCGGCGATCAGGTTTTCATCCAGGATATTGGATGCCTGCTCGGCGGTGTCTTCAGCCACCTCCTGTAGTATTTCGGCTTTCAGATTGCGCTCAAGGCCCCACGCCACAGCAGCGACGATCAGAGATGCCACACAGAAAGAGATGAGCGTAAACCGGGATAAGAGACTCCATCGTTCAAAAAATTTTCGAAGCATTAGCTCCTGCCTCTGGTAGGAAACATGATACCATCATGGGGAGGGAAGTTACATCTCAAATATGTTATTTTTGTTAGGTTGCCGGATAGCTCGCCCCAATTTTGGCCGCGCTATGGATGCAAAATTTCCAATTGACCCTAAATAAGGAGCAAACATGGCAAAACTCATTCCCGCTGCGGAACGCCTCACGCGTGCCCGCGCCTTGATTCAACAGGCCCATGATTTGCCCGTCCCTCAAACAGGGCTGGGCAGGTCTGATTTCTCCTATATTGCCCAAGTCAAAGACCTGTTGAGGCAGGCCCGCGATATGGTCAAGTTCATCCCTCAAACGGCTGGTGTCTCTGCCGAGATGAAGGAGGAAGTCAAAAAGGTTTACGAAGAGATAGAGCAGGCCAGTCGGGCAGCACTGTTTTAAGCGAGCAAAAACAGTTCCGTTGAAGTGTTGCAATTACAAAGGCGTTTTCTATAATGGGTTTGCCTCATTGAGGTAAATCCACTTTGTTGAAAGGAAAGGAACATGCGTAAAACTGCCTTTGCTGTAACACTTGTGCTGGTTATGGCCCTTGTGCTGGCGGTACCTGCAGGTGCCATTACGGGAGGCCAGCCCGACGGAAATGGGCATCCCTATGGAGCTCTCCTGTTAGTCCCTGGCGTTACTTTCTGTTCAGGCACGCTCATCGATGAAGATCTGGTCCTCACAGCCGGTCACTGCACCGACGCGTGGTCTGACCCGGAAAATGAAATTACCGAAGTCTGGGTGACCTTCGACTCGGAAGCTGCAGTCGACCCTGTCACCTGGGAAATCACGGGCGGCACCTGGTATCTTGCTCATGATTGGGAAACGCATCCCGGCTATGATGCGAATACGTGGCCTTTCACTTCCGATTATGGCCTGGTCTTCTTGGATGAAGCCGTGGCAGGCATCACTCCCGCCGCTTTGCCTGAGGCCGGCCGCGTGGATGAACTGATTGGTACGACCGGCCAGACCGACGTCCGTTTCAACGATGTTGGGTACGGGCAAGATGGTGTAAATGTGGGTGGTGGTCCCTACACGCGCAACTTCTCTTTCATCCGCAAGGTATCCGTCCAGCGTTTCAGCCCGAGCAATGGATCCGTGGGAACACTGGACCCGCGCTGGTTGATCCTGGGCAATTCACCTTCATCCAATAAAGGTGCCGGTTGTGGTGGTGACTCGGGATCGGGCATTTATTCCGACAATGCAGATGATACCGTGCTGGCTGTGCACACGGGCGGCTATCGCCTGGGCTACTTGAGTAGAATCTGTGGCCGCATTACGTCACTCAACCATCGCGTGGATTTGCCGATAGTCCTTGACTGGCTCAATCCATTCCTTGACTGAGCCTTTGCCAAGGGTAAACGAAATTGCTCCTCCCCAAGTTGGGAGGAGCAATTTTTTTTCAAAGCGTTTCGATCGAGTTCATCTGGCGTGACCATCGATCTGCCTAAGCTTCTTTTGTAAAAATCTCGACTCTGCTTCATTTTCTGTCAATGCCAGCGCCTCACGATAACTTTGGTTGGCTTGCTGCACATTTCCGCTGCGTTCATACAATTCCCCAAAGGTCGCGTAGAACAAGTGATATTTCTTAAGCGAAGCCTCATCCTTTAACTTAAATAACGCCTGTAAGCCTGCCTGCGGTCCATGTATCATTGCGATGGCCACCGCGTGATTCAACTTCACGACGGGAGAAGGGGCGATCTCCAAAAGCGCAGCATAATCATCGAGTATGCCGACCCAATCCGTCTGATCAAAGGTTTCGGCCACGGCATGTTTGGCTGCAATCGCGGCCTGCAAGTGGAACTCGCTGAGCGTATCGCCTTCTGCCGAAAGCTCCAGATACGTAAGGCCCTCACGGATCATTTCACGATTCCACAGGGAACGGTCCTGTGCCGGGAGCACAATTAGATCACCGGCGGCGTCTATTCGTGCCGTGAGTCGGGCTGCCTGCAAATACATGAGTGCCAGCAACGCGTGAACACGCGGACTTTGTCCTATGGGGTGCGTCACGACAAGCTTGCACAAATGGATCGCCTCCAGGCAAAGTTCCTCTCTCAAGAGTCGCTCGCCTGCGTGGGCCTCATACCCCTCATTGAACAACAGATACAAAACATCCAGCACCACATCCAGCCTTTCGGTCAGCGATCCGCTTTCGGGGAGTCCGAAGCGCGCGCCCGCTGCCCGCAATCTGGCTTTCGCCCGTACCAGCCTCTGAGCCATAGTCGCTTCGGAGATAAGGAATGCCCGTGCGATTTCCGCGGCGCTGAATCCGCTGACTGTATTTAGCACGAATGCAATTTGAACTTCACGCGACAACGCCGGATGACAACCGAGGAACATCATACTCAGCTGATCATCTTCAAAAGGATAGGAGTCCACATCCTGCCCGGCCGTCACCTGCTGCATCTCGATCAACTGTATCTCACCCTGAAGCCTTTTCTGGAAGCGCGCCTCGCGCCGCAACACATCCAGCGCGTGATGCTTGGCGGTTTGCCAGAGCCAGCCGCCCGGGTTTTCAGGGATACCATGATACGGCCATCCCTGCAGAGCTTTGAGCAGCGCCTCCTGAATGATATCCTCCACCAACCCCAAATTCTCTACCCCAAAGTAACGCGTCAACGCCGAGATCATCTGCCCAGCCTTATGACGGAACAAATGATCCACCAACTGCGGAACAGACTCCGCCTGCCCGCTCGCGCCGGTGGAAATAGAGCCTGGCGAGCGGGTAGCGGGTAATGTATTATCCTTCAACCTCTCGCAACTCCACTTTGCCGCCATGACTTAAAGCAGGACAGTCCTTCGTGATCTCGATGGCTTCCTCCAGGCTACAAGCCTCGACGATGAAATACCCACCGATGGTTTCCTTCGTCTCAGCGAATGGACCGTCCACCACGATCTGACCGTTACGGCCGCTGAGCAACAGCCCCTCATTGTCTTTGAGTTTTTCCGCGGCGATGAGTTTTCCCTGCTCACGTAATTTTTTTGCCCATGCGCTGAATCGCTGGATCGCCTGCTGGATCTGCTCTGGCGAGAACTCATTTGGCTCATCCCCATTGCGTATGAAAAGCATGAACTGTGACATACTATTTCTCCTTGTTTTTTTTGGTTTCTATAAGGAAGACGAATGAGCCAGGGCGAAATCGACAGCTCGTTAAGATTCTACCTCCCAATCTGCCCACCGACCGCGTGGCGAAGCCTCTTGCAACACGGGGAGGCTGGTCGTACAATAGCAGCCAACCATTCACTGCGTATACTAGAAAGAGAGGCTCTATGGAAGAAAAAGACCTCAATAGTCTCCTCAGACAACTCCGTGCAGAGCTCACCAATGCCAGGACCATGGATGAACAAGGACGTGAGCTATTGCGTGACCTGGACAAGGATATTCGGGCGTTTCTAGAGAAATCAGGTGATGATTCTGACGATTCCCTGCTCGAACGCGTGCAAGACAGCATTGATTATTTTGAGACAACACATCCCAGGCTTACAACGGCTCTTTCCCAGATATTGAATGCCCTGAACAACGCCGGGATTTAGCATCCTGTTCGTATAGCTTATTTCGAGAGCGGACGAATTCACTCGTCCGCTTTTTGATTCCCGCGTCCCGGGCCGGAAATTTTGTCAACACTTTTTGTCAACAAATGTCAACATTGTCAACAAGCGGTCGGCTACACTGTGACCAATCGAAGCAAAAATATTTGGTTTCACGAAAGGAAATCCACCATGAATGCGGAACAAATAAAGCTCGTGCAAGACTCTTTTGAGCAGGTCAAGCCTATAGCCGATCAAGCTGCAGAAATCTTCTATACCCGTCTATTTGAGGTTGCGCCATACACTCGTCACATGTTCAAAGGCGACATGCGGAAACAGGGTGCCATGCTGATGAGCACGCTGGGCCTGGCTGTTGGAAGCCTGAATGACCTGGATAAGATCATCCCGGCCGTGCGCGCGCTGGGTAAACGGCATGTTGCGTATGGTGTGCAATTTGAGCACTTTGCCGTAGTGGGTGAGGCCTTGCTCTGGACTCTCCAACAGGCTTTTGGCGCTGCCTTCACCCCTGAATTGAAATCAGCCTGGACGGAAGCATATCTGTTATTGGCGGGCGTTATGCAGGAAGCTATGAGCGAAGTGGCGCTGCCTGCATAAGGAAATCTTACGTGTAGCCATAGGATACAAATCCTTCCGAAACAGAAGCGGCCGAAAGAACTCGGCCGCTTTTAGATTCACTTTTTCGCACAACGAAATCGCTCTCCAATGTATTGGGAGGCTTATTCTTTTGGCGTTCCGAGCACTTCCCATCGTTTTTCTTTCGCCATTGCAAATAATTTGCTGTCGGGATACACAGCCACCGGGTTTCCCACCAAATTCAACATGGAACTGTCAGTATAGGAATCACCGTACGCATAACTGGAAGTCCAATCCACATCCCAGCTGCGAGACTGGACCAACTCCTTTACCTTATCGGCTTTGGCTTGACTACTGATCAGTGGCGGCACGGTCCGTCCGCTATACTTTCCATGGATAAACTCGGGTTGCGTGCCGATAGCACCATCGGCTCCTAAATACTTCCTGAAGAGTTCAGCGCAAGGCATCAACATGCCTGAGACAATTATAATTTTGTGCCCGCTGGCCTGATGTTCTTTCAACCGCTGGAATACATCTGTTCGCTGAGTAGGGAGGAGGTACTTATCCAAGAGCCAGGTGAGGGCGGTAACCGCTTGCTCCTGATCAAGCCCTTGTAATAATCCACTCAAGTTGGCAAGCAGCGCATGTTGCAATTTCTGCCAACTGGCGAGCTTGATTTTGTATAGAAAATAGGTTGGAAGGATGCTGGCATAATATCGCCGGGAAAAGTATTTGCGGCCGTGTTCATCAGAGTATTTCATCATCCCGCGTCCAAATTGCCCGGTATATAACGTCCCATCGGAATCAAATAAAGCTACGATCATTGGCTTCTCCTGATAGGTTTAACCTTTACGCCTACAACACAGCATAGCCAAAACGGATACGAACCGGTTCTGCTGAGACCTTCCTACATAGATTCAAGTGATCTCCTCCGCACTGCCACTGACACGCAGGATTACCCCCGAGAGTCCGGCAGACATCGCTCCACTTTTATGGGGAGAGCTGGCAGTCGGGTTTGTATATTTTATCCTGGGCTATTTCTTGTTCAAGGCTTTTGAAATTGCGGCAAAGCGACGCGGGACGTTGGAAGTTTTCCAGTTATTGAAGCATGGACATAACAAGTCCCTTCAAAACGAGGGGACTTGTTATGTCTATGGGTAGGAGGTTGCTGCCGTTCCGCCGACGACCACGATGACATATACTTCATCCCCGAAGAATTGTCCGGCTGCCGTCGACATGCGCCAGTTGCCGCGTACCGCGCCGGTCCTGTTGGTAGGCGCTGTCATCGCGATGGAAATATCCAAAGTTGCGTTCACGGCTACCGCTGAAGGCAGGGTATAAGTGACTCCACTCATGGCTTCTCCGCTGGTAAAGGCAAATTTAAATCCGGCTTCCCAGGCACAGGTACCATTGTTCACCACTTTCCATGTTTTGGTAAAGGTCTGTCCCGGTGTGACTGGGGTATTATCCGGGATTGTTACATCGCTTACGAAGGCCATGCTATAACACGACCGGGTGGCCGCGGCAGTGGCCTGTGGGATGGCGGGCAGGGTGCTTGCCAGAGTCACGAGGGGGGCGATGGTGGGTGATGGAGTGAGTGTTGCGAAAAGCTCGACCGTTGCTGTTGGTTGAGCAGACGCGGTCTGAGTCAGAATCGCGGCATACGTCTCCACTACATTCGTTTGAATTTGATTCGCATCCGGTGTGGGTGTCAGATTTGCACTTGGGCTGTTACAGGCCGTGAATAACACGATACCTATAATCAAGAAGCTTATTAATTTTCTTCTCATACTTCATACTCCTTTTCTAGCGAGCCGCTATTGTACACGGTTTTCGCCTGATGTTAAACGGGTGATGACCCTACAAAGTTCCCATGTCCCAGCATGCTATAATTTGTCGCGATGATCTATCTGGATTACTCTGCTACTACTCCTGTGGATGCACGCGTGATCGACGCGATGACTCCCTACTTTTCCGCTTCGTTTGGCAACCCCTCCTCTGTTCACCGCTACGGACAAATTGCTGAAGCTGCAATTGACTCCGCACGTGAGACGGTCGCGCGCGTGTTGAATTGCAGGCCAGATGAAATTATCTTCACCTCGTGTGGCTCGGAATCGGATAACCTCGCGATTCGTGGCGCGGCGTATGCCATGCGCGAAAAGACGGGTGCAAAATGGCTTCTTGCTTCACGCGCGGAACATCCGGCTATCACCAACACATTGAAACATCTCGAAAAGTACGAGGGCTTTCTGATCGAATGGCTGGATGTGCATGAAAATGGCAGCGTGACTCCAGGAACGGTCGCGAAAGCAATATGCAATAACACCGCCATCGTCTCTGTTATGTATGCGAACAATGAGATCGGTACCATTAATCTCATCAAGGAGATTGCAGAGATTTGCCGCGCGAACAATGTTCTGTTTCACACGGATGCCGTGCAAGCCGCCGCGTACTTGCCGGTGGATGTGAACGAACTTGGCGTAGACATGCTGTCGCTGGGCGCGCATAAGTTCTATGGTCCGAAAGGTGTCGGCGCTTTATATATGCGCAAAGGGACACCCCTCGTCTCGCATCTGACGGGTGGGGGCCAGGAGTTCAGTCTGCGCGCGGGGACTCAAAACGTGCCCTACATCGTTGGTTTCGCGGAGGCGTTGCGTTTGACGCATGAAGAACGCGAACAGCGGGTTGCACACGTTCGGCCGTTGCGAGACAAGATCATTGGGACTGTATTAGAGACGATTCCTGATTCTCAACTCACCGGCGCTCTCGAAAGTCGTTTGCCGCATCATTCCAGTTTTGCCTTCAAGGATGTGGACGGAAACCTCCTGCTCACGCTGCTCGATGCGGCTGGCTTTGCCTGTTCCTCCGGTTCCGCCTGCAAGACGGGCAACCCGGAACCCAGCGAAGTGATGAATGCCATTGGTTTGACGCGCGAGTGGGGCCTGGGCTCCTTGCGAGTGACCCTGGGAGTCCATACAACGCCTGCGGATGTAGATTCTTTTTTGAATATATTGCCAGGTTTGGTGGAAAAGGCAAGGA
>Ga0075418_10007512_pt1 | contig 12282 bp, 14 predicted proteins | sample SoiMetdeltSBSDD2_FD_81776 | JGI IMG/M metagenome (GOLD analysis project Ga0075418, IMG submission 81776) | Bulk soil microbial communities from a Populus tree surrounding site in Tennessee, USA - Soil MetaG P. deltoides SBSDD2 | ecosystem: Environmental > Terrestrial > Soil > Tree plantation...
ATAATAATATATTCTTTGAATTCGTCCATTTTGACGATAAAAACTTTGATCATGATGGAAATATTATCCCGAATCCGGAAACAAAGATGATCCATGAAGTAGAAGAGGGAAAGGAATATGCGTTGTTGATGAGCACCAATGCAGGCGCGTGGCGATACCTGATCGGGGACACTATAAAATTTGTAAACGTTGAACACAGCGAAGTGGTGATCACTGGTCGAACAAAACATTTTCTTAGTCTTACCGGCGAACACCTGAGCGTAGAGAACATGAATAAGGCCATCGAGCTTGTCAGCGAAGAATTAAATATCAGCATCCCCGAATACACAGTTGTTGGATTTCCTCATCAGAATTTCTTTGCACACAAATGGTATATTGCCAGCAACGACACTTGCAATACGGAATTGCTGAAAAATAAAATTGATCAACACCTGCGCAAGCTCAACGATGATTATGCTACAGAAAGAGACAATGCATTAAATGAGATTTTTCTTGAAAAACTGCCCGAAGAAAAGTTTATGAAATTTATGGAGTTGAAAGGAAAGCTGGGCAGCCAGCACAAATTTCCTAGAGTTATGAAAGGTAAAATGCTTGCGGATTGGAACAAGTTTCTTGAAACAGGTAAGATCGTATAAATTATTTATGGCGAACCATTGTACATGTGTCATAATACTCTAGCAAAGAAATTAGAGATTTAGCTTTTCAGTTGGTTTTTATCAACGTCATTAATATTATTCTTACAATCCTGCAACGTTTCGTTGAGCCCAAAATAAATGTGGCAGTGTTGATTTCATGACAGAAGCATTTTTAAAAGGAATAACCCTTGGCTTGCTGCTGAGTATTTCAGTGGGTCCGGTTATTTTTTCAATTATTAAACAGAGCCTGAACAGCGGTCATCGCGGAGGCATTGCATTTATACTGGGCGTCTCAGCTTCAGATATAGTACTTGTGTTGGTCAGTAACGTTTTTACACACATGTTCACCTATATAGTAAAACATAAAAATTTTATTGGAATAGCGGGCAGCATATTTTTAATTTCAATGGGAATCTTTTTTCTCTTCTTTAAAAAAATAAAAGTTGATGATAGCGGCGTGCAGGTTTTACAGCTAAGCAAAAAAGATTATATAAAAACATTTTTATCCGGGTTTTTTATGAACTTACTTAACCCTGCTGTTTTTATTTTCTGGCTCACAACATCTACTACTCTTATTACACTTACAAACGAAAACCGGATCATCGCATTTGTAACATGTCTTTCATTTGTACTGGCAACGGATGTTTTAAAAGTGATGATGGCGCAAAAGATCAGGAAAAAATTAACTCCTCACAATATTCAAATATTAAGTCGGATTAACGGGCTTGTACTTCTTGGCTTTGGACTCGTGTTACTTTGGGGATTGATTTTTTACGGAGATAGAATCTAAAGATTATTTTGCAGCCGATGAAAGCACAACCACTTTTAAAAAAACTTTGGAAATGGGCGAAACGGGTTTTCATTTTTCTCTTTTTCTTCCAGCTATTCTGTATCATTCTTTTTAAATGGGTAAATCCTCCTATTACTATGACACAGTTTGTAAGTTATTTAAGGGGCGATGGTTTAAAAAGAGATTATGTGGGACGAAACAAGATATCTTATAATGCCAGGCTTGCCGTCGTTGCTTCGGAAGATCAGGTATTTCCCGATCACAGCGGGTTTGACTGGAAGAACATTAAAAAAGCAATGGCCTATAACAAGAAAAAACCAAACCGCGTTCGTGGAGCAAGCACCATAAGTCAGCAGGTAGCAAAAAATGTTTTTTTATGGCAGGGAAGAAGTAAGATAAGAAAAGGGCTTGAAGCTTATTTTACTTTTATGATCGAATTGATCTGGGGAAAGAAACGAATCCTTGAAGTGTATCTGAATGTGATCGAAATGGGAAAAGGAATCTACGGCATTGAAGCGGCCGCCCAATCCTATTTTAATAAGTCCGCACTGTTATTGACGAAAGCTGAAGCCGCAATGGTCGCAGCTTGTTTACCCAATCCCAAAACCTATACGGTTAAACCATTATCAAATTATGTGGCACGCAGAACACCATGGGTGATGCAACAAATGAATAATCTTGAAAGCGATCCTGATATTCAGAAAATAATAAGCAATACAAATGCGAAAGAGAAAAAGTAATTATTGAACTCTCAATTCAATATTTTCGCTATTGTGTGTTACGAGATAGTTTTTTGATCTGATCCCTAAGCGCAACACATATTTTCCAGGAACTAAATTTTCAAAATCTAAAGGAATCGTAAAAGCAGCACCCGGGATAATTTGCTGTATGGTGAATCCTGTTTTTATTTCTTTTACAAGGTTTTTGCCTTTGAAAACACCGGCATACACTTCTGTTTTCAATTCTGGAACTGCATCTAAAAACATTCGATAGCGATATGGAATCCTCGAGTTGCACTGAAATTGAACTTTCCTATTTTTACTGATCTCAATATATTTTTTAGAAGGAATAATTTGAATGGTACCCAACGCTGCATACATTGAATCCATTGTCAATCCCACCCACCCCTTTTTTGTATGTACTGAATCTGAAAAAGTGTAGATACCATATACATCTGCTAAAAAAACTTTTTTGCCGAGCAGGTTGCTTTCGGTTGGCCAGAAATTATAATTGTTTCTTCTGTCCCAATAGGGATTATGTGAGTGTGATGGCTTACCACTATAAAACCAAAACATGGATGCCCTCTGGTAAGAGTTATTGAATACGACAGGAAGATCTCCCGTTTTTTCTGCAACCGTTTTTGCCCATGTTTTATTATAATGAAATCTTCCTTTCGTTGAATTGTTTGGCCCAATATCAACAATAAGATAAATACGGCCGGCAATGATGAGTAAAAGAGAAATGAATGCAAGTATCCGCAATGGTTTAATCCATGAAATTTTATCAACAATAAATTGATGACTTAATACAATTAAAGGAATCAATGCAGGCATTGTCCAATTCGTTTCCACGATGCCGCGAAAAGAACTTATTAAAAAAATAAAATAAACACCGATCAATGTAAACTTTAATGCGTTTTCAGTTTGATCTTTTGGTTTATAAATGAATGCTGCAGGCAAAAGAATGAACCCGGCTAATGGTCCGGCAAGAAGTAATTGTCCAAGCAAGTATTCTGTGGTGTAAGAAAATTTATAAGTACTGACATTGCTTTCAAACAAATGATAACGAAAGCTCATCCAATCATGGTTCCACTGCCAGTATAAATGCGGCGCATATAAGAGGAGAACAAAAAAACCGGCAAGCCATGTTTGCCAGCGTATTAATAATTTACTGTTCGACAAAATTGTAAAAAACACAATTAGCAGTCCATGATATTTAGTATAAAAAAGCAAAGCGATGGAAAAACCGAGCAATAGTGCATTTTGCCAATTGATCTTTTGTACAAAACGGCGGTAGGTATAAAAAAATAAGGCGGTAAAAAATAATAACGGGGTATCAGGCACGGCAAGAAAGCCCACCATTTGAAGCGCCCCAATACTCAAAACGATTGTATAAAATAAGAAAGGGTTTCTTTTTCCGATTAGCGATTCTGTTATTAGAATTGTAAATCCGCTGAGCAATGCGCAAATCAATCTTACGCCTAATTCGTTATTAAATAGTGCATAGCCAGACTTGATCAATACTGCGATCATTGGCGGGTGATCAAAGTATCCCCAGGCAGGAAAACGTGAATACACCCAGTAATAAGCTTCATCAGCGATCAGCTCTGTTGAAGCGGACTGCACTACTGCAAGCAATAACCAGGCACTATAAAAAAGTAAACGATGGTGCTTTAGTCCGAACGGACTCCTTTGGAGAAAGAATAAATTCATCGATGACGAAAATACATGATTTATGTTTCGAGCAGCTGATCAACCGCAATGATCGCTTTTTGTAATCTCTCATCATAATCACCGCTTATATCCACCCAAGGCGTCGATTGATTTATCATGATGTCTTTATAAATAGTATACAGCTTTTCTCTTGGTGCCGGATCAGGATATTCTCTTAATTCATCTTTTACCCAGGGCAGATCGATATTACACAATAAATAGAGGTCATATTTTCTTCTTTTGATCTGCCCGAGTATCCAGTCATGGCATTTACCAAAAACAAATTCACACCACACTTTCATTACGTACATGTCTGTGTCGATGAAGAGAAGGGGTGAATGGTGAATGGTGAGTGGTGAATGAATGTCCGAAACTTGTTCATTTTTTATTGCCCATTGCCCATTGACTATTGACGATTCGTATTCGTCTTCCATCGCAAGTTGCCCTTTGGCAATATATAACAGGTCATCATAAGTATAATCCATACCATGAGTAAGCAAGAATTCTCTTGCAAATTCGGGGCACCACTGGGTATTGTAATGTTGTGCAAGCAGTTCACACAATGTGCTTTTGCCTGTCGACTCGGGCCCAATAACAACCACTTTTATCAGCGGCTTTTGCTCCATGCTGGTTTTGCTTTCAATACTTTTTTATAAACGGGACAGTTTTCTTCATGTGCATTCGGTAAATAACCAGTGCTCATTAAAAACTCATTTACTATTTCACCACCTGTAAATCGAAATGTTTGCTTGAATAGTTTTGTCCAATCCTCCCTTGTTTTCGGGTAATGATGGTCTAACCATTTTTTGAACGAACCGGATTCTTTCTGTATCCTCAGAATGGTTTTTGCGTTTTCGATAGCCGCATTAATTTTTAACCGGTTGCGGATGATGCCTGGATCATTCATCAGGCGATCAAAATCTTTTACTTTATAGGCAGCTATTTTCTTTATATCAAAATTGTGATAGGCTTTTCGAAAGCTTTGTTGTTTATTTAAAATTGTTGTCCAGCTTAATCCTGCCTGGTTAATTTCCAGGACAAGCCGGCAGAACAATTCATTGTCATCATGAATAGGAAAGCCATAATGTTTGTCATGATATTCACGATGAACATTGTATTCATCGGGTTTTAAAGAGTTGATGTATTTACAATAGCTCATATTAACTTTTAGAGGCTTGCCTTTTCCATTCAGTAAAACCCCATATCGCCATGCCTAAAAACAAAACATACATTAACGTGAACAAATAAAATTCTTTATAAAAATTCAAAGGGATGGCAACTATATTGCTGACTATCCAGCCCAGCCAGTTCTCAATTTTTCTTTTTGCCATCCACCACATGGCTACAACTGCAGATGCAGAAACCAATGAATCCAAAATTGGAGTATTGCTATCTGTGATTTTGACCAAAGTAAAATAAAGCGTCCCCCAGGAAACAATGAATAATGCAGCACCAATGGAAAGTTCTTTTTTACTACACCAGCTGATCGGGTAAGTAAAATGTTGGGCATCTTTTTTCTGCACCCAATTATACCAGCCATATACACTCATCACGAAATAGTAAATATTCAAAGCCCCATCCGCATAGAGTGGTGGATGTGAATCAAAAAAATAAAGATAAGCTGCCAACAATACGCCAATAATACCCGTAGGATAAACCAGCACATTATTTTTCCGGGCATACCAAACACTTGCTATTTGAGTAATGGTGCTTACCCATTCCTTCCAGCCTGTTTGCTGAATATTGGTAACAAGCTTATCCCAGATCTCCTGAAAATTCAATTCAAATTTTTTCCAAATGTAAGTGCTTAGAAATTGTTACTACTGTGCTGTGGTTTCTGCTGGTTGTGAAGGTTCAGGTACTGATGGTTTTGTGTTCTTATACCATTTCCACGGACGCAGATATTTTATTCCTTTAGACGTCCGGAATCTTGTAGCCACTTGTTGCCAGCGACCCCGGCTGTCATTGCTCCACACAATAAAATGTAAATGGGGCATTGCTGCAAAGCCGGTTTTGCCACTTAAGCCGATCACTTGTCCTTGTTTTACAGTATCACCAACATTTACCAGGGCGCCATCTTTTTGTAAATGCCAGTAACCACTTCTGGAATTATCGCTGTGTTGAATTATGATATTATTTCCCTGGCTACGAAATTTCCGGTTCCAGCCACCTCGTGAGCCATCTTCTTTTACTCTTGTTACCACACCGTCTCTTACCGCCACGATTTTTGTTCCTCTTTTCATTTTAAAATCGAGCGCGGCTCTTTCTTTATGAGAAAAGATTCCAAAATAACCCTGTACAATTAGATGGGAGCTGCCGTTTTCAAATGGCAAGGAATAGATAAAGCTGGTATCATCTTTAAGAATGCCTTTTTGTAATTGTTTAACCTCTTTACGAAGCGGATTATTGCTAACAGCGCAACTTACGAAGAGGCAAGAGGTAAATAAAATGGCAGTATTAAAAAACAAGGATTTCATTGAAACCATTAACGCTACATTCATACCACAAATTTCGGGGTTCATAATTATTTAATTTTTTCCAGGTCAAAAAATTCGTAGCTTCTGCGTCCTTTTTTAACTTTTAAACCAAGATCTATGTCAACATTAGAAGCTGTAAGGACCACACAGGAAGTGGCCAATCGAATGAACGAATTGTTCAAAGAATTCAAATGGACAGAAGTACAAGAAGAACTTTTTGCTGAAAATGCGGTTAGTATTGAGCCTCCGCATGCACAGGGCCTGCAAACCGTTGAGGGCTTGGCAGCTATTAAAAAGAAAGCAGAGGATTTTAACAACATGGTGGAAGAGTTTCATGGCGGCTGGGTTGGTGATCCTGTTGTAGGTGGCAATCATATTGCTTTTGCAATGGGTATCGATGCAACTTATAAGGGAATGGGCAGACAAAAAATGGAAGAGATCGCTGTGTACGAAGTAAAGGATGGAAAAATCGTAAAAGAACAATTCTTCTATTGAATGACTTTACCGGGTTAGTAAGTCCCGCAATGGCGGGACTTTTTTGTTTTGCTTGTGCTATGGAGCTTTAAAGAAATAGTATAAATAAATTACTTTGCAGCATGCATAAAAAAATATTGTTGCTGGGCAGCGGCGAGTTGGGGAAAGAATTAGTGATCGCTTTAAAAAGACTGGGGCAAACTGTGATTGCTGTTGACAGTTATGCCGGAGCACCCGCCATGCAGGTTGCTGATCAATTTGAAGTGATCGATATGCTGAATGGCGAACAGCTGGATGCAATTGTTACAAAACACCAACCCGACCTGATCGTACCGGAAATTGAAGCGATAAGGACAGAACGATTTTATGAATATGAAAAACAAAATAGACAAGTGGTACCGAGTGCAAGAGCAGCCAACTATACCATGAACAGAAAGTTGATAAGAGATCTTGCCAATAAAGAATTAGGATTGAGGACAGCAAAATATTTTTATGCTACTACATTTGAACAATTTGCAGGAGCAATCAATGAGATCGGGTTGCCCTGCGTCATAAAACCATTAATGTCATCATCTGGTAAAGGACAATCGGTATTGAGAAATAAAGAAGATGAAAAGAAGGTGTGGGACTACGCTATTAATAATTCAAGAGGCGATATAAAAGAAGTGATCATCGAGGAATTTATTTCTTTTCATACCGAGATCACTTTGTTGACAGTTACACAAAAAAATGGAGAGACATTATTTTGCCCGCCGATAGGACACAGACAGGAACGTGGCGACTACCAGGAAAGCTGGCAACCGGTTGCAATAAGCAAAGAAGATTTTGACGATGCCTGCGAAATGGCAAAAAAAGTAACTGCATCTTTAACGGGTGCAGGAATTTGGGGTGTTGAATTTTTTCTGACGCATAATGGAGTTTACTTTTCTGAATTAAGCCCGCGACCACATGATACGGGTATGGTTACATTAGCCGGGACGCAAAATCTTTCAGAATTTGAATTGCATGCAAGAGCAATTCTTGGATTACCAATTCCACACATACACCTTGAGAAAGCAGGAGCCAGCGCTGTTGTGCTCGCTAATAAAACAGCAGAACATTTTTCTATTGCAGGAATAGACAAAGCCCTCGAGGAGATCAATACCGATGTAAGGATTTTTGGAAAACCCACAATCCGGCCGTACCGTCGAATGGCTGTTGCTTTGGTACATGATGATCTGAATACCGACATCAATGCCTTACGTGAAAAAGCGAAGAATACAGCTGATAAAATTTCAATTCAATAATTATGGATAAAATAAACGTTGCCGAAAAATTCTCACAGTTTTCGGAGCAGTATAGTCCCAAAATTGCCGGAGAGCTAAATGGACAGATGGTAAAGCTTGTAAAGTTCAAGGGGCCATTTGTCTGGCACCATCATGATAATGAAGATGAATTATTCTATGTGGTGAAAGGGGAGTTTGATATGGAGCTTCGTGAAAAGACGGTAACTATTAAAGAAGGTGAATTTATCATTGTGCCTCGTGGTGTAGAACATCGCCCCAATGCAAAAGAAGAAGTGCATGTTGTTTTGTTTGAACCGGGAACAACATTGAACACGGGGAATGTGAAGAATGAGATGACATTGGAAAAATTAGAGAAGATATAAGATGCCATGCTCTCGAATGAGCTTCGCGTTTATGTCTTTGAATTGTCTTTTATGACGAAAGTCAAGATCAAACCGACCAAGTGAATGCAGAAGAGAAAAAAGCTGATTAACGTTCCATAAATACAGATACCACTAAAAAAACTTCCAAAGAAGCTGGTTTCTCCGCCTAACCATGCAAGCAAAAGGCTGATGGCCGAAATAATGAAGGTATACTTGAACAGTAAATAAATATATTTTAAGTTCTTTACAATGAAGAACAAGATCAAGGTGACTATATGAATGAAAACGAGAAGAATGCCAATTAACGCCGCATAAACACTTACACTACTAAAAAAACTTCCAAAGAAGCTGGTTTCTCCGCCTAACCATGCAATCAAAAGACTAATAGCCGTTATGATGAAAATAATCGTGAGTGGTAAATAAAAATATTTTGAAATTCTTCGCATAAAATCAAATCATGCTTAAAATTAGGAAACTTTATTGATTCTTTGCTTTCCGGGGGTCTTCGCAAGAAGGAATTTTGAAGGAAAGAATATGCCATGAACCATGAATCAGAATAAATGTTTTCACCTATCAGCTTTTTGATAATGTAAAATTGATAGAATAAAAAACTAGATACAACCCGGATCTTGCTTAGATAGTTTTTTCTGTCGCGGGACGGCCCACAATCATTTCAAAGCTTGTAAAGTTTTCTGGAACTAGACTCCGTGGCATGCAAATTTTGTTGTCTGTATGCCGGATTTATTTCGAATAAGTATAATACAGCGTTGCTTTTACTTTATCACTTCTTTTCAATGACACTTTCGATAATGTACCGTCCGGATTATAATAATAATTAGTTTCACTTTTTATTGTGCCCGTATAATTCGAACGTGGAGGATATACTGTTGTGACCTCAAAACTGGTGCATTGTCCAGATTGGTTGAACACCCACTTGAATTTGCTATTCTGAATCTGCGCTTCAATTATTTTTTTCTTTCCTTTTTCACTTCTTTTATAAACGATAGTAGACAACGCGGAGTTTTTATATTGAACACTGTCCAATAATCCATCTGCATTATAATAGTATAAACTGGTTTCTGGTGGCCGGTCTTTTCTTATCTGAACATACTTTACCATCTGGCCTTTTTTATTGAAGTATTTATGGTCGACCAGGGTATCCCATTGTTTATTCTGCAATTTGGCTATTTGGGAAATCTTTACTTCGTTTTCGCCAATAAACTCTAATAAAATTCTTGAGTACTCATACCCTTTATTGTCTGTGAATCTTAACTCACGTATGCGGTTTTGGTCATCATATAAAACTGTATCGAAAAGACACCATGTGGTGTCAGTATGCTCATTTTTTGGAAGACATTTTGTTACCGATACGACATTACCGCGTCTATTGATTATGCTTGTTTCCGATTTGAATGATTTAAGTTTTTCTGCAGCAGTTTGATAAGTATATACCTTTTTGATACCTGATTTTTTCAAAATCTGGGGTGTGTTAAAAAAAGTATCTGCAAAAGCAATACCGATTACCGGACCAGGCATTATACCATATGGATATTGAGCATAACCAGCAGAGCTTATTATCACTGCATTTAAGAAAAGAAAAAAGAATGTTTTCATTGTACCAGATAATGGTTAATTAGTCTTTTTACTTTCTTAAAATCTTTTCCATCTTTCTCCCTTTGGCTAATTCGTCTACTAACTTGTCTAAATATCTTGCCTGTTTTGTTGTGGGATTTTCAATTTCTTCTATCCGATAGCCACAAATTACTCCTGTAATAAGGGGAGCATTTGGGTTCAATTTTGCTCTTTTGAAAAATGTTTGAAAATTTACTTTCTCATCAATCAAGTCTTGTAGTTTTTTGTCGTCAAAGCCGGTCAACCACTCAATGACTTGATGTAACTCTTTTTTTGTCCTGCCTTTGCTTTCAACTTTTGTGATATAATGCGGATATACCGAGGCAAAAGTCATTTTTGCAATTCGTTCATCGTGTTCGGGAGTTGTTTTCATACCTTATGTTTTAATATTATTTTGGCGAGCAAGTCGCAACTTTCTTTATCGACAATTATTTGTCTATCGTTGCGCTGTTACCAGTGTTCGACAAACTAAATATTCAAATTTCGGATTTTTCGCTAACAACCAAACTTCTCTTCTACCGGGGTCTTCACAAGAAAAAATGTTGAAAAAGAATGAACGTAATTGCACCCCGTGAAGACAAGGTATTAATTTTCCGGGTTTGTCTTAGCTGCTTCCCAGCCAAGCATTGCCGTTTTTCTTGTACTTCCCCAATGGTATTGTCCAAATTCTCCTGTTGATCTGATCACCCGGTGACAGGGAATTAAAAAAGCAACAGGATTATCACCAATGGCAGTACCAACTGCTCTTGAAGCATTCGGATTATGAATAGTATTGGCAATACCTGAATAAGTTGATACATCACCCATTGGGATTTTCAATAAAGCTTCCCAAACTTTTATCTGAAATGGTGTTCCTTTCAAATGCAATTTTATCTTGGAAAGATTTTTCCAGTCTTGGGTAAAAATGAATAAAGCATTTTGCTGGATAGTATCTACTACTTGCCTGAATGTTGCATTAGGAAATTGTAATTGCAATTCTTTTAAAGCTTCCTTTTCGTCATCGGCAAATGCAAGATGACAGATTCCCTTTGCAGTGGAAGCAACAATAATATTTCCAAAAGGACTTTCCGCAAAACTGTAATTGATATGCAATTGCTCGCCGCCATTTTTATATTCACCCGGCGTCATTCCTTCAATACTGATGAATAGATCGTGTAAACGACTTGAACCAGATAGACCTGTTTCATATGCAGTATCCGTTACCGTATGATCTTGTAAAAGTTTTTTTGCATGTTGCAGGCTTATGTATTGCAAAAACTTTTTAGGGCTTACGCCCGCCCATTGTTTAAATAATCGCTGAAAATGAAACGGACTTAGGTAAACTTCTTTTGCCACAGCATCAAGATCGGGTTGTTGCTGAAAATTTGAATGTATAAATTCAATTGCTTTTTTTATGCGTTCGTAATCTGTCATTGTTTCCAATTTAACACAAAACTATTTACAGGCAAAAGCATAATCAACCCGGAACTTGCTCAAGTTATGACTTCAGTGTATCCTCTGCGGTTCCTTTTAAATTTCACGCCAAGACGCGAAGTTTAAAAACACAAGACGCAAAGATTTTCCATATTGAACTTCTTTGCGTCTTTGCGTACCTCCCTTTGCGTCTTTGCGTGAAATAAAGCTGCATCTTTGTCATCCAAAATTTTGTTATGAAAGTTGCAGTACTTGGCGCGGGAATGGTGGGAAGTGCAATTGCGATCGATCTCGCGTCACGTCATCATGTTACCGCTTTTGATGTAAATGCTGCGAACCTTGAAGTGTTGAAGAAAAGAAATCCACGAATTGATACACAACTGGCCAATCTTCGTGATTATTCATCCTATCCGAAACTTCTCTCTTCATTTGATATTGTTGTTACAGCCGTTCCGGGGTATATGGGATATAAAACCCTGGAAGCCTCTATTAATTGCGGAAAAAATATTGTTGATATTTCTTTTTTTCCTGAAGATGTTTTGCAATTGGATCAACTGGCAAAGGAAAAAGAAGTAACCGTTATTACAGATTGCGGCGTGGCGCCGGGTATGAGTAATTTTATTATTGGTCACCACAATGAAGAAATGAAGATCGAAGCGTTGGAGATCTATGTTGGGGGCTTGCCAAAAGTAAGGAAGAAGCCATTTCAATATAAAGCACCATTTTCACCTGCTGATGTAATTGAAGAGTACACAAGACCAGCACGGTTAATGGAAAATGG
>Ga0075418_10007517_pt1 | contig 12276 bp, 8 predicted proteins | sample SoiMetdeltSBSDD2_FD_81776 | JGI IMG/M metagenome (GOLD analysis project Ga0075418, IMG submission 81776) | Bulk soil microbial communities from a Populus tree surrounding site in Tennessee, USA - Soil MetaG P. deltoides SBSDD2 | ecosystem: Environmental > Terrestrial > Soil > Tree plantation...
CGCCTCCGCCAGCGGACGCTCGCTCATCCTCAGCAATGTCGTGCAGAACCTCGGCACTGACCCCGCTCCCGCCTCGGGCCTTGGCGTTTACTTGTCCACCGATCCGCAAATCAGCACCGCCGACATGCGCATTGGCTCGCCCTCCATCGCCGCGCTCCCGGCCGGTCAATCCCTCACCAATGGCGTGACCATCTTCATTCCCAACTTTGTCGCTGCCGGTAGTTACTATTGGGGCATCATCGCCGATTACGCCAACCTCCTCCCGGAAACAGATGAGATCAACAACGTCCTGGCGGGCAACCTCATCGACATCACCGTCGGCGCCGATTTGACCATCCGCAACGTTACCGGCCCGTCCACAGTGAACCTCGGCGCCACCTTCAACGTCAGCAATATCGTCCAGAACATTGGCCCCGGCGATTCCGCCACCAACTCCCGCGTCGGCGTTTACGTTTCCACCGACGCGATCATCACCACTAACGACGTCCTCGTTGGCTTCCGCAATCTCGCCTCCATTCTCGCCGGCACAACCAACATCGCCGGCAACGCCGTCACGCTGCCAGCCTCCATCACTGCCGGCGCCTATTACCTCGGCGCGGTCGTCGATTATCAGGATCGCGTCCGCGAAATCAGTGAGGACAACAACGCTGCCATGGGCTACCAATTGTTCGTCGGCATCACCGCGTTCCGCATCACCCAACTCCGCGTCGAAGGCGCTGACCTCCTCATCAGCTTCCAAACACAGAACGGCCAGAACTATACTGTCCAGGAATCCCAGTCCATCGGCGACACCGTCAACTGGCAACCGATCGCCGGCGCCTCCTCAATCGCTGGCACCGGCAGCACCATCGAATTTCGCCACGCCGGCGGCGCTGCTACTCCAACGCGCTTCTATCGCATCCTCCAGGCGCAGTAACGCCTGGCTCGCACGAACAGGGTAGGGCGCGCTTTCTCCAGCGCGCCTGTCGCCCCTTTTTACTTCGAAGCCCTCCGATTATATCCCACCACCTCCTCATACTTCACGCCGCTCCCCCCAAAAATATCCAGTGCCGACCCGATCGTCAGATCAATCCGCCCTTTCCCCAAACGCGTCACCTCCTCCAGATCGCGCAACGCCGCCGCCCCTCCCGCGTACGTCGTCGGGATCCTCGTCCACTCCGCCAATTTCTCCACCAACTCAGCATCGATCCCTTTGCAAAGCCCTTCCACGTCCACCGCGTGCACCAAAAACTCGTCGCACCAGTTCGCCAGCTTCTCCATCGTGCTCGCGGACAACGTCACATCCGTAAACTTCTGCCACCGGTCCGTCATCACCACATAATCCGCTCCGCGCTTCCGGCAGCTCAGGTCCAGTACCAATTTGTCCCGCCCCACGCGGCACACCAGCGTCCGCAACCGTTCCCAATCGATTTGCTCGTCGTAAAAAACCCACGACGTAACGATCACGTGCGCCGCGCCCGCCTCCAGCCACTGCCGCGCATTCTCCGCATTGATACCGCCTCCAATTTGCAGCCCGCCCGGATACGCCGTCAACGCCTCCCGCGCCGCCGCTTCATTGCCCGCCCCCAGCATGATTACATGCCCGCCCTTGAGCCCGTCGCGCTTGTAAAGCTCCGCATACCACCGCGCCGGCCGCTCCGACACAAAATTCGTCCGCAAGCCCGACCCGTCGCGCGACAACGTCCCGCCGACGATCTGCTTCACCTTTCCCTCGTGCAAGTCAATGCAAGGCCGAAACATCTGGCCGCTATTCTGCCGTCTTTCCCCCCAAAGCGAAACTTCGAAAGCAGCGGTAGGGACGGCACTCCGTCGCCGTCCGCCTCATTCTTCATTTCCCTCACCTTCCTTGCCCCTTTCCCCGACTAAGGATACTTTCAATCAACTTTTGCTCAGCCAATATGCCTGTGCAGTTTAAAGACTATTACGAAGTCCTCGGTGTCCCTCGCACCGCTTCCGACGAAGAAATCAAAAAGGCCTTCCGCAAACTCGCACGCCAATACCACCCCGATGTCGCCAAAGATAAAAAAACCGCCGAACAAAAATTCAAAGAAATCAACGAGGCCTACGAAGTCCTCGGCGACTCCGCCAAACGCAAAAAATACGACGAACTCGGCCCCAACTGGAAACAGGGCGCCGAATTCCGTCCACCTCCCGGCTGGGAGGGCTTCCCCGGTGGCGGCCGCGGCGGCAGACAGGGCACCTATCAGGAATACCATTTCGGCGGCACCGGCTTCAGCGATTTCTTCGAGCAACTCTTCGGCTCCACGGGCCGGCGCGCGGGCGGACGTTCCGGCGGCATGGCCGACGACCTCGCCGAGCGGGGCGAAGACATCGAAGGCGACATCATGGTCACCCTCGAAGAAGCCACCAAAGGCTCCACTCGCACCATCTCCGTCGAGCACGGCGTTACCTGCGACAACTGCGGCGGCACCGGCGAACGCAATCGTCGCGTCTGCCCCACTTGCGGTGGCGCGGGCCGCGTCCACAAAACCGAACAATACCAGGTGCGCATCCCGCCGGGCGTTGCCAACGGCCAAAAACTTCGCCTCGCGGGCCGCGGCGAGGCGGGCGTCGGCGGCGGCGCTGCGGGCGATCTCTACCTTCGCGTGCGCTTCGCCAAGCACCCCGATTTCCAGATCGAGGGCAACGACCTCGTCTACGAAGCTGAACTAGCCCCGTGGGAAGCCGTCCTCGGCACCCAACTTTCAGTGCCGACGCTCAGTGGCCGAGTGAACATTAAAATTCCGCCGGGCACACAAAACGGCCAGCGCCTGCGCGTCCGCGGTCGCGGCCTGCCTCAACGCGGCGGCGGCCAAAGCGATCTCTTTGTCGTAGTCAAAATCGAAGTCCCAACCCAAATCACCGACGCCGAACGCGCCGCCTGGGAACAACTGGCCCACACCTCCCGCTTTAACCCAAGACAGTAGCGCCTCCCTTGACTCCTTTTGGTCCTTGCCTTTTCCCGCCGCACTTAGGCGTGACTTTACCCCTCTGCCACCTAAATTGACCCGGGCAACGGCATGAAAAAGAACACTTCAGTTTCCCGCAGCGGACGCTTCGAATCCGGCCCGGCCGCCGAAGCTGCCGCCTTTACCGAATCGATCTCTTTCGATTGGCGCCTCTGGGAACAGGACATCCTCGGCTCCCTGGCCCATGCCACCATGCTGCAAAAGATCGGTCTCCTCACCAAGACCGAGTTGCGCGACATCACCGAAGCTCTCCGGGCGATCGGCCGCGACATCAAGGACGACAAATTCCAATGGAAGCCCGAACTTGAAGACGTTCACATGAACATCGAGGCCGAGCTCACGAAGCGCACTCCCGCCGGCGCCAAGCTCCACACTGGGCGCTCGCGCAACGACCAGGTCGCTCTCGATATGCGCATGTGGCTCCGCGATGAAATCGCCCTGCTCAGCCGCGAACTGCGCGACATGCAACTCGCTCTCGCCGAACTCGGCGAAAATAACGCCGACACGATCATTCCCGGCTACACCCATCTGCAACGCGCGCAGCCCGTTTACTTCGCGCACCACTTGCTCGCTTACGTCGAAATGCTCGAGCGCGACTACGACCGCCTCGGCGATTGCCTCTATCGCACCAACGTTTGTCCGCTTGGCAGCGGCGCGATCGCCGGCTCCACTCTGCCACTCGACCGCGAGTTCGTCGCCGTTCAACTCGGCTTCGTCGACGAAGAAGGCCGCCCCCGCCTCACCCAAAATTCCATGGACGGCGTGAGCGATCGTGATTTCGTCGTCGAGTTTTGCGCGATTGCCGCACTCCTCGCCGTCCATCTCTCGCGTCTCGCCGAGGACCTCATCCTTTGGGCCAGCACTGAATTCAATTTCATCAAAATCGCCGACGCCTACACGACCGGCTCATCGCTCATGCCCCAGAAGAAGAACCCGGACATCGCCGAGTTGGCCCGCGGCAAAACGGGCCGCGTCGTAGGCAACCTCATGGCCTTGCTCACGTTGCTCAAAGGTTTGCCCATGACTTACAACCGCGATTTGCAGGAGGACAAAGAACGCCTCTTCGATACGGCCGATACGGCGCGCGCCACCGTCCGCATTGTCGCCACCATGCTGCGTAACACCACCGTCAACGCCAAATCCTGCGAAGCCGCCAGCAACGACCCCGCGCTCCTCGCCACCGATCTCGCCGATTACCTCGTGCGCAAGGGCGTCGCGTTTCGCCAGGCCCACCACGCCGTGGGCGCCGTCATCGCGCTCGCCGAACGCACACGCAAACCGATCGATCAACTCACGCTCAAAGACCTCCAGTCCTTCGACAAAAACTTCGGCGACGACGTGCGCGAAATTTTCGATCTGCGCAAGGCCATGCACCGCCGCAACCTGCCGGGCGCTACCGGCGCGGATGAAGTGAAGCGCCAGCTCGCCCGCTGGCGCGGCCTCCTCGTCGAGGCAGAGTAGGGGAGGCGCGTGTGGCCGCACCCGACCTTCTTACCAGTGTCTTGCGCGATGTCTCGCGTTCGTTCTACCTCACCATGCGCGTGCTGCCTGGCAGCATTCGCCGCCAGATCGGCCTCGCGTACCTCCTCGCACGCACCACCGACACGATCGCCGACACCGAAATCGTTCCCGTTGAGCGCCGCCTCAGCGCCTTGCGCGCGTTGCGCGACCGAATCCTCGGCCTGAATTCAACTCCACTCGACTTTTCCGAGTTCACCCAACTCACCACAAGCCTGGCGCAGCCCTTCATGGCCCATTGCGAGAACGCTCTGCGCGATATCGAGTACGACAAGCTTACCGATCCCGCCGTTGTTACCTGCAAAGGCAGCGATGCCGAACGCGCCCTGCTTTTGCGCGTCGAAGAAATTCTCTCCGTGATGAACGCCTTTACCGCGGAGGACCAGCAAGCGATTCGCGACGTCCTCACCACCATCACCAGCGGCCAGGAACTTGACCTGCAACGCTTCGGCCAGGCCTCAGCCCAAAACATCGTCGCCCTGAACACGCTCGACGAACTCGACGATTACACTTACCGCGTCGCCGGCTGCGTCGGCGAATTCTGGACCCGAATGTGCCGCGGACACGTGTTCCCCAATGCAACGTTGGACGAGAAACAACTTTTCCTCGACGCCGTCCGCTTCGGCAAGGGCCTGCAACTCGTCAACGTTCTGCGCGACCTCCCCGCCGACCTGCGCCATGGCCGTTGCTACCTTCCGCAAACCGAATTGCGCAAACTCGAGCTCGAGCCCCTCGACCTTCTCAATCCAAAAAGCGAATCCCGCCTGCGCCCGCTCTACAACGAATTGCTCGCCAGGACCGACGCCCACCTCCGCGCCGGCTGGAATTACACCCTCACCGTGCCGCGCTCCTGTCTGCGCGTTAGACTCGCGTGCGCCTGGCCAATTCTCATCGGTGTTCGCACCCTCGCGCGCCTGCGCACACACAACGTCCTCGATGGCGCGCAACGCGTCAAAATCACCCGCCGCGAAGTAAAACAAATCTTCATCCGCTCCATCCTTTCCTATCCCTCAAGCAAATCCTGGAACCAACTCTACCACCACGCCGCCCAGTAGCGCAGATTTCCAATCTGCCGTATCGCCGCCTTCCAGTCGGCAAACCGTCCGTGCGAATCCCGATCCGCGTCGGAGTTCCGCGTTTACACGGCGCCTTTGACTTTTCCCTTTTCATTTCCCCATCCTCAACTCCCCGCGTCGCATCGAAAACGAATCGTCCCCCGAAAAAACCAACCACACCTCATTCCCGCTCATCCACTTCGTAGGCAAGTGCATAGACTCGCCCGGCCCCACGTCCCACTGTTGCGTCTCGAACGAGATTGTCCACGGTCCCCACGGCTCCGGCGCATCATAAATCGCAAACCCGCCCGCAAAGCGCGTGTCCTTCTCCGCGCCAGTTTGGCACCAGAGGTATCGCTTCAACGCGGGATGATAACTCACGCTCGACCGATAGCACATTCCAGCGTTCGTCAGCACGCCTCCGCGCGATGCAATCTCTCGCGACCATCGCGGCTGCCCATTGGCTTCAAGCCCCTCAAAAAATTCGTAAGCGCCGCGGTCCTGAATACGGTCCCGCGCCACGCGCGCCATCACGAATCGATCCGCCCGTTCGTATGCGCTCTCCGCGTCCAGGGAATAAACGTAGACGAACCGGTCTCGCGCGCCTGCGTAATCACGTCCGAAATTGAGGAACGTCGGGCACCCGAAACCGTTCGTGAATTTCCAGTCCCCCCACCTCCAGCTTTCGCCATGGTTCCGCGACCACGCGAGCTGCGAATTCGTCACGTTGCGGACCCATAAATACAGCACGCCATCGATGCTCAACAGCCCGCTGGCTTTGCGTCCGTGCGCACCGTCGCCTTTGGCATCGAAGCTCTTCGACGGAATATTGATTCCTTTAAAATCCGGAGGGTTGCCTTCGATGCGAGCCAAACCAATGCTCAGTTTCTCTTGGCGGAACGGTTCGAACCCGTTGCCGTCGCCGTAAGCGGTGTAAAGATGATCGTCATCCGCCCAGGTGATCGGCCAGTTATCACTCCCTTTCGCTTTCCGAATGATCTTCGCTGCCGCGTCCCACTTGATCTCCTTGATCACCGCGCTTCGCGCAACCGCGGCACTCTCTGTCACAAGAGCTCGAACCGAACCCGCAATCGGTTCGAGAAACGGCCTCAGCACTTCGTAATGCTCGGCCTCCTTGGCTCGCCTCCACGACTTCGCCGGACCCGCGCGCGCGATCACCATGTCCAGGCTCGGAATCACTACAATCAAGCTGTCATAAAGTCCCCACGACCAATGAGCATCGCGCGGCAATCCAGCGATCGTCCCGTCGGCGTTGTTCCACCAGAGCATCGAGTAATGCGCCGTTGCGTTGCCGTGAGGAGTCAGCGTGTGCGAGGGCAATTTCGCCAGCGCCGGATCAGGCTCGCGAATCGCGTGGATGAACGCGAGCGGAAGGACTTCAATGTCATTCCAACGACCCTCGCGAAGATAAAGATAGCCGATCCGCGCCATCGCGTTCACGTTGGCGGAAAATCCCGACCCGAACTCCCGCCGCATAACGTCGTTGATTTGATGCGGACGAAACGCATTTCTGCGCCACACGATGTCCGCGGGCGTAATGCCGATGGGCGTGAAGACGCGCTCGAACATAACGTCATTGAGGTCGCGCCCGTAAATCAACGTCAGACACTCCGCCAGCCAGTTCGGTCCGCCGTCGCTGTAATGCCATTTCGTGCCGGGCTCGAACAGCAGCGGTTCGTAACCGCCTGGCTTTTCGAAACCCCCCGTCTGGTTTGCGAGCATCCGCAACGTGATCTTCCGCAGCCAACCGGTCTGCGCATTCGCCTCCGGCGGAACACCGAACGTGGGGTGATATTTCCCAGCGGGATCATCGAGCCGAAGCTTGCCGTCCTTAAGCGCTACCCCCAACAACGTTCCACCAATCGATTTTGACGTGGACTTCAAATCGTACCGTTCCGTCGCGCTGCCCCAACTCATCACGAGCTTGCCCCGGTAGATAATGTAACCCGATCCTTCCGCGGTAAGCGCATACTCGCGCGCCTGCTCCAACTTCCCAGCCTCAAGCCCCATCTCGGCCGGCGTGGCCGTCGGCCACTCCTTCCCCGGAAATTCGGCGGCGATAAGGCTGATCGCGCAGAGGCTAAGCAGTGAAACCGTGGCAACTCGCATCCATCGAGTTCTACCTTCAAAGTGATTCGGCATCAAACCGGCACAACGGTGGCACCGTGATCAATTGGGCGTAAAGGTGAAAACCCCCACTGCGATCACCGCGTTGTATCCAAAGTGCACAGCTACTGCTGGCCCAATCGCCCCTGAACGCAAACGCATCCACAACGCAGCCAGCGCCAACCCCGTGATGCCGATCGCCGAAGGCCAGAAATAAATCATCTCGGTGATGTGCATGCAACCTGGATAACTTCAATTCCATTGCGTTTTCAGAATCCCCTCGCATACAACATGGCCGCAATGGCCGTACCTCCAGCCCTGCTGCGTGTCGCCGTCGACGGAAAGTTCTTTCGCCTCGGTGGCGAAAAGGTCTTCCCCAAAGGCGTCACCTACGGCCCTTTCGTTCCTTCGGAGAAGTACGACGTGCTGCCGCCGCCCGAACAGGCCGCGCGCGATCTTGCGCAAATTCGCGACCTGGGAGCAAACCTCGTCCGCGTTTATCACACCCCAGGTAAGTGGTTTCTCGACCTCGCGAGCGAACACGGCCTGCGCGTGTGGGTCGATTTTCCGTGGGACAAACACCTCTGCTTTCTGGATTCGCCGCGATTGCAGCAAGACGCCCGGCGCGCGGTCCGCGAGGCAGTGCGCTCCTGTGAGCGGCATCCGGCGGTGTTCGCCTTTTGTGTGGCAAACGAAATCCCGGCCGACGTTGTGCGGTGGTCTGGAGTGAAGGCGGTCTCGGGTTTCGTCGACCAGCTCGTCGAGGAGGCCAAGAGCATCGACGCCGAAGCGCTCTGCACGTTCACCTCCTTTCCGCCCACAGAGTTTCTGCACTCCGCCAACGTCGATTTCGTCTCCTTCAACGTGTATCTACATCAGCAACGAGCGTTCGAAAACTATCTCGCGCATTTGCAAATGATCGCCGACGCGAAGCCGCTCGTCCTCGCCGAGTTCGGCATCGATTCGATTCGCGAGGGTGAAGCTGCAAAATGCGAAATGCTCGCGTGGCAAATCGAAACCGCGTTTCGCGCAGGCCTGGCCGGCACGGTCTTGTTCAGCTTTACGGACGACTGGTTCACGGACCAGCAACAAATCGAAGACTGGGGCTTTGGCTTGACGACGCGAGATCGCACGCCCAAGCCATCCTTCCACGTCGTCAAAAATCTGTACCACACCGCGCCGAACTTCCCCCTGCGCCGATATCCCAAAGTCTCGGTCGTCGTGGCGAGCTACAACGGCGCCCGCACGCTCAAGGCGTGTCTCGAGTCGCTGGTGCACCTCCGCTACCCGGATTACGACGTGATCCTCGTCGATGACGGCTCCACCGACGCCACCCGCGATATCGCAGACGCGTACTCCACAGTGCGCTATATTCGCCAGCCGAACCTCGGCCTCTCAGCCGCTCGCAACACGGGCATCGAGGCCGCGACTGGCGAAGTGGTCGCGTTCACCGACTCCGATTGCCGCGCCGACGAGGACTGGCTCCATTACTTGATCGGCGACCTTGTGAGCGGCGCCTTTGCCGGAATTGGCGGCCACAATTTTCTGCCACCTGAAGATTCAATCGTCGCCGCGGCGGTGATGGTATCGCCCGGCGGCCCATCGCACGTCATGCTCACGGACCGCGACGCGGAGCATGTGCCCGGCTGCAACATGGCTTTCTTTAAGCACGCCCTGCTCGAAATCGGCGGCTTCGATCCGGTGTTTCGCAGAGCGGGCGACGATGTCGACGTGTGCTGGCGTCTGCTCGAGCGCGCTTACAAAATCGGGTTCAGCCCGGCGGGCTTCGTCTGGCACTATCGTCGTTCCAACGTCGGCGCGTACTTGAAGCAACAGGCCGGTTACGGTGAAGCCGAAGCGTTGCTCGCGCACAAGCATCCTGAATATTTCAACCCGCTCGGCGGGAGCATTTGGCGCGGACGCATTTATGGTCAATCGCGCGTCGGCCCCAGCGTTTCACGCCCCGTGATCTACCACGGATTGTTCGGAAGCGGGTTTTTCCAGAAACTCTACGCCCCCGCGCCCGCCTACGCGCTGATGTTCTGCACTTCGCTGGAGTACCACGTCCTGATCACGCTGCCACTCCTCGCGGTCGCCATTTCGATTCCGTTCTTGTGGCCGCTCTTCGCGGCCAGCCTCGCCTTGACGCTCGGCGTTTGTGCCGCTGCGGCCGCGCAAGCCGAGTTGGCGCGCAAGAAACGCAAGTTCTGGTCCCGTCCCTTGGTCGCGTTGCTGTTCCTTCTCCAACCGGTCGTCCGCGGTTGGGCGCGCTATCGCTGGAGATTAACGGTTCGTCCGCAGCCGCGCACCCGGCGCAAACCGGCTGGCGCAGCAACTCGACGTCACGTCGACGTGGTGAACTACTGGTCGGAGAAAGGCGTCGCGCGCTTCGCGTTTCTCGACGGCGTGCTCAAGGCGCTCGAGGACGAAGGCTGGCAAACAAAACTCGACACCGGCTGGAACGCCCACGACGTGGAAATCTACGGGCAAAAGTGGGCCCGCCTGCGATTGACCACCGTGACCGAAATACTTCCGCGCCGCAGAACAACGATCCGCGCCCGACTCGATGCAAACTGGTCGTTGCGCGCAAAATTGTATTTCTGGGTGTTGCTCGCGCTCGAAATCGTAGCGGTCGCGTTGCTGCGCGACACGCAGCCCTGGCTTTGGATGATCCTGCTGAGTGTGCCGCTGCTGGGGTGGTTCTTCGAACAGGAGAAACATAATCTCCAGGTGATCATCGCCGGCATCCTCGATTCGATTGCACTGAAACTCGGCATGAAGACACTCGACGAGGCCCAGGTCCGCCTGCCGCCGCAGGGCGCGCCCGCAACTACTGCACCTTAACGATGACAGCAGTGATGTCGTCGTTTTGCGCGACGTTGCCGGAGAACTGGCGCACGGCCTGGTAAAGCTCATCGACAATTTGCTGCGCCGACTTCGAGCGATGTTGCCGCACTACGTCAAGTGCGCGTTCGCTTCCGAACAGTTCGCCCGCAGGCGAAAGGCACTCCTCGATGCCGTCGGTCAGAAGCACAACGAGATCGCCCGTTTCGAGCAGTAGCGTAGCCGAGGCCGCGTACTGCGTGTCGGGCCGCATCCCTAACGGGATGCCTGTGCGCGGCAGCATTTTCTTGAGACCGCCGGAGGACTGAAGGACGTGCGCAGGAGGATGTCCAGCACTCGCGTAGCTCAACGACTTGGTTTGAGGATCGAGCCGCGCGAGGAACAGAGTGACAAAGCGTTCGCTGCCGACATCTTCGGCGAGCACACCATTCGCGCGCGTCAGAATTTCACCCACATCTTCGCGCCGGCCCGCGAGCACGCGCAGGTACGCCCGCGTTTCTGCCATGAGCAGCGCCGGCCCGACACCGTGGCCGGTCACGTCGCCCAGGACGATGCCGAGGCGTCCATTGAGCATTGGCAAATAATCGAAGTAATCGCCCCCCGTCGCTTCGGCCGGGTACGACGCGCCGCCGATCTCAAAGCCGGCGAGGCTGGGCGGCGCTTTGGGAAAAAGGCGTTGCTGAATTTCGCGCGCCACGCGGAACTGCTCCTTGTTTTCGCGCAACTCGCGCTCGGCCCGTTTGCGGTCCGTGATGTCGCGAATGAAGGCGCAAAAACGGAGTTCAGGGCCAAGCTCCATCGCGCTGAAGCTGACTTCGATCGGGATCTCCGCGCCGTCCCGGCGCAGGCCCAGTGTCTCGACTGCGCGCCAGTTCAAGCGCTTTGCGCCGCTGCGCAAAAAACGTTGCACCGCTCCGATAAATTGAGCCCGGAGGTGCACCGGTTGCATCGCCGCCACGCTCTTGCCGACGATGTCTTCGGGCGCGTAGCCGAACACCGTGCTCACAGCGGGGTTCGCAAAGTGAATCGTCCCCGACGGGTCCATGAGAATGATCGCCTCCGGAGCCGTTTCCCACAACAGGCGGTAGCGCAACTCGCTCTCCTGGAGGGCGCGTTCGGCGTTGCGCTGGCTGGCGCGATTCGCAGCGTCGCGCAGTTCGCGCTCCACCGCGGGCACGAGCCGGCTCAGGTTCCCCTTCATCAGGTAATCGTGCGCGCCCATCTTCATCGCGGCGACCGCGATGTCCTCGCCGATCCCTCCGGAAACGATCACGAACGGAATGTCGAGCCCGCTTTGCTGAACCAGTTTGAGCGCGTTGGGCGCGCTGAACTCCGGCAAATTATAATCTGCGAGAATGAAATCCCACGTCGCCTCCGTGAGCGCCGCGCGCATGCTCTCGGCGGTTTCAACACGCTGAAAGACAACGTCGTACCCGCCTTTGCGCAGCATGCTGACGATCATCTGCGCATCGAACTCGGAATCTTCGACGATCAGAACGCGAAGCGACTGCTTCACAAAGAACCTCCGCGGTCGAAACAGGCCGAACGAGTCCTACGCATTGAGGCGACGGTAACAAAATCACACCGTTGCTCCAACGCAATTTGGAAGCTAGGACGTCGCGGAGCGGCGTCCCGCCAAAGCCTGCGCCGCCTCCAGCTCCGCGTCGGAGTTCCGCATTTATGCAGTCCAAAAGTCTCGAGCGCGCCGCTACTGCGCCCGATCCAGCGCTTGCCAAAAATCGCCAAGGTGCCGCGCGTGAACC
>Ga0075418_10007521_pt1 | contig 12272 bp, 11 predicted proteins | sample SoiMetdeltSBSDD2_FD_81776 | JGI IMG/M metagenome (GOLD analysis project Ga0075418, IMG submission 81776) | Bulk soil microbial communities from a Populus tree surrounding site in Tennessee, USA - Soil MetaG P. deltoides SBSDD2 | ecosystem: Environmental > Terrestrial > Soil > Tree plantation...
GCGGAGCTTTTGAACTGGCGGGTTCAGAAGCTCACGTTACATTCAGAGTCGCGCCCGATATCAAAGCGTTGATCGCCCTCTCACCGAGTTCTATGGTTGATCGCGCCCTGTCTTATTCGAAAATCCAATAGACTTTGCGGGCCTTTGGTGCTAAATTGGGGCCCAGGTTAACAAGGCTCAGACACCCATCAAGGAGGAGTCTGATAAATGAAATCCAATTGGAAACTCGCAGTCGTCGCCGCTTTAGCATTCGGGGCAGCAGCCCTCACGATTCCAGCGGCAGCCGACTCAAACGAGGGCGCCGCTCCGGCGAAACCGACCTTCACAAAAGACATCGTTCCGATTCTTCAAAAGTCGTGTCAGGACTGTCACCGGCCCGGAACGATGGCTCCGATGTCGCTGCTGACCTACGAGGAAGTGAGGCCGTGGGCGCGCTCGATTAAGGAGAAGGTCGTTACTCGCTACATGCCGCCGTGGCATATCGATCGAACCGTCGGTGAGTATGATCCCGATCCTTCGCTGAGCGACGCACAAATCGCCACGATAGCCAAATGGGTAGATAGCGGCGCGCCAAAAGGCGATCCGAAAGACGCCCCGGCGCCGCGAGTATTCCCCGCCGCGAACTCGTGGGTGTTCGGTGAAGACCCGGACCTGGTGGTGACCAGCTCGGGGTTCAACGTTCCGGCATTAGCCGCGGATCAATACCCAAAGATCGACGTGCCAACGGGTCTAACTGAGGACCGCTACATCAAGTGGATTCAGGTGATCCCCGAGGACCCCAAGGTCCTTCATCACGTTCTTATCTACGCGCTGCAGAGCGAACCCGCCACCGGCGTGGTGCTCGGAGAAACTCGACGCGCCCCAGGCACCGGCGGACGCCCGAACAACAGTTCGCTGCTGACTGAATATGCAAGAGGCAACGACGGCGACATCTTTACAAACGGGACCGCCAAGATGTTAAAGGCTGGAGGCAAACTCCGGTTCAGCTTCCACTATCACCCCAACGGCGAAAAGGCGGTCAACGAACGTTGCAAGATTGGATTCAAGTTCTTCCCGAAGGGTTACACGCCAAAGTATCTGATATCGACGAAGGGCATATCGTCCCCCACGACCCTGGCAATTCCGCCCGGCGAAGCAAACGCCAGGAGTGATGCTTACTTTCGGCTTGAGGAGCCGGCGAGACTCGTGAGCTTCCAGCCGCATATGCACTATCGCGGAAAGCGAATGACCCTCGAAGCCATTCTTCCATCGGGCGAGGTACAGTTGCTCACCGACGTCGCTCGTTTTGTTTGGACGTGGCAGATCACTTATCCGTACAAGAACCCGCCCACGCTTCCGAAGGGCACGGTTCTGCATATGACCGCGTACCACGACAACTCGGCGGGCAACAAGGAGAACCCTGATCCGACGGCCTTTATCGGATGGGGAGACCGGACGGTTGATGAGATGAATATCGGTTGGCTAGATTTTTACTACATCACCGATCAGGAATATGCCGACCTGCAAAAGCGTAAGAGTGGGCACTCAAAGGAGACGGCATCGGCTAGCGGAAACACCCGATAGAACTGGGTACAAGCCTAAAAGCGAAGAGGAGAGAGCTCGCCGCGAGTTTTCTCCTCTTTTGTTTTTTGGCTCTTCTCTGCGTCTGATTTTTGCTGGGTGCGGTTTCTCGATTTTCCATTTTCGATTTTACATTTCTCATTTGTCATTTGTCTCGGAAACTTCGTGCGCGCGGTAGACCGCCCAAATGACAAATGAAAAATGCCAGGTGGAAAATGGAAAATAAGATAAAGAGGATCAACAAGAACTCCCCATCACTGCATAACTCGTTTGCCCCGTGTCGCTACTTTTCTGTCGCCGGCGGATTAACCGTTACTTTAATCTTAACCGCGTTACTGTGCTCGCTGTCGGTTCCCGATAGTTCCAGTTCGTAAACTCCCACCGCGCTAAAGCGCGCGCGGGTAACCGGCTGTCCCGGGTCCGCGAACGTGACAGTGCCGGGGCCGGTGAGCATCTTCCACGCGACGATCAGCTTGCTCTCTCTCGGTAGTCCGTCATCCTCAACGCTCCCGCTCAGCGAGACCTCCTGATCGAGCCGCGTGGAGAAAGACGTAGCCGCCAACGTGTCCGCGCCGGCGTTGACGTCCGCCTGTGGGTTGATCACCTGAATCGCAGGAGCGCGATTGACGCAAACCCCTTTTGGCGCTTTTGCCAGATCGAGCCCGCTGGTTGCGCGCTTCTCGCTGTTCAGCTCGAGCTCATAAAGCGGGTCAAGCGTTTTGGCGGTTGTGGAAAAGGTCTTACCGCCGAAACGAACAATCCATTGGAGCTTGCCGTCGAAATCTGAGGGCACGACGATGCTGCAAGCGAAGCGGTGCCGGCCCTTTTCAAACAATATTGGCTGGTTTCGATCGCCTGGTCCGGGCAGGAATGAGTTGTCAGCGCCTGGTTCGATTCTCACGTCGACCTGATTCAGGTTGAAGTACCCAAACGACAGAGTGTAAGTGCCGTCTTTGTTCTTTACATAACCGTCGTATTGAAGATAGATCGGCTGGGACGCCTGGGCGAACGCCCCTGTTGAAAACCAGGCCCCGAGCAAAAGAATGGAACCGCACTGGACCAGTCTTCGGAACATGCGCGTTAGATTAGCACTAACCGAAAATGATGGCGACAAATTTTTCGCGGCTTGGGGTGTGTCTTTGCGTCTTGGCGGTGCTTTGCGTCTTAGCGCCAAATTGTCGCTTTGATTGTTTGGGTATGGCGCAAAGACGCCAAGGACCGCGAAGACGCAAAGTTAGATCAGCGCTTCTTGAACAATCTGGACCAAAAGCCGCCTTTGGGCGCGTTGGGGTTTTTCTTTGCTTCGTCGCTTACGTACGAGTCTGGATCGGTGATAATCAGTTGCAGGACGGTTGACGGCGTCTTTTCATTGTGAGCCACGCCCCAGCGAACGTAATTGACCGGGTCTTTTGCGAGCATCTCGAGATTGGCTTCCGAAACGTTTGCGTTTTCAGCAACCGCCATGCGAACGGCGGAGGCCGAATCCGTGGCCAGCGCGTTGAGCGCGCTTGTCGGCGTGCGAAGGTTGTCCGCCACAGCCTCGCGAACATCGATCGACGAGTCGCCGGCCAGCCTCTCCAACACGTCAACCGATTTGGTAGCGGACGCAATGGTGAGCCGTGAACTCGGACAGTGTTCGATCAGCAGCAGCAAATCTTCGGTGGTGAGGTCTCTCGCCCAATCCTTTTCAATACGGAGGTCGTAGCTCCCCTGGGCGATCTCTTCGCGGTGGTGATTTATGAACTGGACGAAGTCGTCCCAATCCTCCGGGACGACCTTCTGCTTTGTAGCTTCTTCCATGATTGCCGATTTCCGATTGCCGATTGTGACTGGCGATTTTGGAGCAATCGGAAATCGGCAATCGACAATCGACAATCTCTTACAGGTTCTCGATTATCGCCGAGGCGAACTCGCTGGTTTTCAGCTTGGTGGCGCCTTCCATCTGCCGGTGAAGATCGTAGGTAACACGCTTCTGTTGAATGGTCTTGGTGAGAGCGGCGACAATCCCCTCGCTTGCTTCGCGCCAGCCCATGTGCTCGAACATCATCATGCCCGACAAGATCACCGAGGAAGGATTGACCATGTCTTTGTCGGCGTACTTCGGCGCGGTTCCGTGGGTTGCTTCGAAAACCGCGGCTCGATCCCCGATATTGGCGCCTGGAGCCATTCCCAGACCGCCGACCTGGGCAGCAGCGGCGTCCGACAGATAATCCCCGTTCAGGTTCGGAGTCGCCAGAATTGAATACTCATCGGGCCGAATCAAGATCTGCTGGAAGATAGAATCGGCGATGCGGTCCTTTATCAGCACCTTTTTCTTCCACTCACCGTTGCCGTGCGTTGACCAGATCTCGCTAAGCGTGCTCTTTACTTCTTCGACAGCTGTCGCACGCTGCTTCGCGGACATCTGATCGAAACCGGGTTCGATCATTCGCGCGTTTTCTTCTTCGGTGAGCGAAGCGTTCTTCTCGCGGTTTTCCAGGATCCAGGTCTCGCGCTCGGTGACGATATGGTTTCTGAACTCCTGTTTGGCCAGTTCGTACCCCCAGTCGCGAAACGCGCCTTCGGTGAACTTCATGATGTTTCCCTTGTGCACCAGGGTGACCGAAGGCTTGCTGAAGTCGAGCGCATACTGAATCGCGCGACGCACCAGCCGCTTTGTCCCGGTCGGCGAGATGGGTTTGATGCCGATGCCGCTATCAGGTCTAACCTTGTAGCCGTAGGTATCGTTCAACAGCGTGATTATCTCTCGTGCGCGATCGCTCCCAGAGGAGAACTCGACTCCGGCATACACGTCTTCGGTGTTTTCACGAAAGATAACAACGTCAACATTTTCAGGTTGCTTTACCGGGGAGGGCACCCCAGGGAAGTAGCGAACCGGCCGCACGCAGGCATAAAGATCGAGCACCTGTCGAAGCGTGACGTTAAGGCTTCGGATGCCCCCGCCAACCGGAGTCGTCAGCGGTCCTTTGATGGCGACCGCGAACTCGGCGATGGCTTTGACGGAGTCATCCGTAAGCCACTCGCCAAACTGGTTAAACGCTTTCTCACCCGCGAATATTTCATACCATGCGATCCGCCGGCGGCCTCCATAAGCCTTCTCGACCGCCGAGTCGAAAACGCGCTGGGAGGCTCGCCAGATATCGCGACCGGTCCCGTCGCCCTCAATAAACGGAATGATGGGTCGGTCGGGCACATTGAGCTTCATGCCCTCGACCGTTATCTTTTGACCGTCTGAGGGAACTTCTATACCATTGAACGTCGCCATTAGCTTCGGGACCTCCTCGATGACGCGGTGCGAGCGCGCGGTCGGAATGTAACAATCGCGCAAGAGCAGTGTCAAGATTCGAAGCTGAACTGGATGCGCGGATTCGACTTCAGAATGAAATGGTAGAGAGCAAAAAGGACACGAACCCGAGCGACGACGATTCGCTGGATGACATACATCGCCGGCTTCAGGAATCCGACGCTGCTAATCTGACGGCGGAACCGGATACGCCCAATGCCTGGGACCGGGTTAAGCTAGCCCGTCATCCAAATCGTCCGTACACACTCGACTACATCGAGTTGTTGTTTAAGGACTTCTTCGAGATTCACGGGGACCGCCGGTTCGGAGATGATCCGGCGATGGTCGCCGGTTTTGCGCTCTTTCACGAAGAACCCTGCGTGGTCATCGGTCATCAAAAAGGTCGAACCACGCGACAGCGACAGCATCGAAACTTCGGCATGCCTAAACCGGAAGGCTATCGCAAGGCTCTGCGGGTGATGAAACTCGCCGAGAAGTTTCATCGTCCGGTCTTCACTTTGATCGACACCCCCGGCGCATATCCCGGCATCGACGCCGAGGAACGCGGGCAAGCCGAGGCTATCGCATACAACTTGCGCGAAATGGCCAAGCTTCGCGTGCCGGTTATCGTGGCGGTCACCGGCGAAGGCGGCTCGGGGGGCGCGCTGGCGATCGGTATGGGGGATCGCGTGTTGATGCTCGAGAACTCGATTTATTCAGTTATCTCACCCGAATCCTGCTCGGCAATCCTTTGGCGTGATCAGGCTCACGCCGAAGACGCGGCTCGAGCCTTGAGGTTGACCGCGCCTGATTTGCTGGAGTTCGGATTGATCGATCAAATCGTGCCGGAGCCTGTCGGCGGAGCGCATATCAATCATCAGGAGGCCGGCAGCCTGTTGGACGCCAGTCTTTCGGATGCCTTGCGCTCGGTGCGCGACCTCGATTGCGACGAACGTATTTCACGCAGATACGAGAAGTTTCGCAAGATGGGTGAGTTTGAAGAGCGGCGAGAAAGTGGTTTCTAGTTTCTGGTTTCTGGTTTCTGGTTCACCAACAGATTTTCACAAACTAAACAGAAACTAGAAACCGCCAACCACAAACTAGAGACTAAAAACCACAAACTACAAACCCTAAACCATTCGATGGAATTCAATTGTTTCCTTTTTGACTTTGATGGAACGCTTGCCTACTCCGAGCAGGCCTACCGCGCAGCGTTCCTTCATTCAATAGAACGGCACACTGGAGTCCTTCCAAACGAAGTGGAGTTTCGCGACTACTGGAATGTCACCCCTCACGAGGTCCTGAAACGATACGGCGAACAGCTGCTCGAAGAGATGCTCGCCAGCTTTGAAGAGCACTATTACGCAACCCACCATCACCACTTGATAGCCTATGACGGTATCGAAGAGTTGTTATCGAGTCTGCAAGACCACGGCGCGAGTGTGGGGATCGTATCGCTCAAGCCTCGCCGCGCCGGCGACCTCGAGCTGGACATCATCGGTCTGCGGCGATTGATAGGCCTTGCAGTTTGGGGCGACGACGTTCAGAGGCCGAAGCCCGAACCCGACGGCGTGTTGCGCGCGATGGCCGATCTCGGCGCAGATCCGCGCTCGACCCTGGTCATCGGCGACAGCCCGGCCGACATTATGATGGGCCGAGCCGCGGGCACCAGGACCGCCGCCGCGCTGTGGGGAGGAACAAGCCGCGAAAGACTGCTTGAGGCTTTACCGGATTTGGCGCTGGATGAGCCGGCGGATTTACTGAGAGCGACATTGGGAGAAACGAATGACTGAATCAGCAACAGCACACGGCAGCCGCGAACCCTTGTTCGAGGCCTACTTGAACCGCCACGACGACAGTAGCTGGAGCGAAATCGTTCGCACACTTCTGCCGTCCATACACGAGATTGATCGCACCGCTACCGAGATCTGGTTCTACTTCTTTCCACTCTCGCTTCTTCGAGCTCTTGAGCAAGCCGACGACGCAGATCAGCTCGCTCGCACGCTTTGTCTGTCGGGCAGTTATCTCCTCAAAGATCAGATCGATTCATCACACGCGTTCCTATACGGTCATCAATTCTGGCCACAAGTTAAAGCCGCGGTGAGCGAGCTGGCAGGGTCAACAAATGCGCCAGCCAGCCTCGATCTGGCAGCCCAGATCCGGGGAGTTGCTGAAACTGTCGCCAACCGCCTCAACGTCGATCCGGCCCTGCTAACCGGAATCACAGCAGTCGCTTTTATGACCCTGCAACAAGTCGGAGCGCAGGTCTTCAGTTCGGCCCCGGGCGCGGTGCGTAAGGTTACTTCGAAGTCGCCCGCGCAAATTCTTAAGGATCGGGCGGCAGATGACAAACAACCGTTTCTTACATCGTTGTTCAATCCCGACAAAATATTCTCCATCATCTTTGACGAGCACGACCCCGCGGCGAAGTTCAGACTGATCAACACCCAGCACTTGACGACCGCCGCCGCAAACGACAAGCGTGACCATCGTTCGCGCGACCCTCGCTGCATTAGTGGTGAGGGACCGATCCCTGTGGAATGCCGATCCGCGGCTTGCGGCACGTGTTGGGTAGGTGTTTTGGCAGGCTCTGAGAAGCTTTCGGATGTTGGGGCACTCGAGTGGCGGAAGATCAGGGAGTTCGGTTACATCGATACCGAGGAGCCACGCCCGCTCATAAGGCTTGCTTGCCAGGCGGAAGCTTATGGAAACGTGACCATCGTCATCCCACCCTGGAACGGCACGTTTGGGAAGTACGTTCGGGAGCAACAACTCGCAAACAAAGAACGGCAAGAGAGCGCTCCCATCTGAGTTGAGAATCCTGATCATCGGCGGAACCCGATTCATCTGTCGCGCCGACGGCCAACGTCTTGCCGGCGGTCGCGAACCAGGTCTGTTTCACCGCGTATGAGGATCCGGAATGTTTATGATGCACCGGCCCAGCGATGAACAGATCCGTGTTTTTATCGCGACCCAAAGAGACCAGCCGTTCTCCTACCTCGACGCCACTACCACCGAGAATCCCCCGACTTCCGGGTATAAGAACGATCACAACAGCATCAAGCTTGGCGACGGGCCGGCCACTTACGAAACGGCCGTTGAAGCTCTCAAGCGATGGGAAATGTTTGATGTTGGGTGGTTGAAGCTTTGCTGGCCGGACGCGCCAATCGAGTCCGGCTCCGTTGTTGCGGTGCTTGCTCATCACCTGGGTTTCTGGTCGCTGAACGCCTGCCGGATTGTCAGCGTGATTGATGAGGGAGGAGAAATACGCAGATTCGGTTTCATCTACGGCACGCTGCCGGATCACGCGGAACGCGGACACGAACAGTTCAGTGTTGAGTGGAGACGCTACGACGATTCGGTGTGGTACGAAATCCAGGCTTACTCGAGACCAAACGCGCTGCTTGCGCGGCTTGGCTATCCAATTGCCCGTTTGCTCCAGAAACGATTCGCTCGCGACTCGATGAACGCGATGGTTCAGGTCGTGTTGTAGGCAATAACACCAAAACAGCCTTTGCGGCTTCGCGGTCCTTTGCGTCTTCGCGCGGGGAAATCTTATAATCCTCGTTCACTATTTCAGTGGAATCTCAAGCTCACAGGAGAACGGCAATGTTAAGAACTCGGGCGATCTTCATGTTATGTGTGTCGCTGCTCAGCTACACGCCTGTACTGGCGCAGAACGGCGCTGACATCAATGCAAAGATCCGCAAAGAAGGAACGGAAAACTCTCAGATTATGCGCACCATGCACTTCCTCACCGATGTCCACGGTCCGCGGTTGACCGGATCACCCAACCTGAAGGCCGCCGGTGAATGGGCAATCAAACAGATGACGGCGTGGGGATTTGAGAACGGTCACCTGGAGCCGTGGGACTTCGGTCACCCGGGTTGGGCAAACGAGCGCTTCTCCGGATTTATCAACTCGCCGGTCAAGGACACGCTTACCTGTGAAGTGCTGGCGTGGACTCCCGGCACCAATGGAACGGTTACCGCCAAGGCTCATCATATGATCCTTCCCGAAAAACCAACCAAGGAAGATCTTGACGGGTACTTTGCAACGCAAAAAGGGAAAGTAAAGGGCAAGATTGTATTGGCGGGGAAACAACAAACCGTAGCGGTAACGCTGACGCCTTCTGCGCGCAGGCAAGACGATAAGCAAGCTAAAGATCGTTACGATCCGAACAACCCGAACGCAGGACAGGGTCGTGGCGGGAACCGGAGACAGCTAGAGCCGCCGGAGCCGGGCAAGCTCACCGCCCGCCAAATCGACGAACAGCTTGAACAATTTCTCGTTACAAGCGGCGCTTTGATCAGGGTCAACGACGGCGGCCGCGAGCATCGCCAGATTCGAGCTTTCAGCAACCGAACATACGACGCGACAAAGGCGCTTCCAACCGTGGTAATGAGCAATGAAGATTACGGTCGGATCTCACGCATTCTTGCAGATGGTTCGCCGGTCGAGCTCGAATTCGACATCGTCAATCGCTGGTATCCGGAGGGTAAAACCGCTTACAACACAATCGCCGAGATCGCGGGAACCGACAAGAAAGACGAAGTGGTTATGCTCGGCGGACATCTTGATTCGTGGCACGCGGCTACCGGGGCAACGGATAACGCGATCGGATGCGCGGTGATGATGGAAGCGGCTCGAATCCTCAAGGCGATTGGGGTCAAGCCTCGCCGTACGATTCGAGTCGCGTTGTGGAGCGGAGAAGAGCAGGGGCTGCTGGGATCTCAGGCTTATGTGAAACAGCATTTCGGAACCTTTGAAGAACCAAAGCCCGAGTACGCGAAGTTTGGTGGTTACTTCAACGTCGATTCGGGCACCGGACGCGTGCGCGGGGCGAGCGTGTTTGGACCTCCCGAAGCAGCTGCTGTTGTGCGCGAGGCGCTAGCGCCGTTTGAAGACCTCGGGGTCATGGGCGCGATCGCTTCAAAGAGCAGGGGGCTGGGCGGGACGGACAGCACTTCGTTTAGCCAGGCGGGGCTTCCGGGGATAGGGCTGGGCCAAGACCCTATTGAGTACAACTCGGCTACGTGGCACACGAATCTGGACAGCTACGAACGCATCATCGAAGAGGACGCGAAGAAATCGGCAATCGCGATTGCTGCCGCCGTTTATCAGCTTGCGATGCGCGACGAGTTGTTGCCTCGTTTCACCAAGGAGACGATGCCGCCCGTCCCTCCGAAACAGGGTGAGCAGCCGGCCGCCACGCCGCAAACACCACCCGGGAATAACTGAACCCTCGGTTCAGGTTTCGGTTCGTGGTTCAGGGTTCAGGGTTCCGAGTTCGGGGTTCCGAGTTCGGGGTTCCGAGTTGAGGGTTGAGGTTCCAGGTTCGGGTGTTGTGTACGCGGCTCAGAACGCTCGCTCGAACCCCGAACTCGGAATCCTGAACCAGGAACCACGAACTACAAACTCTGAACTCGGAACCCTGAACCCTGAACCCTGAACTAAAAACCAGAAACCAGAAACTAGAAACCAGAAACCCTGAACCCTTATTTTCGCGGAGCGAGAACTATGAGCGAACTAAAACGAATCAATGGTCAACTCAAACGTGCGTTCGAAGGAAAAGCGTGGCACGGGCCGTCCGTTAGTGAGGTTCTCGAGGGCGTTACCGCCGAGCAAGCCGCGGCGCACCCAATCGCCGGCGCGCACAGCATTTGGGAACTCACGCTGCACATTGCAACTTGGGAGCGGGTCGGACGCAGGCGGATCGAGGAATTCACTCCAATCGACGTGTCCGATGAAGAGGACTGGCCCGCAATAGAAGATAAGAGCGACTTCGGGTGGACCACCACGCTTGAAGAACTCAGTCGCAACCACGAAGCCCTGCGCGCCGCTATTCGGACGCTTGATGAAACGCGTCTGGACGATATAGTGCCGGGAACGGAGTACACAATTTACTTCTTGTTGCACGGAGTGATTCAGCACGATCTCTATCACGCAGGCCAGATTGCGCTGTTGAAAAAGGCTTTAACTGCCTAACGCTAAACGGTAATCGGTGCCTGACCTGCGATTCTGCAATTCGCTCAGTGAGGGGTGCGTTTGACTTGCGAATCGCGAATCGCAGGCCAGGCACCATTTAGTGTTCGGGAAAAACGTATAGAAGAATGAGCAAGCTTCAACACAAAAGCCGCTCAAATGAAGGTGGCATCGCAAGCGAACAGGACTCCGATTCCCTGGATCATTTCAAGAAAAGGTTCCCTCAACGCTTCCTGGTACGATTTCACATGACGCTGCTGCTTCTTGGCGTGTGTGCTTCCGGCATGCTCGCAAGCAAGGTGCTGTTTGAAGTCGGGCTAAGGTCAATGCTGGTCCGGTACTTGATTGCGGTTTGCATCTCTTACCTGGTCTTCTTCATTTTGATGAGAGTGTGGCTGTGGTATGTGGGAGCCACGCCCAAAGACGATTCCCCGGCTTCAGCTCTAGACCCTTGTGATGCGATCGATGTCGGCCAAGTGTCGCTCGATGTGGCTCGTACGGGAGCAACAAATTTATCCGACGGTGTATTTAGCGGCACCGGCGGTGACTTTGGCGGAGGCGGCGCCACCGATATGTGGGGAGGTCCCTCCGCTGCTTCTCAGTCAGTTCACTCGTCAGTGGTGACGACCAGTAGCGGAGGCTCTTCCAGTAAGTCTGGGGGGTGGGACTTCGATCTGGGCGATGAAGCAATAGTGTTGATAGCTTTGGGTATCTTGCTGCTGGTCATCTTTGGCGCCGGCGCTTATCTGGTCTATGCCGCGCCCGAGATCCTCGCGGAAGCGGCATTTGAGGCGCTGCTAGCGGCGGGACTGATCAAGGCTTCGCGGAAGATAACCAGACGAGGCTGGATCGGGAGCGTTCTTAGAGCCACATGGGTTCCGTTTGTGATTGTCCTGTTGATGACCGGAATCTTCGGATGGGTCGCGCAAACACAGTATCCGGATGCGGCGCGTCTTTCAGACATTCTCGGTAACCGGTCTTCGAAAAGCGTTAAATGAATTCGTTTGCTTTGATCCGAGGAACTTTTCGTTGACTAACTGCAACAATCTCGTCTTTTGTTCGTTCATCTTCTCGTAAGCTGGAGATTGTTATGATCAGAGTCCCGCATCTCAGTTTTTTCTGAACCTCTTGTGGCCGAATGCTTCGGCCTCTCACCAGAAGTGCATCCCAAGGCGTTCACCGGTAAGTCACAATGACCTTCTAGTGGATTTGATCTTAAGGTATCAAGTCTCACTAAGAGCCGATTGACGCGTACTCCGACTGGCTGGCTATTGTGCTATGGACTTGAAAGAGCTCATCAACGAGGCGTTGGACCTCCCGTCTGACTCGATTTCGTATTTTGTCAGCCGGGAGCTGTCACGACGGTACTCGGACAAAGCAATAATCGAAGCGGCGTTCTATTCCTTTGATCTGGTTAGTTACGCAAGGGCGGAGCTCTGCACGA
>Ga0075418_10007525_pt1 | contig 12269 bp, 8 predicted proteins | sample SoiMetdeltSBSDD2_FD_81776 | JGI IMG/M metagenome (GOLD analysis project Ga0075418, IMG submission 81776) | Bulk soil microbial communities from a Populus tree surrounding site in Tennessee, USA - Soil MetaG P. deltoides SBSDD2 | ecosystem: Environmental > Terrestrial > Soil > Tree plantation...
CAAGCCAGCCGAGGGGCCACCCGCGGTGATTTACGCTTGCCGTCAGACCCAAGGTAGGAGCCGGATGGGGTAGTGCCTCACGTCCGGATCTGCGCAGGGGGTGCCGGGTAACCGGCATTCCTAGTGCGATAAAAAAGTTTCAGGACGTGCGGTGTTTGAAGCTGATGGGGAGACTGGGGATATGGTTGTCGAGTTCGGTACCGTCGGTGAAGGTCGGCCTTTCTGCGGCGCGGGTGATGCGCCCGTGCATGGCAGTTCGCAGATGTTGCGCAACAGGCAGGTCCTACGACGAGCGTCTGCGGGTGGATACAGGCCGATCAGCCACGGGTCGGAGGAAGGAGAGCATGCAAGCTGAGATCACGGTGCGGCGCATCCGGGCGGAGGAGTGGGAGTGGCTGCGGGCGATCCGGCTGCGTGCCCTTGCGGACGCACCGATGGCGTTTGGATCCACGCTGGCCGACGAGCAGGCGCGGCCAGACGAGTTCTGGCGCGGCCGCGCTGCCGGGGGCGCTTCGGATGACGACAGGGCGACCTTCATCGCGGAGCGCAACGGCGTATGGGTCGGCATTGGCACCTGCGTGCTGGAGGCAGGGGGCGCTGGCGAGCGGCCGGCCTGGATATTCGGCATGTGGGTGGATCCCGCCGTCCGCCTGCAGGGGACGGCACAAGCCCTGCTCCGCTTCCTCGCTGGCTGGGCCCGGGAGCGCGGCGCCGATGTGCTCAACCTGCACGTCACCGCAACGAACGCGCCAGCGATCGCGCTCTACGAGCGGCTGGGCTTCCGCGCCACGGGCGCGACCGAGCCGCTGGCACACACGCCGTCTGTGCGCGAGAACCATATGGCGTGCTCGCTGGAGCAGTTTCGCTCTGACGGAGAGTCTTGACACGTACAGCATAGCCCGGTAAAACTGTGGCCCTGGTAGGGGGGCTGGGCTTTCACATCTCTTGATGCATACTTCCTAGGGGTTTGCAATTTCCAAATGACAGAGTATTCTTAAGGGCGACAAAACACTCAAAAAATCGGGCAACTGATCTGCATCCAACTTGAAGACCTAGTCGGTACGGAAGTTTTTGATCAGGTTTGATCTGATGTCCCCGGTGCCGAAAGCGACGGAGGCCATCGCATGACCACATCCGTGCCTGTCCATGAAAGGCCTGACACGAGCATTCAGCAGCCGCTGCTCGAGGTCCGTGGGCTAACGACCGAGTTTAAGACACGAGACGGGCCACTCCGCGCCGTGAACGACGTGTCGTTCTCCCTCCAGCGTGGCCGCGTCCTAGCCGTGATTGGGGAGTCCGGCTGTGGCAAGACCGCACTGCTGCGCACTATCCTCGGCATTCAGCCGCGGACGGCGCGTATCTCCGGCGCAGTGCTGATGCGCGGTACAGACCTGCTTACCCTCTCGCCGAAGGAGCGCGAGCGCATCCGCGGCGACTGGCTTGCGATGGTGTTCCAGGATCCGATGACGGCCCTCGACCCGGTGTTCACGGTCGAGCGGCAGATCGTGGAGACGCTGCGCCGCCACAAGGACTTGTCCCGCGAAGTCGCCGTGGCGCGGGCGCACGAGTTGCTGGAGCTGGTACAGATCCCCTCGCCTGAGCAGCGCCTGAAGTCCTACCCATTCGAGCTCTCCGGTGGCATGCGCCAGCGGGTCGTGATCGCGATGGCGCTGGCCTGCGAACCGAGCCTGCTGCTCGCCGACGAGCCGACCACGGCGCTCGATGTCACCGTGCAGGCGCACGTGCTGGAGCTGCTGCGCGACCTGCAGCGCCGTCTGGGGATGAGCATCATCATAGTCACCCACGACCTCGCTGTTGCCGTCGAGCTGGCTGACGACGTGGCGGTGATGTACGCTGGGCGCATCGTCGAATCGGGGCCGGTACGCCAGGTGATCCATCACCCGGCCCACCCGTACACACAGGGGTTGCTGGCGGCGAACGTACGGCCGGGGCAGAAGGAGCGGCCTGCGGCAATCCCGGGCGCCCCGCCGAACCTTACCCGCCTGCCGAGCGGATGCTCGTTTGCGCCGCGCTGCCGGCATGCTACCGAGTCTTGCCAGAGAGTGTTCCCAGCTGAGTACCTGGCGGGCACTGGTCACGCGGTGCGCTGCGTGCTGGTCGGCACCTGACCGCCGATCAACCCGTTCTCTGAGACCCGTTGCGGTTCAAGGGGATCATGTGAGGTGAGAGGTCAGAGGTTGGGTCTTCAACAGGAGGGCGACGTTATGGTGCGCTGGAGTCGTACGCTGATGCTGGTGCTGGCGCTGCTGGTCGCGGGTGGCGGCGGCAAGAAAGTGGAAGCGACGGGTGGCCAGGCCATACTGCCAGGCGCCAGCAAGGGCCTGGACGAGGCGGCCAGGGACCAGAGCGGTAGGGGCGGCACGCTGATTATCGGCATGTCGGCGGGCAATATCCCCTACCCGAACACACCGCCCAACGAAGGGTTCGAGGGGCGGCGCTGGGTCGGCTACCAGATTTACGATGGCCTCGCCAACTGGAATCTCGCACAAGGTGACACCGTGCCAGTCCCGAGTCCCGCCCTGGCGGAGAAATGGTCCGTGGGCGAGGACAAGCTCACCTGGACGATCAATCTGCGCACGGGCGTTAAGTTCCACGATGGCACCGATTTCAACGCCGAGGCGGTGGTGTTCAACATTAATCGGATGATGAACAAGGAATTCGAGTTCTTCGACCCGGACCTGTATGTGCCCAATCGTATCTCGACGCAGGAGATTGCCAGCTACCGTGCGCTCGACCCTTACACGGTCGAGATCAAGACGACGATCCCCTACGCCTTTTTCCCGGTGAGCATGGCCTACATTCTCTACGCGAGCCCGACCGCGGTGCAGAAGTGGGGCAACAAGGCATATGTCAACCACCCAGTGGGCACCGGTCCGTTCAAGGTGGACAAATACATCGACGGCCAAGTGATGGAGCTGATCCCCAACAAGGATTACTGGGGTAACAAGCCCAAGATCGACCGCATTATCCTCAAACCGATGCCCGACCCGGCCACGCGCTTGGCTGCCCTGCAGGCGGGTCAGATCCACTGGGCAGAGGTGCCACCACCTGACTCCAAGAAGCAGATCGAGGCCGAAGGCTATAACGTCAGCCTCAAGCAGTACCCGCATGCGATCATCTTCCCGCTGAACATCCAGGACAAGCCGTTCGATAACCCGAAAGTGCGCGAGGCTTTACAGTACGCCATCGACCGCGAGGGGATGTGCAAGAACCTCCTCAATGGTCTGTGCATACCTGCCTATCAGCTTATGTACAAAGGCCATCCCTGGTACAACGAGTCGGTCGGAGAGAAGTACAAGTACAACCCACAGAAGGCGAAGCAACTGCTGGCAGAAGCCGGCTACCCGCACGGGTTCAAGATCGCCTTCCCGTACACGACTGGCGGCTCTGGCAACATGTGGCCTGGGCCGATGATGGAGCTGCTGCAGCACAACTTTAAGGACGTGGGCGTTGAGTTGACGATCGTGCCGATGGAATGGAATACGCTCATCTCCACCATCCGGGCAACGTTCCTCGACAAGGAGAACCGGGCAAAGTATCAGGGTATGTGGTCCTCGCCGGCCACCAGCGCCCAGCCCTCACTCCTCGCCTACACATCGTCCCGCATCCCGCCGGCGGGGTGCTGCAACGTCGCGCTCTATCAGAGCCCTGAATACGACCGTCTGATGGCGGCGGCGATGGCGGAGTTCGACCAAGTCAAGCAGGACGTGCTGCTCAACCAAGCGATGGGAGTCCTGGCGAACGATTCGCCGGTGCTCTTCCTCGTACACGATCTCAATTTTCGCGTGCTCTCGCCGAAGGTGCGCGGGTTTATCCAGTCACAGTCCTGGTTCGCTGACCTGACCACTGTGTGGGTGAAGCGGTGACCGCGTCCAGCGCGCCGGGTTGAGATGAGAGAGCGCGAGTGTACTATTATGGCAAGAACTATAGTGACACGGCTGCTGATGGCGATACCAACCCTGTTCGGTGTGTCGATCGTGATCTTCGCGCTGATGTACATCCTTCCGGGAGATCCGCTCGTGGCGCTCCTACCGCCGGACGCGCAGCCCAAGGACCGTGAGGCGCTGGCCAAGCAGATTGGTCTCGACAAGCCAGCCCCCGTGCGCTACATCAACTGGCTCAAGGACCTCACGCGCGGTGATCTGGGCTATTCCTACACCCGCAAGCGTGACATCTCCGACCTGATCGGCACTGCCTTCCAGAACACGGTGAAGCTGGCGCTGGCCGCGGCTGCCTTTGGCATTGCGATGGGGTTGACGCTGGGCACGCTAGCGGCACTCGTCAACGGCCGCTGGCTGGATCGGGCGATCTCGATGGTCGCGGTAGTGGGGCTGAGTGTGCCGGTGTTCTGGGTGGCGATCCTGCTGATCATTGTCTTCTCGGCCAACCTGCGCTGGCTGCCGGCGTCAGGGATGAATAGCCCCGACGGCGACTTCCTGACCTCGCTCAAGCACATGATCATGCCTGTGCTGGCCTCGTCGCTCGGGACGATCGGCGTCACCACACGCATGACGCGCGCTAGCCTGCTGCAGATGTACGGCGAAGACTTCGTCATGACCCTGCGGGCGAAGGGCCTGCACAACGCGCAAATCCTGCTGCACGTCCTGAAGAACGCGGCGCCGCCGATAATGACCGTCGCTGGTTTGCAGGTGGGCTTCCTGCTCGGCGGCTCAGTATTAGTCGAGACGATCTTCGCCTGGCCGGGCATGGGGCAACTGATTTTCCAGGCGATTTCCTCACGCGACCTGCGCATCATTCAGGCCGCCGTGCTCGTGATCGCCATCACGTTCGTGCTTGCCAATCTCGCCGTGGACCTGCTGCAAACTATCGTGAACCCGCGCCTACGTAGGGGTGTGTAACGGCCAGGTTCACTAGCCAAGGTGGTACGACAGATGACAACAGCGACGACGAACAGCGCGGGTGGGGCGCCGGGCGCCGAGACGGACATCGCCGCACATTCCTTTCTCGGGGAAGTGGTGCACCGCTTCGTCTGCCAGAAGATGGCGCTGGGCGCGAGTGGAATCCTCATCATCCTGATCCTCTCCGCGGTGGCGGCCCCGCTGCTGACTCAGCACGATCCGCTCCGCGGTGTGGTCTCACAGCGGCTGCAGCCGGTCGGTACCCCGAGACACCCCCTCGGCACTGACGAGCAGGGGCGCGATGTGTTCACGCGCATCCTGTACGGCGGCCGGATTTCGCTGGCGACGGGGATCATCCCGGTGTGCATTGCCGCCGTGCTCGGGACGGCGATCGGCGCAACGGCCGGCTACCTCGGCGGCTGGGTGGCGGCGCTCTTGATGCGCACGATGGACATGTTCTACGCCTTCCCGGCACTGCTGCTCGCCATCGCGATCAGCTCCTCGCTTGGTCCGGGAATCAAGAACGCGATCATCGCCCTCAGCATCGTGTTCATTGCGCCGATCTCGCGCGTTGCGCTCGTGGCGACGCGGCAGGAGGTCGTAAAGGAGTACTTCGAGGCTGCCCGCCTGAGCGGCGCCAACACGCCCCAACTGATTGTGCAGCAGTTGCTGGTGAACATCTTCAGCACCGTCTTCGTATACGCCGCCGGGCTGATTGGGGTGAGCATCCTTGCCGCCGCCGGCCTCAGCTTCCTCGGACTGGGAGCGAAGCCGCCTGCACCCGAATGGGGCTATATGCTGAACGCGCTGCGCGGGTCCCTGTATGTGCAGCCGTGGGTCGTGGCGGTACCAGGCCTATTCATCTTCGCTGCTGCCATGGCGTTCAACCTCCTCAGCGACGCCATCAACGAAGCGCTCGATATCAAGAGCGCATAGAAGGAGCGGCCCGGCGTAGCCGCGCGGCGAGGCCTAACCCATGACGATCATCGCATCGACACCGATGTGTGCAAACACGCCTCTCTTGAGGGTACGCGACCTGCGCAAGGAGTTTAAGGTTCGTCTCGGCTTTGGCAAGGCGGGAGTCGTCTCCGCAGTTGACGGCGTGAGCTTCAGCATCGCAGCGGGCCAGACGCTCGGCATCGTCGGCGAATCCGGTTGCGGCAAGTCTACCACGGCGCGGCTCCTGCTGGGACTCCTTGACGCTGACGGTGGCACGGTTGAATTCGAAGGTCGTGAGCTGTCCTGGTCCAACCGCCTGGTGCGCAAGCGGCTGCGCCGCAGCATGCAGATGGTCTTCCAGGACCCGTACTCCTCGCTCAATCCGCGCATGTCCATCCGCGAAAACATCAGCTTCCCGATGAAGGTGCATGGCTACCGTAAGCAGCTGAGAGCCGAGCGGGTGGCGACGCTGCTGGAGCAGGTCGGGCTGCATCGCAACCACGCCTCCTACTTTCCACACCAGCTCTCGGGCGGCCAGCGCCAGCGAGTGAACATCGCCCGCGCGCTCGCCCTGGAGCCGCAGCTCGTTGTCTGCGACGAGGCGGTGTCCGCCCTCGACAAGTCGATCCAGGCGCAGGTGCTCAATCTGCTTAAGGATCTCCAGCAACAGATGCAGCTCACGTATCTCTTCATCAGCCACGACCTCAATGTCGTGGAGTATATGAGCGACCGCGTCGTCGTGATGTATCTCGGCCAGGTGGTGGAAATCTGCTCATCGGAGGAGCTGTACCGCAACCCGTTGCATCCGTACACCCGTGCGCTACTCTCGGCGATCCCGAAGCTGGACCCCGATGTGACTACGGTGCCCCTACCGCTGGTCGGCGAGGTACCGAGCCCGATCAATCCGCCGTCAGGGTGCCGCTTTCGCACCCGCTGTCCGCACGCGATGACTGTCTGCGGCACCGAGCGGCCGGCGCTGCGCGGCCCAGCGCCCGATCACGCGGTGGCCTGCTATCTCTACGAGGCCGGCAGATAGGCTTGAGTTTATCCCGATTAAACCATTGGCTGCCAAGGCGTCAGCGCACCCGGAAGTTGTGCAGCGCACAGCAGCGTTCCATCACCAGATCGCGAACGCCCTGCTTCCCCAAGTGGATCCGATCTTTGACGATGCGGCAGCGCTTGACACTGCTGTTGACATGCTCGATCCGCAGCCGGCACGCCGGTACAGGCGTGAGACTAATGGGGTGCAAGCCCCCTGGCCCTACTTGTCCGTACGAGGGCCTCGACCTACTGTCTCCCCCTCTCACAATGCCGCTCGTCTGCTGTCATATCAATCACTGCCGACGAGCAGCGGTTGTGGCGAGGCCATGACCAGGAGGCGAAAATTGGATAAGTGAGCGGGCCGCGCCTCCCGAGGCATGTGCAGCGATGGCGTCGTTGCGCCTCCCGTGTGCAGCCACTGGGGTGTCCCTGCGCGCGGTGTGGTACCTGATCGGTGCAACTCCTCGGGGGCAGCCGTGGACATCTGGCTGAGCGCGCGGTGGAGGGCGGTGTTGTCTCCGTTTCGCGCGCCCTCGCTGGGTCGCCACGTGCGCCGCGAATGCATGCGCAGCGCGATGCTCGATTTGACCCCTATCATACCTACAACTGCTTGTCACCAAAGCAATGACGTCGAGAGATACAGTAGGTTTAAAGGGAGGGCCGCAATTTGGGCAGGTCGAGCACCCGTCGAGCAACGCCTTCATCTGCTGTTGTAGCAGGCGTTTCTGGATCGTGTTGAGGAGCTGTTTGGCTTCCCTGAGGGGCAAGCCCAGATGCTCGATGCGCTGGGAGTCTTTCTGGAGAGTGACGACGTCCGTGACAGTATCTTCTTGGCCATCATCACTGCACAGGACGAGTGGGAGTTTGACCCGCATGGGAGGGCTCCTCCGGGGTTGAGTGGTCGGTGCATGATGTAGGCCATTCTACTGGAGTTCGTCGATTATCCCCAGCATCTCCATGCTCTCGTGGAAGACCAGCATTGTTTTTCCAGGCCGAAGCGAGTATAGAATACGTGTCCGAGAAGGTGCACCTTGCTGGGAGAGGAGGGAGACACCGTGGACTTTGATGCCATCCTGGAGCAGGTCCTCGAATTAGTCCAACGCCAGGGGCGTGTGTCCTATCGGGCCATCACACGTCGCTTCAACTTGGATGACGACTATCTCGCAGATCTTCGGGAAGAAATTCTGTTTACCTATCCTCATATTCGCGATGAAGATGGGCGTGGATTGGTCTGGACCTCTACCCCTGCTCCAACGGCAGGGCCTCCGCCGCCAGACGTCTCATTTCCGCAGGTTGCGTCATCCTCTGTGGTCCTGCACTCCTCCGATGCCGAACGCCGCCAGCTCACCGTGCTGTTCTGTGATCTGGCCGACTCCACCCGCCTCGCCCGGCAGCTCGATCCGGAAGACCTGCGCGAGGTCGTGCTGGCCTATCAAGCCGCCGGCGTCGAGGTCATCCAGCGCTTTGACGGGCATATCGCCCAGTATCTCGGTGATGGCCTGCTGGTCTACTTCGGCTACCCTCTGGCGCACGAAGATGACGCGCAGCGGGCGGTGCGGGCCGGGCTAGGTATCGTTGAGGCTATGGCGACGTTGAACACGCGCCTGGAACAGGCCAGAGGCATCCGGCTTACCGTACGCATCGGCATCCATACGGGGCCTGTGGTGGTGGGCACGATGGGGAGTGGTGACCGCCACGAGCAGTTGGCCCTGGGGGAGACGCCCAACCTGGCGGCCCGGCTGCAAAGCCTCGCCGCACCCGATACCGTGGTGATCAGCAGCACGACGCACCGGCTGGTACAGGGGTATTTTACCTGCGATGACCTCGGCATCCACAGCCTCAAGGGGGTCGAGACGCCCACGCGGGTGTATCGTGTGGTGGGAGAAAGCGCCGCCCAGAGTCGTCTCGACGTGGCCGCGGCCATCGGGCTGACACCCCTGGTGGGCCGCGAGCACGAGGTGGGGCTCTTGCAGGCGCGCTGGGCGCAGAGTCAAGACGGCTTGGGCCAGGTGGTCCTGCTCAGCGGTGAGGCGGGCATTGGCAAATCCCGCCTGGTGCGCGTGCTCGCTGAGCGGGTGGCCGACGAGGATGCGCCGCAGCTGACGCTGCGTTGTTCCCCCTATCACACCAATAGCGCCTTCTATCCCATTATCGAGCACCTCCAACGGCTCCTGCAGTGGCACCGCCATGAGACACCGGAAGCACGGCTGGCCACCCTGGAACAAGCGCTGCAGACGGCGGGCCTGCCCCTCACGGACGTCGTACCGCTGTTGGCCACCCTCCTCTCGCTGCCGGTGCCGGAGCAGTTTCCCCCTCTCGCGCTTTCCCCCCAGCGCCAGAAGCAGAAGACGCAAGAGGCACTGGTGGCCTGGCTGCTGGCAGAGACGGTGCAGCAGCCAGTACTGGCGGTGTGGGAAGACCTGCACTGGGCCGATCCGTCTACCCTGGAACTGCTTGAGCTGCTGCTGGACCATGTCCCCACGGCCCGCCTGCTGCTGGTGCTGACCTCTCGACCGGGGTTTCGCCCACCCTGGGCATCCCGATCCTATGTGACGCAGCTCACTCTGACGCGCCTCCCACGCCACCAGAGCGAGGAGATGGTCTTGCGGGTGACCGGAGGGAAACCGATGCCCGCCGAGGTGCTGGCCCAGGTGGTGGCGAAGACCGATGGCATCCCGTTGTTTGTGGAAGAGCTGGTGAAGACCATCCTCGAAGCGGACCTGGTGCAGGAAGAGGCGGACCACTATGTGCTGCGCGGGCCGCTGCCGCCGCTGGCGATTCCGGCCACGTTGCACGACGCCCTGATGGCGCGGCTCGACCGGCTGGCGGTGGTGAAAGACGTGGCACAGCTTAGTGCCGTGCTGGGACGGGAGTTTACGTACGAACTGCTGCGCGCGGTGGCGCCGCTGGACGAGGCAACAGTGCAGCAGGCGCTGGCCCAGCTCGTGGAGGCGGAACTGCTCTACCAGCGCGGGATGCCCCCGCAGGCGACCTATGTCTTCAAGCATGCCCTCATCCAGGACACCGCCTATCAGGCACTCCTCAAGGGTACCCGACAGCAGTACCACCAACGGATTGCGCAAGTGCTGGAGCAGCAATTTCCGGAGACGGTCGCCATGCAGCCCGAACTGCTGGCGCAGCACTACACGGAGGCGGGCCTTGCCGAGCAGGCGGTGGGGTACTGGTATAAAGCTGGCCAGCGCGCGCACGAGCGCTCGGCGCATGTGGAAGCGATCGGGCACCTCCGCAAGGGGCTGGCGATATTCACAACCCTCCCAGACACGCTGGAGCACCACCAGCAGGAGCTGAATGTACAGGTGACCCTCGGCCGGGTGTTGATGGCCACCAAGGGCGTTGGGGCTCCGGACACGGGAGCCGCCTATCACCGGGCGCGCGAGCTGTGCCAGAAGGTGGGAGAGACCCCACAGGTCTTCCCAGTGTTGGGAGGCCTGGTGATTTTTTATATCAATCGAGGGGAGCCACAGACCGCACGGGAGCTGGGAGCGCAGATGCTCAGCCTGGCCCAGCGTGTCCGAGATCCAGCCGCCCTCGCGAATGCGCATATCCTGCTGGGCAATACCTTGTACTTCCTGCGAGCATGGGACGTTGCCCGCACGCATCTGGAGCAGGGCATCGCCTTCTATAACGCCCAGCAGCCCCGCACTCAGGGCTTCCTCACCGAGACCCATCAGGGGGTCTTTGGCCTCATCCGTCTCGCCCAAGTCCTATGGTCTCTGGGCTATCCGGACCAGGCCCTGGAGCGGAGCCGCGAGGCGCTGACCCTGGCTCGCGAGCTGGCGCATCCTGCCAGTGTGGCATCTGCCCTGCTCTTTGCCGCTGAGGTCCATATGTACCGCCGGGAGGGGCAAAGCACCTACGAGCAGGCCGAGGCTGCGTTCGAGCTCGCACGCGAGCACGGGTTTGCATTCCGAGTGGCGCAGGCCACGATACTGCGGGGCTGGACGCTGGTCGAGCAGGGACAGGGGGAGACAGGAATCGCGCAAATGCGCCAGGGCCTGGCCGCTTTTCGGGCGACAGGGGCAGAGCTGGCACGGTCATACTATCCAGCCCTGCTGGCCGAGGCACATGGGAGGATGGGACAGAGAGAGGAAGGGCTGCAGGTAGTCGCGGAGGCGTTGGCTAGAAGCGACAGCAGTGGAGGCGGGGAGGTGGAGTTGTATCGGCTCAAGGGAGAGCTGCTGCTGACGCGCTCTGCCGAGCACCATACGGAGGCTGAGCGCTGTTTCCGTCAGGCCCTCGAGATCGCCCGGCACCAGCAGGCGAAGTCGCTGGAGCTGCGCGCGGCCATGAGCCTGAGTCGGTTGTGGCAGCGCCAGAGTAAGCGCGCCGAGGCCCGCGAGCTGCTAGCGCCGATCCATGACTGGTTCACCGAGGGGTTTGACACGCCTGACCTCCAGGAGGCCAAGGCATTGCTCGAAACATTGGCAGGATAACGCGGTAGGGACGACACTCCGCGTTACACATCGCCCAAATCTGCCTCGCTCAATTTATAGCAGTTTGTAGCTCGTAAATACTAGCTGAAAAGCTGGGCTACGCTGCATCATTTTCGAGCCCATGGCGTGGAAAACACTGCGTTTTCGAGTGGCGCAAGCCAGTTCTTATGGATCAACTGCAACCATCTACAAATGCTGATAAATTGAGCGATGAAAATTTGGGCTTCGATCATGGCGCCGGCCACCCCCTTTTGTTTCTCGACGACGCAAACCCACCTAACTGTCAAAAGAACAATGGGTTCAGTGACTTAGGCAATTATTCTGAGTGGCCGAAAGTGGCCGGCGCGGTGATCCAGGCCAAAATTTGCGACAAAACCGGTTGAGGCACTGGCCGCTGCTTCTGCCCTAGCCCTCGTGCGCCAGCATGCGTAGGATGGAGCCGCCCGATTTCTCGTCATGTTCCAGCGCCAGTAGCCGGCGCTTTTCCGCCTCTTCCAGCAGCTCGCTAAAGGAGCGGAAGCCGTAGTAGGACTCGTTGAAGCCGGGCTGGCGGCGCTTCAGCGCCTGCTTGACCATCGAGCCCCAGATTTTGTCTTCCACGCCGCGCTCGGCGATCAGCGCTTCGAGGGTTTCTATGAGCATGTCAACCGCCTCCTGGCGCTTGTCGGGCTCCCTTTTCTTCGCCGTCTTGTGCGGGGCGCCGCCTGTAGTGGTACCGGTCGCGTGCTTCGCCGCACGCTTTTTCTTCTGTTCCTGCTCGCGCACCACGTCGTCGTAGAATAGAAATTCGTCGCAGTTCGCGGTGAGCAAATCGGAGGTGGATTTCTTGACACCGACACCGATGACGACCTTGTTGTTCTCGCGCAGTTTGGACACCAGCGGCGAGAAATCCGAATCGCCGCTGAGGATGACGAAGGTATCGACATGCGCCTTGGTGTAGCACAGATCCAGCGCA